>Ga0315338_1001121_pt1 | contig 38714 bp, 28 predicted proteins | sample ASW8metaG_FD_204518 | JGI IMG/M metagenome (GOLD analysis project Ga0315338, IMG submission 204518) | Ammonia-oxidizing marine archaeal communities from Monterey Bay, California, United States - ASW #8 | ecosystem: Environmental > Aquatic > Marine > Coastal | place: USA: California | collected... | reverse complement strand
GGGGGCCGGCCCGCATGGTGCGCTGGCGCTGGCGTGGTTCGGCTCGCAGGTGCCGGCGCCGTCGCAGGCGTCGGGATCCGTGCACCCGGTGTTAGCGGGATCGCCACATGCCGTGCCGGCGTCCGCGAGGCCGCTGACCAGGCACGTGCCGGCGCCGTCACAGGCGTCATCTTCGACACACTCGACGCCAGTACTGCCGCAGGCTGCGCCGGCATCGGCGTCGTTGTCCTGACAGATGCCAATATCGTTACAGGTGTCGGGATTCGTGCACTCGGTGTCAGCGGTATCGCCACACGGCGCGCCGGGGGCGAGGAGGTCGCCGTCCACGCACGCGCCAGCGCCATCACAAGTGTTATGTTCGTAACACACGCCGATCTGGCCGCACTTGAGGCCGGCCTCGGCGTCGTTCGGGGCGCAGTTGCCGGCGCCGTCGCAGGTGTCGGGATCGGTGCACGTGCCGCCAGTGTCGTCGCCGCACTCTAAGCCGGCCTCGACGTGGTTCCGGTCGCAGGTGCCGGCGCCGTCGCAGCGGTCGGCGCCGGTGCACTCATTGTTGGTATTATCGCCGCAGTTCTCGTCCACACCCACGAACATGCACCCGGCCGTGCAGCAATCGTCGTCAACGGGCGTGCCGGGATCGCAGTCTTCGCCCGGATCGACGTTGCCGTCGCCGCACTCACCCGTCGCCAAGGTCGTCGTGGTCGTCGTCGGCGGCACCAGCGTCGTCGTCGTGGTATCCGGACACGTGCACTCACCCGACTGGCACTCGGCCGCATCGCCGCAGGGGTCGGTTATGCATTGCGTGCCGTCCTCGTCGAACCCGCCATCTTCACACATACCGGCGCCGTCACAGCGATCATCTACGAGACACGGGACGCCCTGTATGCCGCACGCCTGGTTGACGGGGGCGTGGTTCGGCTCGCAGGCGCCGGCGCCGTCGCAGCTGTCGGGATCGGTGCACAGGGTGTTAGCGGGATCGCCACACTCCGTGCCGGCGTCGGAGGGGCCGCTGACCACGCACATGCCGTCGCCGTCACAGGCGTCATCTTCGACACACTCGACGCCGGTACTGCCGCAGGCTGCCCCGGCATCCGCGTGGTTGTCCTGACAGATGCCGATATCGTTACAGGTGTCGGGATTCGTGCACTCGGTGTCCAGGGGAAGGCCACACGCCGTGCCGGCCTCGCGGAGCTCGCCCTCCGCGCACATGCCGGCGCCATCACAGCCGTCATCTTCGATACACTCGCGGCCAGAACTGCCGCAGGCTGTGCCGACCTCGGCGTCGTTCGGGTCGCAGGTGCCGGCGCCGTCGCAGGTGTCGGGATCGGTGCACACGTTGTCAGTGCTGTCGCCGCAGTTGCCGCCGGCCGGGGCGTCGTTCGGGTCGCAGGTGCCGGCGCCGTCGCAGGTGTCGACATTGCTGCACTCGGTGGCCGTCTGATCACCGCAGGACGCGCCCACACCCTCGAACATGCACTCGGCCGTACAGCAATCGTCGTCGACGGGCGTGCCGGGATCACAGTCTTCGCCCGGATCGATATTGCCATCGCCGCACCCTTCCGCGGGTAGCGTCGTGGTTGTCGTCGGTCCCACCATCGTGGTCGTTGACGACGTCGTCGTAGGCGCCATCGTCGTTGTGGTCGATGAGGACGGTGGCACGTCCTGCATGAATACGATGTCGTCGATGCCGATCGACCCACGCGCCGACAGGCGGAACCTCGTGACACCGGGTATGGGGTCGGAAATCACGAACTCGTTGACGCCATTGTTGCCGGTCGTCGGCAGAGAGTACACGCTGATGAGGTCGCCGTCGTCGGCGAACAACTCGAGCAGAGGATTCATCTCGGTGTGTTCGACGTCGATGTAGGTAATGCCGAGTAAGGTGATCGTCGACGCGACCGGGCCGAGGCCGCGTGCGCCCGCGTCCTGGCCGAAGTCGAAGTCTACCGTCACGGGGCCGGCACCTTGATCGTCCGGGTCGTCGATGAGGCCGTCGCCGTCGCCGTCCTTGAGGTTTTCGGCGATGATCGCGATATTCCCGAGCGGTCGGACGTTCGGAAACGCGCCGACCTCACTTCCACCATTCCCCATGCCGGGGCCGTCGAAGTCCTCGTTCGGTGTGCCGAGATCGTCGTCACCGCCGCTGCACCCGTCCTTGCAGCTCGAGTCGAAGGTCAGCGCAGTGTTGCGATCCGGGTTGATTGCCGCGTTCGGGTTCGACCCGAAGACCCCGATCGTCAAGTCGCCTGCCACCGGCGTCACGCTGTCGATCACCTGGCCTGGGGTTAGACCCTCGAAGTCGATCGTCGAGACTACGCTGTCGCCGACGCCTCGCTCCTCGGGGCAGTCCATGCCCACGTCGAGGCCGACAGCATGAGAAATGACGATGAGCCCGTCGGTGACCGTAACCGCACCGCTGGAGTTGGTGTCGCACGCCGATGGGACACACTCCTCACCGATGCCAGCACTGAACCGGACGATCTCGAGCGCATCCGAAACTGAGAGCGTCTCGTCTCCGTTGCTGTCCCCGCACATGACCCCCAGATCGCCGTCGTGATCCTTGGCGCTCGCCTGGGTCGAAGGAATCGCGGCCATGCCGAAGGCAAGGAGCGCGACGATCGAGAAAGTACTCGTGCAGTAGAGAAGGCTCCGACGTGCGTCGTCAGAAAGCCTGGCAAGGAGTGATAGAAGCATCGCTCACCTCCGGTTGCGGCAAGATGTCGTGAACGTCTGTTCGCGCTTGTCATTATTTCTACTCGTACCGGCGTTGAGTAAAGAACGGTCGACGGGTCCTCGTCACCGTGCTTGTTGCTCGACGGCGCGCAACTCAGGAAGGATCGGCGTGGAGTAGGGGAAATCCCTTATAGCGCTGAAGCGGTAAGCGCTCGTAACGGCGCGCAGCGCGCGGGCCTCTTGCAGCAAACCCCCTCGATCGAGGCAACCGGCTACGTTGATCTGGTTCCCACCGCCGAACCTCCCGCATGGCCCCGGCCGAATCAGCCTCCCATCGCATCCCCGAGCGAGTCGCTCTCGATGTTATATCCGCCAGCCATGGCGACGAACATCCCGGTTGCGAACATGTTGCGGCCGTCGAGGAAAGTAACCGCGGTGTGCGCGGGTTCCTCCGGCTCGCCAAAGCGGCCGACCGGGATATTCGTGGAGACCTCGGCCATCTTGTCCGGCCCGCCTAGCGTCTTCACGGCGTCGGGATAGTTGATGAAGTTGGTGCCGACGGCGTTTACGACGACACCTTTTGGCGCGCCGGTCATGGCGGCGCACCGGATCGCCATATTCGCTGCCGCGCGCATGGAGCTGTAGCCCATCATGTCATAGTACGGCTTGCCGCCGGTCGCGCTTGTGAGAACGAGAATCTGTCCTGACCCGGCATCCATGAGCGGAGGCATCAGGGACTGGAGCGAGTCCATGAGCGCAAGGAAATTCGACTCGAAGATCTTCTGCATGTCCTTGCGTGTCGTGTTCAAGATGTCGCCCGTGTGATGAATCGCAGTGCGAACGTAAGCCGCGTCGAAGCCGCCGAACCATCGGTCTTCGGTGATCTTCAGGATCCGCGTTCTCAACTCGACAAGCGTGTCGAAGCTGAGCATCTCGTCGGCCGGGCCCGACGGCTCCTTTCACACACCGAGCTCGACGCCAGGGGTGAGTAAAGCTGTGTCGACTGTGACCCATCAGCCGAACCTGGACAGGTAGCGACCGTCAGACAAGAGAGACTCCCAGGCCATGAAGGAGGGACGAAATGGCCATCCCAAGTGCCGAGTGTCGGCTTCTTTGTCCTATCGCTGAAGGTCAGTTGTGGGAGCCGATGTAGCGCTCCGCGCGCCGCCTCCAGTCGTCCTCATCGAGGATCTTCAGAAGCGCGCGGTTGAGCGGCTCGCGCAGCGAGCTGCCGGCCGGAACGGCGACCTTCACCTGATAGGGATCAAAAGTGCCGGGCAGCACCCGCACCTGGCCAGGGAACTCGGTTCTCGCGAGGTAACGCAGTACCAGTTCGTTGTAGGCGAACGCATCGATGTTGCCATCGACGATCGCTACCAGCCCATCACGCTCGTCGACGAACGGCTCCGCCGCGATCCCGTGCTCGCCGAGGAATCTCATGGTTGCCGACGCGGTGACGGAGCCAGCCCGGACCCGAGGCAGATCCCTCCACGCTTGGATCGTACCGCTCAGCTCATCGATGGTGAGCGACGTCGTGATAGCGGCGGTGAAGCTGGAGATCAGGATGATCGACGCCAGCATCCAGATGATCGCGACCGTTCGTCCGCCGAGCGTCCTCGGCGCCTTGTCTCCGTAGCCGACCGTCGTCATCGTGACCGCGGCCCACCAGACCCCGTTCCCCAGTCCCTTCAGCGTGCCATCGCCGAACATCTCGCTGTTCCGGCGCCGCTCGAACAGCCAGACGATCGCGCCGGCCCCCAGCCACACCAAAAGCAGGAGGCCGATCACACGCACGAAATCCCACGAGAACAGCCGGTCGGCAACTCCGAACCACGCAGGTCCACCGCGTTGTAGCACGACCGCGATGCCTGATCCGGATTGGTAGTAGGAATGGCTCAGGTCCATGGAGACCTCGTGCTGCGCCGAGGCGGCGACGGCCGGCGTCGCGTCGATGTCTCCAGCCTGGATCGCTTCCAGTAGTGGTTCGATGCTGGCGTACTCGCGCAGCTCGTATTCCAGAGCCAGCTCGCTGGCGACCGTCTGCCAGAGGTCGATGCTCAGACCTTCCCAGCTACCATCTGCCTTCTTGATGGAGAACGGGGCCACATCTACTACGCCCACGAGCAGCACACGGGGCTCGCCGCTGGCCTGTGCGAGGGCGTGGATAGGCGAGAGCGACACGATCGCGAGAATCGTGAGTCCCGTTCGGATGCTCATGAGGAGTCGGCGATGCTCGCGTCGAACGGGCGTCCCCACGAACCGCCGAAAACGAAATCGTTCCTGGACTTGCGCTCCCTTGGGGCTAGATCCCGCTCCTTGAGGTCGTCAGGAAGCACTCCGGGATCTCCAGCGTACCCGATGGCGATACCGGTCACCGCTTCGGAGCCGTCCGGGATCTCGTACAACTCTCGCGCTCTGTCCGGCTGTATCCCGATCATCTGGTGAACGCACAAACCACGGGCCGTGGCTTCCAGCACAAGCGTACCGGTGGCGAGTCCGAGGTCATGGACCGCCGCCTGATTCGGCTTGTCGTTGCGCTTGAAGTTCAACGTCGCCACGCCGAGCGCGAGAACAGGCGCGGCCTTCGCCCAGAGCTGATTGCCCTCCACGAGGCAGGACAGAAGACGCTCGAACTCGCCCCCTTGCTGCCGCGTGGCGACGATATAGCTCCAGGGCTGCTCGTTGTAGGACGAGGGAGCCCATCGCGCGGCCTCGAACAGCGATGACAGGTTCTCGGCCGACACGTCTCGATCGGCGAAGGCATAAGGGCTCCAACGCTCTGCGACGAACTCATGCACCGGCTCCGCCGGCTTCGCGCTCTTGATCATTTTCCAATCCTCTCACTGGACGGGCTTGCGGTGGCACCCTAGCGCCAGCAACATACTGCCATCGAGGCCGGGAGGGAAGGTTCAATGCTCACCCCGCGACGAGCTTCTGATCGAGGCCACACCGAGCTCGGATGGCTGGAGAGCCATCACACGTTCTCGTTCGCCAGCTACCACGACTCCGCGCACATGGGGTTCCGCGATCTCCGCGTGATCAACGAAGACTTCGTCCAGCCGGCGAAGGGCTTCGGCACCCACGGTCACCGCGACATGGAGATCGTCACTTGGGTTCTCGATGGCGTCCTGGAGCACAAGGACAGCATGGGAAACGGCTCGTTGATCCGACCGGGCGAAGTTCAGCGGATGACCGCCGGAACCGGTGTGACGCACAGCGAGCACAACCACTCCGAGACCGAGGTCGTACACTTTCTTCAGATCTGGATCCTGCCGGAGAGCACGGGCCTGGAACCTTCCTACGAGCAGCTGCGCGTTCCCGACAGCGAGCGACTCAACACACTGCGGTTACTCGCCTCGCGCACTGGTGAGCAGGGCTCCGTTACCGTGCACCAGGACGTTGCGATCTTCGGGGCCGTGCTCGAGGCCGGGCAAGGCGTGTCCTACGAGCCCGCCTCGGGGCGCCACGTCTGGGTGCAGCTCACTCGCGGAGCTGTGACCGTTGCGGGCGAATCGCTCCAGGGAAGCGACGGTGCCGCCATCAGCGGCGAGTCGCTGATCGAGCTGCGGGCCGACGAGCGGGCCGAGTTGCTGCTCTTCGATCTGCGCTAGGTGGGCGGGAGTCGAGCCGCGCTTCCCTACTTCGAAGACTGAAGCGCGTAGCTCGTCATCAGGTTTCTGTAGTTCGGAAGGTGGACCGAGAGGAGAGCACCGAGCCCTTCGATGTCGTTTCGCCAGTCGCGATGAAGCTCGCATGCGACAGCGAACCAGTTCACCAGCTGAACGCCAGCAGCTGACATCCTCGCCCAGGCCGTCTGCTGCACGGTCGTATTGAACGTGCCGGAAGCGTCCGTGACAACGAAGACGTCGTAGCCTTCCTCGATTGCCGATAGCGCAGGGAAGGTGACGCAGACGTCAGTGACGACGCCGGCGATAATCAGCTGGCGTCGCCCGGTGGCCTTGACCGCGGCTGTAAAGTCCTCGTTGTCCCAGCAGTTGATCTGGCCCGGCCGGTGGATGAACGGCGCCTCCGGAAAGGCGTCTGCCAGTTCCGGGACGATGGGCCCGTTCGGCCCTCAAAGGCTAACCAATACTCACTCGTCGACCGACTAGGGCTCCTCGATACAGATGTCGCGATCCTCGTTGCAGATTTCCCGAGGTCCGCACGGCTCGCCGACGCCCTCGTCGCACTCGCCTGTCCCCCGTTCGCATTTCTCCTCGCCATCGCAGAACACGCCGTTGTCGCACTCCAAGTCGGACTGGCACCCTTCCGGTTCGCACTTGAACAGCGCCGCCCCAACGCAATATTCCACTTCGACACCACTGTCTGCTCCCATGAGGCAATCGTCCAAGAACGTACGGCACGCCTGGGCCAGATCGTCGTCCACCGCACACGCCTCTCGTCCGCATGCACCGCCTTCGCAGATGAAGAGTGCACCTGCGGCGCACTCGTCCTCATCCTCTTCCCCTCCCTGCGCAAGGCAAGTCTCCAAGAACGTCGTGCACTGCTGCGCAAGCGTTTCGTCGGCAGCACAGAGATCCGCCTGACACTCCTCGGGGAGGGGGTCCTGGGCACACTTGATGATCGCCGCCCCCACACAATACTCTACCTCGACATCAGTGCTTGCTGCCATGAGGCACTCGTCCAGGAACGTTCGGCACTCCTGCGCCAGATCGTCGTTGACCGCGCACAGATCCTGCCCGCATGCACCGCCTTCGCAGATGAAAAGCGCCCCTCCGGCACATTCATCCTCACTTCCTTCTCCCGCCTGCGCGAGGCAGACCTCGAAGAACGTTGCGCACTGCTGCGCAAGCGTCTCGTCGACTGCGCAGAGCTGCTCCTCGCACGCAGAAGAAGGCGGGAGCGTGGTCGTGGTCGTCGATGCCATCGTCGTCGTGGTCGTGGGAGCCATCGTCGTGGTGGTCGTCGGCGGCAGCGTTGTCGTAGTCGTGGCCGTCATCACGCGGGTGAACTTGGCATATGGACGGTCTTCGAAGAACCACTCGACAGATTCCCCGAGATTGCCAGTAGTCCACCCGCCAGCTCCGTCGGAATTGCCCCTCACCACTCTCGCGTTGCTGCCGACCAAAACGTATGGAATGTCAAAGAAGTCGGACTGGACCGGACCGACCGTAGTCACCGCCGTGGACTCGGCGGCAAGAACCGCAGCGACGGCCTCCGCCCCGACAAGCGCGTCGGCCTGGTCGTTGAAGTCGAGGCTCAAAGGACCTCCGAAGAGGTCATTCCCTCGCCCGTACACGAACTCGACGTCGAAAACCCCGATGGCCGCGGGGTCGTCGCCGTTCAACTCCAGCCCCAAGATCCCGGTCGCGTTACCAGCGGGGTCCTGAATCACCTGCGTCCCCGCCGGCAGTGTCGTCGTGGTCGTGGGCGCCATCGTGGTCGTGGTCGTGGGAGCCATCGTCGTGGTCGTCGAGGTAGTGGTCGGCGGTGCCAAGGTTGTCGTAACCGGACAGATGCAGTCGCCCCCCTGGCACGTGGCCGCGTCCCCGCACGGATCGGTCATGCACGGCGTGTCGTCGGGCTCGTTGCGCGCAAAGCACTGCCCCATGCCGTTGCAGGAGTCCGGATTGGAGCAATCGGTGTCCTCCGGCGAGGAGCACGGAGTCTCGGCGGGCTTGAAGTCGCCCGGTATGCACGCGCCGGCGCCGTCACAGGAGTCCGCATCCGTGCACTCGTTGCCAGAGTCGCCGCAGGCGGTGCCCGCCCCCTCGAACGTGCAACCCGCCGTGCAACACTCGCCGGAACCCGGGGTTCCCGGATCGCAGTCTTCGCCCGGATCGACATTGCCGTCACCGCATTCGCCCATCGGCGGTACGGTCGTGGTCGTTGGCGGCATTGTCGTCGTGGTCGTGGGCGGCAGCGTGGTTGACGTGGCCATCATCGTCGTCGTCGTCGTCGATGAGGACGGTGGCACGTCCTGCATGAATACGATGTCGTCGATGCCGATCGACCCACGCGCCGACAGGCGGAACCTCGTGACACCGGGTATGGGGTCGGAAATCACGAACTCGTTGACGCCATTGTTGCCGGTCGTCGGCAGAGAGTACACGCTGATGAGGTCGCCGTCGTCGGCGAACAACTCGAGCAGAGGATTCATCTCGGTGTGTTCGACGTCGATGTAGGTAATGCCGAGTAAGGTGATCGTCGACGCGACCGGGCCGAGGCCGCGTGCGCCCGCGTCCTGGCCGAAGTCGAAGTCTACCGTCACGGGGCCGGCACCTTGATCGTCCGGGTCGTCGATGAGGCCGTCGCCGTCGCCGTCCTTGAGGTTTTCGGCGATGATCGCGATATTCCCGAGCGGTCGGACGTTCGGAAACGCGCCGACCTCACTTCCACCATTCCCCATGCCGGGGCCGTCGAAGTCCTCGTTCGGTGTGCCGAGATCGTCGTCACCGCCGCTGCACCCGTCCTTGCAGCTCGAGTCGAAGGTCAGGGCAGCGTTGCGATTCGGGTCAATTGCCGCGTTCGGATTCGACCCGAAGACCGCGATCGTCACGTCGCCTGTCACGGGGGTCACGCTGTCGATCACCTGGCCTGGGGTTAGACCCTCGAAGTCGATCGTCGAGACTACGTTGTCGCCGACGCGTTGCTTGTCGGGGCAGTCCATGTCCACGTCGAGGCCGACAGCATGAGAAATGACGATGAGCCCGTCGGTGACGGTGACCGCGCCGCTGGAGTTGGTGTCGCACGCGGGTGGGACACACTCTTCACCGATGCCCGCGCTGAACCGGACGATCTCGAGCGCATCCGAGACTGAGAGCGTCTCGTCTCCGTTGCTGTCCCCGCACATGACCCCCAGAGCGCCGTCGTGATCCTTCGCGCTCGCCTGGGTCGAAGGAATCGCGGCCATGCCAAAGGCAAGGAGCGCGACGATCGAGAAAGTAGTCGTGCAGTAGAGAAGGCTCCGACGCGCGTCGTCAGAAAGCCTAGCAAGGAGAGATATAAGCATCGCTCACCTCCGGGTGCGCCAAGATGTCGTGAACGCTTGTTCGCGCTTGTGTTTCTATCTGCTCGTCCGGCGCTGAGTAAAGAGTTGTCGACGGGTCCTCGTCACCGTGCTTGTTGCTCGACGGCGCGCAACTCAGGAAGGATCGGCGTGGAGTAGGGAATTCCCTTATAGCGCTGAAGCGGTAAGCGCTCGTAACGGCGCGCAGCGCGCGGGCCTCTTGCAGCAAACCCCCTCGATCGAGGCAACCGGCTACGTTGATCTGGTTCCCACCGCCGAACCGCCTGCTAGGCAGTTTCCGCATTCCGCAACAGAATGCTCCGGCGCTGCCTTCCGATCCGCCCGCTCGACAACGTCAAGGAGTACGCAGTGAACGGCAACGAGCAACGAAGCGCAGGAAACAGGCGCGCGATCCACGACGGTCACGCCTCTTCTTTCGGCTCGGCGTACGTCGTCAGCACTACCAACTCGTCGGCCGACGCGAGCGTCCACTCGGTGTCGCGGTCGGGGTTCAGTGCGATAGCGGGGTCACGTCCCTCGGCGTGCCGCAGGCCGATCGCAATTTCACCGCGCGCGGCCGCGGCGCACTCGAGGTCCTCGAAGCGCACCGGCCCTTCCGTCGTTACGTACTCCTGTGCGCGTCGCAGCACGATCTGCGCGCCCCACGGCCGGGACAGCTCCACGATCACGGCAGCAAGCTCGCGGCACATCGATACCTGCGAGAGTACGTAGCTCACCAGCGTCGGGCTCACGATCACGTCCTCTTGCCTGCGCGAAAATAGAAACTCGTTCTCCTCGTCCAGGAGCTCGAGCAGCATCTCCGGGCGAGGCCCATCCTCCGGAAGCAGCCCGTTCAGCATCACGTAAGATAAAGCGGTAGTCGCATCCGCCTGCTCTTGTTCCCCGAGCCGTTCGCTGGCCAGCAGCACGATGTTGTCGTAGCCGCGAGGTTCGAGACGCTCCAGTACGCCGGGAACGGTGAAGCCAGCCTCGATCTGTCGTACGCAAGCGCCAGGAGCGTCGGACGCGTAACGCGCGAGCGCCTGCTCACGCTCCCCGATAGGCGTGGCCGAGACCACATCGATCTCGAACACATCCTTACCGTAACGCTGGAACTCCTGTAGCAGAGCCGGCACCTTGCGGCTCCAGCCCAGAATCAGCACGCGGCGGCGTTCACGAGCCACAGGGAGTGCTCGCGAAGCCGGTACGGTTACGCCAAGTTGCCGCGTTGAATCCGGCAGGCAGTCCTCGAAGCTTCGGGCGAGGAAGACGAGCCGGTCGTCTTCCTCGAGGACGGTCTCCGGATCCGGGTTGAGCACAGGGCGCTGCTCGCCTGGTCGAACGGTGCCCAAAAGAATCGCCTTCGAGAAAGCACCTCGGGCTTCGCCGAACTTGGCGCCGGCCACACCTTCGGGCCGACGGACGTAGAGGGCGTTGCCGACGTTGAGCGTGAGCAGCTCCGAGAACACGGCGCAGAGTCCACGTTGCCACACGCTCTGGGCGATGAGGCGGCTGATGATGTCGTCTGCCGCGACGATCTCACTGTCACCAGAATAGGCCCGACGGGCCGCCGCGGCCTTGCGGCCATCGAAGAGCGCCGCCACCGCGAGTGGCGGGACGGTATCGGACACGCTCGCATTCCTCGCCACCGACATCAGCGTTTTGACGATCTGAGCGTCGACAGCCTCAGGCTTGCGCTCACCGAAGTCGGCGCCCGGCAGGATGATCGCTGCCGCCTCCCGGAAAGCGACCCGGTCCAGGTGATCGAGCCGCAACGGCGTTCCGGATCGCAGGTACACCTGGCGATCGTTCCACAGTTTCCCGAGTCGCTCGCGTAGCTCGCGAACGAGCGCCTGGTCCACATGCTCCGCGAGGATCGCGATCCGGAGCTCTCGAGCGCCACGCCGCTCGAGGAAGCGCGCGGCTCGTGCTCCCGTGCTCAGCAGCTCGTGAACGATCTTGGGAGTGCGATGGGTCCAACCGAGGAGGACTATGTGATCAGAGAGCGCAACCGGTGTGACCCCCGATTCGAGCTTCGAGACGGTCTCGTTGAGCCACTGGGTCAGGATCGCGATGAGGAGGCCCAGGAACAGAACGTAGCCCAGTACCGTAACCACCGTGGAAACCGAACGGCGTACCGTGCCTTCGTCGTCGCCCAGGTAGCCCGGGTCGGTGAGCCGCAAGAAAGCCCACCAGATGGCCTCGCCCGGCTTCGAGAAGCCAGGGTCGAGAAGCAAGACGAGACCGCCCGCGACGAGGGCGACTGCCCCGACGACCGACGCCGCGAGCAGAAGACGGTACCGGAGACCGCGCAGCATGAGGCGCTCGAGGGTGAATCGAACCCTGTCCAGTCCTCGCCGACTGGTCAATGGTTTGCGCTGTACTCGGCTATCCATGGCGAAGCCTCTTGGCTAGCGGATGAGTTCACCCCTTGTCTGCCGCGGGCCCGGTGCGACCGGGCTCTTCAAAGGCTTCCCCTTCGGGTGAGCCTTTCGGTGGGTAGTCGAGCGTCCCCCGGAGCTTATCGATCTCTTCTTGCGGAAACGCAGGGAGATACATCGCACGCTGCATCCGCCACTTGGTAACCTCCGACTCGACATCCTGTGCGTGCGCGCTGTCCAATGCAGAACCATTCTCTAGGTACGTCGTCTGCGAGGGGAACGCGAAGCTCGAGCCCGCGCGCGCAACGATGTCCATGATTCGAAGGTTCAGGTCTTCGGCGACTTCCAGGTACCGGCTGTAGTCTGTCTCGGTGACGTACGCGAAGATGTCGATATCGAGCGAATAAGCACCGAATTGGACGAAGCGGACCCGGGCCGGATCTGAATCGATCTTCGGATGTGCGTAGAGCATCTTGCGGATCTCGACCAAGACGTAACGCAGCTGGTCCGGCGTGGTTTCGTAGCGTAGGGCAATGCGCGGATGAAACCAGATCTTGTCGCGTTTCGTGAAGTTGTCGAGGTGCATGTTCGAGAACTCACTGTTGGGAACCGACATCAAGGTGCGATCCAGCGTCCGGATCCGCGTCGAGCGCAGTCCGATTTGCTCGACGGTGCCCACGACGTCGCCGAAGCGGCAGAACTCACCGACGCGCACCGGCTGGTCGGCGAACAACGTGATTCCACCGATCAGGTTCTCGAACGTCCTCTGCGCGGCCAGCGCTATGGCGATACCGCCTACACCCAGCCCCGCGACCACGGCCGTCACATTGACGCCGAAGCTGCGGAGAACGGCCAGCAAAGCAACGAAGATGATCAGGACACGCATAGTCGTGCGTGAGGCGGGAAGTACACCGAGGGCCGCTGTCTGGCGCCGCGCGACGAGGCGGTCGAACAGCACCTGCCAGACAACGTCGGCAACCCGCAGCACCGTCCACGCCAGCGCCACGACCAGAAGCGTGTCCTCGACGGCGGCAACGAAGGCGTTGAGCGTGAGAGGTAGCCGCGCGCCTCGCCGCACGGCCGAGAAGAGCACGACGGTAAGGAACAGTCGGAACGGGCCCGCGACGAGCTGGGCGAGTCGAATCGTCAGCGTCGTCTTGCGACGCCGCAGGAGGAACACGATGACGCCCGTGGTCAGGGCGGCAAGTAGATAGCACACCGGGGGGCAAACGAGGAGGGTAAGCCAGTGCACGAGCTCGAAACCGAGGAGCTCATACTCGTAGAACGCCGGCGGGAGCCATTCACCGAACCTGCCGAAGCCGAACTCCGTGTAAAGATAGGGAACCTCGGCGACGGTGACGGAGGCAAACTTCCAGATGGAGACATCATCGCCACGCGGTACGCGCTGCAGGAGAATGTCGTAGGCCCTGTCCTTCCCCTTGATGCGACCGACGAGCTCCCGGTACGAAGGCAGACCGTCGCTCTCTTTGCCGAAGCCGCCGGGTTCCTTGCTGAGTCCGTACAGGTCGATCCACAGCTCCCGATCGAGCACGAGCTTCAGCTGCCGGGCAAGGCGCGGCCCCTCGATATCTATTTGGTCTTTCGGCAGATGGCGTAGGTCGAGGTACTGTGCCGCGGTTTCGTATTCCCCTTCCCGCGCCGCGCCCAGGTACGCTCCGACCGTACTGCGTGGTGTGCCTCGTTTGAGATCGTCGACCACACCGGGGGTTGGTGCTTCCTCGGGCTTCGCGTCGCCACTTTCGTCCGCCTCGGATCCCTGCCCGAGGACGTCCTTGACGCTCGGTTGTGCAGCTGCGCACTCGGTGCCCGTCATCACGACCAGCACGAGGGCTACGCACGCCGCCGGGCTGCTCCAGCGTCTCGCGAAACGCATTGTTCCACGAGGCCGGATGGGATGTCGATGGCTGACGTCTGGTCGCTCACGCACAGTCGAAGGTCGGTTCTCCATGGCCTGTTCGCTCCTCTTACGGCATCACGGCGGTGTCAGCCGATCCTGCGCGCTCCTGTACGACCTGCTCTCACTCGATCAAGCAACCGACCTGACTGGAGGACGCAGAGGCCGATGCCGATCCAGGTCAGAAGTTGGACAGGCTCCATCTCTTTCCCTTTCCAATCCGGCCGACCTTGTTCATGCCGCGCAGGCGCCGGCACGCTCGAGGTTCAGCACTGCGGCTGGCGCTACAGTAGAGCGCCTGTTATCTACTCTCAACCGCGTGCCGTGCGTGCCATTTCAGACCGAGGAGGTTCCAACCATGAGCAGCGAAGCGTACCGTGCAAAGGCCGAGGCCAAGCTCGAAGAGTTCGAGGCGAAGATCTCCGGCGCTCGCGCCAAGCTCAAGGGCGCTTCGGCCGATCTTCGTCTCGATCTAGAGAAGCAGATCGATCAGATGGAGAAGAGGCTGGCTGCCGCGAAGAAGAAGGCCGCCGATCTGACCGACGATGCCGAGGACAGTTGGTCGGCGGTGACCGACCAGGTCGAAGATGCGTTCAACGGCGTCACCAGTGCCTTGAAGGGGTTCTTCTCGAAATCTTAGCAGTCCATCTGGTCGCCGCCATGGGGCCAGCATGGAGGCGTTCGACCGCGCGCAAGGTCCCGCGCGCGAGCCAAGCCGCATGGTCGTTGGCCGCATGCGCAGCCGGAGCAGGTTTCGGAAGCAGCGCAAGCGGCGACGTTCCGTTGACGCGAGACATTCGTCGCGTGTGGTGGGTGTTCGTGATCGCCTCGCTGCTGTCGGTGGTGGACACACGGCCTGCGTCCGTCCTCGCCCCCCTTCCCTGCTGATTTTTTCTTAGCCATCGGAGTCCTCCTTCCCTGGCTACGAAAGCGTCTCTCAGGTCATCGACGGATTTGGTCCCAATGACTTCGACGGGAAGCAGCCGAATATCTAGTCGAGGGAGCAAATGCCCCAGTTCGTACCGGGCATTCCCGAGTGCCCAACATGGCTGGTCGAACACACCACGGGGGCCTTCGTCTTCGGTTCTCGACACGAGTCCACATCCACACATAGTTCTGTGATGCTACAGGCCGGGTCGACATCGTTGTTCGCGAATGTCGCATCATCGAGTTGGACACGAGTCTCACAACCCGAGCCCACGTCCGGCCATGCCCGGATGCCGGACCGACCATTCCCGGAGATCACGACGCGCTTCGTTTTTATTCGCTTTGCCCGCCAGTCGACGGCAATTCCAGTGTGACCGTTGTCGACGAAGGTGCTGTCCACGGCGACGAATCGCACTCGGTCCGTGCCGTTGTTCACGAACACACCATCGCGCTGATTGGCATCGACCGAGCTTCGCACGACGCGTGTAACGCCTGCGTGGATCCCCACGTCGTTGCCACTGATCAGGCTGTCACTGATTTTCGCCTTTCGGGAATCCACACCGTTGTCGCCATTCCCCATCACCGTACTTCCGCGCGCATGAACGGAGCGACCCTTGAGACCTTCGCCTCCGTTGTTGGTGACCACACTGTCTCGAACTCGAACTCTGGTTGCAGTCACACCTCGGTCACCGTTGTCGGTGACGGTAACACCTTCAATGGTTACCTTGGCTCCGGTCAGATTAGATCGAATACCGTCCTCGACCGCTCCGGTAATCGTGCCGGGGCCGACGATCGTGCAAGCGGAGCAGGCGATGCCAACGGTTGCCCCGGTGATTGTGTGCCCGTCGAGAAAGATCCTACCCGTCGTCGCGACCAGCCCGAAAGCCTCGGACGCCGGACAGTCCAGGTCGTTCAGCAGGATCCCATCGGCAGAATCGACGTCTTGTCCGCATGCCGTGAGTTCGATTTGGGCGGTGGCGGGCTCTGCGAGACCAAGAACGAGAGACGCACCGACGAGGAACATGACGGCGGCATTGTCGTTTCGCATGGACGACACCGTAACGCATCAGTCGATTTGGGACCAACGACATCCGGCTGGAGCTCCCTCGCCTCCGTGGACACTTCCCCGCTTGAAAGATTGGAGTCCGCGACGCCGAACTCACGTCCGCCGGGGATGAGCCTGAGCGGGCCGAGTGCAGTGTCCACGCACCCGCCGCGCTTGCACGAGTACTTCTTGCGCTTGTGGCGGACGAGCTGGAAGGACCGCTCGACGATCTCGACCTCCTCGGCTTCCTCGAACTGCCCGTCCATCTCTGCGAGCTGGTCGCCGACGGTTCAGTCCCAAGGTAGGAACGACGCGTGCGTGCGGCTAGGCGAGAGTATCGCCACCGCCCGCAGTCCGTCTGTGACGTACGGGTCGCCGGTGAGGTTGCGCCGGGGCGCCGAGGGCGGAGCTTCTTCGACGCCCTTCACGTAGCCGACCCGAGACGCGCGGCGAGCGCCCATCAGATCGTTGAGGACGTAATCCCTCGCCTCGTCGACGTCCGGGTCGATCTTGTGGGTGGTGAGGTTCCACGTCTTGGGCGTGAAGCGAACGCCGATATCGCGGCTGACCTGGCCGATCCACACCGGCGCGCCCTCGAAATTGACGGTCGCCCGCCACAGACGCAGATGAATACGCTCGTTGATGCTCGCGCGTGCCTTCTGGAGCGCCAGCTCCTGCTGACGACCGTCGAGGAACAACGGGCTGACCGGCGAGTACCGATACTGGGATTCCAGAAAGAATGCCTTCGTCGTCTTCCAGCTCGTGCCGAACGTGATCGTCTCCGCTTCGTCCCATCGGGCTCCGAAACACCTCAGCACTGCCGAGCGGTCGCCGACAACGACCAGGTTGAGCGGATCGCCCTCCAGGCTGCCTTTCTTGTTCGTGGTGCAGCGCGCTTGGCCCTCGAGGTAGGCGCGAAGCGCGTCGAGGTCTAGCTCCTCGTTACCGCTGAGCCCATTCGGCTCGGTGTCCGATCGATCGACCGCGAGCCCCGGGATCGTGACCGAGAAGGAAAAGTTTCGGGGGTGATCCTTGGCCAGCAGCTGAACGTCTACTTCCTTGGTCCCCTCGTCGAGAGGCGTATAGATGAAACCGGAGATGTCCCCGCCTGGCTTGATTGGCCCATTCGGAAAGCCGTGCTCCTTGAAGAAGGCGTCCATGCGACGGTTGGCTGCACGCGCCCCGAAGTACTTGAAAGGAACCAGCGCGAGAAACGGCAAGAAATGCACGGCGAGGAGCCCGAAGCCGAGCAGACGCTTGCCCGTCCCGAAGTGATTCACGTAGGCCGCTTCGAGAGAGGTGTAATATTCCGGGTCGATGTGAACGAGATCGAGGCGCAGTGCCTCGTCGGTTCCGTTGACAACCCGCAGCCAGACCGCCTGAACGCGCCGGCGTGACATTCGCACGCCGAAGACCCTCTCACTCTCCCGATCACTCAGGACCGACACCGAGACCTCCAAGCCTGCTTCACTGAGCGTTTCGGCTCGGTCGAGGAATGGCCGGCTCTCCGCTTGCGGCCTGTAGGCTACCGTCAGCCAGCGTAGTGGTGAGAATCCCCGTGGCAACACAGACGGACTTCTATAAGCAATCGACGACCGAGAAGGAACCCGCCCGAGCTACCTACCGTGTCTCGAAGTGCCGGAGGCGAGATTCGAACTCGCACGGGATTCTCCGAGTTGGTGAGGGGACTCGTTGTAGGTCGTCAGCTGAATCGGGACTTTCGCAGCCATTTTCTTAGAGATACTCCCAGGCGTCCAGTGGCGGCTACGCCGCCTGTTTCAGGTTCTCTCTCTTCCGCCTCGCCAGCGTCTTCCGCTTGATCTTCTCGCGCCGTGCGAGGATCTGCGGTTGACGCCCCTCGTACATGTCGGCCGGCGTGACGTTGCGGACCGACTCGTGGTAGCGCCGGTGGTTATAGTACTCGACAAAGTTACCGATCGCCCGCTCCAGCGCCCACGGGCTGTAGTAGTTGTCCAGCTTCACGACGTTCTTCATCGAGCGGTGCCAACGTTCGATCTTGCCCTGCGTCATCGGGTGGTACGGCGCGCCGCGTGTGTGCGTCATGCCGTGCTCGCCGAGATACTCGCGTAGCTCACCGGAGATGTAGCAGGGGCCGTTGTCGCTGAGCAGGCGTGGCCGCTGGCGCACGCTCACTCGATCCACGCCCGTGGCGGCGCGCGCCAGGTCCAGCGTCTCCGTTACATCTCCCGCCGCCATCGTCGGTGACAGCGTCCAGGCCAAGACCTTTCGCGAGTAGTCGTCGAGCACCGTCGACAGGTAGTACCAGCCCCAGCCGATGACACGCAGGTACGTGAAGTCGGTCTGCCATAGCTCATTGGGCCGGCGGGTCGGGTGCTTGAAGCGGTCCGAGGCGGCCATGACAAGATACGCGGGACTGGTGATCAGGTCGTCAGTCTTGAGGATCCGATACACGCTCGACTCCGACAGAAAGTAGCGGTGACGATCAGTGTACCGACAGGCAAGCTCACGAGGCGAGAGTTCCGTGTCGACGAGCGCCATCTCGATGACTTGCTCGCGCACCTTGTCCGGAATGCGGTTCCAGTGTCGGCGACCGGCCTGCTTGCCGGATTCCAAGCCCGGGAAGCCGTGCTCGGCATAGCGCCGGTACCAGGCGTAGAACGTCGAGCGGCTCACGCCCAGCTCGCGCAGCGTGCGCAAGACCGACAGATCCGAGCCCTCGACGAGCCGGATTACTTCCATCTTTTCGGCGGCAGAGTACCTCACGAATCGGCCTCGCCGTCGCCAAAGACCGTTATGCTTTTTTTGAGCAGTCGGTTCTCGAGCGTGGTCTCGGCAAGGGCCTCCTTGAGCTGGGCGTTCTCCTTGCGCAGCTGACCGACGTCTTCGGAGCTGGCCTCGCGCTTGGTGTCGCCGAGCAGGCGCTTCTTGCCCGCTTCAAGGAACTCTTTCGACCACCGATAGTAGAGATTGGCGTTGATGCCCTCGCGGCGGCACAGCTCGGAGATGCTCTCCTCGCCGCGCAGGCCTTCGAGCACGATGCGGATCTTCTCCTCAGCGGAGAAGCGCCGGCGGGTCTTCCTCTGGATGTCTCGAACCGTCTTTTCTGCGGACTGTCCCTTGGCCATTTCGTCCCTCCTTCATGGCCTGGGAGTCTCTCTTATCTGATGGCTGCTATCTGTCCAGGTTCGGCTGGCGAATCACAACGCCGCCTCAACACGGACTACTGGAGCACTACGTCGGAAACATCCCATAGCTTTTACGTCGGCTCGTACGGAAGAAGCACGGCGATCCACGGCACGAGCGATGTAGACATGATTTTCTGGCTGCCGTACGCCGTCTATAAGGATCATAGCTCTGTCGAATGCATGAAGGACGCATAAATGAAACTACTTCAACTCTTGTTGCTGCTAGTACTTGCCGCCGGTCCATCTGGCTGCGTCACTACCACCGTTGAGTCGAGGTACAGCTACGACACTACAGTAGACTTTTCGGTCATGAGATCTTTTGCCATGTTGCCTCTTGATGAGAACGATTTCTCAACACCCGAAAGCACCGCGCACTATCGTACAGCGATGGTTCGCGCGCTTTCCGCAAAAGGCTTCACCGAGAATCCAGCGAACCCGGATTTCGTTATTAGAACCGCTCCTGTCGGTACCTTTAGAGAGGAGTACAACATGCTCGATGCCGGCACTTTCTCTTTGGGAAGAGCAAGCTTACGCGTCAGTTTTTTGCGGCCATCGTCCGGTTGGCACATTTATGAAGCTGTAGTGGAAAGTTTCCTTGAAGAAAGTGATTCGCAGGAGTCCAAGAACGCGTTACTCGATGACGCGGTCGACCAGATACTAAGGAAGTTTCCGCCGACAACCCGGGATGACCTCTAACAGAGTCAGTAGACGGCGTACCGGCCGCACCGTATAGCGCTCCCCTTTAGATCGAGACCACTGATAAGACATTCCGCGAGGAATGCTGCAGGAGTAGATCAGTGGCAGAACACGAACCTGTACCGCGGTCGACGGCGAAGCGTCGCATGGCTCTGGTGATCAGCATCATCTAGGGCGAGACTTGCCATGTCTGGCAAGCGCCGCAGCGAGGCGACTTCCGGCCATGTTGCGTGCTTCGGTGCGAGTCGTTCACGCCTATTCGGCCCAGCCTCCGCAGAAGGCAATGGACTGGCCAACGAAGAAATCACTCTCATCCGACGCTAGAAACAGAGCGAAGAGTGCGTCTTCTCTGCCCTTCGCCAGTCTTCCCAGGGGCACTTTTGTCAACTCAGCCTTGAACTCGGGGCTCGCCTGGAACGCCGCTGGAAAGTAGGCTTCGTTCTCAACGAAGTGTTGTGCAATCAGGTTAACTTGGACGTTGTGGCGCGCCGCCTCAACGCCGAGGGTGCGGACATATCCGACCTGTGCGGTGCGGGCCGAACCATAGGCGAGGACACCCTCCTGAGCCCGTATCCCCGTGGCGCTGCCATACACGACGACCTTGCCTTTGCGCCGCTCGTACATCTGCGGAAGGACTGCGCGGCAGAGGCGGTGGAGCGGATGCACCATGACGTCGAACGCGGTCTGCCAGATGGCCTCATCCGTATCGAGCGCCAGCACACCAAACCGAGCATCCGCTGCCAGATTGGCAACCAGGACATCGACGTGACCGGCTGAATCAACGACGTGTTGCGCTGCGTCGGGCTGTGTCAAATCGGTTTCGTCAGCAATAACCTCGGCGCCCTCTTTGCGAAAGAGCTCGATCGTGTCCGGGCCCATGTAGTCCTTCGCCTGCGTTACGAGAATGCGTTTACCAGTCAGTCGCCTACTAGACATCCGTACCTCCTCGAGATCGTCGCGTTAGTGTTTTGATGTAACCGTCGCCAATCGTGCTGATCTGGCCATACCCCGAAAGAGGCTGCGTTGGTTGATAGTGTCTGCCCGCCTGTCCCTTCCAAGAGCTACATACGTACGGTGATCGTTGACCTTGCTGGAGAGTAACAGCTCAGCAGTTGTTGGTTTCCGACTGGAACACATAGTCGGCCTGGCCCTTGAACTTCGCGAGGTCCTCCCCCGGTCCCACGATGATGTAGGTGCCGCCCTTGCCTTGATCGGGCCCGGTCAGGCCGATGTCGGCTACCGGTCGTTGCGTGCATGCTCGGTCATCGAAGCGATCGCGTCAACGCCCTGCGCCGATCAACGGCGCAGGGGCGTTTGAGTCCCGCGGAAGAGGTGGTCACAGACGGCGCGAAGCAAGACTCTGCGCTGCAGAGTTCTCGCCTCAGCCTACCTCGACCGTGCCATCCTCGTGGATCGCGATCGGGTCGCCCATCTGGACCGTCTCGAGGAACTCATCACCGAGCCTGTCGATCGTCACGATGCGCTGATCCTTCCAGATGTCCGCCATCAGAACGCCGGCGGCGGCCAGCGTGTCGATCGGCTTCGAGAACAGCAGCGCCTCGGGGCCGACGCCGATCGCCCTCATCCCCATCAGGCACATGCCACCCATGGTCGACCCGACGGTCGTCGGGGTGCACAGGATCGCGCCCGAGAGGTCCTTGCCGTACAGCTCCTTGTTGCTGGAATCGGTACAGGGCGCGGCGTCGGTTCTACCCGCGAACATGTTCTCCTGGTACGACCCGCTCGTGTTGAACGGCTGCCTCGACACCGTAGCTTTGCCGGTGATCTTGCCTGGAAGGATCACGCGGCCCTTGAACGTCTTCTTCGCCATGGCTTCTATCTCCACAATCTGGTGGTTGGTGTAATGACTTGTGTGATCAGTAGGGGACCTTTCCGGTCAGTGCGATCTCCACGAGATCGTCGTCGTCGTAGAGGCGCAGTCTCGTGTAGAAGCGCGCCTTGTTGGAGTTGGTCACGCCCCGATCGATCTCTGCCATGCCCTTCAGCCCCTGGTAGGCCGGGCAGCAGATGTTCGTGCCCAGCACACCGGCGCGGACCATGTCTCGATACAGGACGGGATGCTCGTCCAGCAGACGATTCTTCACCACCACGGATTGGGCCATCACCACCGGGATGGCGAGCTTCGCCTGTCCCTTCTTCTTGAGCGCGTGGTCGAGCTTCTTGGTCCAGTAGAGCAACTCATCGTAGGTGTTGTGCGGGCACCCGATGTAGACGGCCGTCGGGTCCCCCTTCGGATCCTTCCAAAGGTTTTGAAAGCCATCGCGTACGCGAGAGAGCTCGGCGTCGTCGATCACGTAGGTCTGGTAGTCGTCAACGAGAAGCTTTCGACCCTGCTCGATCGCTTCGGGCGTGACGTTCTCCACGTGATACAGCCCGACGGCGCCGCTCGAGGCGGTGGAAGAGCCCATTGCCTTCAGTTTTCCCATCGCCACCAAATCCGGCTTCCCGTTCTCCATGCCGATCCACTGGTCGATGCCAGTGATGTAGGGAACCTGCTCCACCACCTTCGTGCCGATCGCGCCGCCGAGAGCGCCCCAATGCGGCTCCTTGGAGAGCCTCACGTCGATGCGCCACTTGGCCCTCCGGCCCTCTTCCGTCACCATGCCGAACACCGGCACCTTCCCCGCGATGGCGCACAGGATCTCCATGCCCGTTGCCATGCGATTGACGCGCAATCCGAGCACTGAGTTGCCGTAGTTCACCGCCGAGGACTCGGCCCAGGTCACGACCGTGCCCGGCTCGGCTGTGTTGTTCACCTCCGGCACGTAGCAAGCGCAGCTCCAGTTGTTCAGCGGGCGGGCGCCGAGACGGGTGTGCACCTGGATCAGTCGGCCCGTTAGCGGGAAGCTTTCGAGCTGCATGTTCCGCTTCACCGGGTCCTGCCCGACCGTATACAGATCGATGGCCATGGGGTTGACGGTGTAGGGTGCGAACGCCTTGAGGCCGGCGTCTGCGATCTCCTCGAACATTTCCAGGACCGGGGCGACCCAGGGCGCCCCGGTGTAGAGGGACGTATGCGGCGCGCCCCCGCAGTCGGCCAGCCGCTCGGCCCCGAAGAGCTCGCCGTGCATGACGATCGTCTTGAGCACCTTGGCCATCACCGGCCCCTTGCTGCCGTTCAGGATGTCCTGCTCCTCCTGAGTCAGGGCCATCTTGTGGGGACGACCGGGGTCGTACTCCTTCAGGCCAGCATCGGAGCCCGTGCCTGTTAGGGCGTCCGAGATGGGACTGCCCTCGTAGTCGACCCCGAACTGGTCGCAGTGTACGTGGTCGTACGCACCGGGATCGTCGTAGGTCGTGTCCGCGACACGGAAACCGTCGGCTTGTCGAGGACTCCTCCCCTTGGCCGTGGAACTGCCGGTCGATGATTGCGCTCCAGCGGCTTCAGCATTCTTACCAATTACGGCGGCGGCCGGCAGCAGCGCTGCCGCCGGTATTGTCGTGAGAAAGTCTCTGCGTTTCATGAATGAACCCTCTGCTCGTGTGGGCAATCTGCCTGCATGCGGCTTCGCGGCCTTCCATGTGGCCGAGCCCTACAGGTTGTCGTGAGTACGTTCGTCATTCGTACGAGACGAGGCGGCTCACATGAAGCTCCAGCCACCGTCGATGGGGAAGAACTGGGCGGTCTGGCCGGTGGCCTTGCCATCGATCAGGGTGGCCACGAAACTCGCCGCATCCTCGGGCTGGATGAGCCTGTGGATCGGCATCGCGTCCCCCACCGCCTTGGCCTTGGCCGGGTCCTTGTCGGCGCCCACCATGTGGAGAAAGCTGGGGTAGGCCATCCCGTAGGTTCCGGTGCCGTTGAGGGTGACCCCGTGCGGCGCGACCTCCAGCGCGCTGGCACGGATGAGCGCGTTCGCTCCCGCGCGCGTCGCACAGTAGAGCGCGACCTCGGGCTGCGGCCGCATGGCGCCGGCGCTCGTATTGATGACCACCTGCCCCGATTCCTGCGCGACCAGAGGGGGGAGCAGCGCTTGCAGCGCGTAGAACACGGACTTGATGTTTCCCTCATACACCGTGTCGAGATCCTTGACCTTCCCAGTGAGCACGCTGGCGTTTACATGGGTTCCGGTCCGGACACAGGCCGAATCGAAGCCGCCGAAGGCCTCCTTGGCGCGATCGACCAGCTTCTGGATCGTTTCGGGCTTGGTCTGGTCTTCGGTGTCCGGCACCACCTCGACCTTCGCCCCGAGCTTGCGCAGTTCCGCGACCAATTCCTTGTCCCGGGCATCGCCGAGGACCAGGTCGTGATTCCGGCGCACCATCTCGCGGGCCAAGGCCGGCATCATGTGGTTCCAGGAGTCGAAAAGAATGGTCACCCGCCTCTTGTCCGACCGGCTTTCCTGCGCGCTCGCCGGCGAGGGCTGGCCGCCCAGCGTGGCCGCGCCGACGAGGCTCGCCAGGCCCACGCTCAGGAACTCGCGGCGAGAACACCCGACCATTGGCCGTCCTTCCTGCTCGACCACTGCTTCATGCTCGTCGTGTTCTTTCTTCATGGTTCCATCTCCCGGAAGTTCCTGTTCTCAGGTCCTGGTCTCATGCGTCGGCCCGATCTACGTGCTCAGTGACCATGGCTTCGGCCGCGACCGGTCGGGTTCTTCGGGGTGCCGCACTTATCGCCGAGATATCCGGCACCGCCGCAGTAGCGGGCATCCTGAAGCTGGATGATTATCCCATCGCGATCGGCGAAGTAGAACTCGGCGGTCCCATCGGGCGCCCCCCCGCGATCGGGCTTGCGCATGCTGAAATAGGAACGGCTGCTTCGATCGGGCCGCATGGCCTCCCCCTGTGGTTTCACACCGTAACCTTCGAGCACCTTGGAGATGCGCTCGACGTCGAAGTCCTCTACCTCGAAGCAGACGTGATCAATCTGATTCCCGCCCGGCCAGTCGTCGCCGCCGACAAAGATGAGCTGCTTATTCCGCGGTCCGACACGAAGAATCGGGGTCGGGCCCTGATAGGTGTCGATCTGAAACCCGAAGAGCCGCTGATAGAGCTCGACGGAAGCCTTCATGTTGGTGATGAAACACGTCACGTGGTTCAGATCGGTGATATTCAGGAGCCCTTCACCCGGCGCCGCCTGGAGTATCTCACCGCATTCGTTGCCGAGCTTGCCGGTACCTCCGCAGTATGTGCTGTCCTGCAACTGCACGACGAGACCCTCGGCGTCGCCGAAGAACACCTCGGGGGTGCCTCCGGCCCCGCCCCGGATGCGGCGGGTGACCTGCATGCGATCGGGCGTATCCGCCTCGGCGAAGCCGTTTTGCTTGAGAAGCTCGACGGCGCGATCGGCGTCGAATTGATCGACCCCCAGGCACAGATGCTTGATACGGGCCCTCCCGTCACCGCCCCCGCTGATCATCAGGGACTGCGGCCCATCCCCGACGCGGAGGACGACCGTCCCGTTCTTGTGACGCGCAACGATAGGGAGGCCGAACAGTTCCTGGTACCACGCCACCGAGCGCGCGGGATCAGGCACTTCGAGGCAGCAGTGGTTGACTACCGTCGCCGGAATCACGCTGGACGCCGCCCGCGCGGCCAGTCGGGGCGCTACCGCCAGCGCTGCGAGCGATGCGAGAAACGTGCGCCGCGTTATTCCGCCGTTATCTGATGCAGACATGATCAGTTTCCCCCTGAGAAGTTTCAGATCCTTACCCGCCTGGGCGGTTCTACGCTAGGAATCGCCGGTTCAGGTTGTACCGCGATCGCCCGGGCGCCTTAAGGGCCATCATTACTTCGGCGAGGACTGACCCGTCGCGGGAGAGAGAAGCAACGTCCGTGATCGGAGCTGGTCGATGCCCAGGGGATGTTAAGTTCCGCGAAAGAGGTGGTCACAGACGGCGCGAAGCGACGAAACGCAGGAAAGAAGCGCCGACCCTAGGGCGCTAGATCGCAGATCGCCGCATAGCTCCGTACGCGAATTGGGGCAGCGTTGGGGCAAGCTGGCGAGTTCGCCAGATGTCCATAGACGAAGACTAGCTCGCACGTGATCGCGCGGATCTGCGTCTGAGTGCCGCGCGATCATGGTTTCCATCACCGCCGGTCTAGCCGACGACCCCTGCGTCGGTACAGGCCCCGGGTGTCGCCGTCACGTGGCGCAGGGGTAACTACGATCCAGAAGCTCCAGGCTCGTACGGGTCGGGAGTTCCCAGCGGAATCGGCGGTTCCTTGGAGAGGCTGCGCTTGTGATCGGCCACGAGCTTCATGACGGCGGGCACCACCCACATGTTGTCCTCGCCGTCCGTCCCACCGAACTCGAAGATGTCGTATTGTTCCTTCGGGTCGGTCAGGAGATTGTAGACCACCGGCAAGCCGGGTCGCTCTATCACGGACTGCATCTTCGCCTGGGTCAGGAAGTGGACCTTCCAGTTCCGCCACTTGTAGGCCTGGAGCTGGTCGCCGTTGTAGACCGGGAATCCATCTCGCGCCGAGTGCTCTGCCCGTCCGGTCAGAAAGTCGAGTTGGTCGACTCCGTCGACGATCCGGTCCGTCGGACCCATCGCGCCCGCGATGCGCGCGATCGTGGGGTAGAGGTCCGTGATGTGCATGATCTCGTTGTGGACGGCGCCCGCATCAACCTGCCCCGGCCAGCGAATCAGAAAAGGCGCCCGGAGCGATCCTTCGAGGGCGGTGAAGTAGGTGCCGCGCCAGGGGCCCGCCGTCCCGTGGTGCGGATAGATCTGTTCGGGACCGTTCTCGCTCATCCAGATGACGACCGTGTTGTCACGCACGCCGAGTCGGTCAACTGCGTCCAGGATTTGTCCGGCGCGGTGATCCACCTCGGTGAGCACGTCCGCCCAACGACCGTTTCCCGTGGTGCCGGCAAAGTCTGGGTGAGGGAGCGCTGGAACGTGCACGAGCGTGAAGGGGACGTATGCGAAGAAGGGCTTCTCTGCTTCGACGCTGCGCTCCATGAAGCGGATCGTGCGCTCCGCCAGTTCCGCGTCGATTGCACGCCGCGAGTCGCGGTCGTAGACCTTCACGTTCTTGGGAGTCTCGCCCTTCAAGCTCCGCATGATGTGCGGAGGCTCTACGGACTCGGGATCGAACTGAAAGCCCGCTGTGTACACCGACTCGTCGGTGGTGTTGGGGATCCCGTACCATTCGTCGAAGCCCTGATTCGTCGGGAACCGGCCCTCGGTATCGCCAAGATGCCACTTCCCAAACATGCCTGTGGCGTAGCCCTGATCCGACAGCAACTCGGCGATCGTGACCTCCCATTGCGTCATCCCGTAGAGCTGGCCCCAGACGACCCGAGTCGTTCCCGACCGAATCGGGTGCCGACCGGTCATCAGGGCCGAGCGACTGGGCGTGCACTGTGTCTCCACGTTGAAGTTGAGGAAACGCATGCCTTCGGCTGCTAGACGATCGAGCCGTGGCGTCTCTGCCCCGCGCAGGATCCCGCCACCGTACACTCCGATCTCGCCCCAGCCGAGGTTGTCCATGACCATGAGGACAATGTTCGGCTTGTCCTGGGCGGCGGATACGTACTGTACGCACACCGTCGAGAGCGCGAAGCAGGTTGACAACAAAAGTCTCTTAGTCATTTGGTCCTCCGACCCGGGTCTGGCAGCGTCACCACTGCAGCACGGCCTGGGTCCGGAATACCAACTGGTCGCCATCGGGGCTCGAGCGTACGCTGGAGAATTTGTTGGGCTCCACGATGCTATCCGCCTCGGCGTCGAACATGTAGAGGATCTCGCTGCCGATCTTGATGTTGTCTGTGTGCGGCAGTGGATAGAAGTTGACACCGGCAGTTAAGGTCTTGAACTCGTCTTCTTCCGTCGATCGACCACTGTCCGGAATCGTCATGTCGAATCGTGAATACGTCTCGAAGTGCTTGGCGACCCAGACGCCGCCCAGGAGCACGAAGCCGAAGTCATCGACACCGCCATCGGATTTCAGGTCGGTGTACCTGTAATAGCCGCTTGCGTAGAGGTTCCAGCCGCTTCCCTCCATGCTCGACTCGACCATGCCGAGAATCAGGTCGTTGGAACGCGCGGTGAAACTATCGTGCTTGTCCCCCTCCTGCGCATGGAGCGCGGCATTGAGTAGCCAGGCGAAATCGCCGCTGTTGCGGCGGGAGGTGAAGTTGTCGAACCGTGGCCAGTCGGCCTCGACTCCGGCGGCCAACCCCGAAACCTGTCCAGCGACCGCCCATTTGGCGCTGGGTTGATCGAAGGCAGAGTTGTTGGCGGAGCGATAGCCGTCACCGATGATCCCGCGGTAGACCATCCTCGGAGTATGGTACCCCAGCATCAAACCTTTATATCCGAAGGGGTCAAAGGTGTAGTTCGTGGGAGAGGATTCCTGGACCTGCAACTTGTCGACAGGAAGCAACTGTTCACGGTTCAGGGTGCTGGGGAATTGGCCAAGGACGAGAGTCAAGTCCTCGTTGAAGTGGTAGAGGCCGACTATGGCGTCGATAATGGGATCGCCAAAATCATCGGCGTTGAGTCGGACCCAGTAGCCGTAATCCCCGTACAGATGACCCTGAAAATTGATTCGAGTCCCGGTCGTCTCGAAACCCTGGTCTGTGTCTGTGGAGCCCGAACCGTCATCCTCCCGATGATTGAGCTCGTAGCGGCCGATGAGGGTTCCGTCGATTCCGAGACTGAATAACCCGTCGTGGGACTTCAAGAGGAACTGCGATTCGCGGGCCAGCTCGGGGTTGATGGTGCGGCGCACCGGCCCTGGCGTGTATTCTTCAGGCACTTCGACGGTCCCGTCATCCGCGGGAACGTCGGCCTTGGCATCCGCGGGGACGTCGGCCTTGGCATCCGCGGGGACATCGGCCTCGGCGTCTCGGATCTCTTCGGCCGGCTGCTCGGCCTGCCGATCGTCTTCGGTTTCCTCGGCCAACGCCTCGATCTCCGAACGAAGGGCGTCAATTGTTGCTCGAGACTTCGCCTGCTCGGCCTCGATCTCCGAACGCAGGGCCTCGATCGTCGCTTGGGCCTTCACCTGCTCAGCCTCGATCTCGGCGAGGCGACGGAGCAAGGCGTCGAGATCGCCCTGCTCCTCTGCACTGACGAAGGTGCTCGTGCCGAGGAAGAGAATCGCCAGCGACCAAGAGAGAACCCTCTTCAGCATGATTCCTCGAGCACGACGTCGGGGATTGAGTCGCAACGTCCCGATCTGGCGCTAGTAGCGATCGAGTATTACTTTCGCCACGCGGTCGGGAACATCGATCATCGGCCAGTGGGCCACGTCCGGCCACTTATGGAGCTCGATCTTAGGCTGCATGTCCTTCCACGCGTCCGCCATTGCCACGACAGAGATCGGATCCAGTTCACCCCAGAACATGCTCACAGGTCCGTTGAAGTTGATGATCCCCGCCTGCCAGCGCTGCAGATACTCCTCTCGCTGTTTCATGTACCGGATTTGGCGGTTGAATACGCGATCACCCTCGTTCGCGAGGATCTGATCCGCCATGTTGCTGAGGGTTTCCTCGCTGGCCGGGTGCGCCTTACCGAAGCTGTCGTTGAGATCTTTCATGACGACGTCCTTGGTCATGTCAGGGCCGAGGCTATCCGGTGCATCAAGCCCTTTTTTCTGCATGGGGGCGAGGACCACGAGGTTGATCAGCGTGGAACCGTTGAAGACGATCGCGTGACGGATCTTGAACGGGAGCGTCCCTTCCTGCTGGCGCTTCATCAGCTCCGAGCCGACCGACTGGCCCATGTCGTGGATGACCAGCATGACCTCGGTCAGCCCTTCCTTCTTGGCCACGGCCTCGTACATGTCGGCTTGCTTGAACAGCGAGTAATGATCTTCAAAGGTCCCCTTCTGCGGCTTGTCGCTCTGGCCGAAGCCGACCATGTCGGGCACGACAACGCGCGTCCGTTCCGCCACTTGCGGGACGACGCCAGACCAGTCCCAGGATGAGCCGGGAAAGCCGTGCACGATGAGGACGCCATGGCCTTTGTTCTTCGCCTTGCCTGCGGTGACGACGAAGATCTTGTTTCCGTCGACTTTGATGAACCGGCCCTGGTCTATCCATTCCTGAAGGCCAGAGAGTTTGGTGCTTTCTGGTTCTGCTGCGGCGCTGCCGAACGAGATCGCGGTAATCGTGAGGGCGAGGATCGCCGTAAACAAGTTTTTCACTTTGCAGCTCCTATTGTGAAACCAGATGTGGTTCGCAAGCCTATAGAGGCGTATCGGTCAACAAAAGGAGCTGTCGAGAAACACTCTTCTCGGTGAGCTGTCCACCGGCGCGCAGGCTCTCGAGGGCATGCGGGCGGCTCGGAGGTCTGCCAGCGGCGTTCTTGTGCGGCAGCTCGTGGTGGTTGGCAATCAGCGCGGATGCCTGCTCGCCGCGCTCCGGTGCGAATGCCGGGTCAGTTATCGGGATGCCACCGATTCTCGTTCCGCTGCAACCAGCGAAAGGGCGCCCAGCGGTTCCAGACGCCGATCGTCGGGTACAGGCCAAGGGCCGCCACAACATCGGCTGCTAATCTATATCTACAGACTGGCAGCCGATGTTGTGGCCATACCAGCATCCAGCAGATAAGCACGACGCATCATTCATCTGTTACAAACTTGCGGGGAGATCTGATGTACACACCCAAGACACAGGCATCGCTGATTTTCGCGGCGATCTTCTTTTTTAGCGCGGGCTATAGCAATGCGGCCGACGCTCGCTACCCCGTTCCCCAGACCGTGAAGGACTGGGTCTCCGAAGGCAAGTACATCAAATTCGAGGGCCTTGACGTCTTTGTCCATTCATCGGGAAGGGCACCGGTCGAAGGACATGGCGTCCTCATAGTGCACGGCTTTCCCGGCTCGTCCTGGGACTTTTCCACCGTCGTGCCTCCCGTAGCCAAAAAGACCAAGGTCGTCGTTGCCGACATGCTGGGCTTTGGCCAAAGCGACAAACCTCTGAAGGGGACATACAAGGACAATTTTTCGTTGATGAGACAGGCCGATCTGTATGAGGCCGTGGCGAAAGCCGAGGGGCTGAAGGAAGTTGTGCTGGTCGCCCACGACATGGGTCAGACCGTCGGCCTGGAACTGATGACACGGCACGACGAAGGAAAACTGTCCTTCAAGATTCGGCATGCGATTTTGTTGGACGGGTCCACGTTGGTCGACATGGTTGAGCTGAACCCATTGCAGAAAGATTTGCTCAAAAAGCCGGACCAAGCCTTGACCGAGCATCTCGATTTCAACGAGTTCGCCGAAGGTATGCGAGGCACGTTCGGCAAGGGCAATGCTACCGACGAAATCCTCAACTCCATGACGGCGCAAGTGTTTGCCAAGGATGGCGATTTGGTCGTCGCACAAACGCTTCGCTACTTGGATGAACGAAGAGAATTCTACGATCGCTGGGTCGGCACGCTGACTCATTTCCGCACGGCGCCACTGAGCGTTTATTGGGGCGTGCAGGATCCAGTCGCCGTGATCGCGATGGCTGACCGGATCAAGACGTGGAACCCAACCATAGACGTCTACAAGATCCAGGAATCTGGACACTGGCCGTCAATCGAAGTTCCGGACATCATCGCTGATGCGATCATCGCCCGGCTTCCGCTCTACAGGTAAGAGGTTGCTCGAAGGCACGAACTCGCCGCGGTTACGGGGCAGCTCTTCCTTGCCATCTTGGTGGCACGCCTCGTCGTCATCCACGCTGCCCCCCAGACCCGTAAGGGCGGCCCAACCGCCCCAGAGCGGGCTCGCTACTTCACCAGCTTGCTGTTCGCGCCCTCCACGAGCTTCCAGCCCGCAGCCTCGAGGAACTGGCGCATACTCGAATCGAACTTGCCCGAGATCCAGTACTCCGAAGCCTTGATGCCCATCTTCTCGCGCGTCTGCTTGTTCCTTTCGGTAAGCAGCTTCGTATCTCGGGTGAGGAACACGTAGTCGACCGGATCGACGGCGACACCGACCCCGTCCTTCGTGATGATCGTCGGCCAGCCGGCGACGTTCGCGAGGCGCTCAGTTCCGCCTATGTGTGCGTGATAGCCGGCCATCATCTGGGCCTTGAGCCGCCAGTAGCGCGCCGTGTCCTCGTCGGTCGCCGCTGCCGCCGCACTGATGAAGACATCGCGACCCAGTACGCTCCCCATGCTGGCCAGCTCTCCAACCAGCATGGTCGCCTCGCTCGGGTTGTAGGTATAGTTGCCGAGGAAGGCATCAATCAGAGGCTTCTTGATCCCCATCTTCTCGAGCTTCTCGCGGTTCATCTTGGCCACCACACCGGGCGGGTTGTCGCGCACGACCTGCCTCATCTGCTCGGACGTTTTCGATATGAACAGGACGGTCCCGAACGTTCCGCTCGTCGCCGAAGACATGCCCATGGAAACGGTGATCCCGCCGGCGACGGTGGCGCGTGCGAGCTGCCCGACCCGATCGGTCATGGGCTTGAAGCTCGAGTACGGGTCGACGCCGAACTCGTACGCATAGGCGCGCTTGGCGCCGTCGTAGCCGAGCGCGGTCTTGAGAACGTTGTCCTGGTGCGGGTCGCTGCTGACGATCGAGCGGCCGATGTTGCCCAAGAAGCGCCCCGTCCCTGTGAAGATACTCTTGGTCGTGTCGATGGGGGAGGTCACCATGTTGGCGGCGCCCTTTACGGGGGCCTTGGCCGCTTCCCAGGCACCGGAGCCGAACTCCTTCGCCTGGCTGATCTCTTCCATCGCAGCCAAGGCCCGCAGCTCGCCGATCCGTAGCTTGAGCTCGGCCGTGCTCTCGGCTTTGAACGCGCCGTGTTCGGTTGTGGTTACTTCGTAGACGTTCGAGAAGCCGTCATTCTTGACGGATGGCTTGATGTGGTAGTTGGGTCCTTTGAGCAGCTCTTTCGGGAGGACGTCGGCGGCCTCGAGGTGGATCGGGACGGCCTTGACGGTGTCCTCGGCCAGACCGCGCGCGGGCAGCAGAGCAAGCAGGAAGATGACGAGATTAGTCGGGCGTCGTATTTTCATTTTCACTAGAGTATCCCCCTATGTCGGCGTCGAGCGAAGAATCGACCTCGTTGTTCCGGTTTGATGTAGCCGGCGCAAATCGCTTCGGCCGTGGCGAGCGTGGGGTCGGTCCATGCGTCGCGGCCGCGAGACCTGATCGGTGAGAGGATTGAAATGAAGGCCGTCAAGACCCTAGCAGCGCTCCTCGTCCTGTCGGCACTGGCCGCTGCGCCGCTCGGCTGCAGGGCGCCTAAGTGGGAGACCTCGAAGGCGGACCGCGCCCCGGACCGTGACCTCGCGGTAGCCCTCGGCGACCTCGCCTACGGCCGGATTCAAGACATACAGGCCGCCGACGTTCCCGTGGTGGCCGCACCGCAGAGTCTCCGACCCTGCTGCGCGTTCGGCACGGGGCTCACGGTCAAGGTCGGTACGGTGCCGATCCCAGGCGTCGAGCTCGGCAACATCGTCGGCCTCGACGACTTGGGCCCGCACGTCTACGACAACGGCTTTCTTTCGATCAACGCCGCCGACAACCGGGCCTTGGTCGACAACGAGCAAAACGGCCTGATCTACTCCTGTCGTGGCGGCTTCATCGACATCGCGCACGTCCGCGACAATGCCGACCTCATGATCTTCATGCTGACTGCGATCGGCCGAGGTATGGACGGTGGGGCCGACATCTCGGTGCCCGACCAGGGCGGTCGCATCACGGTGCGAGTGAATCCTCTCGGCGAGGAATCCGTGCGCCGCTACGGGCGCGAGAGGCTGGCGATGGCGATTACCGAATGGGTGATCTTCGAGCTGTCGATATGGCACGAGATCGCGACCTGGTACGGGTACTCGTCGATCGAGCAGTGGCCGGAGAAGATCTCGGCGTTTTCGCCCGAGGATCTGTACTCGAACCTCGTCGGCATCAAGATCTCCGCCGGCATCATGAACAACAACCGGGCCGGCGACGAGACCGACTACAACCGGAGCATGGACGCGTGGATCAAGCGTGCGCTGCAGCGGCTGGAGGCGGTTTCGAAGGACGAGAGCATCGAGGTCATGAATCTGGTCGACGGCCTGTGGTGGGACTCGAGCCGCCGGATCCCCGACTGGACGCTGACCAGACGCAGGCACATGGAGATCGGAACGACGGTGACACCGTGGCTGTTCTCGAATGCCACCGGCCTCGATGCCGACGACGCGGCCGACTTCGAGGCCTGTGACGATGCCGGTCCGCCGCTCGTGCTTCGCAATCCCGACGGGTTCGAGGGCCACAGGTTCGCGGATCACATCACCGTCGAGATCGACCTGAACGACAAGCTGGCCGCCGTGTTTCCGCTCCAGAATCCACCGAGCCGAATCGTGACCCAGGCTGATTTCCCGGCCGTCGTCGAGGTGATTCGCGCGGCCAACGCCGAGGAGTTCGGCGTGGGCGCCGATCAGCCGTAGCGACGACAAGCCAGGACAGGGACAGACGACACGAACCACCGTCCCCCACCGACCGTATCACGGCGAGCAGTTACTCCGCGCCTTTAGAAGATGGGGCATCATACCTCGCGTGCTACTTCAATTGTCGCGACAAGACACGCCCGTCACAAAGGTCGGCGCAGTCGTTCGGCGCACCGAACCTTGGACGGGGGGCTATTCGAGTAGGCCCCTGTCGATCAGGGATTGATCCCGGGCAGGAGCTGACCAGAGGGCAGTTGGGAGTTCACCGGCACAGGTCACGCGCATGCCAGCGTAGAAGCCGACCGAGAATCAGAACAGCCGGATCTCACCGTCGTCGACGTCCTCGAGCAGATCCTCGAGCCGCTCCCACACGTCATCGATCTCGTCGTCGGTGAGACCGAACTGAACGGTCGTCCCCTGCACGCGAACGCCTTCATCGGGGTCGATCGGCGGTCCAGGCTCCGCGGCTTGCAGAACGCCGTCGTCATCGGCCTCGAGCTGGAGAACCACGGCCAGACGATCGACGTCGTCGCGGTCTAGCTCGCGCAGACGGTCGATCGTTCGACGCGGCAACGCGGGAACGCGAATCTGCCTCCACCGGTACGTTGCCGGCCAGAACCAGTTGAACCAAGCCGTGCCGAACGAAACGCCGTTGTCAATCGCGAAAACGCGACGGTTATCATCGTCCTTCGCAACGAGGACGTTGCCCGTCCGGTTGTCTCGGTTGTTGATGACGTAGGCGAAGATGTTGTAGTTCGCGAGGTAGTAAGCGTAGAGCGGCTCGCGCAAGAACCGCTGCTCGTCGTAGAAGACGTCGGCCACGGTCACGTCGTCCAGCCAGACAGCCAGGACGAACATGATGCAGCTCGTGCCGGGAACGGTCGGTATCGCCTCGCCGCCATCGAGTCCCTCGTAGTGGGACAACGGCTCGCAGAGAATGGTCGTCGCAGGAACGACGTAGTCCGTCGGGTCGAGGAACAACCGCTGAAGCTCCCAGGCGGCCAGCTCTTTTCGGGGCGCGTTGTTTATACCATCGAGCCGCGGGGGAACCCTCTTGCCCTTCACGTAGAACTCGGCCTCCGCGCTGTCGAGGTGGTAGCGGACATCGACCTTCATCGCTCCGGTGGTCCCGGCACCCGCGCCCTCTACGCTGATCTCTTCGACGGCGAGCGTCTGCATCATCTCGAGTGCCCGGTCCGGGTGAAGCGGCCAGTTCGGAAAGGGATCGGCGCCATCGGACGGCTCCGGTGCCACCAGACGGAGCGAGTCATGGCTTACGGGACCCGAAGGCGAGCAGCCTGCAAGCGCTACCAACACGAGCAGAACGGGACCTGCGAGGTTGCTAACGCACCCCTGCATCACGGTCGAGCTAGTGCTTCGCGGCATCGGTGCGCGATTCGTCGAACAGCGCGGAGATCTGCTTGGCCATGATCTTGCGTCCAATCGCGCGCTTGGCCGACGAGCCGAAGCCGGCCACCTGATCGGTAAACGTGCGGTTGCCGTAAAACACGATCGCTCCTTCCTTGGCTGGATACACCGCGGCCGTGATCGAGATCACGTTGTGGCTGCGCGACACGTAGTAGTGGCGCTCGGCCAGCACGTAGCCGTCTCCGACACGCATGCCCATCCTGTGGATCAGAGTGAACGTGGGCAGGTCGTCGATCGCGAAGTTTACCCAGAAAAACGCCTCGCCCATCCCGTCGGGCTTCGAGTGAGGGTAGTCGAGAAACGTCTCGTAGAACTCCGGGAAGTACTTCTGAAGCTCACGGTCCGCCTTTGTCGCAAGAACGAGTTCGTCGCCCGGCATGTACGGCTTGCCGCCTTTTCGACGATATGGCGCGATACCTGCGATGCCCTTGTTGTGGTACGAGCTGAACCGCTCCAGCAGCAGCTTGCGGATCTCCGTCTCGACGGCCTCGGGCTTCGCCCCGGCACCCAGCGCCGCGAACGCCGTGATTTCCTCCTCGTCGAGGTTGAGCGTGTCGCCCGGCGCGGCGTCGAGGTAAATCCCGGTCGCCTTGGCCGTGTTCGGCTGGAGGTGGGCATCGGCGAGCTCGGCGATCGTGGTGTCGGCCGTCATCTCGCCAAACGCCGTTACCATCTCGTCCCCTTCGTAGTCGGTTCCCTTGGCGAAACGGTCGACGAGGTCCTCCGGCGCACTCTTGATCAGAAAGCCCATCCCTATACCGAGCTCGCGATCGGAAGTCGGGTCCGTCAGTTCGATCGTGACCAGCTCACCGGCCATGATCTGCTTCTTCTCGTCCTCGCTGAATGGCATGTCGGCGAGCAGCTCCGCGGCCGTCGGGGCGTCGGCGGCGCCGACGCCCACGATGAGCGGCGTCGCCAGGGTGACGACGACAGCGGTGAGCGCCACGGCGCGTGCGATTCTCGTTGCGATGTGAGTCATGCGATGCCTCCTTCGTCGCTGATACTAGAAGCGGTCGGCGTAGGCCACCCTGCACTCCTCGGCGCGACCATCCTTCGACATTTCCCACTTCCGCTCGCGGCACGCGAGCAGTGTTACGGCGCAGACGAAGACGAGGCTCGCGCTGGCGCGCGTACGACTAACGGTCAATGCTGAGTCCCTCCTTCTGCCGACACTCCCGCTTCTCAACCCCGCCGACGCGCCGACTCATTCGGTGCGTCAAACGTACCGAAATCACTGGTGCCGGGGCCGGGAGTCGAACCCCGAGCCACGAGCTGGCGAGTGGCGAGCTACCTACCGTGTCTCGAAGTGCCGGGGGCGGGAGTTGAACCCGCACGGCGCTAAGCGCCAGGGGATTTTAAGTCCCGCGAAAGAGGTGGCCACAGACGGCGCGAAGCAACGAAGCGCAGGAAAGAAGCGGCGATCGTAGGTCGCCAGATTGCAGATCGTTGCATAGCTCCGTACCCGAATTGGGGCAGCGTTGGGGCAAGCCAGCGAGCATGGGCGGGCGAGCTACACAGACATCGGGCTTCTGGTTGGGCCGACATGCTCGACCGAACGCTCTGTTGCCGGCAAAGCCCCGGTCACTCTTCCGCTCCACGAGTCCCTAGGGGTCTCGCACCCGCACCGCAGCCAACTCCACATTTCGCTTGGTATCGCCGAGCCGGCGCTGCTTGGGGGCTTCGAGGGCCCGCCTGTCCGACCCGGCTCGCGCCTTTTCGAGCCACCGACTAGGGCTCGTCCTCGCAGATGTCCAGATCCTCGTTGCAGATCTCTCGGGGACCGCACGGCTCGTTGCCGTCGTCGCACTGGCTACGGATGTTGCACTCTTCCGCTCCGTTACAGAACACGTCGTCGTCGCAATCCGCGTCCGACTGACATTCTCCCGCGTCGCACTTGCCCAGAGACGCGCCGAAGCATGCCTCTACCTCCGGCTGCGTTTCGGTGGCCGCGAGGCAATCCTGCAGGAATGTCCGACACGGGTGTTCCGTTCGTAGGTCGGGGGTCCTGCTGACGAATCCCACCGGCGGTACGGTCGTAGTCGTGGTCGTCGTTTAAGGGGTCACCTCAGTGAACACGGCCCATGTACGAGGTTCCAGTTGAGGCACCACATCCGAACCAGGGGATTGCAGCCACTGCCCGAGCAGGCTGGACAAACGGACGATATAGTTAAAATTTTCAAGGTCATATGGAATGATGTAATTGCTGGACGTCTGCGGACCGACTGTCACGACCTCGGGCACGGAGTTGAGCGTGAAGTTCACTTCTTCGTGCGCGTTTACTGCTTGCAGCTCGAGGTTGAAGGTGAAGGGGGGGGCACCGATGATGTCTGCACCGAAGTCGAAATCGAACTCGACGTCATACAGGACGCCGTCCACCTCGAGGTTCCTGATCCCAGTGGCGTTGGTTCCGGACACATCGACTTCTACCTCAGTTGTCGGCGCCAGCGTTGTCGTAGTCGTCGGTGGCAACGTCGTCGTAGTCGGACAGGTGCAATCGCCTGCCTGGCACGTGGCCGCGTCTCCGCAGGGAACCGTCGTGCACGACGTGCCGTCGGTGACGGGCGTCAGGACTTCACAGTTGCCCACGATCGATTCCGGATTGCACGAGGCCGTGTTGCACTGGTTGCCCAGGTCGGAGCAGTCGCGTTCCATGCCGCCCGAGCACTCGCCGACCGACGAACAGGTCGAGGCGACGTTGCAGACAAGGCCGTCGTCACAGGGGTCGCCTACGCGCACCGGGGTCACGGTGTCGCAGTTGCCCTCATCGCCGCGCGGATCGCAGGAAGCGTCGTTGCACTGGTCGCCTGCCTCGGAGCAGTCCTGGGGCATGGCCTCCAACTCGCACGTGCCGATCAGCGAGCAGGTCGCGCCGACGATGCACGCCTCGCCGTCTTCACAGGGCGCGCCCGGACCCTCGAACATGCACTCGGCCGTGCAGCAGTCGCCCTCGACTGGCGTGCCGGGATCGCAGTCTTCGCTCGGATCGACATTGCCGTCACCGCATTCGCCCGTCGACAATGTCGTCGTGGTCGTCGGTGGCAACGTCGTCGTAGTCGGACAGGTGCAATCGCCTGCCTGGCACGTGGCCGCGTCTCCGCAGGGAACCGTCGTGCACGACGTGCCGTCGGTGACGGGCGTCAGGACTTCACAGTTGC
>Ga0315338_1001120_pt1 | contig 38758 bp, 35 predicted proteins | sample ASW8metaG_FD_204518 | JGI IMG/M metagenome (GOLD analysis project Ga0315338, IMG submission 204518) | Ammonia-oxidizing marine archaeal communities from Monterey Bay, California, United States - ASW #8 | ecosystem: Environmental > Aquatic > Marine > Coastal | place: USA: California | collected... | reverse complement strand
CGCGCTGAGAGCACGCCGAGAATAGCGAGCACACGCCGTTGGTACTCATCGCTCTCTTCTTCGCGATAACCGTACTTGTTGGCTAGATACGCCGCGATCTCTTTCGGAAAACCACCCTCACCTTTCAGTCCCGAATGCGTGCCGGCGTTGCGGCGACACCAACCGAGACCCATCTCACCGCAAATCTCGTACGACAGGCCCATCACCATCGCCCGGTCGGCGGCATCTTCCGGGAGAAGCGCCGGCTCGAAACCGACACGTTCGGTCAACAAGAGGATCTCCGCCCAACCGCTGCGCGGGGGCTCGTCGTTGTAGACCGCAACGGGGCCGCTGCGCGCACCGCCCATCCATTCGGCCATCTCATCGCTGCCCGCATTGAGACGAACGGCGACCCAGGGAATCTTCTTTATATGGAGAATCCCCTTTGCGGCTTCGCCCCAAGGACTCGGCAAACCGGGAACAACCACCATGCGCATACCGTCGCGCGTTTTGGCTTCATCGAGTTCTACAAAATCAAAAGGCATCTTTTACTCCGAGCGGGTTGCGCTTCATCAAAGTGTAATTCTTCATATCGGCGTGGCGCGTGCGCCACCAGTACTCGATGGTCGAGCCCGACCAATTGTTGGTGATCTTGCCGGCGGCGTTTTTGTACCAACTCGATCCCACCTGAGACCAAATCCTGCCGGCCAACGTCTGCTGTAACTTGCGGTTGTACTCTCGCTGCGCGGCCGCGCTCAGATCGAGCCAGCTCGCGCCGGCCGCACGCGTCTTACGGATACAGTCCATGATGTAGGCCACCTGGCATTCGAACATGAAGATGATCGAGTTGTGGCCGAGGTTCGTGTTGGGGCCGTACATCATGAAGAAGTTCGGGAAGCCGGCGATACTGATCCCCAGATAGGCTTCGGCGCCTTCCTTCCATACAGATTCAAGCGGCAGACCGTTGCAGCCGGTAATTTTCATCGGCACCAAGAATTCGGTCGTCGAAAACCCGGTCGCAAATATGATAACGTCCGCCTCGTGTTCGTCTCCGTTGTCGGTCACGAGGCCACCGGGCGTGATGCGCTCGATGCCTGCGGCGACGAGATCGACGTTCTTGCGGTTGAGCGCATCGTAGTAGTCGTCCGATATCAAGATACGCTTGGCGCCGATCGGGTAGTCGGGCGTGAGCAGCTTGCGGGTTTCGGGGTCGGAGATCTTTTCCTCGAGATGCCCCTTGGCCATGCGCAGGTACATGGCCTGGCTCATCTTCACGCCCGCAAACAACGGAAACTGGGATTCGTAGGCCGCCCAGACGCGCCAGCGATACAGCCTGGTCAGTATCGGTGAGCGTCCCAGAAATTCCTTCTCGCGTTCGGTGTAGGCGCGATCGTTGCGTTGCATCATCCAGTTGGCACTGCGCTGGAAGATTTTGACGCGAGCGGCCGTCTTGGCGATTTCGGGAATGAACTGGATGGCACTGGCCGCGTTACCGACGACGGCCACGGTCTTGCCGCTCAGATCCACGTCGTGGTCCCAGCGCGCCGAGTGAAACGCCGGGCCTGCAAATTCTTCGCGTCCGGCGATCGCGGGAATCGACGGCCGATGCAGCTGCCCCACCCCGCTGGCCAAAAAGGTCGCCTTCAGTTGGTCGCCGTCGGTGGTGCGTACCGTCCAAAGACCCGATGCTTCGTCAAAATCCGCCGTCGCCACTTCACAGCCGAATCGGATGTGCTCTCGAATACCCTGCTCGTCGGCAAACTCTCGCATGTAGTCGAGAATCTCACCCTGCGGTGACCACTTGTGGGTCCAATCGGTCTTCTGCGCGAAAGAAAAACAGTACGAGATAGATGGAACGTCGCAGGCTGCACCGGGGTATGTATTCTCGCGCCAGGTGCCGCCGACCTCATAGCTCTTTTCTAGAATGCAGTAGTCGAGGCCCTCTTTGGCGAAGTGGTAGGCGAGACAGAGTCCCGCAAAGCCGGCACCGATAATGATCGCTCGTGGATTCGCTTCGTCTGTCGTCTTGCTCGCGCCCATCAGTTGGTGATTGTGGACGAAAGGCCCATCAAATGGGAATCGGTCCGCTGCGCCCGGCCAAGATCCAACGCACCATCGACAGATGTTGGCGTCCGAAGAAAACATCGCCGTCTACAACGTAGGCCGGTGCCGAGAACAGCCCGAACTGCGCAACCTGATCGGCAACGGCTCGTACAGCGCCGTCGCCGCCGGTCAAAGACCAATCTAGGTAGTCGGAGCCGTCGCCACTCACACCCTCGATATGCGTCGCAATCTCTCGGTCCACCGACGGATCCAGCTCACCGGACCAGTAAGCGCGGAAGAGTTCGAGCAAGAACTGCCTGAGTTGGGCACGATGTCGCTCGCGCATCCACAACCATCCGCGCGACGCCGCTTCGACGGAGCCGGTCCGGTAGTAGTCGCGCAGGACGAGATCCGGCATTGCAGCATAGGTTTCTATTTCGCGCGCGATCGCCTGCGCACGATTGCGGCGGTGGCGAATACCGCGGTCATCGTTCGGACCGGGATCGGTCGGCGCATTGAGTGGTTGGGTAACAATGGGCAGCCAGTTGATCTCGAAGTCGAGCTCACGTTCCAATGCGAGTGCAGGCCCCAGCGCGAGGTAGGCAAGCGGATGGCGCAGATCAAGCAACACGCTGAGCTTCGCGGTTTCGAGATCGGCGCCGATACTCACGCGGAGAAACCCTGGTTGAGCACGTCGGGCGCCGCACCGATCCTACCGCCAAGCAGCCACGCGACTCGCGGTAGATGTTCTCGTCCGAACCACATTTCGTCAGCCACCAGATAAGTCGGAACGCCAAAGATACCGGCGTCGAATGCCGCTTTGTTGATCGCGTCGTGCTCGCTGCGGCCGTCCGCGGCCGCAAAGTCTTCGAAGCCGTCGGTCTCGGCCCCCGCCTGCACGAGCGCAGCGGCAATCACCTGCAACGAGTCGATATCGAGATCGCGTTTCCAGAACCGCTCATAGGCGACGTCGAGAAATCGATCGAAGATCTCGGCGCCTTGGCGTTTTGCCCAGAGCATGGCGATTCCGGCCTGACTCGAATCCCAAATCTTGATCGTACCGCGCACGGTCTTACCGGTCAGATTCGCATAGCGCCGCACGTCGCCGTACGCATACTTCACCCCCTTCCACTGTTGCGGTGTTCGCTCGGACTTTTCGACCTCGCCTTTCGCATCGAGCGTGGCCGACCCCAAATAGCTGGGGATGTCGAGCGTAAACGGACGCCAATCGATCGTCATTCCGAGACCGCGCGCCATCGCCCGCGTAGGATCGATGGCGATGTACGCGTACGGGCTCTTCATATCGATGTAGACGGCGAGATCCACGTCGCCACGAAGTGTTTCGAAGTCGGTCATACGATGCGATCCATTGGTCGACGGCCGTTAGAAGATCGGGTCGACGACCGCTTCGATAAGCGCCGGTCCCGGCTCTGCCAGCGCGCGTTCGAGTTGAATCGCGACATCGTCGGCACTTTCAGCACGGGTCGCCGGCACGCCGAGTCCGGTCGCGATGGAAACGAAATCGATATCCGGATTGGATAGATCGAGCATCTCCTTCGCTTTCGGCCCACCTGAACCGGCGCCGACCCGATCCAGCTCCATGTTGAGAATCGAATACGAACGGTTGTTGAAGATGATCGTCTTGACGTCGAGCCCTTCGCGCGCCTGTGTCCACAGCGCCTGGATCGTATAGAGCGCGCTGCCGTCGGCCTCGAGCGACACGACCTTGCGATCGGGACACGCGACGGCTGCACCGGTCGCGAGTGCGGGGCCGATACCGATGGCCCCACCGGTAAGACAGAGCCAATCGTGCGGCGCACTGCCGGCCGTGTGCGCGGGGATGGAAAGGCCAGAAGTGTTCGCCTCATCACACACGATCGCACCTTCGGGAAGCAACGCGCCGACGGCTTGGGCAACGGCGTCGGCCGTCAATGCACCGGTGGGCTTGCCCGGCCGGGCGGCGTCTTGCAGCGCTTTTAGGTCACTGCTCGCTCCGAGCGCTTCCGCGAGGTTTTCGAGTGCCGACACACCGTTATCGGCCGTGGTCGCCAGTGTATGCACGGTGCATCCTTCGGGAACGAGATCGCTCGGCTTCTCGGGATACGCGAAGAAGCTGACCGGCGACTTCGCGCCCACCAAGATCAGATGCTTGAGGCCTTCGAGTTGCGCCATGGCAAACTCGGCGAGATAGGCAATGCGGGTGGGTTGCGGTAGGCCGGGGCCGCGCTCGAGACGCGTAGGAAAAGTCTCGGCGAGCATCTGGGCCCCGGAGCTCTCGCAGACACGTGCCGCCGCCATGAGCGCCGGTCGGCGTAAATTGGTTCCGCCGAGCAATATCGCAGCCGGTTCGCCGGAGCGCAGTATCTTGGCCATCGAGTCGATCGCATCACCGTTGATCTCGGGAGCCGCTTGGGGCGTAACCGGCGCGGCAACTACGCCACCTTCGAGCCAGCACGCATCGGCCGGCAAAATCAGCGTTGCGACTTGGCCGGGAGGCCCGATCGCGGCCGCTACCGCTTCCGCAGCGTCGCGACCCATGTCAGCCGGCTTCTGCGACGTACGAATCCACGACGATACGTTGCGCGCCACCGATACGATGTCGGACTGAAGCTGCGCGTCGTAGCGTGTGTGGTAAGTCGCGTGGTCACCGACGATGTTCACGACGGGCACGGAACCCTTTCGCGCGTTGTGTAGGTTGGCAAGCCCGTTGCCCAGACCGGGGCCGAGGTGCAACAGCGTAGCCGCCGGTCGGTCGGCCATGCGCGCGAAGCCATCGGCGGCGCCCGTCGCGACGCCTTCGAACAGCGCGAGTACACCGCGCATCTCGGGCACATGGTCGAGTGCCGCAACGAAGTGCATCTCGGACGTTCCCGGATTCGAAAAACAAACGTCGACCTTCGAGTCGACCAACGTACGAATCAGCGCCTGCGCGCCGTTCATTTCAGACATACAGTTACTCCGCTATTCAAGTGACCTAACAGAGACTTGCGTACTTTCGCGCGTTTCTCGTCGTCCGGTTGGAAAATGCCCATGTGCACGTTGCCATCGCCCGCGTGGCCGCAGCCGACGATCAACGGCTGCGTCTCTTGGCCGACTTCGCTCACTTTCTGCATGAACTCAGGCACGCTGGCGCGTGGCATAACGATATCGATAAAGTAATCATCGCTCATCGCGTCACCGATGGTGACGTGCGAATCGCCGACTATGGCGGAAAATACCTCGGCTACCGTGGGAGCATCGCGCACTGGTTCGGGCATCGTGGGTCGTGTCTCTCGCGGAAGAATCCGCGTCGTTGAACTACCCTAAAGAGGACGGTGAAGCCATTCGTCGCACGCGGCCGAACTGTGATTGTTCGATCTGCGTTTCTTCCTGCACCCAGCAGCGCTACAACCATCGCATGATCGACGCCGTTCAGATTCGTCTTGCGTCTCTCAACGAGATCATCGCGCTGCGCGCGGACGTTCTGATCGGGGGAACCGACCGAGGATCGGCCGCATTCGACGGCGACGACGCTACGGACACGAAACATTTCGGCGCGTTCATCGGCTCGACCAACGTCGCTTGTGCTTCGTGCATGCGTAGCGACCGCGAAGACGCACCGGCATGGCAGTTGCGCGGAATGGCCACGCACGCCGATCATCAGTCTCTAGGCATCGGAGCGCAGCTGCTCGCCTTCATCGAGGCGGAATACGCGACGCTCGCCGCCCTGCTTTGGTGCAACGCGCGAACCGGCGCTGTCGCCTTCTACGAACGCGCCGGCTGGCGATGCACGAGCGAGGTATTCGAGATCGCGGGAGTCGGTCCGCACCGCGAGATGGAAAAGCTGCTAGGCCGCCACTAGTAGAAACGAATGCGAACGGCTCCGCCGGGCACGAGATCGATGGCAGCCACGGCGCGGCCGTACTCCGCAGCGTTCGGGTCGTGCCACAGTCGTTCGGGAATCATTGCTACGGTAGGGGCCACGCGCTCGATGAACGATTCGGCAATGCGTTCGCCGAGACCGCTACGTACCCACACCGGCTGGCCGATTTCGAGCTTGCGCGCGTCGCCTTCGGGTAGCCAAGCGATGGCAGAGGCTGCTCTCGCCGAAGCGGCGTCGGATGCGCCGACACCGGAGAACTAACCGAATCGTTGGCCCGCTAAGAGCGCGGTGCGATGTGGAAGAGCCAGAGACCGTCGCTGCTGGAGGAGTCAGAGCGATCGAGATCGTAACGCGCCGCCAGCACTTCCTTCACTCTTGTTCCGAGCTGAGGGTCAGTCATGCGCACGATCGTGCGCTCATAAATATACCCCTGCGTTCGCACTCTAACGCGCGGGTCTTCGAGCGCTACGCCCGGCCAGCGGCGAGTCGCGCCTTTCGCCGAGGGAACATAGAGTTCCCCGTCGACAACGGCCGCCCACACACTGAGCGACCACGGTTTGCTCGGACGGATCTCCAGCTCGATGACCTTCTCCACCGTAGACCAATCGGGCTGTGCATCGGTCGCCAGCCCGCTTTCGAATGCGCCACCCGGAATCGGTCCAAGCGGACCGTCCATCAAGTAGCCGCCGAATGTGTCGAGGAAGAGAACGCCAAGGACCAGCGCTGCTACTGAGCCCAGCAACCAACGAAGAATTTTCATACCGACCTCCGTATGAGCGACGCCATTCGTTTAACCGATTGCGACCGGCATAGACTTAACACCGTTGATGAAATTCGTACGCACCCAGGTCACGTCACCGTCAAGCTCGAACTTCATACCAGGCAATTGCTTCATGATCTCGTCGAACACGGTCATGAGCTGTAGCCGGGCCAGACGTGAACCGAGGCAAAAATGCTCCCCAATCCCGAACGCGAGGTGTGGGTTGTCGACGCGACCGACATCGAACTTCCACGGATCCGCATAGACATCGGGGTCGCGGTTGGCCATGCCGTACCACATGACGACCTTGTCGCCCTCGACGAGTTTCTGGCCGCGCAGCTCGCCATCCTTTAGAAGCGTACGCCGCATATGATTGACCGGCGCCACCCAGCGCAGAATCTCTTCGACGGCCGTAGGAAGCAGACTCGGGTTCGCAACGAGCCTGGAGCGCTCATCCGGATTCTCGATCAAGACTTTCATTCCACCCGAGAGGCTGTTGCGAGTGGTTTCGTTGCCGGCGATCACCATCAACAAGAAAAATCCGTTCAGTAGATGCTCGGGGATCTCTTCACCGTCTTCGGTCTTGGACTGGGCGATGGCCGTCATCAGATCTTCGCGCGGGTTCTTGCGACGGTCTTCGATCATAGCCTGGCCGTACCCAAACAGATCCATGAATACGGCAATGGCCGCTTCGGGATCCTTGCAGAGGTCGGGATCGAACAATCCGATGAGCTCGTTCGACCAGTCGAAGATTTTCTTCCAGTCCGCTTGCGGCACGCCAAGCAGATCACAGAGCACAGAAATAGGCATCGGCGCCGCGATGTCGCGCATGAAGTCGATCGACTCTCCGTCGTTCGCTTTGACCAGGGTCTTCGAAACGATCTCTTGCGCGTGCGCTCGAACGCTTTCGCTGACACCTTTTATCGACTTGTTGGCAAAAAACGGTTGACCGATCGACCGATACGACCGATGCATCGGCGGATCCATCGTGATCATGTTTCCGATCACCGCGTTGAGGACGACCGGATCGACATCGGGACCGAACGATATATTGATCCCTGCGTCCGACGAGTACGTTGCGGGGTCACGAGAGATCTCGACAATGTCGTTATACTTGGTGACGTTCCAGAAGCCCGGCCCCCACTCGGACTTCTCTTCGTTCCAGTAAAGCGGATACCTTTCCTGAACTTCGCGCAACGCTTCGTAAGGATACCCCGGGACGAAGGTGTCTAGATCATTCAAATCAACGATCTTCGGATTCTTCGTCCACTCGCCCTCAAAGACGTTGTCGGGCTGTTTGGGCGTTGCCGCTGCGGTCGTCGTCACGAGTTCCCTCCCCTACGAAACACGTCTTGCATATGTTCTACGTCCCGCTCGGAATATCTTTGAACGCAACGGTCTTATCGACGCGAATCTCGGGCGGCATTCCAAGAACACGCTCCGAGATGATGTTGCGCAACACTTCGTCGGTACCACCGGCGATACGCAATCCGGGGAATCCGAGATAACGAGCCTGCCAGGTACCGCCATCGATACCGATGCCGGAATCGTTTACGGCGCCGCTCATGCCTTGCAACTCGATGCCGAACGCAGCCATATCCTGGCCGAGCACCGCGCCGACGAGCTTACCGAGGCTGGCTTCGGGCCCGGGCGTCTTGCCTTGCGAGAGCGCCGTGAGCGTTCGCAGCCCCGTGTATCGCAGCCCGCGCGCCTTCACGAGAAAGTCAGCCAAGCGCTCCTGCACCGCCGACTGCTCGATGGCGGGCTTGCCGTCGATCTCAATGCGCTTGGCCATATTGATGAGCTCGGTGATCGCCGATGCGCCGCCGCCGGCGCCGATCGATGAACGTTCGTTCATCAACGTAGTGAGCGAGACCATCCAGCCGTTGCCGATTTCGTCGAGACGGTTAGCATCCGGAATACGCACGTCGGTGAAGAACACCTCGTTGAATTCGCGACCGCCGTTGATCTGGTGAATTGGGCGAATCTCGATCCCGGCCGAATGCATATCGACGACGAAGTAGGTGAGGCCTTTGTGCTTGCGCGCGCTCGGATCGCTTCGCACGACCAGTATCCCCCAGTCGGCCCACTGCGCACCCGTGGTCCAGATTTTCTGACCATTGATCACCCAGTCGTCTCCATCGCGTACGGCGGTCGAACGCAGTCCGGCAAGATCCGAACCCGCTGCGGGCTCACTGAAGAGCTGGCACCACACGTTCTCGCCGGTGAGCATTCCCGGAATCCACTGTTCTTTCTGCGCGTCGGTACCATGGGTCATCACGGTCGGGCCGCACATGCCGTGGGTGATGCCGAACACATCGGGCGGCGTGTCGAATTTGGCCTGCTCTTGGTTCCAGATGATGTTCTCGATCGAAGTCGCGCCGCGTCCGCCGTATTCCTTCGGCCAGCGCAGGCAGGCCCATCCGCCATCAGCCTTCTTCTTCTGCCAAGCCTTCGACGCTTCTATCGCGCTGTCATCGAGGTGCGCGCCCATACCGTCACCCAGCATCACGCGCTCTCCCTTCGGTTCGACGTTGGCCTCGAGCCAAGTACGGCACTCTTTTCGGAACGCTTCTTCTTCGGGGGTATCGTTAAAATCCATGTTATGCCGCCTCCTGCGCGCTCACGCGGCGAATCAGTTTTCGTTTCCAGCTCGCAGTACTTCCAAGCGCACTCGAGAGCAGCTTGCTACGGCGATAGAACAGGTGGCAGTCGAACTCCCAGGTGAAGCCAACGCCGCCGTGTAGCTGAATCATGTCGATGCCCATTTGATCGAGCGCTTCACTGGCTGCAACGCGGGCTAGACAAGCCGACACTGCAAGTTCCGGATCGTCGTTCTCTAGAGCCCAGGCGCCGTAGTAGCTGTTGGACCGGCCGATCTCGATGTCGCAGTAGCGATCGGCCATGCGATGCTTAAGCGCCTGGAAGGAACCGATCGGGCGACCGAACGCGTAACGCTCGAGCGTATACTTTTTGGTGATCTCGAGCGCGCGTGTCGCGGAACCGATTTGCTCGAAAGCCATCAGGACGGCGGCACGATCGAGAAGTGCTTCTGCAAGCTTACCACCCTCGCCCGGCGCGCCGAGCGGTTCGGCAGGTGAGTTGGTGAAATCCAGCCGCGCAACCGAACGACTGGGATCGATACATTCGAGCTTGGTACGCTCGACGCCTGCGGCCGCTAGTTCCACCAGTGCCAGCGTGGGACCGTTGCTCGACTCGGCAAGCACCACCGCAATGTCGGCATAGTCGCCGTCCAGAACCGGCACCTTGGTACCGGTGAGAGAATCAGCGTCGAGTTTCGTGGCGCTTGTACCGGAACCGTTGTCGCCCGGTCCCTCGGCGAGCGCAAAAGTACCGATCGCTTCGCCACTGGCAAGCTTGGGCAACCATCGCTTCTTCTGCTCTTCGGAGCCGGCAATCACGAGCGCATCGCTCGCGAAACATACACTCGACGCGAACGGTATCGGCGCCAGTGCGTAGCCGACCTCTTCCGAGATCATGGCCAGTTCGAGTTGGCCGAATCCGTAGCCGCCGTATTCTTCTGGAATGGCAGTAGCCTGCCAGCCCAGTCCGGCGGCCTTCTTCCATAGCTCTGAAGAGTAGGAGTCGTCGGATTCGAGTACGGCGCGGCACAGGGCAAGCGGCGAGTGCTCTTTCAAGAAACTGGACGCCGTGTCCTTGAGCAGCTTTTGGTCGTCTGAGAAATCGAAGTTCATCGTTCTTCCTTTTAAGGGCCCGCAGGCGGGTAGAATACTCGGTGCAGACCTCGTTGTATCCGGGTAGTGCCGACTCGTGTGAAGCGTGGGCACACGGGCGTCGGATCGAAATCGATTGTCACAGAGAACAAGTTATTGCATGTTCGTGCAAGTGTCCCCGGCGGCCTGCGCACCCAAGGAGCCCGCATAATCCATGCAATTCGGCGTTTTCTACGAGTTCCAACTGCCCAAACCCTGGGCCGAGGACAGCGAAGAGCAGCTCTTCCACGAAGCGCTGGAACAAGTAGTCCTCGCAGACCGTATCGGCATCGACTACGCATGGGCCGTCGAGCACCACTTTCTCGACGAGTATTCGCACTCGGCGGCACCCGAGGTCTTCCTCGCCGCGGCGGCGGCGTGCACCGAGCGCATTCGATTGGCCCACGGGATTCGCCAAGTCATTCCGCAGTACAATCATCCCGCACGTACGGCCGAGTGTATCTCGGCTCTAGATCTGATCTCGCGCGGACGCGTCGATTTCGGGATCGGCGAAGGCGCGACGCGTATGGAACTCGGCGGCTTCGACATCCCCGCGAAAGAGAAGCGCGAGATCAGTCTCAGTACCGCCGAACAGATCGCCAACATGATGGCGATGTCGCCCTACCCCGGCTTCGAAGGGAAATACTTCTCGATGCCGTGCCGCAACGTCATTCCGAAACCACGACAGAAACCGCATCCGCCGATGTGGCTCGCGTGCACCAACCGCGACACGATCAAGGTCGCGGCGCGCAACGGACTCGGCGCGTTGTGCTTCGCGTTCGTCGATCGCGACGACGCCAACTCGTGGGCCCAGACCTACTACGACATCATCAAGAGCGACGAGTGCGTACCGCTCGGACATCGTGTGAACGCGAATCTCGCTATGGTCAGCGGATTCTCCCTGCACCGCGATCGCGCCGAGGCAATTCGTCGCGGCGAAGAAGGGTTTGAATTCTTCGGCTACGCGCTCAGCGCGCAGGTTACGAAAGATACGGTGCCCGGTCGGACCGATATTTGGGGCGAGTTCCAAGCATCGCGAGCCGGACGCGCGCCCGCGCTCGGCCACGCCGCCGACGCCTTTGGAGATGACTATCAGTCAGGAATCGGCACACCCGACGACATGATCCGACACCTCGAATCGTACGCCGATTCGGGGGTCGATCAGATCATTTTGATGCAGCAGTGCGGCAAGAACCGGCACGAGCACATCTGCGAATCCCTCGAACTGTTCGGCGAAGCCGTACTTCCTCGTTTCAAGGTGGCCGAAGAGAAGCGGCGCACCGACAAAGAGCGGGAACTCGCGCCCTATATCGAAGCGGCGCTTGCGCGAAAGAAATTCATGCCGGCCCTAGCCGACGACGAGATCACCGTCATTCCCGCTTCGGTCAAGCGAGTGCAGGTCAATCGCTAGCCGAGCGGCAATCTACCAGCCGGCCTTCGCCGATCCGCCGCCGTGCACATTGATGCGCTCGCCGGTAAGGTAGCCCGCGCGCTCGGAAACAAAGAAGCGTACGACGTTGGCGACATCTTCCGGCTGACACACCCGGCCGAACGGTGAGTGTTCGTGCAGTACGCTGATGTCGTCGATCCCGCTCGCTCCTTTAACCAGCCGACGCCCCATCTCGGTTTCCACCAAGCCGGGCGCGACGATGTTCACGTGAATACCGTGATGCCGTACTTCTTTCGCCAACGTCAGCGCAAGCGCGTCGATCGCACATTTCGCCATGTTGTACGGCGCACCGCCCGCGTTCTGCAGCTCGGTCGCGATGCTCGAGATCATCACGATGTCGCCGCGTTCTCGTTTCTTCATGTGCGGAATGACGAGTTTCGAAAGATAGTGAGACCCGTAGGCGTGAATGCGCAGCACCCGGTCGAGCTCATCGGGATCGGTCTTCTCGACGGTCTGGCCACGGCTGGCGATACCGGCGTTGTTGACAAGAATGTCGATGTGCCCGAAGTCTGCGATGACGGCCTCGACCATCGCTTGGTCTTCTTCGAAGCGATCCACCGAGGCCCTGTAGGCCTTTGCCCTAGGCCCCAAAGCCTCGATCTTGGCGACCACTTCGGCCGCGGAGTCGGCATCTTTGCGGTAGTTGACGGCGACATCGGCCCCGTCCTCGGCCAATGCGACCGCTATGGCGGCGCCCACGCCGCGTCCACCACCTGAAACGAGAGCAACTCTTCCTTCTAATGACATGGGCTTCGTCTAACGTCCGCGAGGGGCCCTGGCAAGAACCGGGCGTCGGGGCTAGGTAGCAGGACATGACGGCACGTAATTTTGGATTCTCGTCGACGGCCGCAGAGGTCGTCTCAGGGTTGGACCTCAGCGGAAAGACAGCAGTGGTCACGGGAGCCTCGGGCGGTCTCGGTGCAGAAACGGCGCGTGCTCTGGCTTCAGCCGGATGCGCCGTGACGATTGCCTGCCGAGACACCGCCAAAGGGCAGCGAATCGCCGATTCGATCAAGGAATCGACCGACAACGATGCCGTTCACGTCGCCGCACTCGAGCTCGTCGACCATTCAAGCATACGCGCTTGCGCCGACGACATCGGCGAAACGTACAACCGACTCAACATTCTGGTGAACAATGCAGGCTTGATGGCCTGCCCACTCACGCGATCACCGCAAGGTTGGGAGATGCAGTTCGCCACCAACCACGTCGGGCACTTCCTGCTGACCAACCTGCTCATGCCCTTGCTCGAAGCCGGCGCGCCCTCTCGTGTAGTCTGCTTGAGTTCCGCCGGCCACACACGCGGCCCGGTAAATTTTGGCGACCTACACTTCGACAAGAAGGAGTACGAGAAGTGGGAAGCCTACGGACAAGCAAAGACCGCCAACGCGCTCTTCGCCATCGGCTTGGATAACAAGTTCGCTTCGCGCGGCATACGCGGTTTCGCGGTGCACCCTGGAGCGATCATTACCGATCTCGGGCGCCACATGGACGAAGAAGACATCATCGAGATGAGCGACATCATCGATTCGATGGCCGGCGGTTTCAAAGAAGTTCCGGCGGGAGCGGCGACTTCCGTTTGGGCCGCTACCGCCCCCGAACTCGATGGACGAGGCGGTCTGTATCTAGAGGATTGCGCCGAGTCGGCACCGGCGGGTACCGACGGGATAACCACCGGCTACCTTGACTACGCGGTAGACCCGAAACTTGCCGAGCAACTGTGGAAAGTTTCGGAAGAGCTCGTCGGCCAGAGCTTCTAAGCCGTTCGCTTCGGATCGGACGACGACCGCGCGAGTTCCTGAGCGTCAGCCTGCAGCTGTTGCACGGCATGCGGCTGCGAAGTGGCGGGTTCAACGTCGAGTAGGGTCGTAAGCGAGCCTTTGACCTTGTCGAACTCGATGCGGCGTGAACGTTCCGCTTCTTGTGATTTCTGTAGCGCTTCGCGTGCGTCACGTACCAACGACACGGCCTCTTCGAGCCGTTTGCGGCAATCCCAGTACTGTTGCCAGTGCTGTTCGACCTGGGATTCCGCTTCGCTCTTCTTCACGCGCGATTTCGTTTTCGATTTCGCTCGGGCCGCCGGCTTCTTGGCGGCGGGCTTGGCCTTGCGCGCAGGGCGCTTGGCCGGAGCCTTTTTGGTCTTCTTCTGAGCTTTCCTTGCCATCGTCGCCTCCGAGATTCGATGCTAGCGGCGAGGGCAGGATACGTCGAGTCGCGCGCGACCACGCAATAGTTACTCGAGGTAGTAACCGGTGGCGGCCTACTGCCTGGGCCCAGTCGCCAGCCCCGGAGCGAACGCTGTGATCGGCCGGCCCGGACCGGCGCGCATCAAACTCGAGAGTTCGACCGTGTTCCGTTGCCTCGGCAGTCCGGGCTCGACCTACCCCAGTTGCCCCTAGTCGATCGCCCCCCCCACACAGGCAGGGGTCCATCGAGAGGTTCCGATGTAAGTGCACCGATCCTTCTCAGGGCGTGTTTGGGAACAACCGTTTCGCAGACAGTGCGCAATCGTAGTTACCGGGTGCGTTTTGGCATCGGCGCCGTCTCGATGGGACGATAATGCCTTGCATTACGAGGTTTCCACCCCCATTCTATTAAGATAGTTTTGCGTTTGATAAGAACGAACACTTTGGAAAGACGAGGGACTAGAATGCTACTTCGACACATCATAAAGAGCACGATCATTGCGGCTGCGGTCCTCGGACTTGTAGCTTCCGGAGTGCAGACTGCTGCAGCGCATACCGGCGACGACCACCCGATCAGTAGCGAGAAGCTCAAGCTGCAGTGGGATGCGGTCAACGCCAAGAAGAACAAATTCCAATACAAGACCAAAGGCCAAATCGAGATCAACGATCTCTCGGTCGATCCCTCGACGGTCACGAGTTCCATCACCGTGCGCGGCACCGGCGTAGACGACGGTAACAGCGGCGTCATCCAGCTCTCTCCGCTCAGTTGGAGCGCAATCGGGACCAAGGGCTGGAAGTACAATGCCGACGCCGGCTACTACCTCGGCGGCGGCATCAAAGGCATCAAGATCATGACCCACGCCAAGGGCGGTCGCTTGCAGATCAAAGCGAAGGGGCAGTACTGGGCCTACGTCCTGAGCCAACCTCAGAGCACGATCGAGATCACCCTCAACATCGGCGAGAGTATCTATTGCGCACAGTACGGATCGACCCCTAGCGAACTAACGCGCAACGAAGGCACCGCCGCGAGCGGCAAAGTACAAGGCAAGGTTTCGGCGGTGATCATGGGTGGGGAATGCCCCTCAGTGTGCGGCAACGGCCAGCTCGAGCTTGGTGAAGAGTGCGACGACGGCAACGCTGACGACGAAGATACCTGCAACAATTCTTGCGAGGGCTGTGACCCCCTAGAGGTCGACTACGATTCGACCTTCGAGGCCATCCAGGCGCTGATCTTCGATGGTGTGTATGGTTGCAGTGCCGATATCTGCCACGGCACCGCGCTGTCGGGCGGCTTGGATCTGCGCGACGGCACCTCGTATAGCCAACTAGTCAGCGTACCGAGTCCGAACTGGTCAGGAAATCCGCTGCGCGTATTCCCCGGCGACCAGGATCCAAGCCTTCTCTACAGCAAGCTTGCGCACCTCACTCTCGGTGCGCCGACGATTCCCTCAACTGGAACAGCGATGCCTTCGGGTGCGAACCCCGCGCTCACCACCGATCACCTCGAAGCGATTCGGCTGTGGATCCGTGGCGGCGCGCCTGAAGACGTGGTCGTGGCCGGTACGCCCGAGCTATTGGGAACCTGCTTGCCGAGTGCGTCTCCGAACAAGATCCCGAAACCCGATGCGCCCGCTCCCAGCGTCGGCTTCCAGCTGACGCAACCCGGTTGGCCGTTACCTGCCGAAGATGAGCGCGAGCTTTGCGTAGTCAGTTACTACGACCTCAGCGCGGTCATCCCGCCGGCGTTCAAAATACCGTGCACAGGCGACTCCGGCGAGGTCAACCAACCCGAGGATGAGTGCTTCGCGTACAACGATCAGTTCTTGGCGCAAGATCCCCAGTCCCACCACTCGATCATCCATATATACGTGGGTGACTACGATCAGACCCATTCTGGCTGGGGCAGCTGGCGCTGTTACCTCGGTGACGACGCTGGCGATCCTTGCGATCCGCTCAACCTGAATGCCGACTGCGGCGGTGGCGGCATCTGCGGCGGCGACGATGTCGAGGGCATAGCCTGTCTGTCGGCAGGCGGATACGGTCCGCCGGATTACAGCCAGTTCGGCAATACTGCCCCGACCTTCGGCGGTTCGCAGGAATCGACGTCGCAGACCAGCTATCCGGTCGGTGTGTACGCCACGCTGCCCATAAAAGGTCTCGTTGTGTGGAACTCGCATGCTTTCAACCTGACGGAATACCCGATGGCTCTAGAGGCCTGGCTCAACATGGAGTACACCTCCGACCTGACGTATCCCGTCCGCGCGCTGTTCGATACCAAGAATATCTTCCTGCAAAACGTCGCGCCGTTCGACTCGACAGAATACTGCGACACCCACACGTTCAGTGGGACGGACACGATCAACCTCTTCGAGATCTCGTCGCACACGCATCGTTACGGTAAGCGCTGGCGTTACTACCAGTCGCCGCAGACGCCGTGCCCGAGTTACGTAGGTTGTACGCCGGGTGATCCGGGCGATATTTTCTATGAGAGCTTCCAGTACAGCGATCCGGTCTATATTCAGTACGACCCGCCTGCGTTGTACCCGTTCACGGGCGATGTGGCCGATCGCACGATCAAGTACTGCTCGCTGTACGACAACGGCGCGACCGATCCGAGCGAGGTCAAACGTCAGTCGCAGTCACCGTGCCCGCCGATCGGGCCTTGTGGGGGCTTTGGTACCGGCGGACCCTGCAACAACAGCGCGGTGAAGTGCCTCGGCGGCGTGAACCAGGGGCAACTGTGCGCGGGCAACGACGCAAACTGCCCGGGCTCGGTGTGCGATGCATGTCCTCTCCTTGGCGGAGTCACGACCGCGGATGAAATGTTCATCCCGATCGGTTCGTACTACAGGACGCCATAACCGGCGAGATCGAGAGCTTCACGGCTTGCCCGGTTTCTTAGGCGCTGGGTTGAGCTCGCCGCTAAGGCGCTTCTCTTCGCTGAGCGCTTCAGCAAGCGTCGACTCGGCGCCGTAGCGCAGTGCCTTCTTGGCGGCTGCCAACACTTCCGGACGCCCCTTGGCCATGGCCAGAGCCAACGAGCGTGCCTCGTCCATGAGTTGGTCGTCATCGACGACGCGTTGGACGAGCCCGATCCCAGCTGCCTCCTCGGCCGAAAGCTTGGCCGCGGAGAGTATGAGTTCGCTGGCCTTGCCGATACCGACCAGGCGCGGCAGGTGATGGGTGCTGCCCAAACCAGGAAGCATCCCGATGCGCGTAAAGTTGAGTCCCAACACCGCGCTGCGCGCTGCGATTCGGACGTCACAGCCAAGCGTCATCGTCACCCCGACGCCGTAGGCCGCACCGTTGATCGCCGCAATGACAGGCTTCGGGTAATCGACAAGATCCAGCGGCCACGTGTTCACAAAGGCTTCTTGCCCGAGCTTCGGTCCCGCAACCGCTTGCTCACCGGCCATGTGGGCCTTCAAGACGTCGAGGTCGACGCCGGCGCAGAAGCCGGTGCCTTCGCCCGTAAGAATCACAACGCGCACCGCATCGTCTTCGCGCGCGCGTTCGAATGCCGCGACGGTTTCTTCACCCATCATGGGCGTATAGGCATTGAGCTTATCCGGCCGAGCAAATGCGATGGTCGCAATGCCTTCCGAAACTTCGTAGCTGATTGTGTCGAACATCACGTTCCCCTCGCGGCCGCTCAGGTCCCGATGTACGGAAGCCACTTCGGCTCACGCTTCTCCATCATCGCGGCTGGGCCCTCCGAATGGTCGGGGTGCTCGGTGTGCGCGCGAATCATCTTCCAGGCGTTCTTTAGGGCCTCGTCGAGCCCCATGTCGAGACTTTGCCAGATCGCCTGTTTCGAGCGCGCTAGTGCGGTGGGCGAGTGCGCCGCCATCATTCGCGCGAGCTCTCTTGCACGCGGCATGAGATCCGACTGCGGCACGACCTCACCAACCAGTCCAACGTTCAGGGCTTGCTCAGCGGTCATACGCTCGGAACCGCCGAGCAGCGCGAGGCGCATGACAGCCTCCAGCGGGATGCGCCTTGCGAGCCCCACCGGCTCCAGCGCCGAGAGCACGCCGATACGCACGTGCGTGTCGAAGAAGGTGGCGTTCTCGGCACACACGATGATGTCGCTGTCCGCAATGAAGTGAAGCCCGCCGCCGCACACCATTCCATTGACCGCGGTGATCACCGGCTTCCAGCATTCATTCTGTATCGCGGTCATCTTGAGAAACGGTGGATCTTTCGGCGGCGGTCCGGACGCCTTACGATCAAAGCCGCCGGTTTCGATGATGGACGTTACGTCGACGCCCGTACACAGCGCCTTTTCGCCGGCCCCTGTAAGAATCACACAGGTGACGTCGGGGTCGTGTTTGACCTCCTGCCAGGCGCGTCCGAGTTCTTCCGCCATCGTAGTATTGAACGCGTTTCGGCGTTCAGGGCGATTGAGCGTGATCGTCGCGACGCGATCTTCAACTTCGTACAGTAAAGTCTCGAAGGTCATGGGTATCTCCGTTCTCCCCTGGTCCGTCGGGCCGCAGGCACCCGCATGGGGCCTCCAGTAGCCACCTGGGTCAAATTTGACGATTCGTCAAATAACGATAGCATCATATTGGCCCACCATGCACAATGGATCAATAGAGCCTTGCGCAACCGCCGAAGAGCACCCCCTCCAAAGGGAATCAGGGAGACACGAAGCATGGGACTGTTGGACGGAAAGATCGCAATCGTAACGGGTGCCGGGCGTGGGATCGGTCGCGGCGAAGCACTCGAACTCGCGTCGCACGGCGCCAAGGTGGTCGTGAGTGACCTGGGTACCTCGTCGAAAGGCGACGGCAGCGACGCCAGCCCCGCCGAAGAGACGATCGGGCTCATCAAAGAGGCCGGCGGAGAAGCGGTTCTCAATACCGGCGACGTCTCGTCATGGAGCGACATGGAGGCCTGCGTCGCGCAGGCTCTCGACACGTACGGCGGCCTCGACATCGTTGTGAACAACGCAGGGATCCTACGCGACGTGTCGATCGTAAAGATGACCGAACACGACTTCGATCTCGTCATCGCCGTTCATCTTAAAGGCACCTTCAACCTGACCCACCATGCGTGCGCGTACTGGCAAGCCGAATCGAAGGCGGGCCGAATCAGGCGTGCGTCGATCATCAACACCGTCTCATCGGCCGGGCTTCAGGGCAACAAGGGCCAGGCGAACTACGGCGCAGCCAAAGGCGGAATCGCCTCGCTCACCATGGTGACGGCGCTCGAGGGCAAACGCTACGGCGTACGCGCCAATGCGATTGCGCCGGGCGGCGCGACGCGATTGGTCACCGAGACATTCGAAGGCATGGATACCGTCGAGGCGAACGAAGTCGCCGAGGAGTTCAGCAACTTGAACCCCGGCAATTCCGCGCCGGTGGTCGCATGGCTGGCCAGCGACGAGTCGCTACACGTAACGGGCCAGGTATTCCGCGCCGTGGGCGACGAAATCGCACGCTACGAACCCTGGAACTTGGGCACAGCCGTCAAAGCCGGCAAGAAGCCGCAACGCTGGGACGCCGAGAAAATCGGCGAAGCCGTCAACGTGAACATATTCGGAACGAGCATTCGCGGGCTGCAGCTGGGGCGCTGAGCACGCCGGCCTGCCCGGCTAACTCGGCTCGACGAAAACAATGGTTCGAGGAGACAAGCCCATGACCGCAATAGCATCCTACGGTGCCTACATCCCGCGGCATCGACTGCCGCTCGGTGCCATTGGCGGTCGTACGGCGCGCGAAGGCGGGCCCGAAAAGGCAGTCGCGTGGAACGACGAAGACAGCGTGACCATGGCGGTGAGTGCGGCGATAAACTGTCTGCGCGATATTGATCGCCGCCGTGTCGACGCCGTCTATTTCGCCTCGACGAGCTATGCTTTCCGCGAAAAGCAAGCCGCCGCCCTCGTCGCGCGTGCGCTCGATTTGCGCCGCGATCTGGATTGCGCCGACTTCGCTGGTTCACTGCGTGCCGGTACCACGGCGCTACGCGCCGCCACCGACTCCGTATCGGCAGGATCCGCGCGCTGCATTCTCGTAGTCGCTAGTGACTGCCGCATGGGAGCGCCTGGCTCAGGACTCGAACGAATGGGCGGAGACGGTGCGGCCGCGTTCCTGGTGACCGACGCGAACGCGATCGCGACGTTCGAGGCCAGCCACGCTATAGCCGAGGAGATCGTCGACGTTTGGCGCGGTGACGCAGACACCTTCGTACACAGCTGGGAAGATCGCTTCGTCGTGCAAGAAGGCTACGTCCCTCGCGTCGTAGAGGCCGTGCAAGGCCTGCTCGCGAAAACCGAAACACAGATATCCGACTACGCGAAGGTTGTCCTGTACGGACCCGACGCGCGCAACCACGCGACGGTAGCGCGAACGCTCGGCGTCGCGAAGGACGCACTGTGCGATGCGCTGTTTGGGAAACTCGGCAACGCCGGAGCCGCTTTCGCACCGCTATTGCTTGCTGCGGCGCTCGAGAACGTGAAACCCGGCGAACGCATTCTCGTCGCCAACTACGGAGACGGCGCCGAGGCCCTGTCGTTTACCGTAGGGAATGAGGCGCGTGAGTTCTCGCCGCGACGCGGCGTCTCATGGCATCTCTCGCGTCGTCGCCCGGTCAAAAGCTACGACCACTATCTAAAGGCACGGGGCCTGACGACAACGGAATGGTCGCCCCCGGAAGGTCCGGGCCTCTCGGCCACGATCCACTACCGATATCGCGACAACGACATCAGCTTCCTCGGACAGAAATGCAACGCCTGCAGCGCCGTCCAGTTCCCGATGCAACGCCTGTGCGAGACCTGCTTCAGTAAGGATGACTTTGAGCCCTATCGCCTCTCCGACCGGACGGGCAAACTCGTGACCTACACCCTCGACAACTTCTTCCCGACGCCGGATCCACCCACCGTCGTCGCGATCGTAGATATCGACGGTGCGCGGCTTCATATGCAGGTCGTGAACTGTGCGGCCGAAGACGTGAAGATCGGTCTGCCGCTGGAGTTCGAGTTCCGTCGCATCCATCAGTCGGGCGGACGGCCCAACTATTATTGGAAGGCCGCACCCACCGACAACGGCGAGCAAGGAGCATAAGATGGCAAGGGAAGGAATTCGCGACAAAGTCTCGATCGTGGGTGTCGGGTGCTGCCAGTTTGGTGAAAACTGGGACCAATCGCCCTCCGACATGATCGTTGACGCCGCCTTCGAAGCCTACGCGGACGCCGGCATCGAAAACGCGCAGCAGCAGATCGACGCCGTATTCACCGGCAGTCTCTACACCATGGCCGGCCCGCACGAATGCTCCGACGCACTCAAGCTCTTCGACAAGCCGGTCAGCATGGTCTCGAACTACTGCGCGACAGGAACCGACGCGTTTCGCTACGGCGTAATGAGCATCGCGGCCGGGATGTACGACACCGTGCTTGTGGTCGGCTACGACAAGCCCAAGGACCGTGGCGTGTCAGGCCCCAGCGTGATGATGGATGGCGTGCGCGATCTGCCGAAGACACCGGCTGGTTGGTTCTCGCTTTGCGCCGCCACGTATTTCGATAAATACGGCGCGGGACGCGAGGATCTCGCGCGCATCGCGGTAAAAAACCACCACAACGGAACGCTCGCGCCGAAGAGCTTTCTCAAGCGAGAGATCACCATCGAGGACGTCTTGGGCGCGCGCATCATCTCGTGGCCCTTCGGGCTGTACGACTGCGCAGCGCAGACCGATGGCGCGGCTGCGGTGATCATCACGCGCAAAGACCTCGCGTCGAACTACCGCGACGACCCGGTGCACGTGAAGGCTGTAACAATCCGCTCGGGCCCGAATCCGCAGAAGGATCCGGCTAATGATTTTCTCAGTTGGAAACCGAACGGCTGGGCGGCTCGCGATGTCTACGAGCAGGCCGGCATCACCGATCCGCGCAAGGAAATCGGCATCGCACAGGTGCACGACTGTTTCTCGCTCAGCGAGCTTCTCGCCTACGAGGACCTCGGGTTTTGCGAGAAAGGCAGCGCCAAGGAACACATCGCAGCCGGTGTCTTCGAGCTCGGAGGCGACCTGCCGGTAAACACCGACGGGGGGCTAAAGACGTTCGGTCATCCGACCGGCGCTACCGGTGTTCGAATGATCTACGAAAACACGCTGCAGCTACAGGGACGCGCCGAGGGACGCCAGGTGGAAAACCCGAAGCTCGCGCTCTCACACAACCTCGGCGGTCACCCGACGGCATGCGGAATCGCAATCCTGGGTCGCGACTGAGGTCTAGGTATGGGGAGTCGTGCCATTGAGGATCAAGCCGGGCGTAGGCTCGGCCCGCGCGCCGTCGAAACGCGCAACAAGCTGTTGGACGCAACGCTTCAATTGCTCGGAGAACGAAGTGTCCTAGAAATCTCCGTCGCGGAGATCACCCGCCAGATCGGCAGTGCACCCAGCCTGTTTTACCACTACTTCAAGGACGTCGAAGAGGCGACGCAGCATGTGGCGCGCGAGGCTGCGACCGAGATGTCAGCGCTGGTGCCTTTGATCGAGGATGGATTGGAAGGTGAAGCGGGCTTGCAGCGCGCGCGTGATCTGGTCGAAGCCTACATCAAACACTGGGAACGCTTTCGCGGCGCGCTGCTGTTCCGCAATCAGGCGGCCGACCGCGGCGATGCGGAGTTTCACCGCATTCGCAAGCGTGCTCTAGGTCCCCTGATCGACGAGTTGCGCACTTTGATCGAACAATCGAAGAAGCAAGGGCGAGTGGCGAAGGATGTTCATCCCTACCTCGCCGCTTCGGCCCTGATTTCGATCTTGGAGAGCCTTGCGGCGCACGCCGACAAGCTTCGAGTATTCAAGGCCTCGAAGAGCCAACTTGTAGACACCTGTGCCCGAATGATCCACGGCACGGTGAACGGAGAATCCTAGTCCCGCGTTACTTGGCGTCGGCGATGATGCTCGCGATCGTGTAGTACCGCGGTTCGTTGAACGACTCTTCGCCCTTCTCGAACTGCCAGTCGTTCTTGAGGGGGTTGCTAGGTCCCGGTGGCGTGATGCGCGAGGCGTGGCTCAACTGGAAGTCGATCATCGCCACGGCGGGCGTAAATAGCCGCTTGTCGGGATAACTTCGATCGGGGCGGACCGACTCCGTACACCAGAAGACGTTCTGCCACACCTTCCAAAGCTCACCGGCTGGGTCGAACATCTCGGAGGTCACGACATTGTAAACCTCTTGATCGACCCAAAGGTGCCTCTTCGAGAATGCATACACCGGCAACTTAGATGGCTTCCCGGAAATCAACCACACTTTGCGCTTCTCCCAGTTCACGCACGGCACCCAAGCCCCGGTGCCCTCCTCCTCACACCAGATATCGTTCGTAGCGTATTGGTCGGCGTGCATCGGTACCAGGATCTCGCGCGCGCCGAGCAGGTGAAAGTCCCACCATTCCGGTTTCGAGTTGAAGCCCCAGATCGAATCCTGATCGATGTCGCTGCCGAACAAGGTACCGCTGCGATCCGATGTCGAATAGCGCCGCACCCGACGTAGCTGCGGCAGATAGAGCCAGGAATCGTCCGCGCGTTCCGCGTCGTGATAGCGATATAAGAGGAAGGACGTACCCTGCAGATCAAACGGTGTCTGAAGCGGACCCCACTGCTCTGTGTAACGCATGGCGGGCGAGTGTTCGATGACGGGTTTTGGCTCGCGCACGATGCGGCCTTCCCATTTCAAGCGCCGCCAAACCTCCGACGACAACATTTTCTCGACCAAGCCGCGCGCGTCCATGTTCTCGACCACCCACTCGGTGCGCACGTCGTCGCTGAAGGCGGGCTTGTGCTCGTGGTTCCACATGATTTTCCATGCGGCATCGGGGTCATTGGCATCGATGGTCGGGAACGGCATGCCGGCCACGTAGCTGTGCAGACTCATGTTGTCGTCTGCAAGCTGTACCTGGTCCGAATACTTCTCTGTGGCGTCGACGAACAGTGCGGGCCAAGGACAGGATTCGGTCTCGCGCACATCGATGCTCATACCGAGCACGAGCATGTTCTTCACGGAAGGAGGCAGATACGCCTCGTACTCGTGCATGTTCGCTTTTGTGATCTTGTCGCCGACCTTCAGTTCGGCCGCATCGGCGCCAGGAGCGGCAAACAGCAAGGTTAGGGCAACTATCCAAAGGAGCGATAGCGTTACGGCCAGCTGGCAGCGGTTCTTCATACAGACACCCCCGTATCTACTGTCCTGGCTATACCACCGAAAGCGGGCTTATGACCAGCAGATCAGGTTTAGAACTGCAACGGCTGCACAACAGTAGCCAACCAGTTATGAACCGCGCATGCCCTGGTCGCGGCAGAGGTCGCTCGCTTCCCACTGCGCTGAGTAGCTACGACTCCGGGTGGTAGTCGGCATAAAGAGCGGGCAGGAAGCTCGCAAGATGATTCATCTCCATACCGCAATGCACGATCATGTCGCGCCCGAGGTCCTGTCCGCCGAGCCGGCCGAGCGCGACGGCAGAGCCAATGAGCTTGTTGAGAGGGTTGCCCGCTCTTAGTCCCTTCAGCTCCAGTTTGGCCAACCAAAAACGACTGCGCATTTCCGAGCCGCCCTCGACTTCTCGAATCTGGTGAATGAGTCGTCCTATCGTGATCGGTGCCGCTTGTAACGCCACCGTACCGCACACCATAGCGGTAATCCCGCGCTCCTCGAACGAGGAGACGTTCGAAAAATACTCACCGGGATCAGCGAAGGAGATCGTGATCTCATGTTTCGTCTCACCAACGTATTCGGTGACGAAGTGCGTGGTAAGATATTTCTTGCGGTCGCTGAGATCGGGATCGTCACCGCGCATTTCTTTGGTGCCGTTGGCAAGATGCGCCCTGGGATGCCACAGCTTGTAGCGCTGGGCCTCCATATAGTGCCACCCCATCCACCACTCGAACATCGCGCCGGTCACGCCTGGCATCTTCGTGAGTGCGGCGACGAAGATCTCACCGGAGTCGAGTTTCGTGGTTCCGTTTTCCAGCGGCAGGTATCCCGGCTCTACGAGAAGATCCGCTCGTTCGATACCAAAGCCTAGCTCTGACGCCTCCGGTCCATGCGCGATCGCCTCGCTGACATGGCTGGGCAACGGCTGCATGTGCGGGTTCCAATATCTCGCGTAGGGCTTGCCGTCGAGATCCCCGGGCCTCATGCCGAGATAGAGTTCTGTCTTCATTTCGTTGTGTCGTGTTGGGTCTTGGCGGGCTGGGCCGCCAAGACCGTTGAGATGGCTAGTTATGTTTTGGTACGAGTTGCCAAGACTCTCGACCTCGCCGGCTCGACCTCAAGCAGCCTCTATTGCTTCGACTTTTGTTATCTTCACGCTGATTGCCTTGTGGTGTGGGCAGCCGGTGAAGGGGTCGCGGTCAGTCGTGTCGGTAAGTTCGTTGGCATTGGCGCCTTGGAGCTCGCCGATCTTGTTGTAGTCATCGCTGTAACGCGCACCGAACCCGTTGGGGAACCAGGCGTGACCATTCTGCAGCTTCTTATCGAAAGTCACCGGCAGCTCGACAGCGCCGCGACGTGTTTCGATGCGCGCGATGTCGCCTTTGGCCATACCGAGCCGCGTGGCATCTTCTTCCGTGATGTGCAGCTCGCAGTGTGGGCCATTACCTTTGCGCCACTCGGGATCGCGCTGGATCGTGTTCGCGGTCCAACGCGTACGTAAGCCCGCAGCCAGTGTCATCGGATACTCATCGTCCTGCGCGAACTGGGTTTCCATGCAACGTTCCATCTCACCAATCATCTGCGGAGGTGACATTCGGATCATGCCGTCTTCGTAATGGATATGGCTCTCGATATTCGTTTCCATGTCGGCCAACGCGATCTGTACGCCGCGCGGATTGTCGAGGATTCGCTTCATGATCTCTTCGCCGATCTCAAACGAATTTTTGTCGCGCCATTCGTCACCGAGTACGCGGAGCACTTCTTCTGTGCGATTGGCCGCGTTGTCCTGGCACAGCCCGTAGACCGCGACCAACGCCGGTGAATCGAAGTGATGGCCGATGCCCCGATAGATCCAATACAGGAACTGGCTCTCGGCGTTTACGCCACGGCCGGCGGCCTCTTGGGCCTTGCCCATCGCCGTCATCAGGAACGCGCCGCGCGCCTCGACGGTCTCGGGCTTGCCGATCTCTCGCAGGTCGTCAGGCAACGGCTCGGTAAGCCCGGTCGCCTCTGCCAACGTCACGTAAATTTCCGGCTCGGGAAGCCCTTCGCCGAGAGCCGGAATGACCGGGGGCCGTAGTTGCACATCGATCTCGGGATAGCGTTTCGGAAACATCGCAATTTCCCACTTTTCGTAGCCGACCGGCGTCGGCAACACGTAGTCGGCATGCTGTGCCGTCTCGGTCATCGCAGGGTCGATCACAACCAGCAGGTCGAGCCGATCGAACGCCTCGCGCCAAGCCGTGGCGTCCGAGTACGACAGAACAGGGTTCGACCCTTCTACAATGGCCGCGCGAATGCGTTCCGGATGATCGAGCATGACCTCTTCAGGGAACAAGGTAGGCGAGAACATCGCGAACTGACCAAGCGCACGTATTCCTTGAATGCCTGACGCCAGCGCGAGTTCGGGATCGTCCCAACGTCCCTCGCTCACCGTGGGTGGGCCGAAACCTTCGATGAAATGGTTGCCGCCGATGCCGAGGTTGCCGGTCAACACACAGTTCAAACGGATCAGGTAAGAAATCAGCGTCGAAAACGGAATCTGTTCGATTCCGAGGTCGTACATGATCGCGCTTTTGGGCGACGTGGCGAAACCGGTGGCAGTCTCAACCAACTCGTCTTTCGTTACACCGGCACGCTCAGCCATCTCGCCCACGTCCACACGAGAAAGCAGGTCACGCGCTTCGTTGAAGCCATGAGTCTTCTCGGCGAGGAACTTCGCATCGAACTGCTCGTTTTGAACAATGCTCGCGGCCATGCCCAGCATGAAGAACGCATCGGTACCGGGCTTGAGCTGAACGTGGCGGTCGGCACCGCGGGTGGTCTCGGTTTCGCGCGGATCGAGCACCACCATGTGCAGGTCCTCGCGCTTGTTCATGTCCTTGAACGCCTCGGTCGCATTGTGACCACGATTGCTGATGCGCGGGTTCGTTCCCATCACCATCAAGTAGTTCGTGTTCTCCATGTCGGGATGGAAAAACACCGACGGCGAGGCATCGAACATCCAGTGGTCGACTAAAGCATGCTGCGTCTTTTCCTGCGCGAACGCGTTGAAGAGTCGGCGTGAGCCGTAGGCGCGCAGGAAGGAAGTGCCGTAGGCGGCGTCCATGTGGTTAGCCTGTCCACCGATGCCACACAGCGCAAGCGATCGTCCACCATGTTCTTTGCGAATGGCGGCGAGCTTCGTGCTGATCTCGCTGATCGCGGTGTCCCAATCGATTCGTTCAAACGTCCCGTCGGCACGCTTGCGAAGAGGATACTGCGTGCGCTGATCGTGATGCGCATACTTGTCGCAGGTAACGCCCTTGTTGCACATGTAGCCTTGTGTGATCGGATTCTTATCGTCCGGACGAATCGCAACGATCTTGCCGTCTTCCACGTCCATGCTCAGTCCACAGTCGTGGCTGCAGAGCACGCAAACGGTAGGGAGATCTTCACCGTTGAGCGGAATCTCTCTTTTCGAAATCGACGGGTGTACCTTCTGTGCAGCGCTCATCAGACCTCCTCGTGAGTCTTACGAAAACTTGTTCAACGCAATGCCGGTCAGTCGCGCAATGCTTTGGTTACGGCACTCAGATCGCCGATGAGACGATCGAAAACTTCGGGGCCAATCTTGTCGGCTAGTTCACGCTGGGCGTCTTGCCAAAGTTGGTGACCTTGACCGAGCTTGTAACGACCGAGTGAGGTAAGTGACAGTCGCTTCACACGCCTATCGCCGTCGGTGCCCGCAAGAATGTCAACGACGCCTTCATTGACGAGCGGCCGAAGCGTGCGGGTCATCGTGCTTGGGTCCACTCCCAGCTCGGCCGCCAGCGCCTGCATCGTCGGCTCGGTATCGCGGTGGATGGTCGCGAGTATCGCGAATTGCGTGATCTTCAGTCCGATCGGCGCCATCACGTCGTCGTACATGCCTGTGATCGCCCGTGCGGCTTGCCGTGAGTTGAAGCAGACGCAGTTCCGTACGGTTGGCGTCTGGGCGGCAACGGATTGTGTCTTTGTCGGATCGGCCATCGGACTCGCCTCTCGCTCCCGGCGGGCGTAGCGCCCGGCCTGATACTTGTACGTACAAGTAATAGAGGCGTCAGTCAAGGCCCAACACGTCCGGCTGGGAGTGCCGGGGCCAATCCGCTCGAAGTATGTAGAAGGCCTTCCGGCCTTCGCCATCCACCACGAAGACGAGTCGGCTAACTTCGAGCACGACGACTTCAGCGAAATCATCAAGCGAGCCGACTACAAATCGGCGTGGCACTTCGCTGAACGAGACGATCTCACAAGCTCGATCCGTGCGCATCGATCAAGCGCCATCGTCGTCGGTGTAGACTTCAACGCGCCCCGCTATTCAACAAACGTAGCAATCGACGGCATACACAATGCCCATCTAGATGCCGGCAGCGGCGCGCACCTGTCGATCCCCGCGCGCTTTCCGATATGGGGACTCGACCATACGATCGGCAACGACCGCATCATCTTCACCGACTATCGCTTGATCGATACAGGCTTCAGCGACCACCGAGCACAACTCGTACGATTCCGCGTAACGCACATAACACGCTAACCGCCGTTTCTCGCATCACCCTTGCGTGGGTGCCCGGTTAAGGGCAGTGGGTAAGGTAATGACGCGAGAGAAGACGCCCGGCGAACGCCATTTCGCGATGTCACAGTTCTTCGGACCGAACGTCCAGGAACTGCTTCAATACACGCCTCACTGCGCGTACTTGGGCATGGAAGCGATCGAGGCCGGTCCCTGCTTCGCCACCATTCGGCTTCCTTATAAACGCGATCTGGTCGGAGATACTTCTCGCGGTGTGGTCTTCGGCGGCGTAATCACGACGTTGATAGATCACACCGCCGGACTTTCGGTTTTCTGCAGCCTCGAAGCGATACGGGCGATCGCAACCTTGGACCTTCGCATCGACTATCTGCGCGCCGCCGACCCCGGTGCCGATCTGATCGGACACGCCGAGTGCTACAAGATGACGAACAACGTCGCCTTCGTGCGCGCTACCGCTTACGAAACCGATCGCGCAAATCCGTTTGCCAACTGCGTCGCCACCTTCATGCTCGGTGCCCACAACCAAGGAAGCGGCGTGATGACCGCGATCAGCAAGAAAGGCGCAGAGAAACCGAAATGATTCGGCTCGACGCAATCCCGTACGCGCAATTTCTCGGCGTTAAGATAGACCGCGACGACGAAGGGCTCATCTGTGTTCTCCCGTTTCGCCAAGAGATCGTCGGCAACGCGAACCTGCCCGCGATCCACGGTGGTGTGGTTGGCGCGTTTCTCGAACTCACGGCGTTCATGCAGCTGTTGGCCGAGAGCGACGGAGAGCGCGTGCCTAAATCGATAAATTTCAACATCGACTATCTACGCTCGGCACGGGCACACGAAACGTACGGTCGCGCCGAGTTGGTAAAGCACGGGCGTCGCATCGCGAACGTCCGAGTCGTGGCGTGGCAAACCGATCCAAAGAAGCCGGTCGCCGCCGGTATCGGAAACTTCCTACTCTAATCCGATAGATCGACCGGTGTGCCCCAACCGTCGGAGTACGCCATCTTCTCGACCGGTCGTCGACTAATCGGTCCGTGGCCGCGCAAGACGGGATAGCCGATCGGAATTACTGCACATATCCCCCACTCGTCCGGCACATCGAGAACGTCTTTGACTGCGGCTTCGCCGAGACAATGTAACGTCGTCAGCGTGCAACCGAGCCCTTCCGCACGGCAGGCAAGCAACGTGTTCTGCACCGAGGGGTACACCGATGCACCACCGACCACCGAAACGCGATCCAAATCGGCATCGGTAATGGCCATGAAGGCCGGGTTGAAACAGAACACGAGCAGCACCGGCGCCTCGTGCATGTGCTCAGCGAGATGATTCCCCGCCCCGAGCATACGCTCCTGCCCCGCGCGCTTCGCTTCCGGCATCGCCTCTAGCATCGCTTGATGGCCCTTGGAGTACTCGTTCCATGGACCGGCATACAGCTTTTGTAATTGACGTTTCTTCTGGTCATCGCGAACGACGATCACACGCCAGGGTTGCACGTTCGCACCGGTCGGCGCCCACGTCGCGGCCTGCAAAACACGACGAATGACGTCGTCGGGAATGGGGTCTGGTTTGAGCCGACGCACCGCGCGCAGCGTGCTCATGGCCTCGTACAGTCCTATTTCATCGGTGGCGTTGCTCACGCTGTGTCCTCCCCGGTCATGGTCAGTGCGAAACTCGTCGCACCTTTGTAGTCGGGCTTGCCGTTGGGGCCGCGGAACATGCTCTCAACGGAGAACACCCGCTTCGGTGTCTTGTATCCGGCCAGGCGATCGCGCACGTAAGCACGAATGGCTTTTTCATCGAGCGTGCCGCCGCTGCGCAGTTCGACGACCGCGGTAACCGCTTGCCCCCATTTTTCATCAGGAAGACCGACGACCAAAGCGTCTTCTACGTCCGGGTGTGTCTTGAGTGCTTCTTCGATTTCTTCCGGATAAACCTTCTCGCCCGCCGTATTGATACACACGCTCCCGCGTCCGAGAAGCGTCAACGTGCCGTCGGTCTCGACCGTGCACCAGTCGCCCGGGATCGAGTACCGTACGCCGTCTATCGTCGGAAAGGTCTTCGCCGTCTTCTCCTCGTCTTTGTAATAGCCAAGCGGAATTGGACCACGCCGGGCGATGAAGCCACGCTCGCCGCTACCCGGTACAATTTCAAGATGATCTTCCGTGAACACCTTGCAGTTTTCGCCGATCGAAAAGCGTGCAGTCTTGTCGCCGCCTTTCTTCGAGGTAACCGACGAACCAAAGCCAACCGCCTCCGAGGAGCCGAACATATCGGCAAGAAGCGTATGCGGCATGTGCTCGAGCATCGCTAGCTTGATCTCGCGGCTCCACATCACGCCCGAGGAAATAATGAGCTGCAGCGACTCGAGCGACCATCGTCCGGGATGCGCTTCGAGCGTCTTCAGCATCGGCCGCGCGAACGCATCACCAACGATGACGACCGAGTTGATAGCCAGTTCATCGACGGCACTGAACAGTCCTTCCGAATCGAAACCCGCTCCCGCCAAGGTCACGACGGAACCACCGCCCATCAACGCGCTGATCGATGTGAGCATGCCCGTACCGTGCATAAGAGGACACGCCACCATCTGTCGTGGACCCGGACCATAAGCCGCAATCGCTTCGACATGCTGTGCGAGGGTTTCGGGGCACGTGCCCTTGTTCGCCGGGGCGTTAGCACCGTAGCCGAGCGCGCCCCACAGATCGGCGGCGCGCCACATGACGCCCTTGGGCATTCCGGTAGTGCCGCCGGTGTAGATGAAGAGCAGATCGTCTTCGGAACGTTCGAGCCCGAGCGGAGAACCATCACCGCTATCGGCCAGCGAGTTGAACGATTCGGCAAATGCGGCGCTCTCGGAACCGACTTGAATCCAGTGCGTGACTTTTGGTGCCTTCGCTACCAACGACTGCGCACGCTCGACGAACTCGGATCCAAACACCACAAACTTCGCGTCTGAATTGTCGAGGATGTAAGCGAGTTCGTCGTCGAGATACCGAAAGTTGACGTTCACGTGCACGAGTCGTGCTTTGAACGCAGCGATCAGTGTTTCGAGATACTCGGTACAGTTGCGCGTATAGAACGCGACCTTGTCATCGGGCTTGGCGCCGCGATCGACGAGCGCACGCGCGAGGTTGTTCGTACGGCGGGCGAAGTCACTCCAGACAACCTCACGGCCGTCGTGGATCAGCGCCGTCGCATCGGCGGGCATGACCTCGTCGAGCGCGTCAAAGAGGTCTCCGAAATTCCAGTGTTCCCTGCTAGCCATGATCCATGGGATCTATGCGCAGTCCCATGGCGCTGCAAGGTCAGGAGAGCGGATTGAGCTGCTCGGCGTCGAGCGGGAAGGCCGTCGCGTTCTCGTGCTCATCCAAACCGGCGAGACGACGCATCTGATCAACCGCATGCCGAGCTGCATACGGAACTATTTCTTGAAGGCCGCTAGTCGCGCCGGGCCGTCCTCGCACATGCCCGGGCTCGTATCGAGTTCGTGATCGAGTCCTTCTTCGAGTTCCATGCCATCGGTCTCGAGAAGGATCTCTTTGTTGATCTTGTTCGTGTGCGGCGAATTCGTGGAAATCGCCTTCACGAGCAGCGCGGTCTCTTCTTCGAGCTTGTCGTCATCGACACAGCGGTCGGCCAATCCCATCGCCAGGGCTTCGGTGCCCGAGTAACTCGCCGACGTAAACATCATCTCTTTGGCCTTGGACAGACCGATTCTTCGCGGAAGCCTTTGCGTCATTCCCCACAGCGGCGATAGCCCCCACTGCGAATGCGTGTCGCCGAACTTGGTCGAGTGCGTCGTAATGATGATGTCGCTCGCGAGCGCCAACTCGAGCGCGCCCGTGTAGCAGTAGCCATGGATCGATCCTATGACCGGCTGCGGCAGCTTCGATAACCGATCGATGATGTTCGCTTGAAAGTGCGGCTCAGGAAGCTTCTCACCCCCCTTTATATCTCCCAGATCGTGGCCTGCTGAGAACGCACGCCCGGCACCTCGAAGCACCACACAGCTGATATCGGTTCCTTCGCGCTCGAGTTCACCGACGTGTTCGCGCAACTCGGTGAACAAATCTACGTTGAGCGCGTTGAGCACTTTCGGGCGATTGAGCGTTAGGAAACACGCACCATCGATATCGTTACGAAGTACCAGTTCTGCCATCACTCCCCCCAGCCACGGGCTATTGCATAGTCGGCCGTGCTTGGTCGGCTGTATTTAGCCGAACGCGGCAAGGCTGCGCTCGATCATCCACATCGCAGCCAACGACCCCATGATATAAATCGGTACCGGTTGCGTCCATGCCGGAGATCTATCGATCAGCCGTGCAAATAGGCGTTGGAGGACAAGTATCGCCGCCACGAACGCGATTTGCCCAACCTCGATGCCGACATTGAACGAAAACAGCGATAGGGGAATCTCGTGCTCCGGCAGCCCGACCTCGCGCAGCGCCCCCGCAAAGCCGAGCCCGTGCAATAGTCCGAACAGCCCGGACATCAGCCACGGCCGTCTGCTGAGCAAGGATTCTCCGCGCTGTGACCGTCCCGCGAGTTCCACGGCCAGAACGAAAACACTCGCCGCGATGAGCACCTCGACCGGTCGCGACGGAACCTGCGCGAGGCCCAACATTGCCAAACTCAACGTCACACTGTGGCCGACGGTAAATGCGGTGATCGTTATCAACAGCGAACGCGTGGAGACAACCAGTAACATGAGCCCGAAGACGAAAAGCAGATGGTCGGCGCCCGAGAGAATGTGCTCGAATCCGAGATTCGCGTAGCTCAAGCCCACCGCCCAGCGTGATTCGCGCTGCGGAATGACGAAGGTCGGTGCGTCGGCGCTTACGACACTGCGTACCGTTCGTCCATCGGCGAAGATGATGCGAACCAATGCATCGGTCCGAGTATCGGCCAGACCATCCACACCGACCGGCTGATCGACGATGCCGGTGACCCCGCAATCGACGTCCCAGTACGCGGTCAGCGAATTGTCGTCTTCCAGGACGTCTGCCGGTGTCACCGCTTCGCAGTGATCGGGTAAGAGGGGGACTTTGTCAGCGGTGCCCGCGAGCTTGTAGATAGACTGACGCCACTTCACACGGAAGCGACCGTCTTCTCTCTCACTAAGCTCGATGAGAGCAGGCGCCATCGGGTGGGCGTACGACGTTGTCGCGCCGCCAAGGAGCGCGAACAAAATTCCAGCTATCGCGAACCCCCGAGCCACGTCAGCCCTCGTCCTTGGGCGCAAGGTCGCCCCATTGGATTTCGATCTCGTAGGTCTCATGCAAGTCGGCCAGTTTCTCGCGCAGTTGTTCTTCGCGTAGCTCGTCTTCGAGCGCTTTGAGCAGTTGAGACCGTACAGATTTGAAATCGAGAATGCCGTCGGCGGTCGCGTCGGAGATGAAGACCACGTGGTGGCCGAACGCGGATTTCACCGGTCCGATCCAACCGGCGGTGTCAACGCCGATGACGGCCTGTGCAAATTCCTGCCCGAACAGTCGGCTGATCCCGTTTCGGGATTGGTTGCGATGCTCGTGTCCCATGAGGAACACGTCACCCAAAGCAATCGCGTCTTGGGGCGTCGGGCCGCCGTCGCCGCGAAGACTCTCTAGCGTACGCTCGGCATCGGCACGGGCCTGCTCGGCTCCGCGTTCCTGCCGACTGAAGTAGACGTGCACGATCGAAGCACGGGCCGGTCGCTCGTAACGCTGCTTGTTGCGTTCGTAGTACCCGCGCAGCTGCTCTTCGCTCGGCGCGCCCAGACCCGCGAAGCGCACGAGCATGCGATACTTCTGCACGAGCGTGCTGCGCACCATCGGATCCGCTCGGCTAAGCCCCAGCGCGATGGCGCGCTCAACGACGTCATCGGAATCGTCGTCTTTGCTCGCTTCACCGAGGTAGACCATCTTCTCCATGAGTCGATTGCGCACGGTGGTATCGCCACGATCCATACCCATCGATAACGCTTCACGATAAAACAGTTCTTCGTCGACAAAGCGGCCGATCATGTAGTCGTACTGCGCCTTGGTCGGCTCGCCGGAACCGCTCTCCATGAAGCGTTTTCGCATATCGGCGATGTCTTCGGCAGTGACCACCACGGCCGACCGGTCCAGCTGCGGCGTAATGGATTCAAGCGTACCAAAGGCCAACCTCTGACAGACAAACAGCACCGTACCGATCAACAAGAAGTGTAGTGCGGGAGAGCGGATCAAGCGTGTCATGGATAGCCTGCGGGAATCGCGATTCTTACGAACTGTTCGTCATCGTCGACGATCGAGTCGCAGGCGACATTCTACGGAACGGAGCAGCGCAACGCTACAGCACTGAACTGCGATAGGGAGGCGCCGGGCGGTGTTTAGAACTCGCCCCCCGCCCCTAAATCTGCGGCCAATGCGAGAACCCGGCTATTTTGGTACCGAAAGCCTCTTGCCGTCATAGACCCAGAGGGTCTCGTCGAGAGACTGGTAAGAACCGATCGACACCTCGAACTCGACCTTATGGTCGGTCTGGTCGGCAGCCGACAGATCCATCGCGATCGTGTTGATCTTGAGCTGATTCGGCTTTTTCGTGCTCGTCTTGAACAATGCCGTCTTGATGCCGCCGAGCGAACCGGTCGAATCCTTGTACTTAAACTTCGTTCCGTTGCCAACCGGCAAAAGCGTACCGGCTGGGATAGTCACATTGAAGATATCGTCGTCGTCGCGAAGCACGAGCATTAGCGCGTTCGTGCTTATGTCGAAGTCGGCGTCGAGACGTCCAACCGTCGCGAGAAGCTTGAGCTTGTCGTCGCCGCCGTTCTTACCATACTTTACCTGCGCCTTTTGCATGCCCGTGTCTTCGGGGATGTAGAAGATCGGTGACGTCCAAGCACGCTCCTGGTGCGTGTTCTCCCACGCGTCGGCTGTATTGCAGCAGGGCAAAAACTCGGTCGGAACCGATAGAATATCGCCGCAGTCCACCGCGTTGTCGTTACAGATGTACTGATGCCAGCGGCAGGTTGGGTTCTCGATGACACGTGCGTAGTAGCTGGCATCTTCGGTGGCGTCGAATTTTGGGTCCGACCACATCGCGCACAGGCTGTCGAAGCCTGTGCCCGTGGGTGTACACGTCGACAGATTGACGTCGGCATCGCTCTGTTTGGCCTTGTCACCGGCAACGTGATGGACGGCTTCACGGCGTACACCATCGCTATCCACCCAAGCCTTGATGATCTCGATGCGCTGAAGTTGCACGCTCGGATCACCGCCACCGCCCGGATCTTTGGCTGCGGTCACAACGAATGACGGACTCTTCGAGCCTTTGACGGTACCGATCTCGCCGCCCATAGGCACGCCACGGTTATAACCTTCAGTGATCAGGCTCGGATTCTCGCAAACGTCCTTCGGCATACGACCGCCGAAGAAACGCACGTTTATACGTGGGCCGCTGGTTGCGTACGTTTCTTTGCGACGCATCGCCGACCAGAGCGCGTCGCGCGAGTTTTCTTCGGAATATACCACCGCCAGGCCGCCGGGATTGGAGTCGATGCCGTTGGCGTTCACGTTCTCAAGCATCCATTCGCGCAGCATGTTCGTTGAGCCAATGGCACCATGCGTCGAGAAATCCTCTTCGTTTACCGCACCGGGAAGATTGCTGTGACCGTCGGTGCTGCCGATGAAGCCGAACTGGAAGGGATTCACGCCGAGAGCTTCTTTCAGGATGAAACCTTCTTTCAGTGCATCACGAACGAAAGATAGCGGCTGGAATACCTGATTGGTGTTGTAGACTCCGAAGTTCTGCGCGCGTCCCATGGACTCGAAGCGGCACTCTTCGTCGCTGCTCGGCCAGCCGAACTTGCATTCAGACGACCCCTTGTTCTGGAACATCTCGGCCAGCACCTCGAGACGTGCCCTCTGCTCCGCATACGCCTCGGTCATAGGACTGCCATCGTACATCGTGTTGGCAAACATGCGGCCCCCACTGGTGTTCGCGTTGTGGCTGATCGCGATGACCTCACAACCGTTCGCCAGATCGACGCACTCTGCGTCGAGGGAATCGAACAGGTCTTCAGGGTTCTGACTCTCGAACGCCGTGAATGGCATCGCCTGAACAACATCGTTTCGGAAAACCATGTTGCGGTGCAGATTGTCACCGCCCTCTTGCGCCGTGTACTCGTAGCCGATGAACGTGGTGAACGCGCATGCATCGCTGCGGTCGTAGTTTTCTTCGGCGGCGTCCTGCATGTCCTGCCAAACCAGCGTTGCTGCAGCCAAACAGTCTGCGTTCGTCGCGCCGCAAATACCCGTAAAACGATCCGGGTCCGGCAGAATCAGCGGCGCCAGAATTTGTAGAAAGATTGTCGGAATAGGTCCCGGGCCGGCCGGCGGCTCATCGATAAAGTCACGTAGGTCAACACAGAGTTGGTCATTGTAGCCGGCGTACGCGTTGTCGAAGCAGATGTGCGTTTCGCCGAACCCTTCCGCGTGATCGGACACGAGCATAAAATCCAACGGTCGGTTGATTTGATACGTCCGGAATGGATTGTCCATCAGATCGTACGGCGGTAGCCCCTGAACCGCGCCCTGAGCGAAATTATAGGAATCGCGAGGATCGGTACGCACACGGAAGAGCCGCGCATCCAGCGAAGCGCTTGTATGCACGTGCGTCTCGCCGTAATACGCGGTACGCACCGCGGTGTAATCGAGGCAATCGTCTCGAGTTTCCGTGCGCACCCAGTCTTGTTCGGGCTGAGCCGATGCAGAATGCCCGAGCGCTAGCGTGAGCGTCATTGCGACAAAGATCGTGGTGAGTTTCCGACTCGTTTCCGTCATCAGCGTAGTCCCAGCCCCAGAGAGCAAGCGCATTAGTGGTTTCACCCGGGCGAGAGAGCCGAGCGTGGATCTCAATTAGTATCAATCGTCACCTATTCTGACAATAGTTTTTCGCTCGCACCACCCAGTTGAAGGAACCCCCCGATACGCCATTACTCACCGTGCCGACAATGGCTACGATTGCCCGATTAGATGAGCACTCGGCGCTGTCGCTCAAGGATTCGCAGCCGAGAAAGGACAGCCGTTCCGATCCGCGCTGGATGCCCCAACAGGGGGGCTCCTGAAACCGATCGCAGTCTCTCGACAACAGTCAGCCACGGTGACAATAGTTGTTAGAGCCCAATCGCAACCCGATCATGAGCAACAAAGATTCCGTATCCATCCCAGTGGTCAGCAACAACACCACCGACGGGCGTTCGCTTCGCGCGCAGCGAACCGTGCAGGCCATCGCCGAAGCCTATCTCGAACTTCTTCGCGCCGGCGACCTCAGACCACCGATTCGCGACATCGCCGCGTCCGCCGGCGTATCCGAGCGAGCAGTATTTAGACACTTTCAAGATAGCGAGTCCTTGTTCGATGCCGTCGCGAAGATGCATCTCACGCGGGTCATGGCCGAGATCCCCGAGCTCGTTGATGCAGGCGAACCGTTCGCCAAACGCATGATTTCCTATCTGGAACGATGGTGCTGGGTCTTCGAACGCGTAACCCCGGTGCGTCGCGCCGCGAACCTCAACGAACCGTTTTCGCGTGAGATAAAGCGCAGACACAACTGGGCACGTGGGCGACGTACGGAAGACTTCGAAGGGCTGTTCGACCGTGAGCTGTCGCGCATGAGCAAGCACGACCGTCGAGACATCATTGACGCCGCGAGCGCGATGCTCGGTTGGCCAACGTGGGAACACCTTCGTACACATCGCAAACTTTCGGTCGAGCGCGCGACCGAGATCATGATGCGCACGTTGAAAACGATTCTGAGCGGCCGTTTCTAGCAGATCGCTATTTCGGCAAAACCACGGCGAGTACTTGGTCGAGCGTCTCGCGCGGATCGGCGACCGCGTCTCGCGACCGCCAAGCGATGTGACCGTCGGGACGAACGAGCAGCGCGCCGTCGTCGATTCCCATCGTCGCCGCCCAAATTCCATCGACATCGAGAACCTCAGCACCGACGGCAAACACATCCATACGCGGCTCGCGGCCATCGGCCGCGTCGCGCCACGCCTGCGCGTGAGCTGGGACCGTAA
>Ga0315338_1001118_pt1 | contig 38773 bp, 22 predicted proteins | sample ASW8metaG_FD_204518 | JGI IMG/M metagenome (GOLD analysis project Ga0315338, IMG submission 204518) | Ammonia-oxidizing marine archaeal communities from Monterey Bay, California, United States - ASW #8 | ecosystem: Environmental > Aquatic > Marine > Coastal | place: USA: California | collected... | reverse complement strand
AATGAGGGCGAAGAGAAAGAGCCACTGCCAGTCTTCGAGGAGGAATCGAGTCTGGTAAAGCGACTCTGGCAGGCGACTCCGGAGCCAGAGAGCGGGGGAGGAGTCGAGGGGCACGGCGATTGCCCCGGTGACTCGCTCGCGGTGGCTGACTGCAGCATAAAGAGTCTGAATCGAAGCTACGGTGCCGCGAGAAAACCTCCAATCTCCGGATTCTCCGCGCACGATCCTCACTTCGCCTTCGGTCTGGAGGAGAAAGACGAAGGGCGGGCCCAGGGGTTCATCGGAGATTTGTTCCACTTCGACGTAGCGAGTTCGATCGATGATCTCTTTCAACTGCAGAGCGAGTTCCCGCCCCTTCTCCTGTCGGACCGTCGGGTGGACGTCAGTGAGGTCGAGGCAATCGATCGCGTTCTTGATCTTCTCGGGGTGCCCCCGAGTGATGTCATTGATCGATTTGAGGAAGGTCAGCATGGTCGCCCGGGCCGAAGCCCTTTCGGCCGGGACGGTTGAGGAGGCGGCTTCCGATAGAATGTCGGCTGGATTCGTCGCGTTCGAAGTCTGGGCGGATGCCGGCGGGGTCGTTCCGGCGATGGCCAGAACGGCCGCGAAGAACGGCACCCAGCGGATCAGATTCCGGCTGAAAAAACGTCGAATGGGCATGAATGCTCCTGGGTGGACCGGACTCATCAGCCTATCTCCCGGCGCTGCCCGGAAGAACGCACCAAAGGTGTCTCCATACCCGTATAGCGGACGCTGACAGGCAGGTAAAGCAACGAATCCGAGGCCTGAGTTAAGCCTCGCACCTGCCAGCCCGTGAGTTTGACTCCCATATCGACTCTTGCTAGGGTCCGTTGGACGAAATAGGCATAGATGGCATTTCCTGGGTTCTCGAGGGCAAGAAAACGCGATGGATACGGCCTGGCTGGATTTTGAGCGTCCGCTCGTGGAGCTCGAACGAAAGATCGAAGATCTTCGGGCATTCGCGGATCAAGAAAAGCTCGAATTCTCGGACGAGCTGAAAAAGCTCGAGGGCAAGGCAGAGCGGCTTCGCGGCGAGATTTACTCGAGCCTCACGCCCTGGCAGCGGGTCCAGCTCGCGCGCCATCCTCGGCGGCCTTACCTCTTTGACTACATCCCGTTACTTTTCGGCGAATTCACGGAGCTACATGGGGATCGGACCTTTGGGGATGACGCCGCGATCGTGAGCGGCCTGGCCCGTTTCGAAGAACGGCCGGTTGTCGTCATCGGTCACCAGAAAGGCCGTAACACCAAAGAAAACATCCATCGCAACTTCGGAATGCCGCACCCCGAGGGTTATCGCAAAGCTCTGAGGCTCATGCGAATGGCCGAGAAATTCGGCGCCCCGATCATTACTTTTATCGACACACCGGGTGCATTCCCCGGTCTCGCTGCCGAAGAGCGCGGGCAATCCGAGGCCATCGCGCGCAACCTCTTCGTGATGCCACGTCTACGCGTTCCGATTATCACCATCATCGTCGGGGAGGGCGGTTCGGGTGGTGCTCTTGCCATTGCGGTGGGAGACCGCGTCCTCATGCTCGAGAACTCGGTCTACTCCGTGATTTCTCCGGAAGGCTGTGCCGCGATTCTTTGGGCCGATCGGGCTAAGGCGCCAGAGTCGGCCAGTGCTCTTCGCATTTCGGCCCAGGACCTCTATGGTCTCGGAGTCATCGACCGCGTCGTTCCCGAGCCCCTGGGGGGAGCCCACCGGGATCCGACTGCGATGGCCGAAATCCTCCGTGCTGAAATCCGGGAAAACCTCGGCGTTCTCAGTCGAATTCCGACCCAGGAGCTGCTACAGGAACGTCTCCAGAAGTACCTCAAGATGGGTAAGTTCACCGAGACCAAATGAGGGGACTGAGATCCGGCAACGCGTGGCGGTGGATCGTGCTTCTGCTGCTCGTCGCCTACTTCATCCACATCGACAACGCGATGAAAGTGCGTCCGGATCACGCGTTCCTGTCTCTCCTCGTCGTTGCGCTCGTCCTCGGGAATGCTCGCCGCTTTCTTTTCGATTGGTCACCATTCATTGGTCTATGGATCGCCTACGACTTCATGCGGGGAATCGTCGATGACCTTGCGGGCAAGATCCATGTCCTCGAACCCTATCTGATCGAAGAACGACTCTTTGCGGGTTGGTTCGGCGGCAAGATTCCCAACTTCTGGTGGGTCGAAGTCCAGCGCGCTCAGCCCGATGCGGACTGGATCGGCTTTCTCGATAACCTCTGTTCGGGGTTCTACGCCATGCACATGGCCGCCCCCATCGTTCTGGCCTGGATCTTTTGGAATACACTCAAGGACCGTGAGATCTTCTATCGTTTCATGATCCCGTTTTCTCTGGTCACGTGGCTCTCGTTCTTCACGTATTTCGTCTACCCAGCGGCCCCGCCCTGGTATGTGCTCGACTTCGGCTTCATCCAGCCGGAGCCGTCCTTCAAAGGAGCGGGCGCCGGAAATCTTATCGCAGCAGATCAGTGGATCGGGCTCCCTTTGTTCGAATCGGCTTACAAGCACCTCAATCCGAATAAGTTTGCCGCGATCCCTTCGTTGCACAGCGCGTTTCCGCTCGTCATCCTCATTTTCGCGTTGAAACGGTTTGGTTGGCGGGCTTTTCCTGTGGCGATCTATCCACTCGGCGTTTGGTTCTCGGCCGTTTACCTCAACCATCATTACTTCATCGATATCATCCTGGCCTGGGTCTACGTTGCGGGTTGCGTGGTTCTCTCCGAGTCGGTTCTCTTTCCGCGCCTCTTTCTCCGCGGACCGCTGCGCTGGGTTCTCGACTGGCAGGCAGAACCCGTGTCGGCGCCCTCGCGTTGAGGTTATGCATGTGGCTTTCGCGCGTGTTACTCATCATCTTTTCGGCGTCGTTGTTTTCCCCAGGATCGGCTGTAGCCGCGGCCTCCGCCGGCGCTCTCCTCCAGGGTATCTGGCGCCCGGTCGCCTATCTGCCCATAGGACGGAATCTGACCGTGGTGGTGCGTTCCCGCGATGTGGGAGAGGGGGCTTTCGAACTTCACGGATGGATCCGTCTCAACGACACCACGCGGGAAAGCGTTTGGGAGGTCCTGACCGACTTCGACCGAATGCATGAGTTCATCCCGACCGTCGAAACGAGCCGCGTGATCAATAGAGCGGAGGACTTAGCCGTCGTCGAACACGAAGGCCTGGCCAGTTTCATCCTCGAGAAAACTATTCGGATGCGAATGGAATATCAGGCCGAACCACCCTGGATGGTTCGGTTCGCCCAGCGCGAAGGAGATTTGGGTTCGTTCTCTGGAAGCTGGACCGTCGCGCCGATTGCGGGAGACTCGCTCCTCCTCACCTTTCGAGCGACTCTCGATGCCGAAATCGGGATTCCCAATCTGCTTCTTCGCCCCGTCATGGCGGGGGAGGTTCGTCGCCTTCTTCCTGCGATCGCCGCGGAGATCGATCGCCGTCGCTCGCGACGGCTCTTTGAGGCGTTGCGGGCCGGAGTCGTCGGCCGCTAAAGCGGACTTAGGAGGTTTCGCTTCCCTCGAACTGCAGATTGTACAAGCGACGGTAAAGCCCGGCGTTTTCCATCAGAGCTTCGTGCCGTCCCCGCTCGACGATCTTCCCGTCGGCGATGACGAGGATCACGTCCGCGCTTCGGATCGTGCTGAGCCGATGGGCGACGACCACGGCCGTCCGGTTCTGCAGGAGGTGCTCGATCGCCTCCTGAACGAGCCGTTCCGACTCGGTGTCGAGAGCGGAGGTGGCCTCGTCGAAAATGAGAATAGATGGGTTCTTCAGAATAGCGCGGGCGATGGAAAGTCGTTGCCGCTGGCCGCCCGAGAGGAGTTGTCCCCGCTCGCCGATCTCGGTGTCGTAGCCCTGGGGAAGCCGTTCGATGAACTCGTGGGCGTTGGCGGCGCGAGCCGCGGCCTCGACATCATCGGCCGAAGCGTCGAGTCGGCCCATCGCAATATTGTGGTTGACCGAACCTTCGAAGAGATGGGTTTCCTGCGTAACAATGCCGATCTCCTTCCGAAGATCGGAGATACGAATGTCACGGAGATCTCGTCCGTCGATCGTGATCCGGCCTTTGCTCGGATCGTAGAAACGCGGAATGAGGTCGACGAGGGTCGACTTGCCACCGCCGGACGGTCCGACCAGTGCGACCACAGCTCCCTTCGGGATTTCCAGTTCGATGTTCTGGAGCACTGGAGTGTCAGGACGATAGCTGAAGGTGACGTCCTCGAAGCGTAGTGCCTCATCGAAGTCTGGCAAGGAGACAGGATCGGACGGTTCCGCCACGGTGGGGGCAGAGTCCAGGACTTCGAAGATCCGTTCGGCCGCGGCCAGTCCCTGCTGGATCTTCATATTGACCTGAGAGAGCAGCTTAATCGGCTGCATCATTGCGAGCATACCGACGAGAAAGAGCATGAAACGACCGGACTGGCTCGGGTCAGTGGCGACTCGCGAACCGGCATACCAAAGGATGATACACGCGACCCCCACTCCGAGGATCTCGGTCAGTGGGGAAGCGAGCGATCCGATGCGCGTCATCCGAATCATCGTATGAGCGTAGCTATCGGTTTCGGTGGCGAATCGATCGGTCCGTTCTCTTTCCAGGCCGAAGGCTTTGACGATTCGCATCCCGGTTAACGATTCGGTCAGGACGGTGGTGAGGCGAGCCATCCGGGATTGTGAAACCCGGCTCGCTCGTCTCAGCGTGCTGCCGATTCGGTCGATCAACCAGAGATTCGGGGGAAGGACGAGGATGGCGACGAGAAAGAGTTGCCAACTCGCGAGCAGGACTGTCGTGAGGTAGACGAGAAGGAGCAGGCTCTGACGGACGAGATCCGCGATCCCGTTGGCAATGGCCCCGCGAACGAGGTCGACGTCGTTGGTGATTCTCGAGATGAGGACACCCGAATGGCTGGCGCTGAAATAGTCCTGGGAGAGGGATTGGTAGTGAGAGAAGACGCGATCGCGGATGTCTCGGATCACGTTCTGCTCGACTCGCACGATCAAGTAGCTCTGGGCGTACCAAAAAAGATTCTTCAGCAGGAAGACCAGGAAAATCGAAAGACAAAGACGGTTGAGCGTCGATTGCCGATCACTTCCCTGGAGCAAACGGTAGAAGCGCGTCTCGATTTTATTTTTCGCGAGAGTCGCTCGAGCAAACAACCCGCCGTCTGGATCGACTTCCATGGGCGCGGCGGACTCCCCGACGATTTCTTCCGCTCCGGGGACTTGGGCGGAGAGGATTTCTGTCGGCTCCTGGCCGGAAAGAACGATCTCCGTAAACGGCTTGATCATGGTCAGCGAGAGGCCGCTGAGCGCAGCAAATCCGGCCATGAACACGATGGCGGTGAGTAAGAACCGAAGGTGTGGTCGAAGGAAACGCAGGAGTCGACCGTAAATGCGAAAGTAGCGACCCTTCAAACGGTGGGCTCCTTCGAAGTGGTGTCCGTTTCTTCGCCGGACGTCGATGATACCGTTGTTCGGTTGGATGCCAATGTCGCTTCGACGATTGCCGAGATCGCAACTTCGTCCGTTCGCGGATCCTGCTCGGCAATCGGTAGATCCGGAAGTAAGACGAGACGACTTCGCGTGAGCCCTTTTCCGGACCAGGGCAGAGGCTCCCGCCACGCGCCTGTTCGTACTCCGTAGGGATTGGCCAAAACAATCGTCGTGTGAGCGGAACCGAGTGGAGCGTAGTGGTAGGGATTCGATTGAAAGAAGAGAGCAACGGTTGGCGTCCCAAGGGCGGCGGCTAAATGCATGACCCCCGTATCTCCACCCAGATAGGCTTCGGCTCCTTCGATGAGAAGGGACAGATCAAAGAGGTCCAGGGCTGGGGCGACGAGTGTTTGGTTGGTGTCATCGACCAGAGTCTCTCCGAGGCGACCTCGTTCATCGGGGCCGAGGACGAGGACTATCGTCCGGTCCGTTCCCGCCGCGATCCCCCCGAGGATCTTCTTCCAGACATTCGGCGAGAGAGATTTCTTTCCCCGCCCACCCAGGTGAATCAGATAGTAAGGCTGTTCCGCCCCCATGCACTCGGACCGCCAGCTTTGGAAGGCGGGGGAGGCCGCGCGTGCTATGGGGACCTGCAGAGGCTCGGCCGTTGGCGTCACGCCCAGAGATTCGAGGAGGGCAAGAGGAACGAGTGAAAACGGATCGGTCTTCTTCGGGGCATCCATCGATTCGGTCAGACTATTCTGGTTTCGTGGCTCGTCGAAGCCGATTCGCACTGGGGCACGGGAGGCGAGGGTCAGCACACAATTGAAATAGGAGTGGGTGTTGTAATTCGACATCTCGAAGGCAACGTCCCAAGTCCCGGCACCGAGCTCAGCGACCCAGGCCCGAAACTCCCAGGGGCGTTGAGCGTGACGACGTTTGGGTTGCACGATCCACTCGTCGACCCACGGCCAGCGGGCGAGGAGAGGGGCGAAGGCCTCTCCGGTGACCATGGCGATATGAGCCTGCGGAAAGGAACGCCGCAGGTTCTGAAGGAACGGGGTCATGAGGACGAGGTTGCCTAGTCGATTGTCCTGTCGAACGACGAGAATGCGCTCCGGAAGCGCGCCGGACCGAGCACTGGTCAGCGACGTCGGCGAGGGGCGATAGATTCGGGCAATCACCGGCAACGACGCCCGCTTGAATATCCGATTGAGCTGTCGGAGGGGCCGCCGTCCACCTTCGGTGATTCGACCTGCCTCGATCAGACCGGCCACAAAGAGAAACATCCAGACCTGGGCTACTTCTTCATCGGTCGAATAGCACTGAGCAACCCCGGCGACGAGCAGCGCGACAACTCCGGCCCGCAGACCATCCACCTTGGCGGAACGCGAAGTCCCCCGCGTTTCGAGGAGGAAGGCCACCCAAATCGCGATCCAGGCTAGCCCGCCCCAGATGCCCGCTTCTACCATATGGTTGAGCAGATCGCTGTGGGGGTGGATGGTCGACATGTACTCCCCCGGGATCTTGTAAATCGGAAACTGGGTCTTGAAACTACCCAGTCCTGCGCCGTTCCAGGGATGGTCAGCAATGATCGAGAGAGCCGCTTGCCAGAGCTTCCAACGCGGGGTTTCCTGGATGTCGAGGATCGAGGCCAGTCGCCGTGCAAGGGCGGGTTGGGAGACATAGGCCACAGCCGCGGTCGCGAACAAACCGACCGTGAACGTGATGGCCATCCGGCGTCCTCGCCAGAACCCAAAGATGAGAATCCCGGCGGCCAGTCCGATCCAGGCGGAACGGGTGAAGCTCGCGATCAGAGCCAAACCGATAGCCAGAGCGGATATTCCGGCCCACCTCCGCCGTGGAAGTCCGCGGTCGAGCGTCCACCCGAGGGCGAGGAAGAAGATAGGGAGAAGCACCCCGGCGTAGGTGAGATGGCTGCTGAGGTTACCGACTGAGACGTAGCCCCCGCCGCCGTAGTTTTCGAGGGTTTTTGCCTGGTGGAGCCAATCGATACCCTGGAGGTGCTGGACGCATCCGTAGACTCCCGCCAGTCCCCCAGAAATGATCAATGTAAAGAGCCCGACCCGGCGAATCCTGGCTCGGTGGAGGACGGGCCAAAAGACAAATGGAAAAAGAAGGACCCAAGACCCGTCAAAACAGCGTAATGACCGTGCGGGGTGAACGCTTCCGGGGATGGAGGCCGCCTGCGCAAGAAGAAAGGCCAGAACCGCAAGCAGGGTCCAGGGTAACGGGGGAGTGTGTATTCGGCCCCGAATGCGCTCAAACACGAGAATCAGGGCAGTCAGGACAAAAGCGATCTGGGCGCCAGCAATAGACCAGGGAGCGGCCAGCGCAAACAGGCCGATCGTGCCCATAAGGACGCGGTCGACGGAGTTGGATCGATCGGCGTCGGAGTCGAATCCGGGGTTTGTCAATCCGTTCTTCTCCGGTCGAATAGGGCTAAGGTCGCGCGTTGACACGAGTTCCGAGCAGTTGCTAGCCTACCTTAGCTGTTGCATGTGTTTACAGGACTTGTCGATCCCAAACGGTGCACTATAATTCGATCGCTCCGATCCTACAACCACCGCCCCGATTCCAGCTTCGATGGGGAGAAGAAATGAGATTGATCGTGACCGGATGTCGTTCGCGAGGGGGATCATTGCTGCGTACTCTGGCCTTTTGGGCCATCCTATTTTGTCTGGGGGCAACTTCCAGTCCCGCTCGCGCTGACTTTACTCTCGGACGGCTGGAGGCTGACGGGATCGAGCTCTTGTGGTCCCGCCCGGCCTCCTTCGGAACGGAAACTGTGGCCAATCTGGAGGAAGCCGAGGTCGGGTGGATTGCTCTGCCTCCCGGGGCCGAGTTCGTTCTCGAGGCGGTCCAAGTGGACGACCGTGCCGTTTCTCCGCCCGTCTCGTCGGAAACCCAGGATCCCAGCCTCTTTGTCGAATCCGATTTCCTCGAGGCGATCGAGCTTGGAGAGCCAACCTGGGTCCGGGATCAATATGGGATCCCGGTCACGGTCCGCGGAGACTATCTGGCGACGAATGGCGGCTGGCGTCGCACGTACGGCCTTCGGATCGAGGGCCATTGGTCGGACGCCACCCAGCTATCCCGTCAGAGCACCGGGCGTGATCCGTTCGAGCGTGTCTACGCCGGTCAGTTTCTGAATTACGAACAAGGTCGGGCCTGGCGTCGCGCCGTCAGTGCTCGAGCGAGAGCGCGAGGGACCGATTCGTTCGCCAGCACGAATCAACCTTGGATCAGGATTCGGGTTCGCGAGGAAGCTGTCCATGCCATAACGGGCTCAGCACTCGAAGACCTCGGCATCGATCTGGGCGATGTGGACCCCAGTACCCTTCGACTTTTCAGCCCTCTCCAGCTCCCGCTCAGTGAGACCGCATCGGTCGACGACGTCCCGGCCTGGATGGACGAGCTCCCGCTTGGGGTCGAAGGACTCGGGGATGACGTTTTTGATTCGGGAGACCGAGTTTGGTTTCTCGGGCACGGCTCCGATGACTGGTACACGAACAAGGGTGTTACCAGACCCGGTGAAGAGGCCTTCGCACGCGATCCCTACTCCAATGACAGTGTCTATTGGTTGACCTGGGGAGGTTCATTTTCCGGTCAACCGGTGCGAATGGAAGTTGTCGATGCCAGTGATGTAGCCACGCCGTTCGTTTCGGTGGTGAGGGACCGAATTCATCTCGAAGAGGAAGAGATCTCCGATTCACGTCAGCGTGACATCGTTTCTTCGCCGGCTCCATATTGGGAACAATTCTGGTGGAGAGAGCATTCGGCAGGCGAAGTTTCGTCAGCTAGCCAGAATGTGACCGTGCAGGTGCCGGATGCGGTCGAGTCTGACCCGGTTCGGGTGGAGGCGCGATTCTGGGGAGCCAACGATCCGCGCTCCCCGTTGCGGCCACCCCCGCCGGACCATGATCACGAACTATTCCTCAACGACCAATCGGTGGCCCGCCATGAATGGAACGGTATTACCCGTCAGGAGTACGACAACGAGGGAACGTGGCTCGTGCCGGGCGAAACTCAGGTCTTCCGGGTCTTCACCCAGTCCCACTCCGATGGTGATCCAGAACTGAGTCGTTTCGATATTGCCTACCTGGCCTACATCGAATTGACCTACTCCCGCCGGCTCGCGTTGAGGGAAGGCCGTCTGGCCTTCTATCCAGGCGGCTTGATCGGCGCGCAGTCCTTCGAAGTTGCCGGGCTCGGTTCCGATGATGTCATCGTCCTCGATGCGACCGACCCACGTCGTCCCACCGTTCGCCAGGGTGCGGTCGTCGACGACGGGGGAGAGAGAAAGTTGCGGTTTACGGCGACCGTCTCGTCGGGTTTTACGACCAGTCGCCTGGTCGTCTCGGAACGGGATGCCTTTGTCACGCCCATCATCGAACTGGACCGCCCTCCGCAGGGCGGATACCTCCGTGACAGCGAGGATGCCGTTCAGATGATCATCATCACGGCCGAGGAGTTTCTCGCGGAGGCAGAGCGACTGGCCGATCACCGTCGGTCGGTCTACCCCGATCGTTCGACCGCCAGTGTCCGAGTCGTGGACGTACAAGACATTTTTGACGAGTTTTCCTTCGGACGGAAGGACCCTACGGCAATCCGGAACTTCCTCCAGTTGGCCCGCGATGGCTGGACGGGTGGTAATCCAGATGACGGGCCGGCCAATGTCTGCTTTCTCGGTGATGCGCATCGGGACCACCGTGGCACTCTCGAAGGGGTAGGGATCGACTTCGTGCCGACCTACACTCGTTACTTCGACTCTCGGTTTGTTCCTTCGGTCTACGATCCGCGCTTCTCATCGGATGACTATTTTGCCCTGCTCGGGACCAGTCCGGATCACGGAATGGATCTGTTCGTCGGGCGTCTCGCCGCACAGAACGCGGCTCAGGCGGCCACGATGGTCGACAAGATCATTCACTACGAACTGAATTCAGCGATGGGCGACTGGCGTAACCGCGTGACTCTGATCGCCGACGACCTCTGTCAGGGAACTTCGCCGGATGGACTCGGAACGACTCACACTTCGCAGACCGAGACGTTGTCCGACAACTTCTTCCCCGAGACGCTGGAGCGCAGCAAGATCTACATGGTCGAGTACGGCCGCGAGTGTGTGTTCTCCAATAAACCCGATGTGACCGCGGCTCTTCTTCGAGACGTCAACGATGGAACGCTGGTGGTGAATTTTACCGGCCATGGTGGAGAAGACCAGGTTGCCGACGAGCGCATTCTCGAGGTATCTGGGGTCGGGAACATCGACAACCTCGACAACATGTTTCTCTTCTTGACGGCATCGTGTTCCATCGGAAAGTACGACAGCTCCTCGGAGTCGCTCGCGGAGGCCCTCATGCGTCATACGAACGGGGGCGCGATCATCGTCTTTTCCGCTTCTGCCGTTGCGACGAGCAATGGGAATGCTGCCGTCAATCGCGCGTTCTTCGGCAACATGTTTCCGGGCGGACAAACCTTTCTGCGTCGCCCCGTCGGTGAGTCAGCGGTCAACGCCAAGCTCTCCTTAAACTCGACCAGTCTCAATCAACGTAGATTCGTCGTGCATGGAGATCCTGCTCTCCGGCTTCTCAGCCCGGAACTCGACATAGAATTGTCGCTTTCTGATGCCTCGACCGGAGCACAGCTGGCCGACTCGATCGGCCGAGGTCAGCGTGTCGAGTTGCGGGGGGAGGTTCTCGACGCCGATGGAACGGTGCAAACGAACTTCGACGGGGATGTGCTCCTCAACGTTCTCGATTCGGAACTTCTCCGGACCATCGTCCGTCTCGACTACAACCTGCCGGGAGCGGAGGTTTATCGGGCCCGCGTGCCGGTCGAAAACGGTATCTTCTCGACGGAATTCCAGATGCCTTCCGCGCTCCGGACCGGTCCGCGCGGGAATGCCGCCGTTTACGCCTATGCCGCGAGCGGTCGACTCGATGCCGGAGGCGGTCGCATCTCGTTTGCAATTCCGGAGACGGTTCCGCCGCCGAGCACCGATCAGGCCGGTCCGGTCCTCGCTCTAGACTTTGCCGAAGGCGTCGGTGCCGTCACGCCAGGTGGTCTCTTCTCCGCCACCCTGAGCGATTCCAGTGGGATCAACGTGAGCGGTCTGGTCTCGTCCCGGTCGGTCATTTTCCGGATCGAAGACGAAGAGGAGATTCTGTTTGCCGAGGACTTGTCCGCCAGGGTCACTTTCGGAAGTGATTTCAGAAATGGTAGGTTCGAGAGCGAGATTCCGCGAAACCTGCCGGTTGGACGCCGTTATCGGGCTGTGCTCGAGGCTTCCGACAATCTCAACAATCGATCGACTGTCGAAACGACGTTCTCGGTCGTCGGGGAAAACGGCGGCGGGCTCTCGATTCGGGATCTCTATAACTTTCCCAATCCGACCGAAGACGTCAGCCGTTTCTTTGCCTCGATCAATCGAGAGGCGGATGTGGACGTCGAGCTGTTTACCTTGCGGGGAAAGCGAATCGTGAGGATAACGAGGTCCGCGCTGACTCCATCGGAACTGGAGTCGGTCGGGATCGAATGGGATGGGTATGACGAGGACGGGGATCGTCCTGGAAACGGTGTGTATTTCTATCGCCTCACCGCCAAACCGTTGGATGGATCTAAGAACGTAAGTGCGATCGGACGCCTCGTCGTCTCTCGTTGAGTCTCGAGAGCGATGGGAAGCAGGGAAGCTCAAACAGGGGGTGGGATGCCGGGATTGAAGGGTGGACTCTACATCTGGGGTGCGATTGCCGTATTTTTGGTGACCCAGGTTGTCTACATTCTGACATTGACGATTCAGTGCCCATTTTGGGATAGCGGAGAGTTCATTGCTACCTCCGCCATTCTCGGTATTCCTCACCCTCCCGGAACGCCGCTCTACGTCCTGATCGGCCGGATCTTCTCGATGTTGCCCCTCTTCGAACAGGTGGCCACGCGTGTCAACTTTCTTTCGGCATTCGCCTCGAGCCTGGCCGCGGCCTTTACCTATATGGTCGGATTTGATCTCTACCGACGGTGGTTCACCGGGGACGATGAGTTCGAGCCCCGCATCGCATTCTTTGCTGGGACGATCGCAGCGCTCTTTACCGCGTTCGGTCGGACGTTCTGGGACAACGCGATCGAGGCAGAGGTCTACGCGCTTTCGAACTTGATCATGATCGTTTGCTTTTGGCTCATCCTGCGCTGGGGACGACCGGGAAGCCGGGTCCGCCGTACCGGGCTGTTTCTCTTCCTCTACTACCTGATCTGTCTCTCGATGGGGATCCATCTCGGCACCTTCCTCGTCCTGCCCGGCATTGTCCTGTTCGCCCTCATCGTCGATCGACGAATCTTTGGTGACAGTTGGCCGGGAGCGATGGCGGTCGCGGGAATTCTCGTTCTCCTCCATCCCGGTATGCTTCCGACTCTCGGTTTTGGCGTCTGGGTGCCACTCCTGGCCATCGTCCTCGTCCTCTCATTGCTGGCGCCTTTTGTGTCCATCCATAGCGGCTTCGGCCCGAAGGGGATCGTGACCTGGTGTGCGCTGATTGCTCTCGTCGGAATCTCGACCCATTTCTATCTGCTCATTCGAGCGGGCCTGGGACCCGCTATCAACGAAGCGGATCCAAGTAACTGGGACGCACTCTGGAAAGTGTTGATCCGGGATCAGTACAAGCCGCCGAATCCGTTCCTTTATCGGAAAGCAGCGATGGACATACAGCTGACCCGCCATTTCGGGGACTACGCGATCGACCAGTACAGGACCGGTCTTTCCCCTCAGCTCCTTGGAATGATGGTGCCCTACATTCTCGGTCTGATCGGGTTGATCGGTCAGGGCCTCCGGGAGCGAAAGGGATTCGCCCTCATGTTCGTAACGTACGTGATCATGAGCTTCGGTCTCGTCTTCTACTTGAATTTCCGAGAGGACGAGGTTCGGGATCGAGACTATTTCTTTGTCGCGTCGTTCCACTTCTTCTCACTCTGGATCGGCCTGGGGTCCGCCTACCTGATCGAAGAACTGCGCTCCTTTGTTGCCAGCAAGTCGTTGGCCTTGCAGCGCGGCGTTGTCGTTTCTGGTGGCGTTCTTCTCCTCCTGCTTCCACTTGGTACTTTACGCACTCACTGGTTCTCCCACGATCGCTCGGAATTCTACGTGGCAGTGGACTTTGCCTACAACGTACTCAACTCGGTGAAGCCGAACGCGATCATCTTCACGAACGGCGACAATGATACGTTCCCTCTCTGGTATGCACAGGAAGTTGAACACCATCGCCAGGACGTTCGCGTCGTCAACTTGAGTCTGCTCAATACGGACTGGTACCTGCGTCAACTTCGCGATCAGGAGCCGACCGTCGATCACGGTTGGGAAGACAAAATCCTGCCCTACGTCGTGCAGTTTTCCGGGTTCAGCGCAGCTCACGCCGGAGGACAGGTTTCTTCAGAGAGATTCCGCGAGTTCGTCAGCGCGATCGGACTTCGACCCTACGTTCGAGACATGAACACCGCACTCCTGACCAAGGATGTGGCGGTGGCCCGAATCATCGAGCGGGAAGGGGCCACGCGTCCCATCTATGTCGCGCTGACCGTTCCCGATCGGATGGGGTTCGAGACCAGACTCGTCCAAAAGGGCGTCGTCCTCGAGCTCGCCAGCGACGAAGGTGGTCGAAATCGGCTCGATATCGCCGAAACCGAGCGTCTCATGAACGAGGTCTACCGGTTTCGCGGGGTCCTCAATGAGGCGGGGGAGCATGACCGTTCCACGTTCCTCGACGATACCTCGACCCGCCTCGTGCAAAACTATGCGGCAACCTACCTGGCCGCCGCTCAGGATTTGTTGTCGGCGGGGGAGAACGCTCGAGCTCTCGAGCTTGGGCTCAAGGCTCGGGCGATCTCGCCGCAGGCCCCGGCTGTGAGCTACTCATTGGGTGTGCTCTATCGCCAGTTGGGGCAGTTTTCCGAGATGGAGGCTGCGTTCCAGTCCATGGTCGACCGCGGCCAGGCCGACTCCAGAGCCGTCCTCTATCTGGCTTTGTCACAAGAGCTTCAGGAGAATTACGCTGGGGCCCGGGCGACCTACGAAGCGGCCTTGGGGTCTTTTGGGGACGAATGGGACATCCATCGCGGTCTCTTCGCCGTGCTTTGGAAGGACCTCGAGCAGCGCGGCGAGGCGGTCCAGGTACTGGAGAACTGGTTGGCAGCCCACCCGGACGACTCAGCCGTCCGGCAGGCCCTCGCTGTCTACCGGGACTCTCTGGACCTACTTGGCTCCGGCTAGGAGTTGGAATCTCCTTGACCCTAGCGAGTTTGGAACCGACTCTAAGGAATTAATTGACTGGGCCGGGGCCCTCGACGGGAACCAAACAGTTGGGCGTGGGTTGTAGGTGCCAAGCTCCCCCCGCGCTTAACGATAGCTCGATCGAGACATCGATCACACTTTTGGTGGAGGATTACGGACCTCATGAAACGATTTGCCTGGGCCATGGCCGTGGCCGCATTAGCAACACTTGTCTGTCAGACCGATTCCTGGTCACAGACGACCTCTGGGGCTCAGTCCCTGAACATCACCCCCGGAGGACGCGCGGACGCGATGGGCCGAGCATCGGTTGCGATGCCCCAGGACGCTACCGCCAACTGGTGGAATCCCGCTGCATTGGCCTGGCGGAGCGACCGGGTCGTCTCCCTCATGCATGCGCGACTGGTTCCCGATCTCGCCAACGATGTGTACTACGAGTTCCTCGGTTACTCGATGCACCTTGCTGGCTGGGGTGGTATCGGCGCTAGCATCGTCTATCTTGGTTATGGCGAAAGCGTCGCAACTGACTCGGAAGGAAACGACCTCGGGACCTTCTCGAGCTACGAAGTTTCTCCACAGCTTTCGATCGGAACGGAGATCTATCCGGGAGTGGCTGCCGGTCTGACGCTGAAGTATGTCTATGTCGACCTTGCTCCGGCCTGGGCCACCTCCAATGACGAGGCGGGAACGGGTGACACGTTTGGCGCTGACCTGGCCATGCTCTGGCGCGTCAAGGAAATCCCGGGCACGGGAATGCCGATCAATATTGGGCTCAACGTACAGAATCTCGGACCGGACATCGCGTATGTCGACCAGGACCAATCGGACCCGATCGGTCGCAACCTGAAGATTGGTTTCGCGTCGCGCGTCTACGGAGGCAATGGCAGTCCATTTGTGGCGATTCTCGCCTATGACTTCAATCAGTCTCTCGTTCCAGACAACAACGAAACGTCGATTCACAATGTGGGTGGCGAGATCGGCTACGACAACACTTTTGCGGTACGGGCCGGTTACATCAGGGATCCGGACGGAGATATCGAGGCGCCGACCTTCGGTGCGGGGTTCAAGATCGGTCGCTTTGCCACGGACTACGCAAGTGTTCCGCAGGCGTCTCTTCTCGATCGTGTGAACAAGTTCTCCATCTCTTACAACTTTTAGGATCTCGCGGATCGCGAACTCTCGAAGGAATCATCATTCGTGATTAGGACAGAGTCGAATAGGGGAGGCCGGATTTGGCTTCCCCTCTTCTTGTGCCTTTTTCTCCTCCCGGCTTCCGTACAATCGAAGGATCTCGAGCTGAAGCGACTTCCCGTTGCCGAACGAGAAGCGACGACCTCTGGTGCAGGCGAACGGCCCGTCCAGAGTGTCCCCGGCCTGGAGGCTGTGGACGAAGCGGCGGAACACGTTCGAAACCAGCGCGCCTTTCCTCACCTCCTCTTTTCCGATGCTCCTCGCCGGAACGGACCCCTTCGGGCTCGCCCAGGGGTGGTCATTGGTGAAGGGAACGCGTTCTACGATCCTGCTCTAAAGCTTCCACCGTCTGTGCTCTCACCAGCGCGGCGCAACGCTGTTCTCGATTTGCTCGGGGCTGAAAACGGGGACGATCTCATCGAACGCTGGTCTTCCCAACGTTCCGCCCTGCAGGGAGCCGCGCCCGATACGGCGCGGATCTGTGTCCTCCGCGTCGATTTCCTCGCCGATCGTCCCGGCGATCGCAGCTCGGGGGACGGACGTTTTGATCTGCGAACCGAAGTAGACCCGCCGATCAACTTCGACCCTCCGCCCCACAACAAGGCGTATTTCTCACGCCACATGGATGCGCTCGCACGTTACTTCGACGTTCAGACGAACGGGACCCTCGTGCTCGACTACGAGGTGTTTCCGAGTGGCGAGGAGGATGCCTATCATCTTCCCGATACCTTTCGCTACGGACCCTGGATTTTCAGCAATTCCAATCCAGACGTTCTCCAGCATGCCATCGATCTCGTCGGTGATTCGCTTCTCGAGGCCAACGAGGACGAAGACATAGACTTTTCCCAGTTCGACCACTTCATCATCTTTCATGCCGGTCCAGACTTTCAGGGAGACGTGAACCGGAATTCTCCCTGGGATATTCCGAGTTTCAATCTTTTCGTCGTCGATCCCTTCGTCGTTCAGGACACCGTGGCAATCGATCTCGTCATGGTTGCGCCGGAGACTGTCGCTCAGGACGGTTTCAGCGGGGCGATCAACGGGGTCGTTACGCACGAGTTCGGCCATCAACTCGGCTTCTGGGACCTCTACGACGTGCGAGTCGGTTTGCCGGTGGTGGGTGCATTCAGTTTGATGGATTCGGGAGACAACCTCTTTGCTCTGATCGAGGATCCGAATCAGCCCGGGCGCAACCTGGCCATCCGAGGTACTCTTCCGGCGAGCCTCGATCCCTGGCACAAGCTCAATTGGTTCCCCGATGGAGTCGACCTGACCTTCTCGGACGACATCCTGACGGAGTCGAACCGAGAGTTCGATACGACTCTCGAAACGGTGCAAATCAACAACCAACTCATGCAGGTGCCGCTGAATCTGAACGAGTATCTCCTGCTCGAAAATCGACATCTCGATCTCAATGGGGACGGCACGGTCATCGTACGGCAGGACCCGGAGACAGGGGTTATCCTCGGGCCGGAGCCGGATTCGACTGAGGCGCCTGGCTCTCTTGCCAATCTGGAGTACGACTGGCTCATCCCAGGCGAAGGCGTGCTGGCCTGGAAGTTCGACTTCCTCTCGTTCAACACCGGAAGATCGCAACCCGGTGGCGGAATCAACATCTTCTTCAACCGACCCGGTCTTCAGCTCATAGAGGCGGACGGGATTCGTGACATTGGCACGGCCTCGAGCGAATTCCTGGGTGGGCCCCTCGATCCGTTCTTCAAGGGTGGCTACGATCTTCTGGCGCCCAACACGCTACCGTCCTCCAATACCAACGATGGGACGCGGACCGGCGTCGAGTTTGCGGTCCTCGATACGATCGGAATGGAAATGCGCGTGCGGGTCCGGTCGGATCTCCTGCCTCCGGGATGGCCGGTGCGGGTGGGTGCGAATCCTGGATCGGGTCAGGTCCTGGCCCTGGACCTCGACACGTCCGGCCAATCTTCCCTCGTCTTCCCAGGCGTCGATTCGGCGAACGGCCCGGTTCTCCTCAACCTCCTCCGGGACGGTGGCGGAGCGTTCCTGTTTTCGAATCTGCTTGGCGAGGTCGAAGGTGGAATAGCGGGCCGCAATGACTTTTCGGGTGGAAGCCGCACACCCCGCCCCCTCGTGGCGGTGGTCAACGGAGGACGCCTCCAGATGTTGGAAGCGAACGGTGATGCGCTCCTGACCTATCCGGCCCCGGCTGATCCGGCTAGTACGGAAACGTGGTCAACTCCCGTATTGGGAACGCAATCTCTCTGGGTCGCCGAGGGCGATCAGCTTCTCCGCATCGATCCGGCGAGCATCGACCCTGTTGTCGCCTTTAGCCCTCCGAGTGGCGGAAGAGATGTTTCCTCCCTCGCTGTTTGGTTCGCGGGCAACACGACGGATGTCTTCTGGGCTTCGACCGGCGGTCGGGTCGGGCTCAATCGCTACTCTTCGGACGGTTCCTTTACGGATGTGTGGTCCAAGGAGAGCACACTCTCCGGTGGGGCAACCGCAACGCGCGCCCGGAGCGTCGTCGCGCTGGAACAAGCCGGACAACTCTCGGCGTTCTTTGTGGCCTGGGAAGACGGAACCATGGAGTGGAGGGGGGCCTCTGGAGAGCTGCGTTCCGGCTGGCCCATTCGCACCGAGCGGACCCTGGTCGGAGAGCCCATCGTCGTCGACTTTGATCGCGACGGCAGTCTCGAGGTGATCGCGATCGACGAGGACGGATTGATGTCCTCATGGAACGAAAATGGTGCGCGGGAGATTGATTGGCCACGCTCGGCCTGGTCCGAGGATGAGTTGCCCGTCTTACAAAGGGTGGGACCGCGGGTGATGGATGTGGACGGAGATGGCGAGGCTGAGCTCGTGCTCCTGCGTGGAGACGGCTTCGTCTACGCGTGGGAGGCAGACGGAGAGGTGGTTGCTGGTTGGCCTCTCTCGTTCGGAACCCCGGGACTGCACGGTCCGCTTCCGGTTCCGGCCGGCGACGGATATGAGGCCCGACTCGCCGTGGGGAACCTCGAAGGTGTTACCAGCGATGGCGTCACGATCGAGACCGTCTCGATGGCCCGGATCCCCGAACTACAAGCAGAAGGGGTAGGCTATTTCGCCTACGATGGCTTCAACCCGGCCCGGACTCGAGTCATTCCCTCCGATTTCCAGCCGGGGTCCGTCGATGCGATCGCCGGGGTCAGTGAGCTGCGAATGTATCCAAACCCGGTTCGCGGTGATCGACTCAGCTTGCACACCGTCCTCGGAAGCGAAGCGAAGGTTCGCGTCGATGCCTTCGACCTCGCTGGAGATCTGGTCTCTACTGACGAGTGGTCGGGGCGCAGTGGCGCCGATGGCAATGTTTTCGAATGGGACATCTCCGGAATTTCTTCCGGTCTCTACCATGTCCGTGTTCGAATCGAAGGCGACGGTATCGACTTCGAACGGTTCGAGAAGATCGCTGTCGTCCGCTAGGGGAGAGGAGAGAAACATGACTCGATATTCAAAGCCGGCCCGGTGGCACGTCTCGCTCATCCTCCTTGCCGTTGGAATGTCTGGGTTGGTCAGCTCGTCCGGAAAGGCCGCGATCGAATTGCGAGCTACGCCGATCGAAGCGGCCCAGCTCCAACTCAGTCGCGTGGCTCCTCCCAGTCAGTGGCTGCGCAGCGAGGTGAGTTCTACCCTCGATCAGAGCGCCACCTCGGAGCCCGGGGGGCAACGTCCCGGCCTCGCCTTTCTCCTCTCGGCTGCTCTTCCCGGGGCGGGACAGCTCTACAACGGTAATCGTCGAGGGTATCTCTACATGGGGCTCGAACTGGGTGCCTGGTTCGTGCGCACGTCGTACATTGACGCGGGAAACAAGAAAGAGGGCGATAGCGAAACCTACGCCCGTCGGCACTGGAGTTACGATCGTTTTTTTGAGTCCCGTGGTGACGATGGCTGTCTCTTTACGGCCGAGGGCGATTCCCTCATTCGCGAATATGCGGCCAACGATATTGAGCAGTTCTACACCGAGCTGGACAGAACTGACACGTATCGCTGTGGCTGGGACGATTTTGCCGAGAGCTACGATCCAGACAATCCCGGCGTCCTCAGTCCGCGACGAGACGAGTATCGCAAACGAATCGATAAGTCCAACTCGTTGAAGAGTCGGGCCGATTTCGCGCTCGGGCTGATTGTCGTTAATCGTGTGGTCAGTGCGGTCGACGCGTTTCGTGTTGCTCGTAGTCGGCAAGAGGGTAAAAACCCTTCTCTGCGCCTCCACAGTTCGATCGAAGGTAGTTGGAGTGAACCGAGAGCCGTCTTTCGGCTGACCAAGGAGCTACGATGAACACCCTTTGGGCTGCGATCGGTTCGCGGCTGAGTTTGGGCTCCGCTCTCGTGCTGGCTGGAGTGAGTTCTCTGTTCGCGACGGGCGATGTCGGTGCGGGCATGGCTTCGGATTCGAAAACGAAAGAGGCTCTTTTGCAGAGCCTGGATGGACGCCCGCGTCTGGCCCAGGAGTGGGCCGATCCATCGACCGGTCCACGTTCGGAGAGTTTCAAGGCGATTGGCTACTCCGCGCTCCTGCCGGGGTTGGCCCAATGGAATCTTGGCCATCGGAATCGGGCCCTGGGGTTCTGGATTGCCGAGGCAGCGTTCTGGACGGGTTTCGCGACCTATAGAGTGCAGGGAACGATTCGCGAGGATTCGTATCTCGAGATGGCGACGCTCCACGCTGGCGTGACCGATGTCGATTCCCGAGATGACGACTATCTGCGGCGACTATCTTCCTGGCCGTCAAGTGACCTCTATGATGATCTCATCGTGCGGCGCGATGCGCGGACCTTCTCGGGGGACGATCCCGCGGCCCGGGCGGCCTACTTTGAGGAGAATCGGATCCCGGTGGAGGATCGATGGGATTGGCGATCGAGCGCTGATCGCGAGCGTTTTGACGATAAACGAGGTGAGTCGAAGAGCGCTTTCAAGAGAAGTCGCAACATGATCGGTCTGGCGGTTGCCAATCGCGTCGTAGCGATGATCGATGCGGTCGTTCTTTCGAACCGAAACTCCGATTCAGCCTATCGTCTCCAAATGGAGCCACGCCACAATGGCGAGGATTGGGAGGGGCGCCTCAGCCTTTCGCGACGTTACTAGGCGGGCGACGCCCGGATCGATTCGGAGAATCATGAGAAGGTCACGATTCGAAGCTTCGGAGGAATCGTCTCGAGGTCGCAACGGCGACGGGGGGACCGGCCGACGCTTCGAATGGGCCGAACCTCTCGCCTCGTTTGTGCAGACCATACCCCTCATTGCTCTCATCCCGTTCTTCGTCTTTCCTCTTCCGATCCAGGCGGAGGATTGGGTTGAACCCTCGATTGCGAAATCCGCGCCGGCCCCCAGTGCCCTCGAGGTCCTCGCACCCATCTCTTCGAACGAGAAGATAGCGCCCTTTGCTCTGGCCATCGATGATCTGGGCCGTCTCTTCGCCCTCGATCGAGAGAACGATGTAATTCTTCGGTCCGGAGAAAAGGGCTGGGTGACTTTCAGTGCGGGTGCACAAGGGGGGCGTCGTCTGGCCATTATCGTAGGTCTCGCCGCTCTAGGTCCCGACCTGTTTGCCCTCGATCCCGTCGAGTTGACGCTTTACCGATTCGATCTGGATGGACGTCTGAAGACGCCTATTTCTCTTCGCCCCGGCCTCCTCTCCCGGGGAATCGAAACGGTCGATGCAGTCGATTTCATCATGACGAAATCCGGCGAACTCCTCCTCCTCGATCGGGGAGGCCGCCGGCTCCTCCTATTCGATCGCTTTGGGGCCTTCGTCACAGACTTGGCCTCGGGCGCCACCGGAGCCGAGCGGTTTCGGTCGCCGCTCGAGCTGACGCAGGACGGGGCTGGGGAAGTCTACGTTCTTGATGCGGCCGCACGAAAGGTCCGGAGGTTCTCTCGTCAGGGAGAGTCGCGTCCGTCTTGGTCCTACGACGATGGGCTGTCTGACAAAGTGTCGAGAGGAAGCCACATTGCGGCGACCCCGTGGGGACAGGTCATCGTTGCGTCGGGGGATGGTGCGTGGCTGCGGGTTTTTTCGTCCGACGGCGACCTCTTGCGGCATGAGGAGTTTGAGGACCGGGCCGGTTTCGTCGTCTCGGAACTTGTGGCCGGACCCGACAGTGTGCTCTATCTCGCTCAGCCCGAACGCGGGGACGTGGGGCGGCTCGGCTTGAACTACCCCTCGGTGGTTTCCGCGCCTCACCGTTGAGGCCGGGCGAGTGAGACTTCATCACGCGAAGGTGTGGATCCTGGCGGCGTTGGCGACGTTCTGGTTGAGTGTCTCGCTCTCAGCCGTCGCGTTGGGGTCATGGACTCGAGAAGGTGCTTCTACGTTTCGCTGGTCAGTCGGGGAGTTCAATGGTTCGGTGGACGTACCGTCCGACTCGCTTCGCTTCCACTTGCCGCACCGTTGGATTGATGCTCAGACCTTCGTCCTTCGGGACTCGCTCGAAACCTGGAAGCGAGGGGTCGACTTCCTTCTCGATCCGCGCCGCGGGACCCTGCGACTGTTGCGGGACGCTCCGCCGCCGGACCGGCTCATGACTTCATTTCGCTACTTTCCGAGCTCTGCGCCCACGGAGGTGCGGCTTCATCGGCCTTGGGTCATTCCCGACTCTCTTTCGCCCGGGCAGAGCGGGGCGCCCCGGGCCCTCGACCGTCCAGGAGCGAGCCGTCCTTCGTCGCGTCGACTGGAGGCGACGCGTCTCCAAGTAGCGGGAAGCAAGACGTTCGCGGTGGAGGTCGGTTCGCAACAGGACCTCGCTCTCAAACAGTCTCTCGACCTTTCCGTGCGGGGAAGACTCGGTCCGGACATCAAAGTCCAAGCCGTCCTGACCGATCGCTCGACGCCGCTTCAACCAGAAGGAACGAGCACGCAACTCCAGGACTTCGATCGCGTTCTCGTCGAGGTCGAGGGACCCCAGGCCAAAATGACCCTCGGAGACTACGAACTGATTCTTCCGCAAACGGAATTCTCCAGCTATCGCCGCCAGCTCGAAGGCGTGCGCGGTGAGGTCGACCTTGGCTTCGGACGGCTCGACGCGGTCGGGGCAAGTTCGCCAGGAAGTTTTCTGACCGTAGAATTCGTCGGGCGAGAAGGCGTGCAAGGACCCTACGAATTGAGCACCGACGCGGGACTGGCGGACCGGGTCATCGTGGCGGGGAGCGAAACCGTCTGGCTGGAAAACAAAAAGCTGATCCGAGGAGAGAACGAGGACTACATCCTCGACTATGCGAACGGATCGATCACGTTCATGAGTCGAAATGTCATCACAGCCTACTCGCGTATCTCGGTCGACTTTCAATATGCCACCGAAGCGTATCCGCGAAGCGTCTATAGCGGTGGTTTTCGAAGTGGTGACCAGTCTCCATTCGCGGCGAGATCGGGCGGAACCAATTCGGGTGAAACCAATCCGGTCGGGTCGGATGTTGAGCTCGCCTCGGCGGGTTGGCAGCAGCATCTCGAAGCGCGCTGGCTCCTGGAACGAGACGACCGCAATGATCCCCTCGGGGTCGCACTTTCCGAGGAACGCAAACAGCGATTACGGGAGGCGGGAGACTCCGGCTCCGATTCCCTTGGCAACGGGATCGAATTCGTCGGGCAGGGGTTGGGGGAGTACGATCGGGTCGCCGTTGACACGCTGGCCACGGCGTTTTTCGTCTACACCGGTGCAGACAGTGGGAGCTACCTCATTCGCTTTGACAACGTTGGTGTCGGCAAAGGGGACTACGCTGATACGACGACCGTCGAAGAGAGCTACTTCGTCTTTGTCGGAGAAGGAGAAGGCGACTACCTCCCCGGCACCGCGCTGGAGCGTCCCGAAAGTATCGGACTGTTCTCCTTGCGTTCGGGAATGGCCGGGGGCGGATTCTCGTTTGATACCGAAGTTGCCGTTTCCGATTTCGATGCGAATACCTTCTCTTCCATCGATGATGGCGACAACCAGGGACTGGCGTTCTCCGCGGAAGGATCAAAGAACGGAATGGCCCTGGCCGGAGGTGAACTCAGCCTGGGGGCATCTGTTCGGCGCGTCGACGAGAAATTCCGCCCGGTCGATCGGCTCAACGAAGCGTTCTTTGGATTGGACTGGAACGCAACTTCGGAGCAGCTCGCGGAAGGAGATCTCCGGATCCATGCGGACGCGCGCTGGCGCCGAGGTTCGGACCACGCTGCCGTCGAGGTCGGGCGTCTCGACAATACGGCTGACTTTCAATCGGACCGAGTCATCGGAGACCTCCGAGTTACTCCCGGCCCGCTTCGTTTCGACGCGCGGCTTCTCCGCTCGACGAGTACCGACGAGGTCGATGGCGTCAAGTCCCCGGGAGAGCGACGTCACGATCACGCCGAGCTGACCTGGCCCCATCGCTTGATCCGTGCCTCCCTACGCTACGATCATGAACTATCTGAAGAGGGTGCGGCCTCCGCTCGGCGGGGAAGTTTTTACCATGAGCAGAGTGTGCGATTGGCCAACGGAGTGGCCCTCGAATCCTGGACCGGATCGGTTTCCTGGACCCAGAGACAGACTCACGCAATTTCCGGCGTCACCGACGAAGAGACGGACCAATCGAAGACCTGGGCGGCCGATCTGGAATGGCGGTTTGGTGGGGGGCGCTATCTTTCGTCTCGTTATAGTCGCCGCCTCTTTGAGCCTCGGGACGGTCGCTCCAAGCAGACGACCGATCTGGGTCAGTTGCGTTGGTGGACTCGGCACGGCCCCGAAGGTCTGCTCCAACAGGAGGGCCGTTGGGAGCTATCGACTTCACAGGAGCGTGATCGGATCCGTGTCATCGAGTTTGTCGGGGAAGGAGAGGGCCACTATGACTCCCTGGGCGTCTTCGAAGGGATCGGTGACTATGAGCTGTTCTTTCTGGATCAGCCGGAGGGAGTGGCGAAGAATCGAATCGACGCGTCATTTCGAACCGAGATCGATCGTGGACGAAGTGGTGATGTCGAGTCGACCGACGTGTGGTCCCGTCTCACCGGTTCGCTCCGGCTCGTCCACTACTGGACGAGTCGAGTGGAGACCGATCGGAGCGGTCAGGGGCTCTGGTCGAACATGCCTGCTCTCCTCTGGGGGAGCGAGCGAGCTCCCATCGTCGAGGTGACCCATCGTGGAGACTTGACCACTCTTTCCGGAGCTCGCTGGTTGTCCCCCCGTCTTCGCTACGAACGGCGCCGGACGATTCGCGATGACGCGGGAGATCTTACCGATCGAGTGGCTCGCGATGTTTGGGGGTTGCGTTTGCGTTCACAGCCCACGCCGCGTTGGTCCAGCGATCTGGAGCAGGAATGGGAAACGGATGAGCGTAGTCTCGAACGGGAAGCCTCTGCTTCGGTGAGCCGGACCGGTTGGCGTTCGCGCACGACGAAGCTCGAGAACCAGCTGAGGGTTGCCGCGGTCGTTTTTCGTCTGGAGGGCAGTGCACGTCGACGCGAACGAATCGGGTCTGCAGAGACCGCTGACGTTACGCTCGTTTCACCGGGGCTCGTCTGGAGCCCGCGGCCGCGCAGTCGCTTCGAAGTGGAGACGACCCGAACGTGGGTCGGGCGTGAGAACGGAGCGACCCGGGCCAGTCGTGATCTGGAGCGACCCGGTTGGAGCAGCCGAATCGTCTCGAATGTGCGTCTGCGTGAGTCCCTCGATCTGAGTCTGTTTTTCCGGGAGCGCCGGCCAGAAGACGGGGCGACGGTCCGCGACTCCCGCCTCGAGCTGAGGGCGACGTTTTGAAGGCGGTTTCTCTCTGGGGACGGCTGGGCTTCGGGCTGGCCCTTCTCCTGCTTCTCCATCCGTTGAGGACGGCGAGAGCGGAGGGGACAGAGGCACCCATCTCTTCGGAGTCGCTGCAGATCTCTGGCGAACCGCTCTCCGAGGCGAGGCTGCGTGAGAGATGGGTGGGGGAGACGCTCGAGGTGCAGATGAGGTCGCTGGCCGCCGAGCTGATTGACCAGGGCTACCTGGAAGCGCGATTTGAAATCTCCCGGTCGAGTCAGGACCCTCAGCTCTTGGTGGAGCCTGGCCCTGTCGCGTCCCAGTTGCGCCTCGCGAGCCGCGTGCGGGGGGCCAACTCGACCGAGGTCGACTCCCTGTCCGCCCTCTTGGCCCGCCCCGAGACATCCCGTCAGTACGCCCGGAACCGTCTCGAAAGCTTGCTCGCAAATTGGGTGAGGGATTGGGCGGAAGTAGGTTTTCCATTTGCAGTTGCGAGTGTTGACAGCGTCCGTATCTCGGAGGGTGTTGTCGAAGCTGGACTTTCCCTCGAGGTGGGAAAACGAAGAGTCTGGGGAGAGGTCGATTTCCCCGGCCTGACCTCGACTCGTCCACAGTTCCTCCGGAAACTGCTCCGGCTCCGTCCGGGCAACGGTTTCGCACAATCTTCCCTGGAGCGAGCTCAGCTTCGGCTGGAGCGGAGCGGACTCTTCTCCTCAGTGGGAGATCCTCTCCTCGAGTCGCTCGAGGATCATCGTCTTCGCGTGTATTTCCCGGTCGAAGAAAACCAACACAACAGAATCGAAGGCGCCGTTGGATATTCGGGAGAGTCCGAATCCGTCAGCGGGTGGGTCACCCTCGAGTTGGGCAACCTCTTTGGAACGGGGCGGAGCCTCGACCTGCGTTGGGAGCGCCTTCGGGAAGATCGCACCCTTCTCGATCTGGCTTATCGCGAACCTCTCCTTTGGGGTTTGCCGATCGCCGCCCGGCTCGAGGTGCAACAAGAAGTTCGCGACTCGACCTATACGCTCGACCGAACAGAAGCCGCCCTGGAAATGGAACTGGGTGGAGACTTCGTCGGGGAGTTTGGTGGGGAGTTCCGCAGGTCTGTCCTCGGAACCGAGCCCAACTCCGAGCTCGTTCGCCGTACTTCTAGCCTGGTTGGATTGCGTTGGGACTCGGAGCGTCCAACCCGCTTCCTCGGAAGTCGAGTGGGAGGAAAGCTCCTTGCCGGCCGCAGTCGGATTCGACCTGCGGAGGGGGAGAGGCGGAGTGAGCGGGTCGATCGAATCGAATTGGAGATTCTCCGTTGGTTCGCTCCCAGTCCGGCCTGGAGAGTTCGAACGCGAACTCAGGCCGCGGGTCTCAGTGGAAGCCGAAGTCGACAGCTCCCACTCTCCGAGGCCCTTTGGGTGGGAGGGAGCGCCACCTTGCGTGGGTTCCCCGAACGGGCCTTCGCGACCCGACGCTTCGCCGTGATCCGAATTGAGGCGGGACCACTGCTTTCCGCCGAACCCGGACGGGTGTACGTTTTCTTGGATGGGGGCTGGTTTCGGGATCTCCTCGACGGAGACGATCGAAGGGAGTTGGGGTGGGGAATTGGAATCGCAAACGAAGGGCAGGGGCGATCGCTGATCGTCGACTTTGGAGTTCCGGGTGGAAGTTCCCTGAGCAATGGACGACTTCATCTCCGGTTGGCCACGCGCTTCTAGGACGCTCTCGCCTTATCCCTCGTTTGGGATTGGGGATCGCATTGGCTGTGTCTCTCGTCGGCTGCGCGACGCCCGTTGAGGAAAGCAACGAGGACGGTCGAAACGACGGGGTTGTCGCGAGTTTCTCGGGATGGGAGCTCAGCAGGGATGACTTCCGCGCCGAATTCGTGCGGACGCGAGGTGATTCTGCCTATGCTGCTTCTGATGAACCGATCCGAATCGAGTTTGCCAACCTCCTTCTCAACAAGGAAATCCTGCTTTTGGTCGCAGGGGAGACCTGTTCGGAGCCGGATCCAAAACGTCAGCGTCTCGATCGGGTCCTCTACGAAAAGAATCTTCTCCGCCGCTTCGTCGAAAAGCAGGGAGAGCAGGCCCGTCCCAATCCTGGATACCTCGACAGTCTGACCGCCGCCAACCTGGCGTTTCACGAGGCTACGTTTCCTTTGGTCCGCGAACGGTTCGGTGCGTATTGGGATTCGATTCGGACGGCGAGGCGAGCGGGCGTCGCGTTTAATGTTCAGGAAATTGTCGCACCGATCTGGCTCTTCTCCGCGACGGAACAGATGGAACCGGTCTTTGCTCTGGAGGAGGCGACAGGAAGCGTGGCCGACTTCGTGCTTTCGTTGGACTCAGTTGATGTTGATTTCTGGCCGACGCGAGGAGACTCCGCGCGGGTCAACGAACAAATCAAACAGAGAGTGCGTCGACTGTTTTTTGTCAGGGAAAGCGAACGGTTGGGCGTCGATGAGGATGAACAGTTTCGAGCGAAGATGGGGCGGGTTCGTGAACTCCATCTTCTCGATCAATTCCGCGATCGCTTCATCCGGACCGGAGCGGATCTGACCGAGACGGATCTTCGCGGGCATTTTGACCGCCATATGGAATTCTACCGAGCGGAAGAGAGGGGCAGGAACCACACCGCCCCGTCGACTTCGAGCGCCGCGACGGACGACGAACTTTTTGCGGCGGTGCGTAGTCAGGTGGAACGAAATGCCCTCGAAGAATGGGTTGATCTGGAGATCGACCGGGTGATCGTCGAGAGACGCGATAGAGTTGACGCTCAGGTCCATGACGCCCGGCTTCGGGACAAGTAGCTCGAAGTGAGCCGACGCGAGGCGAATCGAAAAGCGACGAAAGCGAGTGGTATCTAGAGTGGAGAACCATCCCGAGAACGCAGAAAAGCGAGCCGTGCACTTCATGGTGCGAGTTGCCCGTGCACTCCATATCTACGGCGCCCCGGCCAACCGATTGGAAGCTGCTCTCACCCAAATGTCCGCGCGCTTCGGATTGGAAGGTCAGTTCTTCTCGACGCCGACGTCGATCTTCATTGCCTTCGGGCCCGCCGAAGACCAGCGCATGATGCTCGAACGAGTCGAACCGGGCGACGTCAACCTGGAAAAGCTCTCCGAATTGGATGAGCTCCTCGATGAGGTCGCTTCGGCATCCGTCTCCCCGGAGGAGGGGGTGGGGCGGATCGCGGAAATCGTGGCGCGCCCGAATCGCTACGGTTGGCTTTCCACAACTCTCGCCCACATTCTCGTGGCTGCTTCGGCTGCCGTTTTTCTCGGGGGAGGACGCCCCGACGTGGTCACCGCCGCCGTCGCCGGGATGATCGTCGGATTCCTTATTCGTGTGATGGGGAACGTCTCCGCCACCAATCGGCTCCTCGAACTAACCGCCGCCAGTCTCGTGACCTTCTTCGCCGCGGGCATATCGGCCCTGGTTACGCCGGTTTCGATTCTCCTCGTCGCTGCCTCCGCCCTCATCGTGATGGTACCCGGACTCAACTTAACTGTCGCCATCAGTGAGCTGGCCACGCGCCACCTCGTTTCCGGCAGTTCGCGCTTTGCGGGTTCTCTCGTTGTCTTCGTCACGCTCGCATTCGGAGTTGGTTTGGGATCGCAACTGGGCGCAGCCGTCTTTGACCCGCCAGAGTTAGTGGCCGCTGCGGAGCTACCCAGAGTCGTCGTGGCAATCGCACTACTCAGTTCGACCTGGGCGCTGACGATTTTCTTTCGCGCCCGTCCGAATGACTTCGTTTGGATTTTCCTGATCGGGACGTTGGCCCTCGCGGCCGGCAGGCTCGGAGTCCACTTTCTTGGTCTGGAAGTTGGAACGATGGTTGCCGCTCTCTTCGTTGGTTTGGGGAGCAACCTCTTTTCCCGTCTCCGCAATCGGCCGGTCGCCATTGCCCAGATGCCTGGAATGATCCTCCTCGTTCCAGGTGTGATCGGGTTTCGTTCCGCTTCCGCCCTCGTCCGTGAAGACACGATCGTCGGCGTCCAGACGGCTTTCTCGGTAGTGCTCGTCGCGGTTGCTCTCGTGACCGGACTTCTCATCGCCAATGCCGTGCTACCCGCTCGGCGTAACCTTTGAGTCCGTTCGCTCGAGCTCGAACTTTGGGGATTTACCCATGACCCGTGGATTACTTCTCGATCTGGATGGCACCGTGTTTGTCGGTGATGCGCTCATACCCGGCGCCCTCAAAGCCCTCGAGGCGATCCGTTCCTTTGGCCTACCGATTCTGTTCGCCACGAACATGACCCGGCAACCACGCCGCGTTCTCCTTGAAAAGCTTGCGGCGATGGGGCTACCTCTCGTCGCAGAGGACGTTTACACCGCTCCGATCGCAGGATGTGCCTGGCTGGAGGAGCAGGGCTTTCGGCGGGTGCTCAGTTGTTTTGCCCCGGCAACTCTCGAAGATCTTCCTGGCTTCGAATTCGTCGATCCACGAGACGCCACCGCAGCACCTCCTTTTGGCAAACCAGTCGATGCAGTACTGATCGGGGACCTGGGAAACCAGTGGAGTTATTCAATCCTCAACGCGGCGTTTCGACACGTGATGGCAGGCGCTGCTCTTGTTGCAATCCAGCGCAATCTCTATTGGAGAGACACGGACGGTCTCTCCCTCGATGCGGGGCCGTTTATCGTCGCACTAGAGTCAGCCGCCTCCGTCCAGGCGACTGTGGTCGGAAAGCCATCGAGGGCATTTTTTCGAGGAGCCGCCGCTCTGCTCGGCTTTCCGCTCTCCGAGATCGCCATGGTGGGCGATGACATCACCAGCGATGTCGGAGGTGCGCAAGAGGCCGGGGCGACCGGGGTTCTGGTTCAAACGGGCAAGTTTCGAGAGGGAGATCTTGCCGGTCCGGTCCGACCCGATGCCGTACTCGATTCGATCGCGTCCCTTCCCGCTTGGATACGATCGCGCCTTACGTGAGTGAAGCAGGGTCTTGCAAGGCTCGGTGAAACTCTTCCTCTTCGATGATGCGGACCTCGAGCTTTTCGGCTTTCGTTCGCTTCGAACCGGCCTTTTCGCCGGCAATGAGAAAGTCCGTTTTCTTACTCACCGATGAGGTGACGTTTCCCCCGCGTTCGCGGATTTCGGCGGCCGCTTCGTCGCGGGTCCATTCGCTGAGGGTTCCCGTGATGACGAAAACTCGACCGTCCCACGCCCCGGGAGTGGGGGCGGTCGGTTCGGTCTCCTCAGGCTCGACTCCGAGCTCGAGGAACTTGGCGAGGAGCTCCCGCGTCTCCGTACGGGCAAACGTCTCGACGACAGATTGGGCGATCTCCTCGCCGATGCCATGGATGGCCCCGAGTTCTTCTTCGGTAGCAGCGAGAAGAGCCTCCAGTTTTCCGAAATGGGCCGCAAGCATGCGGGCGGCTGTTGCTCCGACATGACGAACACCGAGGCCAAAGAGAAAGCGGGAGAGTTCGGGCGTTCGCGTCCGTGCCAGTCCCTCGACGACTTTCGTGGCCGATTTCTCCCCCATCCGTTCGAGTCCGGCGAGCTGTGGAATCGTCAGGGCGTAGAGATCGGCGAGATCGTGAACCAATTTCGCCTCGACCAGCTGTTGCACGAGTGTTTCGCCGATCCCCTCGATGTCGAGTGCGCCTCGGCCGACGAAGTGCTCGAGCCGCCCTCGTAGCTGAGCTGGACAGAGCGGATTGACACAACGGACCGCCACCTCTTCTTCGCTGCTCTGCAACTGGGTTTGGCAACTCGGACACTCGGTCGGAAAGACGTATGGTTTGACTTTCGCACCGCGTCGGTCGGCCAGCACCTTGACGACTTTGGGAATGATCTCGCCGCCCTTTTCGATCTCCACCCAGTCCCCGACCCGAACATCGAGGCGAGCGATTTCATCACGATTGTGAAGGGTTGCCCGCTGCACGATCGTACCGAGAATCTCGACGGGCTCGAGGTTGGCCACCGGAGTGGCGTTCCCGGTCCGCCCGATCTGAACCGAAATGTCCAGTACCTGGGTGACGGCCTGACTTGTTTCGAATTTGTAGGCAATTCCCCAGCGCGGCGCCTTGCTGGTAAAGCCGAGGGTCTCTTGCAGCCCATGGTCGTCGACTTTCAGGACCATACCGTCGGTTTCATAGTCGAGTTCGTGGCGGGCCTGCTCCCAATGATTGCAATGAGCGATGGCCGCCTCGATATCCGGTTCCGTCGCGGCGTTGGGCTCGACCGGAAAACCGAGTTTAGTGAGTTTCTTCATCACATCCGTCTGAGTTGCCAGTCCATGTTCGTTTGGATCGACGATCGCGTATATCCAAACGCGCAGAGGTCGCCTCGCGACTTCGCGTGAGTCGAGGATTTTGAGGGAGCCGGCGGCGGAATTGCGAGGATTCATGAGTCGGGGCAAACCATCTTTTTCGCGTCGCCGGTTCCACTCGATAAATTCGGAACGACGAATGTAGACTTCTCCCCGCACCTCGAGCTGAGCGGGAGCACCCTTTCCCAAGCGGAGCGGAACTCCTCGAACTGTGCGGAGGTTTTCGCTGATATCCTCGCCCTTCGTCCCATCTCCCCGCGTCAGTCCGCGCACGAAGGCTCCGTTCTCGTAGCGAAGCGCGACCCCGACGCCATCGATCTTTAGTTCCGCAACGTAGGTGAGGGGGGGCGGGGCCGTCGGGGATGCTTTCTCGAGGAAACGTTTCAATCTCGCATCGTGTTCGCGTAGCTCGTCCTGCGAATAGGTGTTTCCGAGTGAGAGCATGGGGCGAGAATGGGGAACGGTGACGAAGCCTTCGACGGGCGCCCCACCGACCCGACCACTCGGCGAATTGGGGTCGCTCCACTCCGGATGTTGCGATTCCAACTCCATGAGCTCGGCCAAGAGGAGGTCAAAATCTCGGTCGGAGATTTCCGGACGCGCCTCAACGTGGTAGAGATGGTTGTGGCGGTGAAGGGTCTCTCGAAGCTTCTCGAGTTTCTTACGGGTCATTTTTGCTGCCATCGACATCTCCTTTGAACGAACCTCAGAGGATCCCAGAAGCGAATCACCGTGACAAGACTGCCAGGGAACCATGGACGAACAAGAGAGACCACCGGAGAGCGGTCAGCCCCTCTCCGGACTCGAGTGGAAGGCCCAGATCGAGGTTTGGTGCGCGGAACTTGGCTTCGACGCGGTGGGATTCGCTCCCGCCGAGGAGCCACCTCGAAGTCGCGAACGTCTCGAAGAATGGCTCGATCTCGGGTATCACGCCTCCATGGGGTGGATGGCGCGGGATCCGGCCCGGCGCTGTGACCCGGAGACGATCCTGCCAGGGGCAAGATCGGTCATCGTCGTGGCACTGCAGTACCTCGCCGCGACACCGGTGCCGGCCGAACCAGGACTTCCAAAAATCTCACGGTACGCGCAGGGTGAGGACTACCACCGGGTCGTCGGAGACAAACTACATTCTCTTCGCGATCAGATTCTCCGCGCCTTTCCTGGGCTCGAGAGCCGAATCGCCTGCGATACCTCACCCATCATGGACAAGGCTTTTGCCGCGGCCGGCGGTCTCGGCTGGATCGGGAAAAACAGTTGTCTGCTCCATCCAAAGCTGGGGAGTTGGTTTTTTCTCGGCGAGATTTTCGTCAACCTCGAGATCCCTTCCGATGAGGCCGTTTCCGACCTCTGCGGGACCTGCACTCGCTGCATCGACGCCTGTCCAACGGACGCCCTCGTCGAGCCGTACGTTCTCGATGCAAATCGCTGTATCGCCTACCGGAATATCGAACACCGAGGGGAGATGCCAGCGGACTGGCCCGACGAGTTGGGGGACTGGCTCGTCGGGTGTGATATCTGTCAGGACGTGTGCCCCTGGAATCGAAAGGCACCCTTGGGGACCGAACCGCGTCTCCAGCCGAACCCCGAGATGATCTCGAGGACAGCGACAGAGTGGGAGGGCGATAGCGATGAGGAGTACCGGGCTCGGGTGCGTCGCACGGCGATCTCGCGGGTCAAGCCGGCCGATATGAGGCGCAACGCGAGAATCGTGGCAGAGAATGCCAAGGCGTCGAAGTGATGACGGGAGTTCCCTAGACCTCGTCAGCCGACGGGCACATCCTCCGAACCGGACACTCACCACAGAGTGGTCGGCGTGCATCGCAGACCGCTCGTCCGTGTGCGATAACCGTGTGCGAGAGCTGCGTCCACTGCGGTTCTGGGAAGAGACGCTGCAGGGCCCCCTCGACCTTGACCGGGTCCTTCAGCTCAGTCAGCCCGAGACGGCGCGAGATGCGACCGACGTGGGTGTCGACGGTAATCCCGGTGATACCGTAGGCGTTCCCCAGAATCACATTGGCTGTCTTTCTCCCGCAGCCCGGAATCGTGATCAACTCCCCGATCGATCTGGGGAGCTCGCCGTCGAAGTCGGTGATGATCTTCTGGCAACCGCCGAGGATGTTCTTCGTTTTCGCCCGGAAGAAACCAGTCGAGCGGATGCGCTCTTCGAGGCCCTCGGTACCCAAACTGAGATAGTCTTCCGGTCGACGGCAGTCTCGAAAGAGGCTCGGGGTGACCTTGTTGACCCGCTCGTCCGTGCATTGGGCGGAGAGAACGGTCGCCACGTAGAGATCGAGGGGAGTCGTGTAGTCGAGAGCGCAGTGTGCGTCCGGATACGTCTCGTAGAGACGCTTCAGAACCCGGCCGGCCCGATCCTTCAAGGAACGCTCCGGCGCCGATTGATCGCCCACCGGGAGGCGAGTTGACTCGGCGGGGCTCTTTCTTTTCTTCGGGGCGGTCGGCATGGGGGGCGTCTCCTTTTCCTACTCAGTTCTGAGGATCCTACCCCGGAGGGCGAGCTTCTTGACAGTCCCTGGCACGATCTCTAGATTTAACCGGTATGGCCAAAAATGGATACGGGTCGTGGCCCTGACTGGTCACAAAATTCGACCCGATCGGCCCCGAACCGACAACACGGCCAGGATACGGAGAGCAAGATGAACCATCCCTCGCAGCCCGAAATGACCTTTTTCGGTGGGAGCCGCGCGTAGATGGGGGCCGACCAGCCCCAGGCGGGCCTTCCCGAACCCGGGCCTCTGCTCTCGAAAATCGATGGACCGGGTGACCTCCGGACCCTTCCGGTTTCCGAACTCCCCGCGGTTTGCCAAGAGATTCGTAGTTTCATTTGGGACACGATCACCCAACTCGGCGGACACCTCGCTCCCAGTCTCGGTGTCGTGGAGTTGACAGTCGCTCTGCACTACCTCTATGACACCCCGGCCGATCGTCTGATCTGGGATGTCGGCCACCAGGCCTACCCCCACAAAGTCCTGACGGGACGGCGCGATTCCCTGCGTACCATTCGCCAGTTCCAAGGACTAAGCGGGTTCCTCAAGCGAGAGGAATCGCAATACGACGTCTTTGGAGCCGGCCACGCCTCGACCGCGATCTCGGCTGGACTTGGGTTCGCCACCGCGCGTGACCTGGCCGGCAAAGATCATCGCGTCGTCTCCATCGTTGGTGATGGCGGAATGACGGGCGGGCTTTCCTACGAAGGGTTGAACAACGCCGGTGCTTCGGGACGAAATCTCACGGTCGTACTGAACGACAATGCGATGTCGATTTCACCAAACGTGGGCGCCATTTCAAAGTACCTGACCAAAGTCATTGCCAGCCCGCTCTTCAACCGGGCCAAGGATGAAGTCTGGGGGATCACCGAACACCTGCCCCGAACGGAGGATCTGCGTTCGGCGGCCCGGCGCGTCGAAGAAAGTGTCAAGACGCTGATCACCCCAGGGATGCTCTTTGAGGACCTCGGTTTTCGTTACCTCGGCCCGATCGATGGACACAGCATTCGTGATCTGGTCTCTGTCTTCGAGAAGGTCAAGGAAATGGACGGCCCGATTCTCGTCCATGTCCTGACTCAGAAGGGGAAGGGCTACGACGTTTCCGAGGCGGACTCGAACAAGTATCACGCGGTCGGCCCGAAGGCTCCGGTCCCGAGCGGCAAGGTCGAGAAGAAAGCGGCCGGGCTCTCCTATACCAAGGTATTCGGAAACGCGATGGTCGAATTGGCCAAGGAGTTTCCCGAAGTCGTCGCCGTGACCGCGGCAATGGCCGATGGGACGGGCCTGGTCGAGTTCAGTCAGACGTTTCCCGATCGCTTTTTCGACGTCGGCATTGCCGAGGCGCACGGCACGACGTTCGCTTCCGCCCTGGCCGCCGAAGGTGTCCGTCCCGTCGCCGCGATCTACTCGACATTCCTCCAACGTGCCTTCGACCAGATCGTCCACGATGTTGCCGTCCAGAAGCTCCCGGTCATCTTCGCTCTCGATCGGGCCGGCCTTGTCGGAGCGGACGGCCCGACACATCACGGCGGACTCGATCTGAGCTACCTCGGCTGTGTACCGGGGATGGTGCTGGCCGCCCCTCGCAATGGAACGGAGCTGGTCTCACTTCTACGAACCGCTGTCCTCCATACGAGTGGTCCGTTTGCGATTCGCTACCCGCGCGACACGATTCCTGAGGCAGAGATGCCCCTCCCGACCGAAGCCATCGAGTTGGGGAGCTGGGAGATTCTCCGGCCCCTCGCTCCGGTGACGATTCTCGGTGTCGGGACGATGGTTGCGGTCGCAGAAGATGTTGCCGATCGGATGAGCGCTGGTGGAAGTCCCGTTGGGGTCGTCAACGCTCGATTCGTTCGTCCCCTCGATGATTCGGTTATGGAATCGTTGGCAGAAATCTCCGGTATCGTCGTGACGATCGAAGAGAATTCGATCCGGGGAGGTTTTGGTTCCCAGGTTCAACATTGGTTGGAATCGCATGATGTCCTTGACCGTGTGCGGATGGTTCAGTTTGGACTGCCCGATCGCTTCATCGAACACGGTCCCCGACCCAAACTTCTTGAACTGGCGGGACTCGACGTGGAGCAAATCTGCGCTCGCCTCGCCACGATCGTGGGGCCGACGAACGCAGCGATGACGTCTGACTCCGCATCTCCTTCGAAAGGAAGATAGACTCGAAATGGCCAAGACCATGATCCACTCTCTCGGTGTCCGCACGGACGGCGTGGCGTCCCCCAATGCAGATGTTCTTATCGTACCCTGTGCAGCCGAGGCAAAGTCCCTGCCCGGCGATCTCGGGACGGCATTCAGCTCCGGCCCCGTGGCTGAGCTCCTGCGTTCTGGGGACTTCAAGGGCAAGGTTGCCGAAACCACGATCGCGTACGGAGCGACTTCGGATGGTCTTCGGGCGATCTTGGTTGGAACGGGCGGCGCTGATTCGATCGGGGGCGAAGATCTCCGCAAACTGTCGGCCGCGGCGACCCGGCGTGCTCTGGGTCTGGAGGTGAAGACCGCAGCCCTGGCGTTACCTATCCCTGGTGCCGAAGCCTCGCTTCTCGACCAGCTCACCCTCTGCGCAGAGGGGGCCTATCTCGGCGCCTACAAATTCGAGGCAGACAAGAAGGAAGAGGACGAAACGTCCGGTCTCTCCAGCCTCGCCTTTCTCGTCCCGGAAGGAACTGACCTGGGTGCGGCCGAGCGGGCCGCCCAAATCGGACAGCTCCGCGCCGAGGGGACCAACTTCGCGCGCGACCTCGGGCACACTCCCGCCAACCAGATGACTCCGACTCAGATGGCTGTGGAGGCCGAGCGGATCTCGAAAGAGAACGGCTACGAGTGCGTCATCATTGATCGGGAAGAGGCTGAGAAGCTCGGAATGGGAGCCTTTGTCGGAGTGGCGCGGGGTTCTTCGGAACCTCCGAAGTTCATCGTCATTCGCTATGACTGCGGAGACAAGAACGCTCCGACCCTCGGCTTGATCGGAAAAGGTATTACGTTCGATACGGGAGGGATCAGTTTGAAGCCCTCCCCGCGAATGGACGAGATGAAGTACGACATGTGTGGCTCGGCCGCCGTGATGGGTGCGATGAGCGTTGTTGCCAAGCTCGAGACTCCGGTCAATGTCGTTGCTGCCATTGCCGCGAGTGAAAACATGCCCGGGGGATCGGCGACCAAGCCCGGTGATGTCCACACCAGCTACTCGGGTAAGACGATCGAAATCCTGAATACGGACGCAGAGGGCCGCCTCGTGATGGCCGACGCGCTCAGCTATGTCGCGAAAGTGTATAAGCCCGACGCGATGGTCGATATCGCCACGTTAACTGGTGCTGTTATCGTTGCGCTCGGCCACTACGGCGCTGGGGTCATGTCGAACGACGACACCTTTTGGGAGAAGATCTCTGCCGCTTCAGGTGATTCCGGTGAACGCGTTTGTCGACTGCCCATCTGGGAAGAGATGAAAGAACATCTCAAGACTCCCTTTGCCGACCTCCAGAACATTGCTGATGGGAGCGCAGGGGGAGGCTCGATCGCGGCTGCCGCGTTCCTCCAGGAGTTCGTGGACGACATTCCCTGGGCCCATGTCGACATCGCCGGGACGGCCTGGTGGAGCAAAGACCGTCCCCACACTCCCAAGGGTGCTTCAGGGTATGGTGTCCGGTTGCTCCTTGATCTGATGACTCGCTTCGCCAAATAGCGATTGCGACGGGCGCGTTCTCGATTCGAACGCAAAAACACTTTCGGACAGAAGTTTCGATCTGAGATAGAGGAGATAGGGATTCCATGGAAATGCATCGACTGGTCATTGTGGGTTCGGGACCGGCAGGATACACGGCAGCGATCTACGCGGCCCGGGCACAACTGAGTCCGGTTCTCATCGATGGGAATCAGCCCGGTGGACAGCTCACCATCACTACGGATGTGGAAAACTACCCGGGATTTCCCGACGGTGTGATGGGGCCGGACATGATGGACATGTTCCGACGTCAAGCCGAGCAGTTCGGAACGACTTATGTGGCCGGTCACGTCATCAAGACCGACCTCAGTCAACGCCCGTTCAAGCTCACCCTTGAAGATGGCAAAGAGATCGGCTGTGAAGCGCTCATCATCTGCACGGGGGCCCGGGCCAAACTCCTTGGTCTGGAGAATGAGTCCCGCCTGATGGGTCATGGCGTGTCAGCCTGCGCCACCTGCGACGGTTTCTTCTTCCAGGAGAAGGAACTCGCAGTCATCGGGGGTGGAGATACCGCGATGGAGGAAGCAACCTTTCTGACTCGGTATGCATCCAAGGTGTCGATCATTCATCGCCGGGAAGAATTCCGGGCTTCCAAGATCATGATCGAGAAAGCAAAGAAGAATCCGAAGATCG
>Ga0315338_1001117_pt1 | contig 38790 bp, 32 predicted proteins | sample ASW8metaG_FD_204518 | JGI IMG/M metagenome (GOLD analysis project Ga0315338, IMG submission 204518) | Ammonia-oxidizing marine archaeal communities from Monterey Bay, California, United States - ASW #8 | ecosystem: Environmental > Aquatic > Marine > Coastal | place: USA: California | collected... | reverse complement strand
AGTACCCTGCCCTTGGCCATCACCAGCGCGCCGGCGGGTGCATCCTCCCCCGCAGGACGCACGTGATCGCCCACGTACGGCTCGTGGCCGATCGCAATCTCCGTGATCCCCCGGCCCGCGGCACGGCGCTCCACTTCGTCCGTCAGCTCGTATGGCACGACTGCATCCGCCCCCTCCGGGATCGGCGCGCCCGTCATGATGCGCACCGCCTTCCCGGGCGAGACGGCGACGGTCGGGAGCTGCCCTGCCTGCACCTGCCCTGCCACGGCAAGCGTCACCGTGTTCCCGTCCGCGGCACCGGCAAGGTCCGCAGCCACCACCGCATAGCCGTCCATCGCAGAGTTGGCAAGGCCAGGGATGTCGAACGGCGCGTGGACGTCGCGAGCCAGCGTGAGGCCGTCGGCCTCCAGAAGGGGCACATCAGCGACCGGCAGCTGCTGGACCAGCCCCAGGATTCGCTCGAGAGCCTCCTCTACGCTGAGCAGGTCGGCGCGCATGGGATGCGCATGGGCATGCTCGTGGCCATGTTGGTGTGTCATGCCGATCCCCTACGCACGCAGCGTTGCGCCAATCTTGCGCTCGAGCTCCGCGACAATCTCCGCCATCGCTTCGGTGAGCTGCTCCGGGCTGAGCGTGCTCGAGGTTGATTGCAGCTCCACCCGAAGCGCCAACGATTTCTTACCAGGAATAAGACCCTCCTCGAAAACATCGAACAGCGTCGTTTGCACGACCAGTGGGTGCTCATCGATGATCCGCTGCGGCTCGCTGGCGGGAACCGACTTGTCCACCAACAGCGCTAGGTCACGGACCGCACTCGGGAACCGGGAGAACGGCTCGAACCGGTACCGCAGCCAGTGCACCTCCTTGAGCAGGCTCTCGATGTCTATCTCGAACAGCGCCACGTGCTCCGAGGCAAGGTCGAACGAGGCGATCACCCTCGGGTGCAGCTCGCCGACTACGCCGACGTCCCGCCCGTTGGCCAGCACCCGCGCGGTACGCCCGGGATGCAGCAGCTCGTCGGTACCACGCTCGAACGTGGGGGTCAGCCCAAGGCGCTCCATCATCGCCAGCAGCACGCCCTTGGCTTCGTAGAAATCGCGCGCCGGCTCTTCGCGGTCCCACATCGACCGGCCCCTAGAGCCACCCAAGACGCCGACCGCGGTCTCTCGTTCGTCGGGCAGCTCGCCGTCGCGGGGCAGGTAGACGCGGCCAACCTCGAAGAACGCCACGCTGCCGCCCGGCTGGTGCAAGCCCGTGGCCGCAGCCCGCAGCACCGCCCCCCGTAACGACGTCCGGAGCAACTCCTGCTCCCGGCTCATGGGATTCACCACCGACAGCGGCTCCGGCCGCCCATTACCCGCCGCCAGCACTTCTTCGAGGCTGGCCCGGCTTACCAGGGAATACGCGATCGTCTCCTGCATGCCAGCTCCGGCAAGTAGGTCGCGTATCTCCTCACGCAGGCCGCGCATGGGATTCACCATCGAGGGAGGCACCTTGCCGCCGAGCGGCACCTCTGGCACCAGATCGTAGCCGACCGTGCGCGCCACCTCCTCGATAACGTCCTCCTCGATTGAGACATCGGTGCGCCAATATGGCGGCACGACCAGCATCTTCTCCTCGTCTATGGGGCTGACCCCGAAGCCCAGCGCCCGCAGGACCGTGATCACCTGGGTCTGAGGGAATGCGACGCCAAGCACGCGCTGCATATGCCCGCCCGTGAACAGTATCTTCGTGGGCTCAGTTGCACCCGGGAACGTGTCAGACACGCCTCGGCACGCGATCCCACCGGCTGTCTCAAGGATCAGCGCCGTTGCGCGGCGCACCGCTCGCGAGGCCAGCTCGGGGTTCAGCCCCTTCTCGAATCGCAGCGAGGCCTCCGTGCGTGTTTGAAGGGCGAAGGCGGTACGACGCGTGTTGATCGCGTTGAACGTGGCTGACTCTAGCAGCACATCGGATGTCGCCTCGGTCATCTCGCTGTTGAGCCCGCCCATGACCCCAGCCACGCCGATCGCCTTCTGCGGGTCCGTGATCAGCAGCATGGGCGGGCGCAGCTCGTGCTCCACACCGTCCAGCGTCGCGAAACACTCTCCGGACCTGGCCGAGCGAACGATGATGGTCTTGTCGCTCACCACACCAAGGTCGAACGCGTGCAAGGGCTGGCCATACTCCAACATCACGTAGTTCGTCACGTCCACTACGTTGTTGATAGACCGCTGCCCAGCTTGCTCCAGCCGGCGTTTCAGCCAGTCCGGGGATGGCCCGATCTTCACACCCCGCGTCACCGTTGCCGTATACCGGTAACACAACTCTGGGTCGTCAATCCGCACGGTGACCGTGTCCTCGACGCTCTCCGTGCTCTCGTCGTAGTCGAGCGACGGCTCGATGACGCTCTCGCCCGTGATCGCCGCGACCTCGTGGGCGACGCCAAGGATGGACAGGCAATCGCCACGGTTCGCCGTCACCTCAATCTCCAGCACGTCGTCGGGCATGAGTGCGGCCAGCGGCAAGCCCAGCGGCGAATCGCCCGGCAGCACCAGTATCCCCTCGTGCGCATCGCTGAGGCCGAGCTCCCGCTCCGAGCACACCATCCCTTCGGAGAGGGTTCCGCGAATGGTGGCCGCGGTGAGCTCCATCGGCTCGCCCGTCTTGCCGTCGAGCAGCTGGGCGCCCACCTTCGCGAATGCGATGTGCTGTCCGGCTTCGATGTTCGAGGCCCCACACACCACGGTGAAGTGCTCCGAGCCCAGATCCACCGTGGCGAGCCGCAGGCGGTCGGCATTCGGGTGCGGCTCGAGCCGCTCCACCAGGCCCACATACACGTTGGCCCAGCCCGTGCTCGCGCCGGGCTCATAGCTCGTTTCGACCCCGGCCATCGTCAACCGGTGCGCAAGCTGGTCCGGAGGTAAGCGAAGCGGAACATACTCGGCTAGCCAGGAAAGGGGTACTCGCATGGCGGGGTGGGCGTGCTCCGACGAGGGGTGATGGCGGCTGGGCTACGCTAGTATAGCGGCAGGCATCGCCCGGCTATAGGGGCCCGAAGCACTGAGAACCGGCCACTGCACCCCAACCTTATACAACAATGGGATCACAGCCACTCAGTGGCGCACCACAGGCTGGAGTTTCCCGCTTGCGAAAACGCCTATACCCGTTGACCATCTCACTCACTGGGGTGGCCCTTTTGCTGCTCGCTGCCTGTGGATCCACACCCGCAGGCAATGGTACGGAAGCTGCGCCGGAGCCGTCCCCTATGGCCGCGGACGCGACCCTTACTGCAGAAGGATCAGCGCGCTCTGCTGAGCTCACCGAGTACACCGGGGACGGCGTGGGCGACACCGCGCCGGAGTTCACTGGGATCAGCAACTGGATCAACTCGGACCCGCTGACCATGGGGCAGCTCCGTGGCAAGGTAGTCCTCCTCGATTTCTGGACCTACACCTGCGTGAACTGCATCCGCACCATGCCGTACCTGCGGAAGTGGCAGGCCAAGTACGCCGACCACGGCCTGGCCATCATCGGCGTGCATGCGCCTGAGTTCGAGTTCGAGAAGGTCACCGAGAACGTGGTGCGGGCGGTGGGAGAGTTCGGCCTGGGCTACCCACACGCTCAGGACAACGACTTCGGCACCTGGCGTGCCTATCGCAACCAGTTCTGGCCGGCGAAATATCTCGTCGACGCCGGCGGCATCGTCAGGTATTACCATTTCGGTGAGGGCGGCTACGGCGAAACGGAGGAGCAGATCCGCGAGCTGCTCACCGAAGCGGGGTATGACGTTTCCGGAATCGCGGTTAGCAACGACGCGGGACCGTCTCCTGATCCTCAGGCCTACGGCCTCACCGCCCAAGACCGCCAAACCCGGGAGCTTTACGGCGGCTACCACCGTAACTACAGCGACCGAGGCCTCTACATCGCCCACGCCGAGTACTACGAAGCGACCGACGCCGTCACCGCATACCGAGACCCGGGCGACCACATCAACAACGTCATGTACCTCGAAGGACCCTGGCTCAACGGGCCGGAGGCGATCAAGCACGGCAGAGAGACCGAGGCGTTCGAGGACCACATCGCCTTGATGTTCCTCGCACGAACCGTCAACGCGGTCGTCGCCTACGAGGACGGCGCCGAGCCTTACGAGGTCGAGGTCACCCTCGAAGGACGAGCGCTCACGGAAGCAGAGGCTGGGCCAGACGTGATCGTTGACGGCGGCAGAAGCTACTTCGTCGTGAACCAGCCCCGCATGTACAACGTCGTTTCCCTACCCAGCTACGACGACGGCGAGCTGACGCTTAGCGCGAAATCCCCGGACTTCGCCCTCTTCGCCTTTACCTTTGGAGCCTATGATGGCATCCAGTAGGACCTTCAGCCGCGTCCTCACCGCAGCGGCGCTCGCCCTCGCGGCGCTCGCCACGGCGTGCGGAGCCGCCGCAACGGCGACCAACACACCCGCACCGGCCGCAGACACCATCCACCCGATCCTAGGCACGACGGTCCTGCGCCAGGGCGAACAACGCGTCTCATTCATCCTCGAAACCGCCAGCCAGCTTGTGTCCGCACAGACCGCCAGCATTGTCACCACACACGTTGACGGCAGCGGGACGAGCCAGCACACCACTGCTCGATTCGACAAGTGGCCCTACGGCACACGCGGCGCCTACGTAACGAACCTCTCTTTTGACGAGCCCGGCACCTGGCGACTGGCGATCGTCGTGGACCAAGGCGGCACAGAAGGCGAGACCGAGCTGGTGGTGAAGGTGGCCGATGCCGCGGCGGTGAGCGAAATCGGCGAGATCGCTCCCTTCAGCAACACCAAGACTCTGGAGTCGGTTGGCGGCGACCTGTCGAAGCTCTCTTCCCAGCACGAGCCCGACCCGGACCTCTACCGCATCACCGTCGGCAAATCGCTGTTCAGCGGCAGACCCAGCATCGTCGTCTTCGCATCCCCGGCCTTCTGCACCTCGCCAACCTGTGGGCCCCAGGTGGAGACCGTCACATCGCTCAAGGAAGCGCACGGGGGTGAGGCCGACTTCATCCATGTGGAGATCTACGACAACCCGGACGAGATGAAAGGGAACCTCAGCCGCGGCGAGTTATCGCCGGTGCTCGCGGAATGGGGCATCGATGCCATCGCCGACTATCGCAACGAGTCGTGGACCTTCGTAATCGGCCGTAACGGCCGCATCGCCGCCCGCTTTGAGGGTTTCGCGTCCTTCGACGAGCTTGAAGCCGCGCTGCAGGAAACGATGTCGTCATAGTCCCCTGCGAGGCCTTAGGTCAGCGACGCAACCACGTCGTCGACAGCACCACGCTCTCCTGATAGCTCTTGTGCTCGATTGCAAGCGACACCAGCACGGCAGAGGACCAGCGCTGAGACTTGCCAGAGCGCCTAAGGTCACGGGAACACGATACAACCGTGTTCACTGCTGGGGTTCGAAGCCATGCTGGCCGAGAGCGGCAAAATCTAGGCGTCGATCACCGTGCCGATGGCTGCACCAGGCAACGGCCACGATTCTCTGTCACCATTGCACGAACATGGGCATGATTGTGCCGTGGGACGCAGGGACTGTGTCATCCCTACGTAAAACAGTCGACGGATCGCTGCAAGGCTTGAACAATAGGTTCATTCACCAAATCAAGTTGGCGGGCAACGGGCCTGGTTCGGGCTCAGCGGCGCCGGCGAATGCCTGGAGTTCGCGCCCAAGCTGTCGATGCTGGATTCGGGGGTGAACGACGGTGAGCACACGCCGATGCTGCTGGTGAACGGTATCGACGACGCGCAGACGCCCATCCGGGACCTGTATCTGTTGCTGGAGCACGGCGCGCCCGAGGAGGCACGGGTGTTTCCGGGCGGCCACGTGGGGCAGACGCCGCGAACCTATCCCACGATCATCGATTACATAGGGCGTCGATTTTGATCTTGGCTGCTGTTTCGTACGCCAATTTGTAGAATGAGTTTCAGCGCCCCTAGTCGCCGGACACTGAACATACTAGACTCTGGCACGGATTCAGACGGGAGGCGCTAGCCACTCGCGTACCGCGGACGAGCACCGATTCGTCGCGTGATGCCGATGACTACCCGTGGGCCGACGTCGTTTGGGGCGTTTGTTGCCGGCGGATGTGGAATCATTAGGTGCGTGCGTGCGCGACTGGACACTATTCCGAGGCGCAAAACGAGCGAACGAGGAGAACCATGAGCAACCACAACGGGCACACCCCACATCAGGCGATCGGGATCAACGCGAACCAGGAGTGGTGGCCGAATCAGCTGAACCTGAGAATCCTTCGGCAGAACCACCCCAACTCGGAGCCCATGGGCGAGGACTTCGACTATGCGGAGGAGTTCAAGACCCTCGACTTCGATGGCTTGGCCAAGGACGTCGACGCGCTGATGACGCAATCGCAGGACTGGTGGCCGGCCGACTACGGCCACTATGGCCCGTTCTTCATCCGGTTGACTTGGCACGCCGCAGGGACGTACCGGATTGACGACGGCCGGGGTGGCGGCGGTTCTGGCTCACAGCGCTTCGCCCCACTGAACAGCTGGCCTGACAACGTCAACCTGGACAAGGCGCGCCGGCTGCTCTGGCCCGTCAAGCAGAAGTACGGCCGGAAGATCTCGTGGGCCGACCTTCTGATCTTCGCTGGCAACCGCGCGCTGGAGACGATGGGCCTCAAGACATTCGGCTTTGGCGGTGGCCGCGAGGACATCTGGTCACCTGAGGAGGACACGTACTGGGGCCCCGAGACCACCTGGCTCGACGACAAGCGCTACAGCGGCGACCGGGACCTTGCCCTGCCGCTCGGCGCGGTCCAGATGGGCCTGATCTACGTCAACCCGCAGGGACCGAACGGTGAGCCCGACCCTATGAAATCGGCGCGGGACATCCGCGAGACATTCCGTCGGATGGCGATGAACGACGAGGAGACGGTGGCACTGATCGCGGGTGGCCACACGTTCGGCAAGGCTCACGGAGCAGCGCCTGAAGACCACAAGGGTCCAGAGCCGGAAGCTGCGGTCCTTGCGGAGCAGGGGCTCGGCTGGACGAGTAAATTTGGCAGCGGCAAGGGCGTTGACACGATCTCCAGCGGGCTTGAGGGCGCCTGGACCAACAGTCCTGCCCTTTGGGACAACGGCTACTTCGAGAATCTCTTCAGTTACGAGTGGGAGTTGACGAAGAGCCCGGCTGGTGCGCATCAGTGGACCCCCAAGAACGCCGAAGCACAGGGCACGGTGCCGGACGCGCACGACGCGTCGAAGCGGCACGCGCCGATGATGCTCACTTCGGACCTCGCGCTGATCGCTGACCCGAGCTACAAGGAGATCTCGACGCGTTTCTACGAGCATCCTGACCAGTTCGCCGACGCGTTTGCACGCGCCTGGTACAAGTTGCTCCACCGGGACATGGGCCCCGCCTCGCGGTACCTCGGACCATGGATAGCAAACGAGGAGCTGCTGTGGCAGGATCCCGTCCCTGCGGTAGACCACCCGCTGATCGCCGACGCGGACGTCGCAGCGCTGAAGGCTAAGAGCCTTGGCGCAGGCCTGTCGATATCCCAACTGGTCTCGACCGCTTGGGCATCGGCCTCAACCTACCGTGATACCGACAAGCGCGGTGGTGCCAACGGGGCGCGTATTAGCCTCTCACCACAGGCCGAGTGGGACGTCAACGTGACGTCCGGCGTGGCGCAAGTCGTGCAGGCGCTCGCGGGGGTCCAGCAGGAGTTCAACGCCTCGCAGACGGGCGGGAAAAAGGTCTCGCTCGCAGACCTCATTGTGCTTGGCGGTTGCGCAGCAGTGGAGGCGGCGGCAAAGCGTGCAGGCCACGACGTAACGGTCCCATTCACGCCAGGCCGCACCGACGCCTCACAGGAGCAGACCGACGTCACGTCGTTCGCACCCCTTGAGCCGATTGCCGATGCATTCCGCAACTACCACGTTAGGGGTTCCGCGGAACACCAGCTGCTGGAAAAGGCCTTCATGTTGAATCTGTCGGCTCCCGAGCTGACGGTCCTTCTCGGTGGCATGCGCGCCTTGAACGCCAACGCCGGAGGCTCCAAGCAGGGGGTTTTCACCGACCGTCCGGAGACGCTGACCAACGATTTCTTTGTCAACTTGCTCGACATGGGGACGGAGTGGACTGCGACGTCTGATGCCGAAGAGGCATTCGAGGGTCGTGACCGCAAGAGCGGGGAGCTCCGGTGGACGGCCAGTCGGGTTGACCTCGTCATGGGCTCGAACTCCGAGCTGCGGGCACTCGCCGAGGTGTACGCCAGCGACGACGGTCAGGGGAAGTTCGTCAGCGACTTTGTGGCGGCGTGGGAAAAGGTAATGAGCAACGATCGCTTCGATCTGGCCTGATGGGCCTGAAAGTCGCGCTGTCCGCTACCGTGTTCGGCAAATGTGTTGCTGAACACGGTTTGCATGGGTGTGACGCCAGGTGATTCATTCAGCAACACATTTCCTGGCCTTCACGAACTTAGAGCGCTCAATAAGCCGCGGGACGCGGAAGAGCCGTCTCATCTCGGGGTAGCCTCGATGCCCGCTCGACGGGCGAAGTAGAGGTGCGCCGGTTCGCCTGCCCCTAGCCGGTCGGGCGCCCAGCTTGCACTCATCGCTTGAGCGCAGAGCGCTCAAGCGCCGTTAGAATCGCGACGCAGAATCGAGCCTGAAAGCCACCTCCGCCAGCCTCGCGTGCGCTTACGCGGGAACTCACGCGCTTCAGTGTTTGATGTTTGACAAGCTGCTGGCCTGGGCCTATCCTTAATAGGCTAGGAGTCGAATGCCCGCACCGCGGCATCAACATCCCTAAGAGCCCAACCTCTTCAACGGTCTAGCGCGCGCTAGACCGTGTTTGCCGTCCCCCGAACGCCCTGCTGCCAGGAGTGATGAGCCAACATGACCTCTTTGATGACCCGCCCCGATCCCTCCGACGTGCCCGCCACGAAGTCGTTCGCCCGCATCCCGAAGGTGCTTGAGCCGTCCAGCTTAATCGAGATTCAGACCAACTCGTTCGACGGACTTAAGGACCAGGGCATCCGGGAAGTGCTGGACGAAATCAACCCGATCCAGGATGTCACCGGGTCGCGGTTCGAGCTCCATTTCGCCCATCACGGATTCCACCAACCCAAGTACACCGTGGACGAGTGTCGAGAGCGCGAGATTACCTACGAGGCGCCCCTGTACGTCACCGTCAACCTCGTGGTGAAAGAGTCCGGTGAAATCAAGGAACAGACCTTGTTCTTCGGCGACGTGCCCATGATGACCGAGTCTGGCACGTTCGTGATTAACGGCGCGGAGCGCGTCGTGGTCAGCCAGCTCGTCCGCTCGCCGGGTGCCTACTTCACCCGCATGGTCGACCCGGGATCGGGCCGCAACGTGTCGCTGTCCAAGCTGATCCCGTATCGGGGCGCGTGGCTCGAGTTCGAGACCAGCCCCCGCGACATCATCTCCGTGAAGATCGACCGCAAGCGCAAGCTGCCAGTTACCACCTTCCTGCGCGCCCTGGGTTTTGCCAGCGACGAAGAGCTCCTCAAGCTGTTCGCAGAAGTCGACAATGACCCTGCGCACCCCTACGTCCAAACCACGCTGGATCGCGACACTGCCGTGCAGACCGAGCAGCAGGCACTCGTCGAGGTCTACCGGCGCCTGCGGCCTGGCGAGCCCCCGAGCGTGGAGAGCGCCCGCTCGCTGCTCGACAATCTGTTCTTCAACCCCCGGCGCTACGACCTGGGCCGCGTCGGACGATACAAAATGAACCGCCGCATGGTTCAAAACGTTGCTCCCGACCTGAAGACGCTCACCAAAGAGGACATCATCGAGATGATTCGGATGATGATCCGGATCAACAACGGCGTCGCCAACCCGGACGACATTGACCATCTGGGCAATCGACGGGTAAGGGCGGTCGGGGAGCTGATCCAGAACCAGCTCCGAGTCGGACTGCTCCGCATGGAGCGCGTCGTCAAGGAGCGCATGACAATTCTCGACCAAGAGGAGGCCACGCCCAGCGCGCTCATCAACATCAGGCCGGTGGTCGCGGCCGTCCGTGAGTTCTTCGGCGGCTCGCAGTTGTCTCAGTTCATGGACCAGACCAATCCGCTTGCCGAACTCACCCACAAGCGCCGGCTCTCCGCGTTGGGGCCGGGCGGTCTCTCGCGGGAGCGCGCCGGATTCGACGTGCGAGACGTCCATTACTCGCACTATGGGCGCATCTGCCCCATCGAGACGCCGGAGGGGCCCAACATCGGCCTGCTTGGCTCCCTCGCCACCTACGCCAAAATCAACGACTACGGCTTCATCGAGACACCGTACCGCCGTGTGCACCACGACATCTCATCCCACAACCCCGACGTTCGTGGAAGGATCCTCCAGCAAGAGCTTCTCGGCGACGACGGCAAGCCCGTCGTGCGCATCGGCCACGCCATATCGGCGCCCGCGGCCAAGAAGCTCGCGGCCATGAAGGACCAGCGCATCAAAGTACAGCCGTTCGTCACGGTCGACGAGGGCGACATCGTGTTCCTGCCGGCCGACGAAGAGGACAAGTTCATCATCGCCCAGTCCAACTCCAAGATGGACGACAAGCTTCAGTTGATCGGTGACCGCGTGGAGTGCCGCACCTCCCAGCGCTACTCCGCGGAGCCACCCGACCGGATCGACTACCTAGACGTTTCGCCCATGCAAATCGTGAGCGTGTCGACCTCCCTGATTCCATTCCTTGAGCACGACGACGCCAACCGGGCACTCATGGGCTCCAACATGCAACGGCAGGCGGTACCACTGATCCGGCCCGATGCGCCGCTGGTCGGCACCGGCATGGAGCAGCGCGTCGCCCGCGACAGCGGACAGATGGTGCTCTCCCGCATCGAGGGCACCGTCACATCCGTCACCGGTGAATGGGTCACCGTCACCGACGACGAGGGGAACGATCGCACACATCCGCTGCGCAAGTTCGTGCGATCCAACCAAGGCACGTGCCTCACACAGCGAGCCATCGTTTCACGAGGCGACCATGTGGCGGTGGGCTCGCCGCTCGCCGACAGCTCCTCGACTGATCAGGGCGACCTAGCGCTCGGTCAGAACGTGCTCTGCGCGTTCATGGCCATGGAAGGCTTCAACTTCGAGGATGCAATCATCATCTCGGAGAAGGTGGTCCGCGACTCCAAGTTCACCTCGATCCATATCGAGAAATATGAGGTCGAGTCCCGTGACACCAAGCTCGGCCCCGGCGAGATTACCCGCGACATCCCCAACGTCGGAGAGGACGCGCTGCGCAACCTCGATGAGGAGGGTGTGATCCGCGTCGGAGCCGAGGTCGGCCCCGGTGACATCCTTGTCGGCAAAATCACGCCCAAGGGCGAGACCGAGCTAACCGCCGAGGAGAAGCTGCTCCGGGCCATCTTTGGCGAGAAGGCAAGGGACGTGAAGGACACGTCCCTGCGTGTCCCCCACGGCGACCGAGGCAAGATCACCGAGGTCAAAGTACTCACCCGAGAGAATGGCGACGAGCTGCCTCCGGGCGTCAACAAGTTGGTCCGCGTGTGGGTCGCTCAGACGCGCACCCTGTCCGAGGGCGACAAAATGGCGGGCCGCCACGGCAACAAGGGCGTCGTCTCTCGCATCATGCCCGCCGAGGACATGCCCTACCTGCCCGACGGCACGCCAGTCGACATCATCCTCAACCCAATGGGCGTCCCGTCCCGCATGAACCTCGGGCAAGTGCTCGAGACCCATCTTGGGCTCGCCGCGCACAAGTTACACTTCCGCGCGGTCACCCCGGTCTTCGACGGTGCCAACGACCTTGACATCCAGGATGTGCTCGCAAGGGCATGGCTCGTCGATCGCGCTAATGCGCAGGGCGAGCCAACGGAAGCTTCCAAGTTCGGCACGGAGCCCGATTGGGTCAAGGTGCGTAGCTGGATCGCCGAGCGGGGATTCGACGCAGACCGGGTTCTCGACCCACACGCGCCGGGTATCGCATCGGAGGTGTGCCTACGCGTCTGGCTCGAAGACATCACCGACCCCTACCAGATCGCCGTCGGTGAGCCCCTCCGGGTCCGGGCGGAGAGCTTCGACGAGCTGTACCAGCAGGCCATCGCCGCTGCGAAGATCCTGAACCTGGCTCCCCCAATCGTCGGCAAGTCCATCCTCTTCGATGGGCGAACCGGTGAGCAGTTCGACAGCCCCGTGACCATCGGGTACATCTACATGCTCAAGCTCATCCATCTGGTCGAGGACAAGATCCATGCCCGCTCCACCGGGCCGTACTCCCTCATCACCCAGCAGCCGCTGGGCGGGAAGGCGCAGTTCGGCGGTCAGCGATTCGGTGAGATGGAAGTGTGGGCACTCGAAGCCTACAGCGCCGCCTACAACCTCCAGGAGATGCTCACCGTCAAGTCTGACGACGTCGTCGGGCGCGTGAAGACCTACGAGGCCATCGTCAAGGGCGAAGATGTAGTCCAGCCGGGCGTTCCAGAATCCTTCCACGTGCTGATCAAGGAGCTTCAGAGCCTCGGGCTCGCCGTGGAGCTTCGATTCGAGGCCGACCGCGGCATCCTTACTCCTCAGTTCACCTACGCCGAGGAAGAGGACGACGACATGATCACCACGCCGGCAATCGGACCGGCCACCACCGCGACTCCCTCGTGGGAGGCTGACTTCGACGTGCCGGAGGACGGCGAGTCGGAGGTGTCGCCCGAGGTGCGGATGGACCTCGGTGCCTACGCCCGCAAGAGCGCTGAGACCACCGGAGAGCAGGATTCCGACTAAGCGGCGGGGACCTCGATAACGGTACGACACATTGCGGGCCGAGCCCGTAAGGAGAAGAACAAGATGCCATCGGGCACCGATTTCAACGCCATCCGCATCTCTCTGGCCTCCCCCGAGCAGATCAAGCAGTGGTCCTACGGCGAGGTCACCAAGCCAGAGACCATCAACTACCGCACGCTCCGTCCCGAAAAGGACGGCCTCTTCTGCGAGCGCATCTTCGGGCCAACCAAGGACTGGGAGTGCTACTGCGGCAAGTACAAGAAGATCCGGTACAAGGGCGTGATCTGCGACCGGTGCGGTGTGGAGGTCGCTCGTGCCAAGGTGCGCCGCGAGCGCATGGGCCACATCGGCCTCGCCGCTCCCGTAGCCCACATCTGGTTCGCCAAGGGCATTCCGAGCCGGCTCGGGCTGCTGCTCGACCTTTCTCCGCGCAACCTAGAGCGCGTGCTGTACTTCGCCCAGTACATCGTCACCTCCGTGGACCCGCTCATGCGAGCCCGCACCGCCGAGGTGCTGGAGGAGCAGCACAACGAAGACATGGAAGCCCTGGAAGCGCAGGTCCTCGAGCCGCTGGCGGCCATGACCACCGAACTCGAGGCGCACGAAGAGGACGGCGAAGAGCGTCAGCAGATCCAGGCCAATATTGACGAGCTTCGCGGCACCACCGACAAGGCCAAGGCCGAGCTCGAAGAGAAGTACCTCCAAGAGGTCGATGACCTCGATAGCATCCGCTCCTTGATGCTGATGACCGAAACCCGCTATCGCTTACTCAACGACAAGTTCGGCGACTGCTTCGACGCCGGCATGGGAGCCGAGGCGATCCTGAGGATTCTGCGCGACGTGCGTCTCGAGGAGCTCGCCGACGAGCTCGCGCTCGAGGTGCGCACCACCTCCGGCCAGCGGCGGAAGAAGGCCGTCAAGCGCATCCGGGTGGTCGAGGCGTTCCGAAGAAGCACTAACAAGCCCGATTGGATGGTGCTCACCATGCTCCCCGTGCTGCCACCGGACCTGCGCCCGATGGTGCAGCTCGACGGCGGCCGCTTCGCGACGAGCGATCTGAACGACCTGTACCGGCGCGTCATCAACCGCAACAATCGGCTCCGCCGGCTGCTAGACCTGGGCGCTCCTGAGATCATCGTCCGCAACGAGAAGCGCATGCTCCAAGAGGCCGTCGACGACCTCATCGACAACGGCCGCCGTGGTCGCGCCATCGTTGGCAGCCACAACCACAAGCTCAAGAGCCTCACCGACCTCCTGCGCGGCAAGCAAGGCCGTTTCCGTCAGAACCTGCTCGGCAAGCGCGTCGACTACGGAGGGCGCTCCGTAATCGTCGTCGGGCCCAGCCTGACACTCGGCGAGTGCGGCCTGCCCAAGAAGATGGCGCTCGAGCTGTTCAAGCCCTTCGTCATGAACCGGCTGGTTCACCAGGGCTTAGCGCACAACATCAAGAGCGCCAAGCGCATGGTCGAGCGCACGCGCCCCGAGGTGTGGGACATCTTGGAAGAGGTCATCAAGGGACGGCCCGTCTTGCTCAACCGCGCTCCCACCCTCCACCGGCTCGGCATCCAAGCCTTCATGCCCGTGCTCGTCGAAGGCAGCGCAATCCAGTTGCACCCCCTCGTCTGTGCCGCCTTCAACGCCGACTTCGACGGCGACCAGATGGCCGTCCACGTCCCGCTCTCACGGGAGGCCATCCACGAGGCCCGCAACGTGATGCTCAGCGTCAACAACATGCTCTCTCCCAGCTCCGGTGAGCCGCTGGTCGCGCCCACGTACGAGATTGTCCTGGGTTGCTACTACCTCACGCTCGTCAAGGAGACCTCCAAAGGTACGGGCGAGCGCTTCAAGGATTTCGACGACGTCATGATGGCCCACGACTCAGGCCTGCTCCAGCTGCACAGCGAAGTGAACGTTCGAGACCTCCAGCAGGAGAGTGGCTGGCTCCGCACGACACCGGGCCGCATCATCTTCAATCGCGTCGTCCCCGAGGAGTTGCGCCGCTACGACACCGTCATGGACAAGAAAGCCTTGAAAGAGCTCGTTTCCGACACCTACCGAGTCGCCGGCAACGCCGTCACCGCCAATGTGCTCGACCAGATCAAGACCATGGGCTTCCACTACGCCACCATCTCCGGCACCACCATAGGCATCACCGACATCCAGGTGCCCGCCGAGAAGGCCGAGATGATTGCCGAGGCGGACCGCAGCGTCGAAGCGCTCGAAGATCAGTTCGAGCAGGGCCTAATCACGGACCGCGAGAAGTACAATCGCACCGTGGCCGTCTGGCAGAGCGTCAACAATCAGATGGACGGCGTGATTCAGAAGCACCTGCCCGATTTCGGCGGAATCTACATCATGGCCCACTCTGGCGCTCGCGGTAACGAGGCCCAGATCAAGCAGATGGCGGCCATGCGCGGACTAATGAGCAATCCCCGCGGAGACATCATCGAACTGCCGATCAAGTCGAGCTTCCGCGAAGGCCTCTCCGTGCTTGAATACTTCATCTCTACGCACGGAGCCCGAAAGGGACTCGCCGACACCGCGCTGCGCACAGCTGACTCCGGCTACCTCACGCGCCGTCTCATCGACGTCGCGCAAGAAGTCATCGTCCTCGAAGAGGATTGCGGGAGCGACCGTGGCGTGATCATCTATGCGGAGCCTTCCGAAGAGGATGTCATGATCGCGCGGCTCTCCGATCGCATCGTCGGCCGCGTGGCCACCGTTGCCATCGCGCATCCCGAGACCGGCGAGGTCCTCGTCGACGGCGGCGCGATGATTGAGTCCGCAACAGCACTGGCCGTTGAAAGCGCACACGTTACGGAGGTTCAACTCCGGAGCCCGCTCACTTGCGACGCAGGACGCGGCATCTGCCGGGTCTGCTACGGACGCGCGCCCGCCACTGGCAAGCTCGCCCTCATCGGCGATGCCGTCGGTATCATCGCAGCCCAATCCATCGGTGAGCCTGGCACGCAACTTACCATGCGCACGTTCCACACCGGCGGTGTTGCCGGTAAGGACATCACGTCCGGTCTGCCCCGCGTGGAGGAGCTCTTCGAGGCGCGGTCCCCCAAAGGCAAGGCCCGGCTCGCGGAGATCGACGGTGAGGTTCTCGTTTTCGACAATGGCCAGCTCGTCGGGGAGTACAAGGAGCCCGAGGACTCGGCGCACATCCTCACCCCGCCGGCGACGCTCACTCGCGTCGTGCGCGTGGTTAACCGCGTGCCCTTCACCGACCGTTACTCCATCCCCGAAACCCACAAGCTCGCCGTGAGGAAGAACCAGCACGTGGAAGCGGGCCAGCCACTCGCGGTCCCTCGAGCGGCCGCGAAAACCAAGGCAAAGCCCGCGACCGAAGAGCAAGAAGGGCTTCCCGAGCTGCATAACGTGCTCGCCCGGGTATCCGGCACTGTGCAAGCTGTCGAAGGCGGCCTAGAGATCCACTCAGCCGAAGTAGAGGTGCGGGACCATGCGGTCGACGCCACTGACCAGCGCCTGGTACGGACCAGCGACTCCGTGTACGCAGGTCAGAAGCTGACCAACGGCGTCAAGGACCCGCGCGACATACTCCGCATCGAAGGCGTGGAATCCACCCAGCGTCACTTGACCGAGCAGGTGCAAACCGTGTACCGCAACCAGGGTGTATCCATCAACGACAAGCATATCGAAACGATCGTCCGGCAGATGCTCCGATGGGTGCGCGTCGATACCTCCGGCGACACCGACCTCCTGCCCAACCAACTCGTGGATCGCATCCAGTTCCAGCATGCCAACGCCAAGGTGATGGCCGAAGGCGGCGAGCCGGCCATCAGCAAGCCGGAAATCCTGGGCGTGACCAGGGCATCGCTGAACACCGACAGCTTCCTTGCTAAGGCCTCCTTCCAGGAGACCGCCCGCGTGCTCACCGAAGCCGCCATCCTTGGCGAGGTCGACCACCTTCGGGGCCTCAAGGAGAACGTGATTATCGGACGCCTCATCCCCGCTCGGCTTGATGTGTCGGAGGAGGGCAGGGAGCTGCTGGGCATCCCGCACCCTGAGCCCGCAGTGCTAATCGAGGAAAGCGCGGATGCCGAGCTCCTCGACCTCATGAGCGCCTTTCCTGGAGCCGAGCCCGGCGATCCTGACGGGCAGGGAAATCCCCTCCTGGACCGCAACCTCAGTGACGACGACGACGACGAACTCGACGACGACGACGACGACGACGACGACGATGTGCTCCCCGCCGATCCCGCAGATCCGCCCTCCGCGAGCACCGAGGAGGCTGGGAAGGAAGGCACAGACGATGCGGATGACGCGGGCTCCTCGGGCGACGACGATGAGCCCTCGGACGCCAACGTCGCCGAGGTGGAAGATGTCTCTCTGGAAGAGGTGGTCCCTGAGGCGGAGGCCGAGGAGCCAGCCGGAGAAGAAGACTAGACTAGCTCTCGGATCGATCGCATGCAGACGGCGTCAGGAAGGACTCAAGAGCCTTCCTCGCATGAGGCCTTCGACCGCCTGGTACACAACGGCGCTCGCCTCGATGCCGCGAGCCGCCAGCAGCGTCCCCTGACGGAGCGGCCTGGCTCGGCGCCGCGTTCTCCTGGTGCGGAGCTCACGCTACCCTATCCCCTTGCCGTTCCGCTGTATCCCGCGGGTTTACCGCCGGATTCCCTCAATACCATGGCAACGATGGCTCCACGGCCAGCGCCAGGAAGACCACTGCGAGATAGACCAGTGAATACTTGTAGGCAGCCAGCGTCTCGGTGCGGCTGGGCCCCCGCGAAAGCGGGCGCAGCTTCCAGAGCCAATAGAGGCCTACCGCCGTCGCGACCGCGCCGAAAGTGACTCCGCCGTAGCCCGACGCGAACGGCAGCCATCCCATCGCCATCAGCAGCACAACGTACAGCAATATCTGTACATACGTCGCCCGCTCGCTAGCTACCGTGGACAGCATCGGCACCTTTGCTGAGGCGTAGTCGTCCTTCAGCAAGATGGACAACGTCCAGAAATGCGGGGGCGTCCAGAAGAAGACGAAGGCGAACATGTATACGCCGACTGCCTCTACCGTTCCGGTGACCGCAGCTGCACCGATCAGAGGCGGGAACGCGCCCGCCGCGCCGCCGATCACGATGTTGTTCCACGACCGCCGCTTAAGCGCGACGGTGTAGACGAACACGTACACCAGCGCAGCCGCCAGCGTCAGCCAGGCGGCTATCGGATTGGCGGCCACCCACATCAACGCAACCGCTACCACCACCAGCACCGCACCGGCCACCACAGCGATCCTTGCCCGCATCTGCTTGCTCGGCACCGGCCGACCCCGTGTGCGGCTCATCACTGCGTCGATGTCAGCATCCAACCCTTGGTTGATCGCGTTGGCACCGGCCGCCGCCAGCGCTCCAGCGCCGGCGACCGCTGCCAACACTGCGCCCTCCGGGGCGCCCTCCGCCGCCTTCCACGCGCCACACACGGCGGTGAACACCAGCATCGCAACAATGCGCGGCTTCGAGAGCATTACCAGCTGTCGCGCCAGCGCCGCCATCAGCGGCTCCTGGCCTTGATCGCCAACGACCATTGCGCCACGACAACCCAGCAGATGAGCGCCGCAAGCGCCAGATGCAGCACACGAAGGCCCTGAGGCAAGGTCTGCACTACCGCGGCGATACCCACCACCCCTTGGAGACCCGTGAGCAGCGCGGCGCTATGGCTCAGGCTTTTCGCCAAGCGTGTCCCACCAAGCCTGCTCACTCGATAGCTCGCGTACACGAACCCCAAGAACAACACCAGCGCCGCCACGCGATGGAGGTCGTGCAAGATCGCCGTCCCGCCGGCGCTGCGCCCATCACACAGCGGCAACCCCGGACAGCCTGCACCAACGGCGCTTCCCACAATGGATCCCCCGGCGAGCACCACCAACACCGCTCCTGCAAGCAGCACGCCTGAGACGGGCATGCCCGGATGCTCGCTACCCGGGACGCGCAGCGCGACCAAGGCCCCACTAACGAGGAGTCCCAACGTGAAGAACGCCACGCCGAGGTGCGCGAGACGCACCAAGCCATGTAGCTCCGTCAGCACCGTCGCGCCGCCTAGCGCCGCCTGCAGCAAGATCGCCCCCAGCGCCCCAGTGATGAGCCACGCGGCCACCCGGTTCTCGGCACGGCTGCGCCACGCCAGCAGCGCAGCAGCCGCGGCGACCAGCATGGTGATCCCGGCGAAGAGGCGATGGCCGAACTCGATCGCGGTGTCTCCTTCTAGGACCGGAACAACCGATCCCTTACAGAGCGGCCAGTCTGGACACCCCAGGCCCGAGCCCGAAGCGCGAACCCACGCTCCGTAGGCCACAAGACCGACCGTCAGCAGCGAAGCACCGAGGGCGACCCATCCCGCGAGCCGCATTCGGTCGACGACGACGGGGTTACGCATCCTGCAATGCCTGGTAGGAAAGGACCGCCATCGCGGCAATCAACAGCGTGGGGAGCAGCGTCCAGACCACCTCAGCCGCACGCGCGCCCAAGAATCCGCGGCCGGGGTCCATCTCCACACGCATCCGCAGCGCGGCCACGACGATGGCCAATTCAGCAACCGCGATCGCGGGTATGACCACCCAAAAAACCGTGCTGGACACTGCTACTCGTAACTCGCTTCAGGGCGCTTGGGTAGAGGATGAGACAGCCGAACCGCTCTCAGCACCACCGAGAAGGGTGCGGTTCGTATGGTACCCGAACCACCGTGCCTTCGCCATGGCAGCGAGAGCGTTGTCGGCCCGCGCCTCGTGGCACCAGACGCCGAGGAGATTCGAAACGCACTGCCGGCATTACTGCGCGGCGAATCGCGCTGACTCCCCACCTGTGCGAGAATCCGTAGGCAGCAACCACGCAGGACGTTCCCAGATGAGCATCGAGCGGGAGATCGTTGATTTGCCCGGCCCGGAGGGCGACTTCGCCGTCGTCACCTTCAGGCACCTTGAGCACGGAACCACGGAGGCTCCACCGCGGCCAGCGGTCATCTTCCTCCACGACGTCACCGGGCTCACCGAGGGCAATCTCGTCATGGCCGAGGCCATCGCCGAGGAGGGCTACGTCGTCGCCGCGCCCGACCTGTTCCATCGCTACGGCCGAATGGAGATTATGCCCCACGAAGTCCCCTACGAGGAGACCCTCAAGATCCGAATCGGCATGACCAATGCCGGTCACCTTGCCGATGTGAATACGCTCGTAACGCGCCTGCAGCACATGCCCGACGTCGCGCCGGGGCCGGTAGGCGTGCTCGGCTTCTGCTTGGGAGGCCGCGTGGCCTGGCTCGCCGCCACTGGCGGCACCGGCATCGGCCCTTCCGTCCTGTTCTATCCCACACGCCTATTGGAGCCGGATCCGGCGGTCCCTGAGTCCGCGACCCCCATCGAGGCGGTCGGCGCAATCCACAGCCCCATGCTCATCCTCTTCCCGCAGCTGGATCCCCAGAACAAGCCGGAGGGGATCGAGGCGATCCGAGCCGCCATCGACCAGGCCGGAGTCCCCGCCGAGTCGTTCGTCATAGCGGGCGTCGACCATGGGTTCGCCGTGCCGGGCCACCCAGCCCACGATTCCGCCGCGGGACCGGTCGAGTGGCGGCACGCCCTCGATTTCCTCGCAACACACCTCCCCCTCGCATCGGCGATGCCCGATTAACCCAAGGCCCGCCGCACAGGAGCGCAACTCGCATGGACACAACCGAGCAAATCGTGGAGATCGCAACACCCGACGGCCCCATGGCTACGCCCACCTACCGGCCCGCCGACGGGTCATCCGGGCCGGGCGTCGTCATCATCATGGAGGCCTTCGGCGTCGACGCTCACGTCATGGACGTCGCGCGCCGTTTCGCCGCCGAAGGCTACGTCGCGGCGGCCCCGGACCTGTTCCACCGTGGTGGACGCCTCGCCTCGGCCCCCTACGATAAGCTCGCCGAGTACCGCGACCAGCTCCGCGTGGGATTCAGCGACCAAACCGCCCTCAGCGACGTGGAGGCCGCCGTCCGACAGCTGCAGGCCGACCCCGGCGTGCAGGGACCCATCGGCATCGTCGGCTTCTGCCTCGGTGGGCGCGTCTCCTTCGTCTCCGCCGCCAACGTACCGGGACTCGCCGCGGCCGCCGTCTACTACCCCGGCAACCTCGTTCCCGCCGCGGATGCCCCAGCGGGGACCATCAGGGCGCTCGAAGAGTGCGGAAAGCTCAACATACCCATCATCGGATTCTTCGGCAGCGACGACGCCAACCCAACCCCCGAGATCGTGGGCCAGCTCGATGCGGAGCTAACCAAGCTCGGCAAGCAGCACGATTTCAACGCCTACGACGGTGCCGGCCACGGCTTCTTCTGCGACGCCCGCGATTCCTACCGGGCCGACGCCGCGAAGGATGCGTGGGCCAAGACGCTGGCCTTCTTCGAGCGGCACCTCGGCGGCGGCTCTGTCAGGTAATCGAGGTAGGCGGTATGACCGGCGCGCGGCTGGACCGCGTCACCATGCATTACCGAAAGATCGACCGGCCTGCGGTCGACAACCTCAGCCTGGAGGTCGCCCGGGGGGAGTTCATGGTGATCATGGGTGAGTCGGGGTCGGGCAAGACGACTCTCCTCCGGCTCATCGCAGGGCTCGAGAAAGCGAGCGAAGGCGACATCTACCTTGGCGAGGAATGGATGAACGATACGCCCGTCGGGCGAAGGCCGGTGCAGCTTATCTTCCAGAGCCTCGCCCTCTGGCCGCATCTCAACGTGATGGACGCGGGAGGCTACTCCAACCTCAGCTTCCCGCTAAAGGTCCGCATGTTCTCGCCCACGCAGATCATGAATCGCGTACGCGAAGTGGCCAACCGGGTGGGTTTGCACCCGTCGTTGTACGGACGCAAACCGGACGAGCTCTCCGGCGGAGAGCGCCAGCGCGTCGCACTCGCCCGAGCCATGGTCACCGAGTCGAAGATATTCCTGATGGACGAGCCGCTCAGCAGCCTCGACCCCATCGCCCGGCCCAAGATGCGCGACGAGATCAGGCGCCTCCACGACGAGCTCGGTGCAACCACGCTGTACGTCACCCACAATGTCAGCGACGCCACGACCATGGCCGACCGGATCGCCATCATGCGTGAGGGCAAAATCGTACAGGTGGCCTCGCTCGACGTGCTCCGCTCATCTCCCGTCGAGCCCTACGTGACCCAGCTGCTGACCAGCTATTAAAGCCCGTAAGACTCCAGAAATCGCAGCCATATCTCGCTCATGGTCGGGAACGCCGGCGTTGCATGCCATAGCCGGTCCAGCGTCACCTCCCCCACGATTGCGATGGTCGCCGCGTGGATCAGCTCGCCCGCGCCCGGTCCCGCGAACGTCACGCCCACCAGCACGCGGCGGTCCTCGTCCACGATGAACTTGGCGCCTCCCTTCGTGTCCTTGCCGAGCAACGATGAGGCCGCCACCGCCCATCCCATCTCCACAACGCGAACGTTCAGCGCCTGCTCGCGGGCTTGGCGCTCGGTCAGTCCAACAGACGCGATCTGCGGGTCCGTGAACATCACGGCCGGCACCGCCACGTTGTCCGCCCAGGCGGCCGTCTGCTTGCCGAGGATATGGTCGCCGGCCTGGCGCGCCTGGTACTTGCCCTGGTGCGTTAGCAGCGCCCTTCCGTTCACGTCACCCACCGCATAGAGCCAGTCGCCTTCCACCTCGCTCACGACCAGGTGGTCGTTCACGTCGATGCGCTGGCCCGGCGTGAGGCCAACCGTTTCGAGGCCCACGTCGTCAGTTGAGGGCAAACGGCCGGTCGCCAGGATCAGCTCGCTGCCCGCTATCTGCGCGCCGCTGGCGAGGCGTACGGTGGCCGTCGCCCCCTGCCGGGACACGGCCTCAACAGATGCGCCGAGAAGCACGCGGATCCCATCCTCCTCCATCTGCTGCACCAGGGCCTCCACGGCGAATGGCTCGATTTTGGGGAAGCCATCGGCCTGCGCCTGGTCGATCACCGTCACCTCGCTCCCGAGCGAGCGCCAGGCCTGCGCCATCTCCGCGCCAACCGGGCCCATGCCCAGCACGATGATGCTATCCGGGACCGCCTTCGCGGTGACGATATCGCGACTGCTCCACGCCCCCACATCCTCGATCCCCGGGATGGGGGGCACAGCCGTCCGCGACCCGGTGGCCAGCACCACTGCCTTGGCCGCCGTCAGCACGCGCACGCCGTCCGCCGTCTCGACGCTCACTCGCCGTGGACCGGCCAGGCGCGCTTGGCCGCGGATCAGGTCGGCTTCGATCGACTCCACCCACTTCACCTGCCCGTAGTCGTCGTACTGGTTGGCGAACGCGTCCCGGCTCCGCAGCGTTTTCTCGACGTCCACCGTCCCGGTCACCGCGTCCAACGCGGCAGGCACCCGCCTCGCCTGTGCCAGCACCTCCGCTGGCCGAAGCAGCGCCTTGCTGGGCATGCACGCCCAGTACGAGCACTCACCGCCAACCAGGTCCGCCTCGATGATGATCGTGCGCAACCCGCCCGGCTGCGTCCGCCCGGCCACGTTCTCCCCAGCGGCCCCTCCGCCTATGATGATCACGTCATATTCGTCCACCATGGTTCTCCTCGCTCGGCACGCTCTGAGCTACGTGATGATTATCGCAGGTTTTGATGCCGATGCCCGGCCAAGTGGTTTGGCAGACGCCTGCTCGGCAAAGCCGGTCATCGCACCCTCTCGCCCGCAGGACGCCTTGCAAGCGAGAGGGTAAGCCCCTTCAGCCAACGTATCGAGGTGAGTGGGAGAGCCGCGCCTCGTCTCGACAAACGGCAGCACGGGTGCCGGGCTGCGCCTCGCCGGGCGATATACTTGCGACGTTCGCCCCCATCAGCGCCCGCGCACCACGGAGAAATCATGGCGCCCGACTTCACCGATATCCTCTACGATAAGCAAGCCGGCATCGCGACTATCACCATCAACCGCCCCGAGGTCCTCAACGCCTTCCGTCCACTCACCGTCGACGAGCTCATCGAGGCCTTCCGCGACGCCGGGGAGGACGAAAACATCGGCGTTGTCGTGCTCACAGGAACAGGTGAGCGCGCATTCTGCAGCGGCGGCGACCAGAAGCTACGCGGCAAGGAGGGCTACCGCGACGATGGGGCGGGTCGCCCCATCCGCGTGCCCGAGCTGCACACCGCAATCCGGATGGCCCCGAAACCCGTCATCGCCAAGGTCAACGGCTATGCCATCGGCGGCGGCCACGTGCTTCACGTCGTGTGCGACCTGAGCATCGCCAGCGATAACGCCATCTTCGGCCAGGCGGGCCCTCGGGTCGGCAGCTTCGATGCTGGATTCGGCACCATCTTCCTGTCGCGTATCGTAGGGGAGAAGAAGGCGCGGGAGATCTGGTATCTGTGCAAGCAATACTCGGCGCAGGAGGCGCTCGACATGGGCCTAGTGAATACCGTCGTTCCTCAGGCGCGCCTAGATGCGGAATGCCAGGAGTGGGCCGAGCGTCTGCTCGAGATGAGTCCGAGCGCACTGCGCATGCTGAAGGCATCCTTCAACCAGGACACTGATTGGGCCTACGGGCTCCAGGAGATGGCTCATGCGGCCGTGAGCTGGTTCTACGGCACCAAGGAAGCAGCAGAGGGCAACCGGGCCTTCAACGAGAAGCGCAAGCCCGACTTCTCGCGCTTCCGAGGCGGAGGAGCTTAGTCGCCAAGCCATGGCCGCCACACCCGCAATGCAATCGGCGCTGAAGTCCTGGTTCTGGGCAACCCGGCCCTTCTCGTTATCGGCCTCCGTGGCGCCGGTCCTCGTGGGCGCAGCGCTCGCTGCGAGCTACCGGGGCACGGAATGGCTGCTGTTCGCCCTGGTGCTCACCGCCTCCGTCGCCATCCAAATCGGCACGAATCTCACCGACGAGTACGCCGACTTCCTCCGTCAGGGGGCACAGGGCAAGCTGCTGGCACCCCACAAGGTGATCCAGCGCGGACTGCTGTCGGAGCGCGCCGTGCTCTACGGCATCCTAGGCGTGTTCGGCTACGCCACCGCCGTAGGGCTGTACATCGTCTCGCAGACGGGCTGGCCGATCCTCGCCGTCGGCATGGCGAGCGTGACCGTCGCCTATTTCTACAGCGCCGGTCCCTACTCTCTGGGCAAACTTGGCCTTGGAGAGCCGGTCGTTTTCGTCTTCATGGGCCCGGTGATGGTCATGGGCACCTTCTACGTCCTGGCGGGAGATGTCCGCTGGGACGCCTTCCTCGTGTCGCTGCCCGTCGCCTTCATCGTCACGGCCATCCTGCACATGAACAACCTGCGGGACATCGAAGAGGACCAGGCCGTCGGTAAGCGGAGCATCGCCGCCGCCATCGGCGTCACCGCCAGCCGATGGGCGTATGCCGGCCTGCTCGCCGCCGCGTACGGGGCGATCGTGGCCATGGCGGCCTCCGGAGCCGTGACCGTGTGGGCCTTGCTCGGCCTGCTGCCCGTACCCTTCGCCTTCGATGCCGCACGCAAGCTGTTCGCCACAAGCGACCGACCGGCGATGAATAAGCTCATGGTGCGCAGCGCCGAGATCCACGGCTGGACCGGCGTGACGCTCGCGGCAGGGTTGGCGATCGCCGCGCTCTAGGCGCTCGCCGTCTCAAGGAACGCGGTGAGCCGCACCACGAACGCCCCGGCGTTCTCGATGTGACTTGTATGCGCGCCCGGCAGCACAAAGCGCTCCGCGTGCGGGATCAGCCCGGCCAGCCCATCCGTCATGGCCACGTCGAAGGGGCGAGCTCGGTCGCCGCGCGAGAGCAGCACCGGCATGTGCAGCCTCGCAACGCGTCCAATGTCCTGTCCAGTGTTGATGATCGTCCACGCATACGAAATCGCCGCCCGGTTGGTATAGGCGAGCCGCCACCCGCGGTGCTTCCTCGGGTCTTGGTCGCGCGGCGTGCCACCAACCTCCCAAAGGAACTCGGCCAGCGTGTCCTCGTCCACGTCGTCTACGACGAACCGGCGGTAGCGCTCCATCACGCCAATGTATTCCGGCGGCTCGTTGTGGAGGCCGCGCATCACCCACCACACCTGGGGCTCCACGAGCGTCAGCGACCGCACCCGCTCGGGCTGCGCCATGGCAAGCTCCATCGCGATACCGCCACCCAGCGACCAGCCACCCAGGTGCACACGCCCCAGGCCGGCCTCATCCAGGTAGGCCGCCAACAAGTCAGCCTCACCCGCGATACTCCACGGGCCTGGCGGCCACTCACCGCGGCCTGCGTAGATTGTCAGAAGGGGGGAGGTGACCGTCACGCGCCAGCGCTCCGCAAGCGCCTCGGCATGCGGGCGCCACGCCGCGGCACCCGCGAGTATCTCGCCAACGAGCACCAGCGGCTCACCTGAGCCGCCGTACTCGCGTGCGTATCCGTCCGGGATGGCTAGTGGCAAGGCGCTCCGTGCGCTGCCTAGTCCTTGGGGCCGATCAGGATGTCGTCACCCTCGATGCGCACTCCGTAGACCTTCACCGGGTCCTCCGGAGGAGGCACGACCGCCTCGCCGGTCCGCAGGTTGAAGAAGCCTTCGTGCACCGGGCACTCTACCTCGAACTCCTCAGCGTGCAGGTAACCCTCTTCCAAAAGGCCCGCGGCGTGGGAGCACCAGCCGTCCAGAGCGAAGTATTCGTCACCGACGCGGGCAATCATGATCTCTTCTTTCTCTATCTGAACGGCAATCATTCCATTCGCGGGCAAATCAGCGACTACAGCAACCTTGACGAACTCCGTGATCATCCTAGGGAGGCTCCTCGAGCGATGTTGAAGTGCATTGTAACGCGGGGCGCCGCTTCCACGCCCACTGTCGCGCTGCGATGGCAGACGCTGTCGTTCCCGCCCGCGGCACGTTTGCGTGGGGGGCACACCCCCATACCCTGCACTCGGGAGCTGCACGCACTCGGCATGCCGGAGCGGCGAAAGCCGCGACATTCAATCAGGAACCGCAGCGAGGCGCGAACGCACAGCCAGGCACATCCTGCCCGCTAGAGCAGTAGCCCGCCGGTGACGTCCTTGCCGTCGATGATGGCCTGCGCGCGCTTGCCCAGCTGGCGGAAGATTGCCATGGGTTGGGCGCCCGTGAACTTCACGTCGCCGATTACGAACGCCGGTATACCCTCGAAGCCCAGGTCGATACCCTCCTGGAACTCCTCAAGCACCTTTGGCAGGTACGCGGACTCAGCGAGCGCGGCTTCCAGCGGTGCCCATTCGAGGCCCAGGCCCTCAACGAGCTCGCGTAACACCGACATCTCGCCGATATCCTTGCCCTCCTCCCAGTAGGCGGAGTAGAGGGCGTCGCGCAGCTCGATGCCCTTGCCGTTCTCCTTGGCGTACTGGACGGACTGGAGGGCCTTGAGCGAGTTGGGCGTGCGCTTGGGTCGCTTCATGTTCACGAGGCCCGCATCGTCGGCGTTGGCTTGAAGGTGCTCGGAGAGCTGCCCAGGCACCTCGCCGGGACGCGGCTTGCGCTCGACGCCTTCTTCCGGCAGATCAGGACGCAGCAGATACGCCTTGGACATGATATCGAGATTGAACTCTTCACCAAGTGCTTTCAGCCTGGCCAGGCCGACGTGGCACCAGGGTCAGATGGGATCGCCCCATACCATGACAGGGATGGCGGGTGTCTCTTTTGTTTGGCTCATGGGCTGCATTATAGGTGCTGGTACAACCGTGGCGTGGGCTACGCTATAGTTCGGTCATGACCATCATGTGCAACGAGTGCAGCTCGGACATGGAGCTGATTGAAGAAATGTGGCAGTGCCCCAACTGCTTCAACATCCTAATCGGTGCTGACCTACCCGCGGACCATATCCTCATCGAGGAGGGGCTCACCCTCGACGAGGCGCTTGCCCCGCCACCGAGCCGAGCCGAACCGCGATGACAAGCGCGAGCGCGGGTTTGCACGTGGTGCGCGACGGCGAAGTCGCGACGCTGGTGATCAACCGGCCTGAGCAACGCAACGCCATCTCCTATGCCATGTGGGAGCGCATCCCCAGCATGCTGCGTGAGATCAACGACGACCCCGCAGTGCGCGTGGTGCTTATTCGTGGGGAGGGCGAGAAGGCGTTCTCCGCGGGAGCCGATATCAAGGATTTCGAACAGACGCGGAGCACGCCGGAACGGGCGCAGACCTATCGTGCCGCCGTCGAGAGCGCCTGCGACGCGCTCTGTGCGTTGAACAAGCCAACCATCGCTTCCATCCGCGGCTACTGCATCGGCGGCGGCTTCGAGTTGGCGTTGTGCGCAGACCTTCGCATCGCGGACGACACGGCACAACTCGGACTTCCCGCCGCCAAGCGAGGGCTTGCCGTCGGACACTCGATCGTCGGGTTGCTCTTCCACGTGGCGGGTGCCGGGAACGCGAGCTACCTGCTGCTCAGCGGGCGGCTCGTGGACGCGGGAGAGGCGCTCCGCATGGGATTGCTAAACACGGTGCATCCAGCCGCCGACTTCAATGCGGCGGTGCGGCAGCTCGCTGACGAGATGGCCACACTCTCGCCGGTGTCGCATCGCACGCACAAACGGGTGATCCATGATCTGATCGACTACGGCGGCGCCGCGCAGGTACCGCCCGAGAAGCTGGCAGCGGTCGAGCTCACCGAGGCGAGCGAGGACTTCCACGAGGGCGTACGTTCATTCCTGGAGAAACGCCCGCCGCGCTTTACGGGGTGCTAGAAGGGCTTGCCGACTCGCCTAACTCTCGGAGAGTTTGCCCTGGTCCATCAGGTATTTCACGAAGCCCAGTCGCGCCTCGTCGAGCACCGGTGGCCGCGAGCGCAGTGGAGGCCGCGGCACTGGAATCTGCTCGTGCCGCTGGAACATGCCGGTTATCAGGCTCACGCGAAGATCATCGAGCGCGTCGACCACGTCCACGGCCCACAGGCCTTCAACGTCGCACCCCGGAAGCTCCGGGTAGGACGCCCTCCTCAACCAATCGCCATCGGGACCCTCGAACGACTCGATGATGAGCTTGTAGGGGACCGCTAGATAGTCTTCGAGGTTCAACGTTCTCCCTCGCCCTTCATGCGCCACTGCTAGTTGCTAGCGCCGCACAGATGCCGGCTGAAGTGGTCCGGCGCCTTCGACCAGGCATTCTTGGCCACTGCGCCATTGTAACTGGGGCTTCCATCCCTGAAGAACCCATGCCCCGCGCCAGGATAGACGTGCACGGCGCCATCGGCCACCTCTGCCTCAAGCGACCGATCTTGCGAACGTGCTCGATGGGCGCGCCCCAGACCCACTCACTGCCGCTCTGCAATACGAAGGTAGATGCCTGCCCTGCTGACGCCATTCGCGGGTCATTCCGAACCGCAGTGAGGGATCTGGGCGGGGCCCACGTTCGCCTCGCTCCAACGTCCCCACCTCCCACCCAGATTCCTCGGCACGCCCGGGATGACAAGGAAAATCGAACGGGGCGGACACCATCGTTACCGCACCACGGCCTGCAGGTGGGTGGGAACGCAGCGGGTTTGCCAATCCATCGCGCCGCCCTGGTATAGCGGCCCACGGCGGCGCATACTACGCACAAGCTCATGCTCACTCTCGAAGAAAACGATTCGCTGACCAGGATCGGAGCAGGAACGCCGATGGGCGAGTTGTATCGGCGGTTTTGGCTGCCAGTGCTGCTCGCCGACGAGCTGCCCGCGCCCGACGCGCCTCCCGTTCGCGTGCAGATACTCGGCGAGCGGCTGGTGGCATTCAGGGACAGCAGTGGCCGCATCGGCGTGCTGGATGCGCGGTGCCCCCACAGGCTCGCGAACCTGTTCTGGGGGCGCAACGAAGAGGGAGGGCTGCGCTGCGCCTACCACGGGTGGAAGTACGATGTGGACGGCCGGTGCATGGACATACCCAATGCTCCGGAGGGCGCCAGCTTCAAGGAGAAGATCGAGGCATTCGCCGCCTACCCGGCGCGAGAGGCGGGAGGGCTCATCTGGGTCTACATGGGGCCCAAGGAAGCCATGCCGGAGCTGCCCGACCTCGACCTGATCCGCGTCCCGGAGTCGCACCGGTACATCTCCAAGATGTTCATTGGTGGGAATTGGCTCCAGGGCGTGGAAGGTGACATGGACTCCAGCCACGTCAGCTTCCTCCACAGCCGCGTGGACGGCGTGCCCGCAGGACTCGCAGCGCTGGATCGCGTGCAAGCCGCCATTTTCGTGGACAAGACCCCCACTTGGGACATACGCGACACCGAGTACGGCATCATGCTCGGTGCACAGCGCAATGGCCCCGATGGGACGTACTACTGGCGCATCAACCAGTGGCTCATGCCGTCATTCACCATGATTGCGGCTCGCCCAGGCAACCCGGTGCACTTCCAGGTGCGCGTGCCGTCCGATGACGAGCATCAGATCTATTTCCGAGTCGTGTGGCACCCCAGCAGACCCCTATCGGGCGAAGAGCTTCGGAACGCCCGCGAGGACGGCGTCAACTTTCCCTTCGTTGACCCGGTGACGTTCTTGCCAATGGAAAGCATGGCCAACGACTACCTGATCGACCGGGAATCGCAGCGCACCTCGTCATTCACGGGAATCAACTCGATCCCCGCGCAGGACTGGGCCGTACAGGAGGAGCAGGGCGGTCCGATCTTCGACCGTAGCCTCGAGCACCTAGTCAGCGCTGACGCATCAATCATCGCCGTCCGGCGCCGCTTGCTGCAGACGGTTCGCGAGCTGCAGGAAGGCACGGAGCCATCCGAGCCCCACAGCGGCAGCGGGTACCACGTGCGGCCGATCGACATCACGCTGTCCGCAGACGTGAGCGTCTGGGACGGCGCGCGCGACTACTACACAGCCCGCGCCTGGTGAGCTGCTAGCCCCCGGACTTTCGGGCGACCGCCGCGTCCCGTGCCTTGGTTAACAGCTCGTCGACCTGCTTAATCACGTCCCCGCTGAGCGTGCCAGTATTGCCGTAGAAGGCGTCGCCGGGCTCGTAGGTGCCGATGGCACCGTAGTCCTCGATCTCGAGAGCGATGGAGTCGTGGGGCTCGCGGAAGACGTTCATGGGCTCGCCTCCATCTTCCACCACTTTGATCTGCTCCTCTAGCATCCGTCGCATGAGGATCAGCCCTTTGTCCGTCTCCGCCAGCTTCTCGACGCTGCGGTCCGTGATTGGACCCTGGCCCTCCCAGACCGACAGGTCCTGCTGCAGGATCCACTCGGGGAGATCGACGACGGGTACCTCGAAGACCGGCACGGGGTTCTGCGCCGGCACCTCGACGTCGGGGCCCGGCTCGTAGATGTGGTACACGACGTGCCAGGTGGTCACGTCGTCCAGCGGCACGCGCATCTGGAACTCCTGCTCGCCCATGCGCCCGATATGCACGACGTTGGGGAACACCAGCGGGTGCCCGTGGTTCCAGCCCTGCGCCGTCGCCTCATCCTCCCCCTCCTGCAACCGGTACTTGAGGATGCCGTACTCGAAGCGCTCGAAGGCGATCTTCGTGTGGCGGCGGAAAGCCCGCTGGAAGTTGGACCAACGTCGAGGATCGGTGATCCCCAGCGTCTCCAGGGCATGCAGCCCCCAGCGCCCGTGGTCCCACTCCAGGTGCACCGTATCCACCGAGTTCTCCTGGCACTGCAACCAGTTCCCGTGCACGATCGACGACCCGATCATACGGAAAGCGTTGGGTGCCACGAACAGGTTCCACTTCGGCAGCAAGGGAGCGGGCGTGGGGCCAAGGTATCCGAAAATGAGCCCCGACAGCTCCTCGACCGGGTACGACTGAATCTTCACACGCTCGGCGAAGGTGCTCTCCGGCGACTCGGCAGGCATCTCCATGCATTGCCCGGACGTGTCGTACAGCCATCCGTGGTAGGGACAGCGAAGTCCTTCCTCCTCAGGGATGCCGTACTTCAGATCAACGCTGCGGTGGGCGCAACGCTGGGCGACGAGACCTAGACGGCCACCTTTGTCGCGATAGAGGGTGAGCGTCTCGCCCAGCAGTTTCACCGAGCGCACGGGGTTCTCTGCGAGATGCTGCGACGTGGCTACGGGGAACCAATAGCGGCGCAACAGCTCCCCCATCGGCGTTCCGCGACCCACACGGGTCAGTCGTTCGTTCTGCGCCATGCTCAGCATACCGACACCTCACTCGCTGAATGCGATTCCAACCAGTGTAGTAGAGAATCTGATCGTTTTCTATCCAGCCAAGTGCAACCCGGCACTCACTCATCGCCGCGTCACGACAGGGACATTGCTTTTCCCACCCACCTGCTGCCGCGCTGTAATAACGATCTAAACCCAGCCCCGCGGCTTAATCCGGAGCCGCAGCGAGGCGCAGGCGCGCAGTTAGACCTGCTTACGAGCGAGCGCTGCATCGCGCGCTTGCGTCAGCAGCTCGTCCACCTGCTTGATGACGTCGCCGCTTATCGTGCCGGTGTTTCCGTAGTACGCGGACCCAGGGACGTATTCGCTCATATCGCCGAAGTTCTCGATCGTGATGCCAATGGAGTCGTGGGGCTGGCGGAACACATTGATCGGGTCGCCGCCGTCCTCCACGACCTGGATCTGCTCCTCCAGCATCCGGCGCATCAGGATCACGCCCTTGTCGGTCTCCGTGAGCTTCTCCACGGTCCGATCCGTGATTGGCCCCTGCGCCTCCCATACGGCCAGGTCCTGCTGCAGGAACCATTCTGGCAGGTCCACGAGCGGAACCTCGAACGCGGGGACCGGGTCCTGCTCGGGCACGACGACATCGGGGCCGGGTTCGAAGACGTGATAGACCACATGCCACGTCGTGACGTCGTCGAGCGGCACGCGGATCTGGAACTCCTGCTCCCCGATCAACGCCCCGACGTGCACGACGTTCGGAAAGATCAGCGGATGACCGTGATTCCAGCCCTGCGCGGTCGCTTCGTCCTCTCCCTCTTGCAGCCGATACTTCAGCATGCCGTATTCATAGGGCTCGAAGGCGAGCTTAACGTGATGGCGCTTGGCTCGGCGGAACGTCTCCCACTGCCGTTCGTCAGTGATTCCGTAGCGCTCCATCGCGTGGAGGCCCCAGTAGCCGTGATCCCACTCCAGGTGGACGCTGTCGGCAGAGTTCTCCTGGCACTGCAACCAGTTCCCATGGACGATCGACGAGCCGATCATGCGGAAGCCGTTAGGGACGACGAGGAGGCCCCATCGAGGAAGGAACGGAACGGGACCGGGGCCGATATACGCCCAGATCAGGCCGGCCAGCTCCTCCACCACGTGGGAGCGAATCTTCACGCGCTCGGCGAACGTGCTCTCTGGCGATTCAGCCGGCATCTCCAGGCACTGCCCTGACGCGTCGTACAGCCACCCGTGATAGGGGCAGCGAAGCCCCTCCTCCTCTGGGATGCCGAACTTCAGATCGACGCTGCGATGCGCACAGCGCTGCGCCACCAACCCCAGCCGTCCGCTCTTGTCGCGGTACAGCGTGAACGTTTCGCCCAGTAGCTTCACCGTGCGCACCGGATTCTCGGCGAGGGCCTGGATGGTGGTCACAGGGAACCAGTAGCGGCGCAGCAGCTCACCCATGGGCGTGCCGGGCCCCACTCGCGTCAGGCGCTCGTTCTGCTCCTTGGTCAGCATGTGGCACTCCTCCGGTTCGCGGCTTGCGGCCCCGACAAGTGTAGTGCCCTGCGCGCCGGCCCGCTATCGTGCGTGGTATGAACTCCCGTGAAGCCGGGAAAGTGCGGGTATAATCGCTCCGCAAGCACCTTCTATGGGGCACCCTTGGATCTTACCTCCTTAGAGCCAGGCCAGACACTTCTGAGCGAGCCGCTCGTCATCAGCATCGGCGACGCTGCCCAGTACCGGGCCGCCGTCGAGGACGACGCTGGCCTGTACGCCAAGGAGCACGTCGTGCCGCCCATGGCTGTCGCGGCCAAGCTGATGACCGCCGCCATGGATGCGGTCGGGCTGCCCGCCGGCGCGGTGCACACCGGCCAGGAGTTGGAGTTCGCCAGGCCGGTGGCCGAAGGCACTGAGCTCGCTTGCATTGTCATGGTGGTGCAGAACAACCTGCGGCAAGGCACGCGCTTCTTGGTGCTCGAGCTGAGCGGTACCGAAGGAGAGGAGCTGGCCGTTGCCGGGCGCACCACGATCGCGATCACCGAGGGAGAGGGAACGTCGTGAGCACATCCAGCGTAAGCGGCGCACCCGAAACCTTGACGCCCGTGACCCACCGCGTGAGTCAAGCGCAGCTTGTGAAGTACGCCGACGCCAGCGGCGACCACAATCCGCTGCACCTCGATGTCGACTTCGCCGCGGGCACGCCCTATGGCAAACCCATCGCGCATGGCATGCTCGTGCTCGCGTTCGTGTCGGAGTTGCTGACGAAGTCGTTCGGACGCGCCTGGCTGTGCGGCGGCAAGCTGAAGACGCGATTTCGCGCGCCGGTCTACCCTGGCGATATGGTCACCGCCAGCGGCACGCTGAAGAGCGCAACGGACGCGCAGGCAACCTACACGGTATCCGTCCATAATCAGGGCGGAGAAGCCGTGATCACCGGAGAGGCCACGGTACCCCTGGCCGCGTAACCGGGCAAGGGACACGACAAGGGAGATCAGTGAGCAACACCTACACCATAGCCATCGACGCCATGGGCGGTGACGACGCACCGGGATGGCCGGTCCTCGGCGCCGTGCTCGCGGCGAGGGAGGGGGGCGCACGCGTGCTCCTCGTAGGCGATCAGGCGGAGGTGAGCACCGAGCTGGCGAAGCACGATACCGTCGGCCTGCCAATCGAGGTTGTGCCCTCCGAAGGCGTCGTCGTCGAGGGCGAGAACCCCGCTCGCTCGCTCCTGGCCAAGCCCAAGTCGTCGATCGCCGTCTCCGTAGGGCTCGTGAAGAAGGGCATCGCCAACGCGGCCGTGAGCATGGGCTCCACCGGAGCGACCATGGCCGCGGGCGTGATCGGGCTGGGCCTCTTCCCCGGACTCGAGCGTCCCACGCTGGGCGGGCCGTTCATCGCGCTGGCGCCCCACACCACCATCATCGACCTGGGCGCCAATGTGGATTCCAAGCCGTCGCAGCTCCTAAGCTTCGCGGCGCTCGGCGCCACCTTCGAGCACATCTACCACGGCATTGAGAGCCCGCGGGTCGCGCTCCTCAGCGTGGGATCCGAGGAGGGCAAGGGCAACCGCCAGACCAAGGAAGCGTTCCCCCTGCTTCAAAAAAGCAGCCTCAACTTCATCGGCAACATCGAGGGCCACGAGCTGTTCATGGACAAGGCGGATGTCGTCGTCTGCGACGGCTTCGTTGGCAACGTGCTGCTGAAATTCACCGAAGGCCTGGCGCAGGCGGCGGCGGCCTTCCTCTCCAAGGCCATGGGGGCCGACGCGCTCGCCGTGCAGCAGATCCGCAGCCTGGCCGGCGCCGCTGAGCACGCGGGAGGGCCGCTGTTCGGTATCAACGGGCTCGTCATCGCGGGCCACGGCCGCGCCAGCAGCGAGGCTATCGCCGCATCGGTGAAGCTTGCCCACTCCTGCTTGGACAACGACCTCATCGGCCAGATGCGCCTTGACCTGGCCGCCGTTATCGGAGAGTCGGCCTGATGCGCGGACTAGACGGCAAACGCGCGCTCATCACGGGGGCATCGCGGGGCATCGGCCGCGACGTCGCGCTGAGGCTTGCCTCGGAAGGCGCCAACGTGGCGCTCAACTACCAGAGCGGCGGGGTCGAGGCCGTTGCCGTGGCCAAGGAGATCACCGACGCCGGCGGCACCGCCATCGTCGTGCAGGGCAGCGTCAGCATCGCAGCCGAGGCCGAATCGCTGATCGAGCGCACCCTCTCGGACCTAGGAGGACTCGACATACTCGTCAACAACGCGGGCATCACCCGCGATAACCTCGTCATGCGCATGTCGGAGGAGGACTGGGATGCCGTCCTCGACACGAACCTGAAGGGTGCCTTCCTCTGCACCAAGGCAGCGGTGCGTCTCATGCTCAGGCAACGCTCCGGACGCATCGTCAACATGTCCTCCGTCGTGGGGATTAGCGGCAACGCAGGTCAGGCCAACTACTCGGCTGCCAAAGCGGGGCTGATCGGCTTCACGAAAACCATCGCCCGCGAGGTCGCCTCCCGTGGCATCACGGTCAACGCCGTCGCTCCTGGATTCATCACCACCCGGATGGTCGAGGGCCTCGGGGAGGGGGTACGCGCCCAGATCCTCGGGCGTATCCCCCTCGCCCGCTTCGGCGCCCCCGAGGAGGTCGCCGCCTGTGTGGCCTTCCTCGCCAGCGACGACGCCGCCTACATCACCGGCCAGGTGGTGGGCATCGACGGCGGCCTTGGGCTCTGACCCTGGCCGTACCCCAACAACCAAGAGCGGAGTGCAGATGCAGCTACACGAACACGACGGACCAGGCGACCGGATCATGGTTATCGTCGCCCATCCGGACGATGCCGAATTCATGTGTGCGGGGTCAGTGGCCAAGTGGACCGGCGAGGGGCGCGAGGTGATCTATACGCTGGTCACCAGCGGCGACAAGGGCACCCCCGACCCGAGCATCGCGCCACAGGATCTTGCGAAGATGCGCGAGGTGGAGCAGGGCAACGTCTGCAACATCCTGGGTGTGTCGGCCATCGAATTCTTACGCTACGAAGACGGCGTGGTCCAGAACACGCTCGATCTGCGCCGCGACATCGTGCGCGTCATACGGCGGCATCGCCCCAGCGCCGTCATCACGCAGAATCCGACGATCCGCTGGTCCGGGAACTACGTGAACCATCCCGACCATCGCGCTACTGGTGACGCCGCCATGGACGCCGTCTTCCCGTCGGCACGCGATGTCCACATGTTCCCAGAGCTTGCGATGAACGAGGGCCTCGACGCCCACATCGTCCCGCACCTGTATCTGGGCGCGCGCGGCGCCAGGGCCGACGTCTACTTCGACATTACCGAGACCATCGAAACGAAAGCCCGCGCGCTGAACGCCCACGTCACGCAAATCAAGGACCCCTCCGCCACCGAAGGCTTCGTCCGGGAGAACGCGAAATTGACCGCCGAAGGTCACGGCATGCAGTACGCGGAGAGCTTCAAGTATTTCTTTTTGGGCTGAAGCGACCGGCTAGGATCTCGCGTAGCTCAACCTGCCCGTGGAGGATCGCAGATGACATCCGAGCATTGCTCGTCGCAGTGGGAGGCGATGGACCAGGCGCGCCAGCTGCTGGAGGAGGCCTACGGTCAGCTGAGCGCGATCCTCAGCCGCACGTATTTCCCTAAGACCGATCTCGAGCTATACGACGCGGCTGCCACCAACGTGAGGACCGTGAAGCTGGCCTATGACGATACGATACGATTCTTCATGGACTGCGCGTGGAAGCACACGCTAACGTCGTAGAAATGGCGCGTGAGCACCGTGCTGGTTCACCCGGAAAGGTGATGCGCGGTATCCAGAAATCTATACACTGAAGAGGCGCTGCACTGGCCACGGTAGCGCGAGTCGAACAACATTACGCCCAAGCGCTTGCCTAGGCTTTGTTTGCGTTAGCCGTCTATAGCTGATTGCACGTTTCGCCTCTGGGTCCCGGAGTCTCCCTTGCACCCTCCGCTACCACCAAGCAAAACGTATCACTGACGTCCGTCTGTCAATTGGAGGAAAGCCCGTATCGGCTACGGGAGTTTGCCTGCGTTCGGGCTACTGGTACACGCGCCTACTGGGGGTCTGCCGGCTCGGTCGAGAGCGCGTAGGAGGGATCGTGCAGGGTCGCGGACGTGTCGCTGTCATCGATGCTCAGCACGCTCCCAGCCGTGGCCTGCTTCGCAGCAACCAGCGCCAACGCGACGTAGCCTGCGGGGCCACGGACGACCGACGTGAGCGTCCCTGCCTTCGCGTCACCGGACATCAGCTGCGCACCAGCTTCTGCGGGGCCTGAGAGCGCGACCGACATGAGACGCCGCTGCACCTTGCGATAGGTCTGCAGGCGCGCGATCACCTCTTGGCCCGTGTAGCAGCCCTTGTCGTCGCTGATCGCACCAAGCAGGCGTGACTCCAGCGGATTGTTGAACTCGCCGAACTCCGCGCCGAACGCCGGCATGCCGTTGGCGATCCGGTACGCCTCCCAGGCCTCCGCGGACACGGGCATAGCCCCCGCTGCGGCCAGCGCGGCCCGCACCGCCTCGGCATCCGCTGCGTCCACGACGATTTCGTATCCGTCGGCACCGCCGGGCAGCGAGTGCCAGACGACCACCGAAGCGCCGCCGAGCTTCGCCTCGCACACCCGATCCAACGCGAGACCGCCCACCGGCGCGCCGGCGCGCTCCAGCGACTGTGCCGCTGCCGGACCGGCAAGGGATAGCTGGCCCGTATCAGCTGTGCGGTCAATGACCGTGATCTCCTCGCCGAAGGTGTACGTATCGAGCCAGTCGATAACCGTCGCAGCCCGTCCTGGGCTCGTCAGGGCGAGCAACCCGCCACTCACCGCGGCGAGGGCCACGAAGTCGACGACGCGTCCGTCGCCATTGGTGACCACAGTCGCTCGGGCCTCGCCCTCAGGGAGCTCCTCTAGCTTGTTGGTCGTGAGCCGGTTCAGCAGATCGAGGGCATCGGCGCCTTCTATGCCGAGTCTGCCGGCATCGCTTCGATCGGCAAAGGCCGTCCCGCTCGTCAATGCCGCGAACTCGTCCTCGAAGTCCACTCCCGCTACTCGTCCTCTGTGCATTGCCATGCATCCACTCTACAACAACCGTATGTGAGGGGCAGACACGCTTGGCATGCGCGGTGAAGCACTTACACGGACGGATGAGCGCGTTACAGCACAGAGATGTGCGCAGCAGCCATGGCCGTCCGTTCCGTTGCTTGCGGTAGCAGCGCGTGCGTCCCCGCCCACACGCCCGGCGGGTTCAGTCCGAAGTCGTAGCGAAGCGCAGGGTACGTTCAAATCAGCGCACGCGCCGCGAGAACGCTAGCCGCCCGAATTACGGAGGCCAATAGTCACAACCGCCCAGGGGGGTTCAGTCCGGATCCATAGCCAAGCGCAGGCACAAAGCTAGACGGCTAAACGGAGAACGATGTCCCGCAGCCACACGCTTTCTTGGCGTTGGGATTGTTGAACACGAACCCCTTGCCGTTGAGACC
>Ga0315338_1001116_pt1 | contig 38793 bp, 36 predicted proteins | sample ASW8metaG_FD_204518 | JGI IMG/M metagenome (GOLD analysis project Ga0315338, IMG submission 204518) | Ammonia-oxidizing marine archaeal communities from Monterey Bay, California, United States - ASW #8 | ecosystem: Environmental > Aquatic > Marine > Coastal | place: USA: California | collected... | reverse complement strand
GCGTGTGAAGGTAACAAGCTGCTCGGGTGTCAAATTTTGATCGCGGATTGCAATGACTTGATGGGCATGAAACGCATCAAGAATGCCCTGCACATCAGTAGGGTCCATTGGTTTCGATAAATTGAGGCCGGTGATCTCTGCTCCCATTGCAGCGGGAAAGCCAGGCCCTGATGCTTCACTAACTTTGGTCACTTGCATCATAGAATTATCTCCTAAAGTCGTCTTGATCTCAAATCCAAAACGAGGGGCTTTCTCGCAGTGGATCTGAAATCTTCGCTGCTGGACATTGCATATAATCCGTTTTACGCCAAGGTTAAGTTGATTTCCGCAGCTTTGGAGGGGCTAGGTGGAGGAAGACAAAGTCTTCACCAAAATTGCTTGGCGCATCATCCCGTTCATGGGTCTGCTGTATTTTATTGCCTTTCTCGACCGGGTGAATGTTGGTTTCGCCGCCTTGACCATGAATGAGGACATCGGGTTGACGCCTGAAATGTTTGGGCTTGGCGCGGGTCTATTCTTTTTTATTGGATATTTTCTGTTTGAAGTACCGTCCAATGTAATTTTGTTGCGGGTGGGTGCGCGGATATGGATTTGCCGTATCATGTTGACTTGGGGCGCGATCTCTATGGCAATGGCGCTGGTGCAAGGGCCATATAGTTTTTATGTGCTTCGGTTCTTGCTTGGTCTAGCTGAGGCCGGTTTTGCGCCTGGAATGCTACTTTATTTGACCTTTTGGTTCCCGCCGGCGTTGCGTGCGCGTTACATGGCGTATTACCTCACAGCCATTCCGCTTGCAGGTGTCATTGGTGCGCCACTGTCAAGTTTCATACTCGAAACGATGCCGGGCGTTGGCGGGCTCACGGGATGGCAATGGATGTTCCTGATTGAAGGTTTTCCCGCCGTCATTCTAGGGTTTGTTGTGCTGTTGTATTTGCCGAATGGGCCAGCGGATTCCAAATGGCTGACAGCTGAAGAAAAAGATGTCATCGCAGTAAGGCTCGGCCGCGAAGATCAAGCGCTTGCACATTCTCTTTGGCATGGATTACTTGATTTACGCGTGCTTGCTCTTTGCCTCGTCTATTTTGGAATCGTAATTGCGCTTTATGGTTGCACGATTTGGCTTCCACAGATCGTGGACTCTATGGGTTTCTCAATCGGGCAGAATGGCTGGGTTGTTTCCGGAATTTATTTAATTGCAGTCTTGGCAATGGTTTTGGTTGGATTTTCCAGTGAACGATGTGACGAATATGTGTGGCATGTTGCGATTACTGCAATTGTTGCTGCGCTGGCTTTAGTTGTTGCCGGATCGACATCATCGATCATTTTGACCTTGCTGGCGCTTACGGTTGCAACTTCGGCTGTTTACGCAACACTTTCTCCTTTTTGGATTCTCCCGCCTGGCTTTCTGGTGGGCACAGCGGCGGCTAGCGGAATGGCCCTGATCAATGCGTTTGGCAATCTTGGCGGCGCAGCGGGCCCCACGCTTATGGGCTTCTTGCGTGAAAATTCGGGCAACTATGGCTCGGGAATGAACGCGCTCGCAGTTGGGCTTATGCTGACGGCAATTTTAGTGGTTGTCCTTAAGCGTTACTTGCTGGTCGATCACAGCACATAAGGCATGAAAAGAGGGTTTAATGAATGGCTTTTACCCCAACGCAAAAGCATCGAATTAAGCAGCTCTAGCCTCTTGCCGGGCCTTTCTCCACGTTCTAAGGGGCTGTGCATGAACCGTGTATTTATCTTTCCGGGTCAGGGTAGCCAGGCAGTGGGTATGGGCAAATCTGTGGCTGAAGCCTTCGGGGTTGCGCGTGAAGCCTTTGACGAAGTGAACGACGCGTTATCCCAAAATCTTTCGCGCCTGATTTTTGAAGGCCCTGAATCTGATCTCATTTTGACTGAGAACGCACAGCCCGCAATTATGGCCGTATCGATGGCGATTACGCGCGTACTCCAATCCCAAGCCGGTTTGGATATGGCTCAACACTCTGGCTTTGTTGCGGGGCATAGTCTTGGTGAATATTCGGCTCTTTGTGCCATGGGCGCGTTATCGCTCGCAGATGCTGCGAAGCTCTTGCGTATCCGTGGTCACTCGATGCAAGAAGCCGTGCCAGTTGGCGAGGGCGCGATGAGCGCTCTAATTGGTCTTGATGTCGAGATTGTAGAGGCCGTTTGTGAAGAAGCAAAAGAGATTGGTGTAGTGGTGATCGCGAATGACAATGCGCCGGGCCAGATCGTAATTTCAGGTAACGCGCAGGCGGTTGAAAAGGCCGGTCAGATTGCCAAAGAAAAAGGCGCAAGGCGGGTAATTCCTTTAACAGTTAGCGCTCCATTTCACTCGCCTTTACTTGCGCCTGCGGCTGATGTCATGCGCGAGGCGCTTGATGCAGTTACCATTCTGCCCTTGAGCGTTCCGATCGTGTCAAACATTACTGCAGAGGCAACCTCTGAGCCGGTGACCATCCGCGATTTGTTGGTAACGCAGGTGACTGGCAGAGTCCGCTGGCGCGAATCTGTGGCGAGTTTCCGTGCACTTGGCGCTGATCGAACGGTGGAAATTGGTGGCAATAAGGTTTTGACTGGAATGGTCAAGCGTATCGATAAAGAATTGGGTACTCTCTCGCTCGATAGTCCTGCGGACATCGAAGCGTTTGCCAGCACACTTTAGATTTGAGCACTCACCAATTGGGCCGGGAGAAATTTGATGTTCGAAATATCTGAGAAGACGGCACTCGTAACTGGGGCGTCCGGCGGCATCGGTGGTTCAATCGCTAGAGCGCTTCATTCGAATGGCGCAAAAGTTGTTTTGTCTGGGACCCGCCAGGATGCGTTAGATGCACTAAAGAGCGAGCTTGGCGAGCGGTCGTTTGTTGAGCCGTGCAATTTGTCAGATTCAGAGCAAGTAAATGCCTTGATAAAGAAAGCCGAAACGGCTGCCGCTGCACCCATAGATATTCTCGTGAATAATGCCGGAATTACACGGGACAATATATTTGCACGAATGAAAGACCAGGAGTGGGATCAAGTAATAGCGGTGAACCTCTCGGCTGCGTTCAGATTATCGCGAGCCGCCTTGCGTACTATGATGCGCAATCGCTGGGGGCGCATAATCAACATAACTTCGGTAGTTGGTGTGACTGGAAATCCTGGGCAGGGAAACTATGCGGCGGCCAAGGCTGGGCTTATTGGGATGTCTAAATCACTTGCATATGAAGTGGCGTCACGGGGCATTACTGTCAATTGCGTTGCACCTGGATTCATTGAGACAGCGATGACGGATGCCCTTAATGACACGCAGAAAAATGCCGTTTTGACGCGCATTCCAGCATCCCGGTTGGGACAGGGTTCAGATATTGGGGCAGCCTGTGCTTACCTTGCCAGTAACGAAGCATCCTATGTCACCGGCCAGACTTTGCATGTGAATGGTGGGATGGCAATGATATAAACATCTGTTATTAAACATATATTTAGGAATTGGCAGAACGGGATTGTTTGTGTTACCAAGCGCAACTTTCCGGCATGGCAACGTTTGCCGATGGGGTTGTGGCGGGCAGGATCAATAGAAATTTCAAGAGGCATTGACGAAATGAGCGACGTCGCTGAGCGCGTAAAGAAGATCGTAGTCGAACACCTGAATGTAGATGCAGAGAAGGTGAACGATGCTGCTAGCTTCATCGAAGACCTTGGCGCTGACAGTCTTGATACAGTCGAGTTGGTGATGGCGTTCGAAGAAGAGTTCGGGATTGAAATTCCGGACGATGCCGCGGAGTCGATCGTGACGGTCGGTGATGCCACAAAATTCATCGAAAAAGCACAAAGTTAATCTGAATTATGGGAGGATGACGATGGGACCGGGGCAGCCGTCTTGGTTTTGTCGGCCTTAGGTGAATGCGGCGTGTTGTCGTCACCGGCCTAGGATTAGTCACACCTTTGGCGTGCGGCGTCGAAGAATCATGGTCGCGACTGCTTGCCGGAAAATCCGGCGCTGGCCCAATTACCCGTTTTAAAGTGGACGATTTACCAGCGCGTGTCGCCTGTGATGTTCCGCGGGGCGATGGCACCGATGGGACGTTCAATCCCAATGATTGGGTTGCCCTCAAAGATCAACGCCGGGTTGATGATTTTATTGTTTATGGTCTCACCGCCGCTCAGCAAGCAATTACCGACTCCGGCTATGAGCCGAGTTCGGATGAAGAGCGTGATCGCGCAGGTGTGCTCATTGGGTCCGGAATCGGTGGGCTTGACGGTATCGAGAAAGCTTCCATCCTCGTGCACGAGAAAGGGTCGCGTAAGCTCTCGCCCTTCTTCATTCCGGGGCGTCTGATCAATCTTGCCTCTGGTTATGCGAGCATACGTTTTAGGTTTAGAGGACCGAACCACGCTGTCGTGACCGCATGCTCGACAGGGGCGCATGCGATCGGCGATGCCGCACGGCTGATCGCGTTAGACGATGCAGATGTCATGTTAGCGGGTGGGGCGGAATCGGCAATCTGCCGTATTGGAATTGCTGGTTTTGTTGCGTGCCGCGCTTTGTCCACCGGATTTAACGACACACCGGAAAAGGCTTCTCGCCCCTATGACAAGGATCGCGATGGGTTTGTCATGGGTGCTGGAGCTGGCGTGGTATTACTCGAAGAATATAGCCACGCAAAGGCCCGCGGGGCCAAAATCTATGCCGAGATCAAAGGCTATGGTCTTTCAGGCGACGCTCATCACATCACCGCACCGGCTGATGACGGAAGCGGTGGATTTCGTTCTATGAAGATGGCGCTCAAAAGTGCAGGGCTTGAACCAAGCGAAATTGATTATATAAACGCGCACGGTACCTCTACGCCGTTGGGAGATGAAATCGAGCTTCGTTCGGTTGAGCGTCTGTTTGGCGATTCAGCGTCTAAGCTCATTATGTCGTCGACAAAATCCTCCATCGGCCATTTGCTGGGTGCGGCTGGTGCAGTTGAAGCAGTATTTTCGGTCTTGGCGATGCGCGACCAGATCGCGCCACCCACGATCAATCTCGACAACCCGTCGGTTTCGACGAAGATTGATCTCGTTCCGCACAAGCCGAAGAAATGTGCCATTAACGCGGTGATGTCGAATTCTTTTGGATTTGGTGGCACCAACGCTACGCTGATTCTGACGGTCGCGTCTTAGATGGCGCATAATTCGGATTTCGTATTATGGTCAAGTACTTCATTATTGGTTTTGTAGTTGTTGTTGTGCTTGGTGCTGTAGGTATCTTCGGCGCCCTTAACTATGAACAAACCAACTTCGTAGCGCCAGGGCCGTCCCAGACAGAAGCCATGGTAACGATTTCGCCGGGCACTACGCTCCAGCAAATTGCATTACAACTTGAAACAAGAGGCATCTTGGAAGATGCGTTTGTGTTTCGACTTGGTGTTATGCGCCGCGATGCCGCAACCGAGCTCAAGGCCGGTGAGTATAGAATTCAGGCCAATGCCAGTATGGCGCGGGTGCTGGAAATGTTGCGCAACCATGAGGCGATTCAACATCGCATCACTATTGCTGAGGGGCTAACCACCAATATGGTGCTTGCCGTTGTGCGGGCTGATCCAATTTTAGTTGGCGAGGTGGAAGAAATGCCACCTGAAGGGAGCCTCCTGCCTGAGACTTATCTTTTCGAGCGCGGAACAACGCGCCAGCAAATTGTTGAGCGGATGCAGCAAGCGCAGCAAGATTTGCTGGTGGAGCTGTGGCCAACACGCAATCCGGAGATTCCTATCGATACAATGGAAGAAGCGGTCAATCTTGCGTCAATCGTGGAGAAGGAAACTGGATTGGCATCTGAGCGCCCACGTATTGCGTCAGTATTTGTGAACCGGCTTCGTTTCGGGATGCGCCTGGAGTCCGATCCGACAATTATTTATGGGATCACCGGTGGAGAGCCGCTTGGTAGAGGTTTGCGCGTTAGCGAGATTGAGGCCCCCAACCCTTATAGCACCTACCAAATTGATCGGCTTCCGCCGACGCCCATTTGCAATCCCGGGCGTGATGCAATCGTGGCTGTCCTCAGCCCCCCCGACGGCGATGAACTATATTTTGTTGCAGACGGTAGCGGTGGCCATGTTTTTGCCAGCAGCTATAATGAACATTTACGAAATGTCGCTGCTTGGCGCCGGATCGAGCGCAACTGATCTCGCTAAGATTTGACAATTGCGGATGCATTGAAGCGGACGGCATTGTATTCTGTTTCTTGAAACTAAGAATCGCCGTTTAGGAATTCAATGCCACTTGCCAGCATGACAGGTTTTGCAGAAGGGCACGGGACGCATGCGAAATTGCGCTGGCGCTGGGAAGTTCGCAGTGTTAATGGGCGCAATCTCGACATCAGGCTCCGCATTCCAGCAGGATATGAGGGCTTGGAATCTGGTGCCCGTAAGCTCGTAGTGGATCGTTTTGGCCGTGGCTCAATTCAAGCGGTATTGACTGTGACTGCTGAGGAGGACGGTCCTAATTTCCGAATTAATCAAAAGGCGCTTGAAGAGGCAGTGCGCGTTTCGAAAGAGGTGTCGAATGAAATGGCGGTGCCGTATCCACGGGTCGATGGTTTGCTCGCACTGCGCGGTGTGTTGGTGCAGGAAGACGCCGCAATGCTCGATGAAGACGAGCGTCTAGCGCGAAATGTAGCGATGCTAAACAGCCTCGCGAAGGCACTTGATCAAATGGCAGTGGCTCGTGCTGACGAAGGCACAAAAATAGAAGAAATTTTACTCTCGCAGGTTGATGAAATTGAAACGCATACCGTAAAGGCACGAAAGTTGGCTGCAAACCAGCCGCAAGCATTTCGTGAAAAAATGCAAGCACAACTTGATGAACTCTTGGCGCCCGGCAGTAATGTGCCTGAAGAACGACTTGCTCAGGAAGTGGCATTTTTGGCAACGCGAGCAGACTTGCGTGAGGAATTAGATCGGCTTGCGGCGCATTGTCAGGAGGCGCGCAGACTTATTGATGTCGGGGGACAGACCGGGCGAAAGCTTGATTTCCTAGCCCAGGAATTCAATCGTGAGGCAAATACGCTGTGTGCTAAATCTTCTGATATTGCGCTCACGCGAGAGGGCTTAGCATTAAAGGCTGTCATTGATCAGTTACGCGAACAGGTGCAAAACGTCGAATGAACGCAATCCTCAGACGCGGTTTGATGCTCGTCCTTTCCTCCCCTTCGGGCGCTGGGAAATCTACGCTTGCAAACAATCTCTTAGAGACTGATGCTAATGTCGTGATGTCCGTTTCGGCTACGACGCGGACCAAACGTTCTGGTGAGGTCGAAGGTCGTGACTATTTCTTTGTAACGCCGGAACGTTTTGCGGAGATGGTTGCAGACGATGACTTTTTGGAACATGCAACTGTATTTGGAAACCAATACGGAACGCTGAGAGAATCTGTTGAGGACGTAATCGCATCTGGCCGTGATGTTCTGTTTGACATTGACTGGCAAGGCACCCAGCAGCTTGAGCAGACAGCCAAGGATGATCTTGTACGGGTTTTTATTTTACCTCCGTCCCGCGAGGAGCTGGAGCGGCGGCTGCGTGTCCGTGCCAAGGACAGTTCCGAAGTCGTTGCTAAACGTATGGCCAAAGCGAATGATGAGATCAGCCATTGGGCGGAATATGACTACATAATTCTGAATGATGATATTTCGCAGGCCCAGGCACAACTTGAATCTATCCTCTCAGCAGAACGCCTCAAGCGCCGTCGTCAAAATGGTTTAGTAGATTTCGTGAATAAGCTAACGAGATTTTAAATGATCATCGAGAAATGCTTAGCGCTCGCGCTAACGCACAAAATTGTTCGATAGTGAGCTCTTCAGCCCGGGCACTTCCGTCAATACCAGATATTTCTAATATCTTGTTGGGGTTTGCGGATACCGTCTTCAGGCTCCTACGGAGCATTTTGCGCCGTTGGCCGAAAGCTGCGGCTGTTACCGCTTCTAAATCTTTACGCTCGGCAGGAAATTTTGGCTCTGGCAAAGGCGTGATCGCCACGATTGCAGAGTCGACATTAGGTGAGGGAACAAATGCCTGCCGACTGACCTCAAACAATATGCGCGGTTCGCAGCGCCATTGTGCAAGAATGGAAAGCCGCCCATAGGAATTATTGCACGGATTTGCGCAAATGCGTTCTGCCACTTCTGATTGAAACATGAGCGTCAGCTTCGACCACCATGGCGGCCAGCTATCGACCGTCAGCCACTTTATGAGGATTGCGGTTCCGACATTGAAAGGAAGGTTGGCAACAGCAGCGATTGGAGGTGCGATGCAATGCGAGGTGAGGAGGTCTATTTCACTAATTTTAAGCGCGTCCGCGTTGATGACCTCCAGCCGGCCTGGTATGGCGGCTTTGATCTGCGCTAGCGCAGGAAGGCAACGTGAGTCGCGCTCTACAGCGATAACTCGGTTAGCGCCCTCAATAAGGAGTGCGCGTGTGAGGCCGCCCGGCCCCGGGCCGACTTCGTAAACAATTCCCTCATGAAATGGGCCTGCCTCGCGTGCAATTCGGCGTGTCAAATTGAAATCAAGAATAAAGTTCTGGCTAAGTCCTTTGCGCGCAGAAAGGCCGAAGGTGGCGATCACTTCGCGCAAAGGCGGTAGTCCGTCCTCGGATCGCTCTGTCATGACTATGGCTCGCGTCTGTCCGCGATATCAGCAGCAGCATGGATAGCAGCGATCATACTTTTCGAGTTTGCGCTTCCGCGCCCAGCAATGTCGAGCGCGGTGCCATGGTCAGGTGATGTTCGAACTATGGGAAGGCCTAGCGTGATGTTTACCGATGTCCAGAAAGCCAGTGTCTTAATTGGGATCAATGCCTGATCATGATACATGCACAGCACTGCATCATAGCTATGTCGCGCATCATCGTGAAATAGCGTATCTGCTGGGAAGGGACCGCTGACCGCATGGCCGCTCGCGCGAAGCGCGTTAACTGCAGGCACAATGATCTCTTGGTCCTCACGACCCATTGTGCTGTTCTCCCCGGCATGCGGATTGACACCCGCAATGGCGAGGCGTGGTGCTATCACTCCAAAATCAAGCGTCAGGGCGGCTAGAATAATCTCCGCGCTAGCGCAGATATTGCTCGTAGAGAGATTACGAAGGGCTTTTGTGAGCGGCTCATGAACACTCAGCGGGACAACCCGCAATGGTGAAGATAGTTCATGGGCGCATAGCATCATGACAGCGCGTTCCATTCCGGTGAGAGCGGCTAAATATTCGGTGTGCCCGGGAAACTCAAACCCTGCGGCCGTAAGTGTAGCTTTATGGATCGGTGCCGTTACTAACGCTCCAGCCTCTTTCGTCTTGATCAGCCGGACACATTCAGAAATTGCGGATGTGACTGCATTGGCGTTGTTCGTAGAGGGTTGGCCTGGAACTGCGGTGATATTGCCGCCAATATCAATGATTGCCGCATCAAGTTTTTTGGTGTTGAGCTGGCACCGACTGGCCTCAGCATGAAATACCGCTGGGCAACCAACTAAATGAAGTGGCCGTCCGGCAATATGTCCTTCTAAAGCTGCCCACGCTTTTACAGCTACTTCCGGGCCAATGCCGGAGGGTTCGCCCATGCTAATTACAACCGGACTAGGCGATGTCACCTGACTTCGATTACAGCTTCGCGCCGAAGATCGCGCATATAACTACGCGCCAAAACCGTCATCTGTTGCATGTAGAGTTGCTGTCCCATGTCTTCGCGGGTGGGGAGGACGAAGGGAACCGCTTCACGAATTCTCTCATCACAGCGGACAAAAACTTCAATACCAACCGGTGAACCGAACGGGGGCACAACCGCGCCAGGGGCCGTATTGCTGACTTGTTGGCTAATTTGAGGCGAAAGCGTAGCTAGATTTATTTCACCCAATCTCATATGGATTGCGCCTGGAATCTGTTCGGCAATTTCCGGGATATCGTTGCAGCTTCTGATTGCGCCAAATGCCATAGATGCAGCGTTTAACGCGCCCTGCTGCTGTTCTTCCGTTGGATTTGGAGGCAGCGGTAGAAGAAGGCGCTCAAGCGGAACCGGCGCATTGGGATCAATGATAGGTGCTTGTATCGCTACGGTGCCTTCTGGCTCACGGCGTTCACGAAGCAACACCACGTAATAGCCGCCTTCAGAGCGAATAGGTCCGGCCACCTCGCCCGGCAATATTTCGCTCAAAGCTACGTCAATTTCCTCGGGAAGCTGACCTTGTATAACCCAACCAATATCGCCCCCGCTTGCGGCTGATGCAGATTGACTGAACTGCCTAGCTACATTTGGGAATGGTGCGCTTTGACGCAACTGCTCCAAAATCTGTCCAGCTGCTTGACGCGTGCTTGCCTCGTCCTGCGGGGTATCAACGCTGAGGAATATTTCGGAGACTGCAAATTGAGGGCGGTCAGCTCCAACTCTCAACCGTTCCAGTGCCGAATCGATTTCTTCATCAGTTGGTGCAGGAACAGTGCCTTGAAAGCGCGTTTCGATTAGTCGGCTCCAGGCTATCTGGGCAGCAATTTGCCTACGAAATGTTGTCATGGCGACACCAGCATTAGCCAGCGCGAGCTGGACAGACGCTACTTCGAATCCGTTTGCATCAGCGACGTCGCGGATTGAGTTCTCGATATCTTGCGCATTAACGACGATCTCTCGCTCGTTGGCTTCCTGAAGTTGGAGTGTTTCATCTTGAAGCGATGTTAAAACTTGTTCACGAACCTGACCTAACATCTCTTCGGTCGGCTGCTGGATACCGGACGTGACCAAGACCAGTGCAACGCGCTGGTTTACGTCATATTCCGAAATCACAAAGTCGTTTACGATTGACGCGACGGCCTGGGTGTTGGGATTGCCCACCGGGGAAAGTGAAAGTGTTGCCTCCCCGGTATCTGCAGCGTTTGGCGGGGGGGTCTGCCCTGTTGCCGGCACAACGTTCAGCGCGGTAACCGCCACGAATGTCGACACTAGAAAAAAAATTCGTCCAGCCACAATCAATTCTCTCCAGTGAAACAAGCCTCGGGCAATGTCTCACACATCTCTCGATCCTACCTGACCCCTACTACTAGTGACCAAATCTACGCATTTTGTGCTTATCTTCAAGCAGTTAGTAAATTACAGGTTTGCTGCGCCGTTAAAGCCTGTTTTCAGACCAATTCTTAAGATGAAGGACGAGGAAGGGCGCAAGTCCCTCTCTGTGGCTCTGCGGTTGCGAAAGCCCAGCTGTGCCACAAGACATTCATCCTCGTAAAGCAAGCCGAGACCCGTTTCTAGCCATTCGCCTGCCTGTAGATCGCGTCTTGATTCAGCAAAAAACGACCAATTTTGAAATACATTGAAGCTCCCGGAAAGATTAATCTCTTGGCGTGGCCCAAGACCTGGATCTGTCGTCTCGGGGGAGAGCTTCAGAAAACTCAAATCAAGTCGCGAACGCCCGTAATTTGCAGTTAGGTAGAGTTCATTACGTCGCAAAGAATTTGTGATGGGGTCAATACGAAAGCGGTGAGTGAGGTTAATGTATGGAGGAAATTGGACCTTTAGCCGGCCAATGATGTCTGACCGCGTATCACCAACGCCTGATCCTGGGGCAAAATTAGGATCGCGTTGTGCACGGAATTCCTGCCCAAGGATCGCCTCGACCGAGCCACCTTCAAAAAATGCGGTCGCGTGTATGCCGACATTCGAACGCGGCCCACCAGTCCACAGATCGAGTCCGGGAAACTCATTCGGATGAAATAAATTAGTTTCGTCAAATTCGAAAGTGGTGCTGTCTTCGTTTGGAAGTCCTTCGGGGTTGCCGCCGCCGGTAGCCGCAACAACTTGAACTATTGGTTCAATGACCAATGTAGACTCGCCAAACCCCATTTGGCCAACGAAAGGCCAGCGCCATTCTAGCGCCGCGTAACTCAAACCTCGGCTAATTGTTTTCGAGTCAAACGGTGCCGTTGGTAGAGAGAATTGTGCATCATCTACATGGTAAAGATCAGCTCGTGCCAAAAGGTCTAGCGACAGTACATGGCCTTGTTTTGAAATATACTGACGCATCCAATCAGCTGATACCGAACCGCGCGCCACGTCGGTTCCAGCATCACGGGTCAGATAGAGAAGATTGCTATCGATGCGTGCGCGACCGCCATAAAATTTACGCTCGGGAATGTAGGTGTGTTCGATGAGGGGTAGTACGAAGGGCAAGGAGCCTTGCGTGTCGCTCTCGCGAAGACTTTGAAAATAATATGTAGTTGCTGCGAACCTATTACGGTCGTTGACTCGCTCAACGAAGAAGTCAGAGGTTAGACGATCGATATAGGAGATATCGTAGCGATAAAGATAGGTCTCGTTTGAGGTGAGTTCGGTGTCGAATCCTACACGCCAATCCTTGCCAAGCGGAAAACGAGCTGAACCAAAAAGATGCCCCACCGAATCACTATTGCCTGGCCCTATGGATGAATCAGGATCCATTCCAAGACTCCCCTGGAGCCAGAACCCACCGCCAGCAATTCGCTGTCGGTATTCGCCCAGGGCGATGAAGCCTGCGCCTGTGGTGACAAAAGGCTCGAATGTCGCGTCGCGGGATGGGCCGATAGAAATGTAATAGGGAATCCGTGCATAGGAGCCGAGATAGGAGGAGGTTCCAATTGTCGGTAGTAGAAGGCCGCTTTTGTGCCGCACGGTGGGGTCGGGCTGAGAAATAACAGGTAAATACGCAATGGGGGCGCCGAGAAACTCAAGTGTCGCGCCTTCAAAAACTAGTTCTTTTTCGACTTGGTCGTGGACTACGCGTGTTGCCGTGATCTGCCAGACCGGCGTGGTGTCACCATTTTCTGAACAGGTTTTGCAGGAGGTGAAGGTCGCACCAAAAGCTTCTGTGTAACGACCCTCCCTCCGCTCAGTAGCAATAGCCGCCATTCGGCCGTTCTCGCCTATAAGCGCTCCAAAGCCCTTTAATGCACCCTCTCGAAGGCCACCTGCGAGCACCACCTCGTCCGCAAAGGCAACGTTGTCATCGTCTTGTGTTAAACTCACCGTGCCGGTTGCGCCGACAACATCGCTCTCCAGATCATAGGTCACGACATCAGCACGAAGAATCCAACCTGGCTCGCTTATCTCTACATTGCCCCGGGCGGTGACAATCCCTGTTTCCGCATCGTAACCAATTTCATCCGCTTGCATAAGGATCTGCGCTCTGCCGGGAGAGTTTGCAAAACCCATCGAGAGAGCGAACATTAAGATGGAGAATACAAATACAGTTTTGCATGCGCCTAAATTATAGCGTTGTAAAAATACGTAACCGGGTATTTTGCGATGGTATAGGCTCACCCGTCTTCCTCATGGAATAGGAAAGTCATCCCGAGAAGAATGGCCACCGCAGAAGGTGCGCCCGCGGCGAGCAGCACAGGTAATATGCCAGTCTGCCCCATGGCGCGTGTAACGTCTTGAAGAAAATATACCACAAGTCCAGCTATTGTTCCGGCCACCACTAGCTGCGAAGTCCCACCAAGCCGCGCTAAACGGAAAGTGAAGCTCGCTGCAACAATTACCATTGCCGAGAGAAAAAATGGGAAACACATGAGCGAATACCAATACAGACGGTGTCGCGCCGCAGAGAACCCGGCATTCTCAGCGTTGGTAATAAATCGAGGTAACTCCCAAAATGATATAGTCGAGGGTGAGGTAAAACTCTCCTCGATCTGGGCTGGCGTGAGGTCGGTCGGTAGTTCGTAGCGCTCTTGATAGATTGGTCTACCATCAAGGCCGCTGACCCACGCTTGTTCGAGCAACCATTGGCTCTCTTGGAGCGTTGCGGATGCGGCCTCAATCCGGCCGGTAAAGCTATCCGGCCCGCCGTATCGGATAACCAAGACATCCTCTAATTGCTCTCCCTGCTCAGCGACACGCAAAGCGTGTATGACGGCCTGACTTTCAGCAGTCCCTTGACGCAACCAAAGCCCATTGGCGGAGACCGCTAGTTGAGACGCCTCGCCGCGAATGTGGCTCGCCTCGAGGCGCGTATATTGCGCAAGAAGAGATGCGGCAACGGGATTAAATATCGTAACGACGAAGGTGCCCATTAGAATCGCAACAACAAGAGACGCACATAAAAATTGCCATGCCGAAACACCGGCAGCTCGTGCTGCGACTAATTCGTGGCTGCGTGCTAATTTTGCAAAAGAGAAAATCGCACCAAACAACACCGCAAAGGGAAATAGTTGCTGCACAATATCCGGAAGCTTCAATGCACTCATTAAGATAACTATGGCAGTCGCAACATCACGCTCACTGGTGCGGCGAAACATGTCCGCAAGGTCAATCGAGAATGCAAGTACGGCGAATACGGAAATAACGATTAATACCGAAAGTGTGAATCGGCGCGCTACGTAAGCAAGGAGGGTGATTGGCCAGTTCATTTAGCCGGCTCCGGAATGCTGCGTTCAAATATTCGTTTTACGCGTTCAGGTACAAGCGGGACGCCGGCGATGTGAATGGCGCTCAGTATAATTGCAGTCAAGGGGAGTAGATATAGAACCGCGTTAACCGTTGGGTTTCGCACGGCGATCCCTTGGGCTGCGAATCCGATCATTCGTAGCGCGGCTGCTCCGGCAGCGGCACCGGTAATGCGCATTGCATAGCTGGCACGGCCAAGATGACCGGTTGCGGTAGCAACGAGTGCAATCAACGCGAACGCAATACAGTAGAGCGGCGACGAGAGCCGGTCATGGCCTTCGGCCCAATAAAGGTAGCGTCGCGTTTCTTGATCGGGGCCGGATATTTCAGGATAGAGTAGCTCTGGGAGATAACGCTCGCTGGCTTCACGTTCGGTCGTGCTCTGTGGCCCTGCAAATTGGTCCAGATTGAACACGTAGCTTTCGAATTGCAGCATTGATAGACGCTCGCCATTGCCATCGCTCTGTTGAACGTTTCCATTTTCCATGATTAGCCGGGCGCCGTCAGGCGTCTGTGCAACGATTCCGCTTTCCGCCAGGTAGGTGATAGGCCGTTGGGCGCTGCGGCTATCATGGACTAGGATACCGTTGATCTGACCACCGGCCTCAATATCACGAATGAAGACTGTAAGACCGGCACTTGGCGTTGTAAAAGCGCCTTCCTGAAGAATTGCCGCTCCAATATCAGTACGAATTTCGAAAACTTTTTCGCGCAGCGCACGTTGCCCGGCAGGCATTAAATATAATCCGCAGCCATAGGTCAGGAGCATCACACCCAGCGCTGTGAGCAGAACCGGTGTCGCAAGCTGGAACCGGCTTACCCCCGCAGCCCACATAACTACAAGCTCGCTGTCGCTATTAAGCTTGTGTAATGCATAGAGTGCCGCGGCAAAAAATGCGATCGGGAAGATGATCACGAGAAGCGTGGGAATGATCAGCGCTGTTAGTTGAACGAATATCACAGCTGACTGGCCGCGATTGATCACCAGATCGAGCATGCTAAGCGCCTGCGTGAGCCATACGACTGATGTCAGGAGCAGGGTGAAAAGGGCAAATGGACCGATGATCTGCCGCATTATGTAAAATGTGAGACGTTGCATGAGCTTGAGCTACCAGAAATATGGAACGCGGCGCCAGTATACCCCCGGTCGTCCCTTGCAGTGTACCCTAACCATGATAGCTGCTACCTAGCCGCAAATATGGAGGCCAAGCATGGACATTTCTTTTTCGTCATCTTTGACTAATTCCCCCGGCGCTCTGGTCGTTAGTGTCGCCGAGGGAGGTATATTGACGCCGTCGGTAGCCCGTTTTGACCGTGAATCGGGTGGTGCCATCAGTAATGCAGTCTCCCAGGTCAAATTCTCTGGCAAGCCAAGAAAATTGCTTGAATTAGTCACACCCAACGGAGCCGGGATTACACGGATTATTCTGGCTGGCATTGGCAAACCAGCTAGCTTTGATGCCAACGCGGCCGAAGATTTGGGTGCATCTATCGTAAAGCAACTCCTCGCGGGTGGGGAGAGTAGCGCTTCAGTTATGATTGATTTGCCTCCCAGGAAGGCACAGAAGAGTAAAAAGCCACGCAACACCAGGCGCGCGGGTATTTCGTCGGCGGAACTGGCGGCTCGGATCGCGCTAGGCGCCTATTTGCATAGCTACCGCTTTGATCATTATCGAACCAAGCAAGATAATGAGAAGCCTTCGCTAAAAAAAATCACTGTGGTTACGCGTACTGAGGTAAGGGCGAAGGCGCTTTGGTTCAATCTTTCAGCCATTGCTCAGGGCACCATGCTTGCTCGTGACCTTGTTAATGAACCACCAAATATTTTGCATCCAAAGGAACTTGCGAAACGAATAAAATTTCTAAGCAAGCTTGGTGTTAAGGTTGAAGTCCTGGACGAAGTACAGATGAAAAAACTTGGTATGAACATGTTGCTTGCGGTGGGGAAAGGCAGCAAGCAGCCAAGCCAGCTTGTGGTTATGCGTTGGAATGGCAAGAAAAAAGGCAAAGGTAAAAACAAAGCTGCCGGACCTCTCGCATTTGTTGGCAAGGGTGTTTGCTTTGACTCTGGAGGGCTGTCCCTAAAACCTGGAAATTCGATGGTTGGTATGAAGGGCGATATGGGAGGTGCTGCAGCGGTTGTCGGCCTTATGCACACACTCGCTAAGCGGAGGGCCGTGGTCGATGCTGTGGGCGTTGTTGGGCTTGTGGAGAATATGCCCGACGGGACAGCTATGCGACCCGATGATGTCGTTACGACTATGTCTGGGCAAACTGTCGAAGTCCTCAATACTGACGCCGAGGGGCGGCTAGTTCTGGCTGATGCGCTTTGGTACACGCAAAATCGTTTCAAACCTCGTCTTATCATAAATTTAGCAACTTTGACCGGCGCGATTATTGTCTCGCTGGGCCGCGAACATGCGGGACTTTTTAGTAATAATGATATGCTTGCAGCGCGTATCGCTTCCGCAGGGCAAATCGAAGGAGAGGCGGTCTGGCGTCTACCCTTAAGTGCGGCCTATGACCAACTTCTAAAATCAAAGATTGCAGATATGAAAAATATTGGCGGTCAAGGAGCAGGATCAATTACTGCAGCGCAGTTTCTTCAGCGTTTTGTCAATGATGTGCCATGGGCACACCTCGATATCGCCGGCGTAGCGTGGCAAGATGGCGACCGAAAACTAAAAATTCCTTCTTGGGGTACTGGCTGGGGTGTAAGAATTTTAAATCGCCTCATTACCGATCATTACGAGCGTTAGCGTCACAGCATAAGGCTGGTTGGAGCATGCGATGCCCGAAATATTGTTCTACCACCTAGAACGCCGCACCTTAGAAGACGTCCTCCCGAGCCTTCTCGAAAAGACTCGCGCCCGCGGTTGGACAGCTAGTATCCGTTTTGCATCAGCCGAGCGTATGGAGGTGATTGACAGCCACCTTTGGACTTTTTCGGATAAATCATTTCTTGCGCATGGCACTTCAGCCGATGGTCATAGTGCGCGTCAACCTATTTTTCTTACGACCGAAGAAGACAATCCAAATGATGCCGATGTGCTGTTCCTTGTTGATGGATCAGTCGTCGATAAATGGGATGATGAAGCGTTAAAAAAATTAAAGCGTATTGTATTTTTGTTTAATGGCAGTGAGGAGGGCGCACTGCATAATGCACGTTCTGCATGGAAGTGCGCGCAGGAGAATGGATATGAAGTGACTTATTGGAAAGAATCTGCTGGCGGAAGATGGGAGGAGCAGAGCTAGTCATGGACTATTTACTTGGCATCTTTTCATTCGCTTTGTTTGTTTTTTGCATCGTTCATGCGATCCGCAATGATCGCGCATTTCCTTGGATTTTCGTTCTAATTTTTTTGCCGGGCATAGGTTCTCTTTTCTACCTTTTCTTGGAAATCGTTCCTGGGCTCGGGAACGCACGGCAGATGAGGGCACTCAAGTACGGTGCAATTAAGATTTCTCATCGAGACCGTGATTTGAAAGCGGCACTAAGTGAAGTCAAGCTTATTGGCTCGGTCAATGCCAAGCGCAAGCTTGCCGATATTTATGTCCTTCGGGGTGAATATGATGACGCCATCAAACTTCTCCAATCCGCCCTTACCGGTGTACATGATGAGGATCCTGCGCTGCAGTTTGCTTTGGCCCGTGCCTTGGTTGCATCCGAAGATGGGGCCGGCGCTCAGGCAGTCCTAGATAAGTTGCAAGCGTCTAACTCGAAATTTGTCTCAGCAGATGCCCATCTTTTTTATGCGCGAGCGCTTGAACTCCAGGGAAAGGATCATGAGGCAATGCAGGAATATGAAAAACTAGTGCGCTATTATCCGGGTGAAGAAGCGCGCTGTCGTTACGCTCTTCTTTTACAAAAAACAGGAAATATTAAACGTTCCAACGAGGTGTATTCTGAGATCATAGAATTGATCAAAAGCGCGCCAAGCCATTATCGCGGAGCCCAAAGCCAATGGCGCCAAATTGCACAGCAGAATTTACGTTCATCTCGCTAGGGACTATTTGCTCGCCTTTTCGAAACGGTCTGCGGCCTCAATCCATCGCGTTTCCGCAGACGCTATAGCCTTTATGGCTTTGGCACGCTGTATCGACAATGCCTCACCCTTAGTGTGACCTTTAACGAATAGGTCAGGCGCGGCAAGCGCGGTGTCTAATTTCTCAAGGCGCGATCGAAGCTTCATCATTTCGCGTTCGGCATTGTCCATTTCAGCCTTCAGCGGCTTTATTTTCTCGCGCTGCACAGCCGCCTCGCGGCGTAGCTCGGCCTTAGAACCACTAGGCGAGCGTTTTTCGGACATCCTTTGCACCGGTTGAGCCAATACGAGAGCCTTATATTCGTCGATATCACCCTCGAAAATTTTTGCACTACCGTCGGCTAAAAGCAGTAGGCGGTCAGCGACGCCTTCAACCAATCGTCGATCATGACTGATCAAGACAACCGCACCTTCATATTCGTTGAGCGCTCCTAACAATTCGTCGCGTGCGTCGATGTCAAGGTGATTTGTCGGCTCGTCAAGAATCAGAAGATTGGGCTTATCAAGTGTTGCCATTACCAGCATCAACCTCGCACGCTCGCCACCGGACAAGTTTGAAATTTTCGTATTGACTTTGTCACCAGAAAATCCAACTCCGCCTAGTCTAGTTCGGAGCGTCGTATCGTCGATATTCGGTCTGGCATGAGAAAGTGTTTCCACCGGCGTTTGCAATGGGTCGAGTTCTTCTAATTGGTGTTGTGCAAAATAGCCGCAATTCAGTTTGCGAGCACGTACCAAGTCACCTTTTTGTTTCGCGAGCCGTCCTGCGAGCAATTTGGCCAAAGTAGATTTCCCATTGCCATTCTTGCCGAGAAGCGCGATGCGGTCTCCCGGGTCAATACGCAAATTGAGACTAGATAGAATCGGTTTGCTGAGTGTATAGCCCACCGAGACATCGCTCAGAGTAAGAAGCGGCGGAGATACCGGGGTGGGCTGCGGCAGTTTTATTTGTGCCAGCCGTTCAGCGGTTGTCAGCGTGATCGGTTTCATCCTTTCAAGTATTTTAATGCGGCTTTGGGCTTGGCGCGCTTTTGAAGCTTTGAAACGAAAACGATCAACAAAAGCTTGAATGCGTTTACGCTCATTCTCCTGGCGTGTCCGCGCTGCACTATCGAGCAGCTGTTTTTGCTCGATGGCCTCGACGAAATAGTTATACCCCCCGCTATAGAGCATCAGTTTTCCATGTTCGAGGTGAAGTATGGAGTCGACAGCCTGGTTCAAAAGATCGCGATCATGGCTCACTAATATTACTGTTCCACGATAGCGTTTCAAATAATCTTCAAGCCAAATCGTACCCTCAAGGTCGAGATAGTTTGTAGGCTCATCAAGCAATAGAAGGTCCGGCTCAGAAAATAGTACCGCTGCCAATGCAATACGCATACGCCAGCCTCCCGAAAACTCTGTGCAGGGGCGTTTTTGCTGATCGTTGGAAAAGCCCAAACCCGCAAGAATGCGTGCTGCGCGTGCCGGAGCGTCATGCGCGCTAATTTCGTTTAGTCGCGCGTGAACCTCGCCGACGCGCATGGGGTCCTCAGATACTTCTGCCTCCAACAGCAGCGTGTTTCTCTCACTATCTGCATTGAGAACCCAATCAATCAGCGATAAGGGCCCTGCAGGCGCTTCTTGCGCGACAGAGCCCACGCGCCAATTTTTACTGAGTTCAATCACACCTGATTCTACTTCTAATTCTTTTAGGACGAGCTTCAGCAAAGTTGTTTTGCCAGCGCCATTGCGTCCAATCAGCCCAACCTTGCGTCCGTCCGAAATAGCTGCGGAGGCCTGATCCAGTATCAGGTGTCCGGCAATGCGGTAGGTCAGATTTTCGATGATAAGCATTGGAGGGCTTCTATCACGGCTTGCGGCTTGGCAAAGGGCAAAGCTATAAGGCCGCGATTCATTTGCGGAGCAATCTATGGCCGTCGAGCGTACCCTCTCTATCATTAAGCCGGATGCCACCAGACGCAATCTTACTGGGCAGATCATTGCAAAGCTTGAGGCAGCCGGTCTTCGAATTGTTGCGCAAAAGCGGCTCCAACTGACGCGTGCTCAAGCTGAATCCTTCTACGCAGTTCATAGCGAGCGACCCTTTTATGGCAGCTTAGTGGATTTCATGACCTCGGGGCCGGTAGTGGTTCAGGTTCTGGAAGGTGAGAACGCGGTGACCGCCAACCGCGATGTGATGGGGGCAACCGATCCGTCCAAGGCCGCGCAGGGAACAATCCGCAAGGAATTCGCAGAGAGCATCGAGGCCAATTCAGCCCATGGCTCGGACTCGGTAGAGAACGCAGCTAATGAAATTCACTTTTTCTTCAGTGATCTCGATATAGTCGGCTAAACGAACACCGCTTCTCCGTTTTCGAGGTGGACGCGGTTCTTAGCTATCATTTCTAGTGCCTCGGGATAGATCCGGTGCTCCGCCTTAAGCACGCGGGCTGCAAGCGAGTTGGAGGTATCGTTTGGCTCGACGGAGACTTCAGCCTGAAGAATAATCGGCCCAGAATCCAGTTCAGCTACAACATAGTGGACAGTGCATCCTGAAACACGCACGCCCGCCGCTAAGGCTTGTCCATGAACGTCGAGCCCTTTAAATGCTGGAAGCAAGGAGGGGTGAATATTCACGATCTGCCCTTCCCAAATTTTCACGAAAGTCGCGCTTAGCAGCCGCATAAAACCAGCGAGACAAACAAACTCGATTTGGGCCTCCCTCAATTTAAAATTCATAGCAGCGTCAAAAGATTCGCGGGTTTCAAAATCCTGATGCTCTAAAACGACGCTCGGGATCCCGGCTTTTGCAGCGTGCGCTAATCCGCCAGCATCTGGAACATTCGAAATAACAAGCACAATCTCTGCCGGGAACTCGGGTGTTCTGCAGGCTTCAATCAAGGCTTGGAGATTGCTTCCGCGTCCGGAGATAAGCACCCCGACTTTCAACTTTTTCATTGTGAAAGTGTGCCCTCGTAGACCATTTGTAGCTCGTTGCCTTGGCTACGCGACAGATTGCCAATCCGATAGGCGCGCTCATTCGATTCATGAAACGCTTCAATGACTACACCTGCTTTACCGGCCTCGACTATTGCTATTAGGCCAAGTCCGCAATTGAAGGTTTTCAACATTTCTGAATCAGGAAGGCTTGCTTCAGAACTTAACCAGGCAAACACTGGGGGTAGGCGCCAGGAAGCCAGATCTATTTGTGCGCTTAACCCCTCGGGAAGAACACGGGGTAGATTTTCCGTAATTCCACCACCCGTTATGTGTGCAAAGCCACGGATTCCTCCTGTGTGAATGGCCGTCAGTGCACTTTTCACATAAAGGTGCGTCGGCATGAGAAGGACATCAATGAGCTTGTCTGCCGGTGAGAATGGGGCAGGTGCGTCGAGTACATGATCATTTGCAGCCACAACCTTGCGAACGAGCGAATAACCATTGGAGTGAATCCCAGAAGAGGCAACGCCTATTAGCACGTCGCCCTCGCGCATGGCATGCATATTGGGAAGGGCATGGCCGCGCTCAACCGCGCCTACTGAAAATCCGGCAAGATCAAAATCACCCTTGGCGTACAGACCTGGCATCTCAGCGGTTTCACCGCCTATAAGGGCGCAGCCTACTTGCTTGCACGCTTCGGCAATCCCTTCGACAACCTCTGCAGTTTCATCGATGTTGAGAGTGCCGGTGGCATAATAGTCGAGAAAGAAAAGGGGTTCGGCACCCTGTACGACAAGATCGTTCACGCACATTGCGACAAGATCTTGACCTATCGCACCAAATTTTTTGGCTTCGATTGCCAATTTAAGCTTGGTTCCGACACCATCAGTCGCCGCAACCAGCAGAGGGTCTTTAAAACCCGTCTCTTTAAGGTCAAAAAGTCCACCGAATCCACCTAACGCCGGGTCGGCGCCAGGTCGCGACGTCGCCTTTGCCGCGGGCGAAATACGTGCGACCAATGCATCCCCAGCATGGATGTCGACACCGGAGTCTTTATAGGTCATGCGGTTGCCACCGCGGGGTGTTGTTTTAGTCACAACTCCAAGCTGTAAGGGGCTCATTGAAGGGGCGCAAGGCGAAGGCGAGATGACCCACAAATGGTTTAACTACCACTAGCTGCTAATGGCTTTTTGTCCATTAAAACGCCGATTTCGGTTTTAGGCAGCCCTTGGCTATAATTGCCATGAACACGAGGGCGTCAAATGAAGATCTTATCAATTCTTACCGGCTTATGGTTAAGCCTGGTCCCGGCCCAGCTCTATGCTGCGGATGCGGCCCTTTATGCGGTTCCCGGAATTGAAGTTGACGCCTCGGCAGATTCAGCAACGGCAGCGCGCGACATCGCTCTGTCATCTGGCCGTTTGATAGCCTTTCAACGCCTTTATCGTCGGATCACACCATCGACCGCTTGGGACCAACAGCCTCAGCCCGAGGGGGCCTTATTGGAGCGGTTAATCCTAGGCATGCAGATAGCCAATGAGCGCCGCAGCACGACGCGCTATCTCGCTGAAGTCACATATAATTTTAATCCCGTCGAAGTTGGGGCGCTGTTACGTGGAAGCGGGATTCTTTTTGCAGAGGCGCAAGCTAGACCGATATTGGTCATTCCGGTCGTGAACAATGTCTATGATCCGCAGAGCGACTGGGCGCGCGCCTGGGCGCAACCATCTATTTTGAGAGGGCTTGTTCCAGTCATACTTCCATTCGGTGATGCAGCAGACCAGCCGGTGCTTGGGCAGGGCGAGATAGCTGGAATCGGATGGAGGACGCTCGCCCCGCTTGCTGAACATTACGGTGTTGAGGAAGTCGTGATTGCACATGCCATTCCAGATGGAAATACCGTTCAGCTTATTTTGTTCTCCGAAGTTGGACGCCAAGTAGAATCACTTGCATACGAAAACTCGAATTTTGTATCCATGGCTGACACTGCAGCACAGTTTCTTGCTCAGGACTGGAAAGAGGCTGCTGCGGTGGACTACAGTCGCCGTTCTAGTATCATCGCCGACGTTGCATTCAATAGGCCACAAGATTGGACAGCCATCCGCCAGGCTTTGGCAAATGTGCGGATAATTGCTGGAATGGATGTGCTTGGGCTTTCTCTTAGCGAGGCGCTTATTGAACTCAGCTATTTTGGCGCTCCAGAGCAATTAAGTCTTACAATGGCTCAGCAAAATCTTATTTTTAATGGTGCCCAGGGGGGCTATTTACTGCGGCTCGGTAACACACGCGCTGCAAGCAGGGAATAAATATATGCTTCGCCACCTCCCAAACATGCTGTCGGGGCTACGGCTTGCAGCTGCGCCAGCGACCGTAGGCTTGGTAACCACAGGGCATTTTGATTTTGCACTTGGCCTATTTGCCTTTGCTGGAGTGTCAGACGCTGCTGATGGTTTCTTGGCTAAGCGCATGGGTGTCACGTCGCGCTTGGGACGATTTCTAGATCCTGCAGCTGACAAGGCGTTAATGTTCGCAGCGTTTCTGACTCTGACATTTATTGGTGATGTACCGCTTTGGCTGACTCTCTCGGTATTTTTGCGTGAGATGTTGTTGATGTTGGGGATTGTCATTGCAGTGATGGCCCGCGCCAATATTACCGTAAGACCCATGCTCTTGGGAAAAGCCGCAACGACTTTACAGGTCCTCTATATCGTCATGCATTTGGCTGCATTGGCATTTGGTTTTGGGATTGAATCAGTCGAGCCTGCAGCTTCTTATCTCGTCGTGACGCTGACGCTGATCTCCGGCCTGTCTTATTGCGGTGTTTGGTTGCGTGCTATGCGTGAGCGCGATAGTCGCCCGCGTGAAAGTAAAGCTGGTTCCTAAATTTGGCCCGTCAGCTTCCGTTGCCTTTGGAGATACGTCCGGCGCGCTCGCGAGAAGCATTTATAGTCGCGCCTTCGAATGCTGCCGCAGTACGTTTTGTTGATTCTTGGCCAGATTGGCCTGAACGCAGCGGCGCATTGTTTGGACCGCGTGGAAGTGGAAAATCCCATTTGGTTGAAGTTTGGCGTACGGCTTCTGGAGGGTTACGCGTATCGGCCGAGGAAATCACGCCCGATTGGATAATGGCTGTTCCGGAGGACGCAGCAATAGCTATTGAAGATGTTGATGGATTTGAAGGCTCCACGAATGTGGAGCGTGACATCGCCTTGCTCGCGTTGTTTGAGCGCTCCAAGGGGTCACTACTTTTTACTGCAACTTTACCGCCTGGTGAATGGGCTACTGCCACCGGGGATATTCGCTCTCGCTTTGATGCCTTATTGGCTGTGTCTATGGACACACCAGACGAAGCTTTGCTTGGTGATCTCGCCCGAAAACTTTTCGCAGACAGGCAATTGTGCGTACCTGATGCTGTAATTGGAAGGATGCTGCGCGCGCTGGAACGCACGCCAAAGGCAATTTCTACTTTTGTTGCTGCGGCAGATCATAAGGCGCTTGCAGAAAAGCGTGCTGTGAACGAGCGGCTGGTCGTGGAACTCCTCGAGGAGAAAGAACGGACGTAATTGGGGCTCGTTGGCAATAAATTCGCCTAAATGGGGCACCCTTATCCCGTGCACCACTCGGCCTGCATGACAAATTTGAAAAAAGCCTTTAATCTCAATGGCCAAGGGCAATATCATAGGTGTGAATTTAGATGGTGACAGGCAAAATACGGCTGGAAGTTGTGCCGCCGGCAGTGCCGAAGGTTGAAGGCACCTCTGGAGAGGCTATGCCTGCGTCCATGGTTAAACCGGGTCCTGCACGTTTGTCGGACATTAACGCAAGATCCCCCAGCCGTTTTATTAATCGGGAGCTTTCTTGGCTTGCATTTAACCGGCGGGTTCTGGAGGAAGCCCAGAATACACGACATCCGTTGCTTGAGCGCTTACGGTTTTTATCGATTTCAGCCTCGAATCTTGATGAGTTCTATATGGTGCGAGTTGCTGGTCTCAAAGGCATGGTCAGCGCGGGGCTGAATACGCTTTCTGATGATGGTCTTACGCCGGCGCAGCAATTAGCGCGCGTAGATGAGGAAGCAAACGAGCTCATTTGCGATCAACAAAGGATATGGATGGAGGTTCAAGCTGCGCTTTCCAAGGCGGGAATCGTTATACTAAAAACCGAAGAACTTTCGGGTGTAGATAAAGAGTGGCTTGACGTTGAGTTTACCAGTCAAATTTTTCCAGTTCTAACGCCTTTAGCAATTGATCCTTCGCACCCATTTCCATTTATTCCTAATTTGGGCTTCGTCATGGCTATGCGGCTGGTTCACGATTTGGACGGGGATGCCGTCACGGCGCTCCTTCCAATCCCGTCTCAGCTCCGGCGCTTTGTGCGTCTACCGGATCATAATGGTAAAGCGCGTTTTGTCCCGCTTGAGGAAGTGATTGAACAAAATATAGGCCGTTTATTTCCTAACCACAGTGTTACTTCAAGCGGTGTATTTCGGATCTTGCGTGATAGCGACATTGAAATTGAAGAAGAGGCCGAAGATTTGGTGCGGCTCTACGAAACGATGTTGCGTCGCCGTCGCCGTGGTTCGGTCATTCGCATGAAGTGTAGTGCGGATATGCCGCTAGATTTACGAACCTTTATTGCTGAGCATCTCGATCTAGCCGACCGTCAGCCCTTCGTGGTGGATGGTTTACTTGGGCTTGATCAAACTAAAGAACTCTTGCTGGACGAACGTAGCGATCTCATGTTTGAGCCCTATAATTCGCGCTTTCCAGAACGCATTCGTGATTTCGGAGGGGACTGCTTTGCTGCAATTCAGTCTAAGGACATCATCGTTCACCACCCCTTTGAAAGCTTCGATGTCGTGCTTCAATTCTTGCGTCAGGCGACCGCGGACCCCGACGTCGTTTCTATCAAGCAAACGCTTTACCGCACATCCAAAAATAGTCCCATTATCAAAACGCTTATTGAAGCTGCAGAAGCAGGCAAATCGGTTACCGCGCTGATTGAACTTAAAGCCCGCTTCGATGAGGCTGCCAACATAAAGTGGGCGCGCGATTTAGAGCGTTCTGGTGTACAAGTTGTTTACGGCTTCATTGAGCTGAAAACCCACTCTAAGGTTAGCCTGGTCGTGCGTCGCGAAGGTGGGCGTTTGCGGACCTATGTTCATTTCGGCACTGGAAACTACCATCCGCAAACTGCAAAAATTTATACAGATCTATCACTTTTCACGGCCGACGCAGAGATTGGCCAAGATGCAGCTCAGCTCTTCAACTATATTACTGGCTATGCGGAGGCTTCAGATCTGAAGAAAATTTCAATTTCTCCTCTAACGCTCTACAAAACGCTGGCCAGAAACATCGAAGCTGAGATCGTCCATGCCCATGCTGGGCGTCCGGCAGCTATTTGGGCGAAAATGAATTCTCTCGTTGATCATCGTATTATTGATCTGTTCTACCGTGCCAGCCAGGCTGGCGTACAAATTGATCTTGTCGTTCGCGGCATTTGTTGTCTGCGTCCAGGGATCCGAGGCCTTTCAGAAAATATTCGCGTCAAATCTATAGTTGGTCGCTTTCTAGAGCATAGCCGCATTATTTGTTTTGGTGATGGACATGTTCTGCCCTCGCCAAAAGCCAAGATCTACATCACCTCGGCTGACATGATGCCGCGAAATCTTGACCGCCGCGTTGAGACCTTGGTGCCCATCGAGAATCCTACCGTGCACCAACAGGTTCTTGAGCAGATTATGGTCGTCAATTTTAAAGATCAGGCGCAAAGCTGGCACTTACAGGCTGACGGCAAATACCAGCGTAATCCGGAGCATGCGTGTACCGATGCTTTTTCCGCTCACACTTATTTCATGACCAATCCCTCGCTTTCGGGGCGTGGCCGTGGCCTAGGAGTCAAAACCCCAAGTTTTGACTCCTCACCCGAATCGCTAACTATGGGCGCTCCTTATGGAGCTAAATGTTAATGAGGTGTGCGTTTGGCTGATGCTGATCGCTTTGTAAAAAATGCAAACGTTCACGAGTTCGTCCGCTCGTCTACGGGAGAAAGTGCTCCTATAGCGTTAGTAGATATCGGATCCAACTCTGTTCGTCTCGTTATCTATGATGCGGCTCGGCGTCACGCATATGCGCTTCACAATGAAAAATCGGTTTGTGCTATCGGACGTAATCTGGTGCGCACGGGCGAACTTCATCACCCCGGGGTTGAGCTTGCGCTGGATACCCTTGCGCGCTTTCGATTGGTATCACGGGGTCACGGTGTCAGAACTTTTGAAGCGGTTGCTACATCCGCAGCCCGGGATGCTACAAATGGCGAAGAATTCGTTGCGCAGGCAGAAAAGGCACTGGGACAGAAAATTCGGGTTCTGTCTGGTAAGGAGGAAGCACGGATTGCAGCCGATGGCGTAATTGCAGGGATTTACGATGCGAGCGGAATTGCAGCCGATCTTGGTGGCGGTAGCCTGGACATAGTTGCCGTGCACAAGGGCCGTACCGGTACCGCAGAAACTTTCCCTTACGGTCCACTGCGTTTGATGGATATGTCAAGGGGCAAGCTCGCCAAAGCGCGTATGCTTGTTACGAATAGCTTTGAGAGAAGTGAACTCGGTAATGAGCTTGAAGGCCGTACGCTTTACGCTGTGGGTGGAATTTGGCGCGCCCTCGCGCGGGTTGACATGAGTAATCAGGACTATCCTTTGCATGTCCTGCACCATTACAGAATTCCTGCTGCGCGCGCACTTAAGTTTTGTAAAATTATTTCTTCCCTTTCGTTAGAATCTTTAAAACAGATGAAATCGGTGCCGAAGCGCCGCGCTGAAGCGCTTCCCTATGGTGCGCTAGTTCTTGAGCAGATGATCGAAGTATTCGGCTTGAAGGAGGTTGTCGTTTCTGCCTATGGATTACGCGAAGGGCTTCTTCAGTTGAAGCTAACGCGTGAAGAGGCGGCGAAAGATCCCTTGATCGAATTTGCCTCTGACTGGAATGCTCGTGAGTCTCGTGCGCCAGGCCATGGCCAAGAATTATTTGATTGGATGGCCCCGCTTTTTACAGATGAGAGTGACGCAGAGAGCAGAGTGCGTCGAGCAGCATGTCTTATGTCGGACATTGGCTGGCGCCGCCACCCCGATGACCGGGCACTTGGAGCGTTTCGTCAGATTTTGTGCGGGGCCTATGCTGGGGCTGACCATGCCGAACGTGCACTGATGGCATCAGCTATATATTATCGTTACTCGGGCGAGGGGACCTATCCTGAAAAGGCAGGCATGCGGCGCTTGATGGCGCCGGATGAGGTCAAGCGTGCTTTGATCATAGGCCTGGCAGCACGTGTTGCTTACTCTATTTCTGGGGCGCTTGTCGGCGAATTGGCGCTCACGCCACTTCGGGCACAGGGAGACGCACTGTCAATTGAAGTGCCCTCGGATCGTCAAGCATTGCTGAGTGATCATGTGGGAAAACAATTGAACGATTTGGCAAGAGTGGTTGGCCGTAAGCCTGAGCCAGTATTCGTCTAGGTCTTGTAGCTTTTGTCTTTTCCGACTAGGCATTTTCTTGCATTTCATCGCATAGGCTCTGAGCAATTTGCCTGACATTAATCACATAGATCCAGCCGATGGATTGTCGTTACACAATGTGAGTCGCCGCTTTGGCGCGCGGCTAGCGGTGAGCGATGTCACGCTCAGTGTGCGCCGGTCCGAGGTACTTTGTATTCTTGGGCCGTCTGGCTGTGGCAAGAGCACGACTTTGCGTGTTGCTGCGGGCTTGGAGAAGGCAGATGCAGGCCGCGTATATGTTGCAGGCCGCTTGGTAGAGGGACAAGAAGACGGTGCGTATCGAAATCTCTCGCCTGAGAGACGCGGCGTTGGTCTGATGTTCCAAGATTATGCGCTGTTTCCACACTTGAGCGTGAAGGACAACATCGCCTTTGGCCTTAAAGGTATGGCGCGTGGTGAAAGCGCAGTTCGAGTTGAGGAAGAAATTCAGCGTATTCTATTGTCGGATCTTGCTAATGCATTTCCCCACACACTTTCAGGCGGTGAACAGCAGCGCGTGGCTTTGGCCCGTATGCTTGCGCCCCGTCCGGCAGTGGTATTGATGGATGAGCCTTTTTCCGGACTGGATTCTTCGCTGCGCGCGAGTTTGCGCATCGCAACATTGCAACATTTGCGCGATGCCAACGCTGCCGTGGTGATCGTAACCCATGACCCTGATGAAGCTATGTGCGTAGGTGATCAAGTTGTTTTGATGCGCGAAGGCCGCATCGTGCAGAGCGGCACGCCGCTTGAAATCTATTCCTGTCCCATTGACCCAGAGGCTGCCTCAATGCTGGGCGGGGGCAATTTTTTTGAATGTCAGGTGAAGAATGGGCACGTGGTTTCACCTTTTGGGCCGGTTTCTGTAGCACATCTGCCTGATGGGCAGGCGGCGCAGGTCTATTACCGTGCCACTGCAATACATGTTGGAAATGAAGGTATTTTGGCCCGCATTCGAGCTATACGTCCATCGGCTGCGGGGCTTGAAATTGAGGCAGGAATAGTGCCTGAAGAGGTCCTTGGCGAAGATAAAGAGGGGGATTTGGTGCTAGCAATGGCACCAATAGGTAAGAATTTAGCCGTTGGAGAAGAAATTAGGCTCCGAGCGAATCCTGAAAACGCCTTTGTCTTCCCTTGCCTCGACTAGGGCTGTCAGGCTTAAAGTGGTTGGAGAACGCTATCTAGCGGGAAATTGAGCTCAGGAGACGGCCTGATAAAGAGGGCCTACCAAGGGACGCAGTGATGCTAGACGGCAACAATTACGACGTGGGCGCAAAAGTTGCGCTATAATATTCTGTCTGTGAGGAGAAGACCCAATGGGCACGTTTAGTATTTGGCATTGGCTTATCGTTCTGATTGTGGTGATGGTCATGTTTGGTGGCCGCGGCAAGATTTCCTCTTTGATGGGCGATGTGGCGCACGGTATCCGCAATTTCCGTGATGGGCTGAAGGATCCAGAACCAAAGACTCTTGCTGATGCGGATGGTGAAAAAGCGGACGTAAAAGAGACAGACAAAGTCTAGCCCGTAGAGGACCGCGCCCAACATTTGTGCCAGCGCGAAGGGTATATTGCTCCGAGGGCAGTACTGCCAAAAATTAGGGTAAGGACTTTTTCTTTATGTTCGACATCGGCTGGATCGAATTATTTTTCGTCGTCGTCGTCGCGGTTGTCGTGGTGGGTCCTAAGGATTTACCGAAGATGATGCGCAATATCGGGCGCTGGACTGGGCGTGCGCGAGCTATGGCCGATCAGTTCCGTCGTAGCTTTGAGGACATGGCACGTCAATCTGAGTTAGAAGAAATGCGCACCGAGATGATGAATGTTCAGAACGATACCAGCCTTGCGCAAATCAAACGCGAAACAGACGAGTATTTGGGAGATGTTCCGTCCAATCCCTTGGTTTCGCCTAGTGCAACTCCAAAGGCTGCGCGGGCAGGTACGCAGACTGCCTCACTCGAGAACAATCAGGCATCTGATGGTGGGGCTGCCCCAAGCCCGCCTAAGCTCGCAAATGAGCCGTCGCCAGAATCTGCCGACAAAAAAGTTTCGGATAGGCCATCGGCGTCAGAAGTGCGGCCCCGGATTGATCGTGATGAGTCGTAAGTAACGCCGATGGTTTCACCAACGCAGGACGACGAAGCAGAATTGGACGCGAGCAAGGCGCCGCTCCTGGATCACCTAGTTGAGCTGCGTAATAGACTAATTCATTCAATTCTTGCTTTTCTTCTCACTTTCATAGCTTGTTTCTTCTTTGCAGAGATAATTTATAATTTTCTCGCGCAGCCACTAGCAGATGCACTCGCCGACCAGCCAGGTCGGCGTATGATTGCAACAGCGCTGCAGGAAACCTTTCTTACCTATGTCAAAGTTGGTGCTTTCGGTGCCCTGTGTTTTGCGTTTCCCTTTATGGCAGCCCAGCTATGGATGTTCATTGCACCAGGTCTTTACCGACACGAAAAGAATGCGTTTTTGCCTTTTCTTGTGATGACCCCAGTGATGTTTTTAGCGGGCGCAAGTTTTGTCTATTACATCCTCATGCCGATGGCGATCCGCTTTTTCTTGGGCTTTGAAGCGCCAGGTGGAAACGGGGCGCTTCCTATCGAAGTTGAGGCACGCGTCAGCGAATATCTCGGCTTGATTATGACATTGATCTTTGCTTTCGGACTTTGCTTTCAGCTTCCTATTCTTCTAACACTGCTGGGCAAAGTTGGTATTGTTACCAGTAAAGGGCTTAAGAGCGCCCGGCGTTATGCGGTTGTAGGTGTTTTTGTGTTGGCAGCGGTGGTAACTCCGCCTGATGTTATTAGCCAGCTGAGCCTCGCTGCACCACTTATTCTTCTTTATGAAGTTTCAGTATGGCTCGTGCGCATGTTTGAGAAGAAACGTGATCAGGAGGAAGCCGATAGTCGTGGCGATAACATCACTAAAACATAAATGTTCACTGTTTTAGTCATATCGGCGCGCGTCTTTACGATTTAATGGTGCCATGTAAGAAGAACAAAGCTTCTTGATTCCAACAAAGCCATGCATGATATCCGAGAGATCCGCGATGACCCACAAGGCTTCGATGCCGGGCTGAAACGCCGTGGCGTTGCGCCCATTGCCGAAGAGATTATCAAAAAAGACGCCAAACTTCGTGCACTGGTGACCGGCCTCCAGCAATTACAAGCACGGCGCAACGAAGCCTCGAAGCAAATAGGTCTAGCGAAAGCAAAAAAAGACGAGGCCGCGGTGCAGACTTTCATGCATGAAGTTGCCGGACTGAAAGAAGAAATTCAACAAAGCGAGGAGAGGGAGCGGATCCTCAAAAGGGCGCTCGACGATATTCTCGCTGCAATTCCTAATTTGCCAGCCGTCGACGCGCCTGATGGGGCCGATGAGTCAGCAAATGTGGAGTTGCGCCGGGCAGGTAAGCCAAAGGAAATGGATTTTAAGCCGAAAGAGCATTTTGATCTGGGTGAAGCTTTGGGTCTGATGGATTTTAAGACCGCAGCACGTATTTCGGGCTCACGTTTTGTAGTACTGAAAGGCCAGCTTGCACAATTAGAGCGTGGCTTGGCTGCCTTTATGCTTGATTTGCATACCAGAAAATTTGCTTATCAAGAGATCGTGCCACCAGTGCTGGTGCGCGATGAAGCGCTATTTGGAACAGGCCAGCTACCGAAATTTGCTGAAGATCTTTTTCATGCTGACAATGGTCATTGGCTTATTCCTACCGCCGAAGTACCGCTGACAAATTTGGTGCGCGAAGGCATCCTCGATGAAGAAGATCTGCCCTTACGTTTTACTGCCTACACACCGTGTTTTCGTGCCGAGGCAGGTGCTGCAGGTAAGGACACTCACGGCATAATCCGCCAGCATCAATTTTCTAAGGTAGAATTGGTATCGATTACGACGCCAGAAAAATCCAATAAAGAACATGAGCGCATGACCGAATGCGCGGAAGAAGTTCTGAAATTACTTGGGTTGCATTTTCGTACCATGGCGCTGTGCACTGGCGATATGGGTTTTGCTGCCAGGAAAACCTATGACATCGAGGTTTGGCTTCCTGGTCAAAAGGCATTTCGAGAAATTTCGTCTTGTTCTAATTGCGCAGATTTTCAGGCACGCCGTATGAATGCTCGTTCGCGCGCCGGAGAGGAGAAGCCGCGTTTTGTGCACACGCTAAATGGATCAGGTCTTGCTATTGGACGTACTATGGTGGCGATCCTAGAAAATTATCAGAATGAAGACGGCTCTATAACCATTCCTGACGTGCTTATTTCACATATGGGTGGTGCAACAATAATTGATAGACAGGGATGAAAGCTGACTTAGGCAGTATCATTGCGACTGTGGCGTTTTGTTAACTGCTCGAAAGCCTTATCAAGCAGTTAAAGGGTAACGGAATATTTATAATTTCGCTTGGTTACGAAACTATTTCGTAACCTTTTGTGGAACACTATCCTTAATAATGCCTCACACGTAAGGAGTTTTTACCAGTGGCTTTGTGCATATGATCCAGTGGCTGTCATATGGGAAATGAGTACGGATGTTGATCGGGGACATAGTTAATTTGAATCTTGCATGGCGTGTCGTGCTGCTCTGCGTCGCTGGATTGATATTGGCGAACTGTGCTGGCACGCCAATGCTGCTCGGTGCCGGATATCGTCCAGCACCGGCAACGTCTTTCATTGTCTATGTTCGTTCCGGAGACACGCTTTCTCAAATTGCTGAGCGCCATCGCGTTTCAGAGGAAGATATTGTTGCGATGAACAACATCTCCAATCCTGATCATATCCTCTCTGGTGATCAGCTTTATGTGCCAGCCTATGGCATCCGTAATCCACCATTGGCCATAGCGTCGGTGCGCTCTCCTCAGCAGGCAAGCAGGCAAACCTCCCAAACGCAGCAGTCATCCTACCAATCGAATAGCTCTCGTGCTCCACAGCCTCAGAGTTCGGGTCAAAGCTCACCAGCGGCACCTTCCACATCTGCACGATTCTTATGGCCGGTGAATGGACGAGTGATTTCGTCGTTTGGAACCGGACCGAATGGCGAGCACAATGACGGTATCAATATTGTGGCGGCACGCGGCACTCCTTTCCGAGCAGCGGAGGCGGGGATCGTCACCTATGTCGGGAACGAACTGCGTGGTTTCGGCAACCTTCTTTTGATTAAGCATGATAATGGCTTTGTCACAGCCTATGCCCATGCTGATCGCATTGACGTTACGCGCGGACAGCGTGTTGAGGCGGGTCAGTTTGTTGGTCAACTTGGCGCAACGGGAGATGTTTCACAGCCGCAGCTTCATTTTGAAATTCGTCAGGGAACAAGCCCTGTGAACCCCTCGGTGCTTCTTATTGAAGGCCAGACCAATCAGGCAAGTTTAGCGCCAAGCGATCCTGCGAGCTCTTGAATAAACTGCCATGCGACGCGGCCGGATCTGCTGCCACGCGCTGCCGACCAGCTCAGCGCGCGCGCATTCAATTCCTTGCTGGAAATTTTTAAACTAAAATGAGCGGCATAGCCGTGGATCATCGCGAGATATTCATCTTGTGTACAATTATGAAAGCCGAGCCATAGTCCGAAGCGGTCGGATAGCGAGACCTTCTCTTCCACGGCTTCCGAAGGGTTGATTGCCGTTGAGCGCTCATTTTCCATCATGTCTCGCGGCATGAGATGCCTGCGGTTGGAAGTCGCATAGAACAAGACATTAATGGGGCGCCCCTCCACACCACCTTCAAGCGCAGCTTTTAGCGATTTATAGCTAGTATCGTCCTTATCGAAGGAAAGGTCATCGCAAAACAAAAGTATTTGTCGCTTCTCGCCGCGCAGCCGACGCAAGAGCTGCGGCAGAGTAGAGATGTCTTCGCGCGGAATTTCGATCAATGCTAGCTTATGATTTTTGCATTCAGCATTCACTGCCGCATGAACTGATTTGATTAGCGAGCTTTTTCCCATTCCACGCGCTCCCCAAAGAAGCGCATTATTGGCGGGAAGTCCGTCGGCAAATCTCTTTGTATTTTCGACCAGTGTGTCGCGTTGCCGGTCAATCCCTTTAAGCAAGGAAAGCGGTAAATGTGCGACTTTCGTGATAGGAATCAGCTCGCCACCCTCGGGCTCCCAGACAAAGGCGTCGGCCTTGGCTATTGCAGCACTAGTAGTACCATGCGGCATGTCCCCGGCTGTTTTTTCCAGAGTCTGCTTTCGCAGGACTTTAGCTAAGCGCGCGAGAAGTTTTTCTAGCTTTGATAGATCATTGCTCATTGGGGCATCGGTAATCTATTTTTCGGTTAGTTTCGAGCCCGACTTGTGAGATGCTCCGTCGGCCCCCATATTGAGCTAGAATTTTAGCCCCTGTGGCCACCTTGGTCATCAAATGGGGGCGGTTACAATAGGATAGCAGCAGGCTATAGTCCCAATACCGAGAAATAGCTCAAACTCAAAGAAAGCCTAGGAATGTCCAACGATTTTTTAATCCAAATGATGCCGCTGGTTCTCCTGTTCGCCATCTTCTATTTTCTTCTTATCCGTCCTCAGCAGCAACGCCAGAAGCGCCACCAGGCAATGGTGAACGCGGTGCGCCGCGGAGATAGCGTCGTGACAGCTGGGGGCCTGGTCGGCCGGGTGGCCAAAGTCAAGGATGATGGTGAGATCATGGTCGAAGTGGCTGAAAATGTTCAGGTTCGGGTTGTCAAATCGACTTTGTCCGATGTTCGTGTTCGTGCGGATAATGACGATTGAGGATGGGGTCCGTGTGGTCGCAAAATAATACGCGAGAAATAAGACCATGATCTATATTGGACGTTGGACGATTATTTCAGTCTCTATCGCTGTTCTGCTTGGTTTTTTGTTTGCGCTGCCGAATTTTCTTTCTCAAGAAACGCGGGCCAGTCTACCCGGCTGGATGCCTAGCAGGCCTCTGACCCTAGGCCTTGATCTGCAGGGCGGTTCTTATGTTTTGCTCGAGGTCGATCTCGTTGGGGTTCGTGCTGAGCGACTTGTCTCGGTAGAGGGCGATATCCGTTTTGGCCTTCGTGAAATTGGATATAACGCGCTTGAAACGCGAAATGAGACGGTAATCGTAAGTGTTGACCCTGCCCGTGCTGATGAAGCACGTGCACTTGTAAACCAGATAATCAATCCAGTTGCAGCCGCTGGCAGCGCATTGTTGGGATTAGGGCCGGTTGCTGAATATCAGATGCGCGATGATGGAAATGGGAACTTCGTCATTGGCTTTGCACCAAACTTCGAACGGCAGCTTGCAAGCCAGATTATTTCACAGTCCATTGAAGTTGTGCGTAGGCGAATTGATGGGCTAGGCACGCGCGAGCCAACCATACAGCAACAAGGCGCCGATCGTATTCTTGTTCAGGTGCCAGGCCTCGAAGACCCTGATGGAATGATAAGGGTTATTCAAACATCGGCACGCATGAGTTTTCGTCTTGTTGACGAGGCCGGTAATGTGCAGGCTGCAATTGCCGGACGACCACCGCCAGGCAGTGAACTCCTGTTCGACGAAAGTACGCTCCAGCAAATTCTCGTACAGCGTCGCATTTCCGTTGCGGGTGAACGTCTAGTTTCTGCCACTGCCGGCTTTAGTCAGGAACAGGCACAAACAGTTGTTAATTTTCGCTTTGACGGTGTCGGGGCGCGCCAGTTCAGTGAGATCACTAGCAATAATGTTGGCCGGCGATTTGCGATTGTTCTAGACGATCGAGTTATATCGGCTCCCAATATAAATTCACCCATCTTGGGCGGGGCAGGTATTATCTATGGCAATTTCACGCCCCAGAGCGCCAATGAATTAGCAATCTTGCTAAGTGCTGGTGCGCTACCTGCGGATCTCCTTGTCATCGAACAGCGCTCAGTCGGTGCAGAGCTTGGTGCCGACTCCGTAACTGCAGGAACTGATTCTGCAATGCTTGGATTTGGGCTTGTGATTGTCTTTATACTTTTGAGCTATGGCCTGTTCGGTGGTTTCGCAAGCTTGGGTGTTGCGGTGAATCTCCTATTGCTTGCCGGGGTTATGAGTGCTTTGGGAGCAACGCTAACGCTTCCGGGGATTGCTGGCGTCGTTCTTACGCTTGGGATGTCTGTAGATGCGAATGTTCTAATATATGAGCGGATTCGCGAGGAGATGTTTCAAGGAAAAACTGCAATCGCTGCGATTGATTCAGGATTTCGGCGCGCGATGAGTGCGATTATCGATTCTAACCTGACCACTATATTGGCTGCGCTTATTCTGTTTAACCTAGGGTCCGGGCCGGTGCGCGGCTTTGCGGTGACGCTCGGTTTGGGAATTATTCTTTCGTTTTTCTCAGCCGTCATGGTGACGCGCCTCATGATCGTGCTCTGGATACGCCGGGTGAAGCCAAAAACTATTGCGCTTTAGGCTTTTACTCGCTCCTACTTTGCTAACTGCCTGGAGCATTGCGACCCAGATGCTATAGTCTACTCGGAATCATCGCCGAAGACTCATTCCGGGGGAGGGAATGTCTATGACAGTTTTACTGACCAATTTGCGCAATGCAGTCCTTACAGGCATCGCTTTGACTGCTGTTGTTTTGGCCATCTATCTGAGCTTGAACGATGGAGCGCTTGTTGGCGACGCGTTTTGGCCATTCATGTTGCGCTGGCTGCATGTTGTTTGTGGCATAATGTGGATTGGCATTCTTTGGTATTTTAATTTTGTCCAGATACCCACTATGCCAAAAATCCCCGACGAGCTGAAGCCAGCCGTAGGGCGTTTCATCGCGCCAGAAGCGTTGTTCTGGTTTCGTTGGGCCGCGATGGGGACGCTTGCTTTTGGTGTTTTTCTCGCTGCGTTAAAACCAGGAGGATTACTTATTGATGCCTATACGCTTGATGCAGGTAACGGATTCAGCAATCCCTCGGTCGTTATAATTGGCCTTGGTATGTGGATGGGCACAATCATGTGGTTCAATGTGTGGTTCGTTATCTGGCCCAATCAACAAAAAGCGCTGAACATTGGCAACGCGCACGCCAGTCTTTCAGCCGAAGAAAAAGCGAAATCCGCGAAGAAGGCGGGGCTGTTCTCTCGCGTGAATACAGTGTTGTCTTTTCCCATGTTGTTTTGCATGGTTGCATCGCCGCACATTATCACGGGTTGAAGTCTGATTGATCTTAGAAGGCCGTCTGGGCACAAGGCCAGGCGGCCTTTTACTATCCCTATATTACCCGTACGCGTGTTTGCCGCAGGGTAATGCTGTTTACTAGCCACATTTGAGGGGGCCGTAAAACTCTTGTCCGTCTCTGATTCCGTTTTGTCATGTGCCGAGGCGGTCCGGACAGCCGATTTTGATCGCTATCTTTCGGTGCTGTTTGCCAGGCGGGATAAGCGCGCAGCTCTATTTGCGATCTATGCGTTCAATTATGAGGTCGCGAAAACAGCCGAGATGGTGAGTGAATCCACGCTTGGCCTGATCCGCTTGCAATGGTGGCGCGAGACAATTGCCGGAATATTTGAAGGAACGTTGCGGCGCCACAAAGTTGTGCTCAGCTTAAGTAATGCCATCAATTCCTTTAATCTTCCACGGATTCTGTTCGATGGTTTGATCGATGCGCGCGAGCAGGATCTGACACCGATGCCATTTCTAGTCCTAGATGATTTTGAAAACTATGCCGATGCAAGCTCTGGCAACCTTATGAGGCTTGCTGCCCGCATTTTAGGTGCTGGCAATGAATTTGATAAATGTGTGCGGCCCCTGGGAATCGCTTATGCCCTAACTGGTCAGCTGCGCGCGATGCCGTATCACTCTGCCCTGCGCCGACTAATGTTGCCCATGGATGAGGTTACGAAGGCAGGACTCTGCGAAGAAGATATCTATGCCGGCCGCACCGATAATATCCGGATACTGATGGATAGCATG
>Ga0315338_1001115_pt1 | contig 38802 bp, 46 predicted proteins | sample ASW8metaG_FD_204518 | JGI IMG/M metagenome (GOLD analysis project Ga0315338, IMG submission 204518) | Ammonia-oxidizing marine archaeal communities from Monterey Bay, California, United States - ASW #8 | ecosystem: Environmental > Aquatic > Marine > Coastal | place: USA: California | collected... | reverse complement strand
ACTCCGAGAACTTCGTGGTGATCGGCAAGGGGAACCATGAGACTTCGATCATCAAGAGGCACGAGACGGATCTGACTGGACGCACATGCGAGTTGATGTCTCACATCAGCGGCACCAAGGTTCACTCGGGTGGGTATGGCGGCTGGGTCCGCCTCATCGCCAAGTGCGGCAACAATTCAAGGCGTACGCTCGACATGAAATACTTTCATGGAAGCGGCGGCGGTGGACCAGTCACTCGCGGCGTAATCCAGACCAACAGGCAAGCCGTGTACTTGCCCGACGCCGACTATGTGGTCACCGGGCACACGCACGATCACTGGGTGGTGCCGATTGCCCGAGAGAGAATCAACCGCGTTGGTCAGGTGTACCAAGACGAGCAGGTGCATGTGCGTATTGGAACTTACAAGGACGAGTACGCGGACGGTCACGGCGGTTGGCACATAGAGAGGGGTGGGCCGCCCAAGCCAATCGGCGCGTGCTGGCTTCGACTTTGGTACGAGGGCCGGGGGAAGATCCTGCGGAGTGAGATCACGCGGGCGACGTAAGCGGCCCCCTTGGGCGGGGTTACAGAACACACCACCAATCCTATACAGTGTTTGAACCTGTTTGGCCGATATGTGATATGATGTCCCCAAAGGAGACACCCCCATGTCACAGGATCAAAGCAAACGGGATCAGGCATTTGTAAGCCTGCCCAGAAAAATCAAAACGCTTGTTGACCGGCTGGCCGAGGCCGAGGACAGAACGCTTTCCGCGACTGTTGTTCGTGCTGTGGTTCAGTACGCTGAGAAACAGGCCAAGGCAAACCCCGACCTGAGGGCACACTTGCCAAAAAAATGAGAGGATCATCAATGGAGAAGATGAACATATTGAATGAAAGAACGCCGTACACCCCCATCCCGCCCTCAGCGACATGGGAAGACCTCGGCCCGACTGGAATTATTTTGGACATGAATGAGTCGCAGTACCACGACCAGCGTGGCGTCTGCTCTGCCAGCCAACTCAAAGTGCTTGACCGTGGAACCGCGTTGCACTTGAAACATCAGTTGGATTTCCCGAAGGACACCACGGCGTTCCGCGTCGGACGCGCGCTTCACTGCGGCGTGTTGGAGCCGGGGTGGTACGAGGATCTATTCGCTACCGCTCCGCAGGTCGACAGGCGTACTAAGGCTGGAAAGGAAGAGTTCGCTGCGTTTGAAACGTCTGTTGGAGAGCGGACCATTCTGAAAAAAGAAGAGGGTGAACAGGTTGCTGACATGATCGCGGCGATCCAAGCACACCCAGCAGCATCGGAACTTCTGGAGTCTTGCCCTATCCGCGAAGCAACGCTTCTCTCCACGCTTCATGGTGTTCCCTGCAAATCTAGGATCGACGCGATGTCGGAAAGCGGGACCGTGTTTTGTGATCTCAAATCTACGAAGAACCACGCGAGCCGCCGGGAGATGGAACTGGCTGCGTGGCGGTTCGGATATGGATTGCAGATGTGCATGTACCGAGAGATGATGCGAGAGAATGGCGCGGATGTCCGGCGTGTCTCGTTCATTGCTGTCGAGAAGTCACCTCCTCACGGCGTGTGTGTGTTCGACGTTGACGAGGAGATGCTTGACCTCCACCTGCCACGACTTGAGCGTTTGCTTGACGAGTGGGAAATGACAATCGGCAGGGGCGAGTTCCCGTGCTGGTCAGAGAAGCCAGTCCCGATCGGTGTTCCCGAATGGGCGAGGCGAGAACTGGAAACCGATGTCGAACTCGTATCCGAAGGAGTGATTCAAAATGCCTGATAAAAAACCAACACCAATTCTCCAAGACATCAAGGGGAAGCCCTACGAAACGGTCGCGAGCAGAACCAAGCGGTTCAGGTACGACCATGGGGACGGAAGCATCCGAACCAAGATTACGCATCTCGATGAGGTTCGGGTGTGCTGCTCCTGCGAGGTGAGGAACGGCGACGATAAGATTCTTGGAGAGGAAGTTGCCGAGGAGATTTTCGGTAGCAACTACATCAACGAAACCTCTGCTGTGGAGAACTGCTCCACATCAGCAAGGGGCCGCGCTCTCGACGCTGCTGGGTACAACGCATCGAACGAGGTCGCGTCCTACGAAGAGGTCGAGCAGGCGATCAGCCGCCGATCTGGCTCTCCCACCACAGCCCCTCAGACGGCCCGTGCTGCGTCTGAGTCTTCGACCCCCGTCACCCCCACTTCAGCCAAGCCTAAGCCCAGAGCGGCTGCTACTGCCCCTGAGGCGGATGCGAAGGCAGCAGCCCGTGGCGACGGCACGATTTCCATCACCCCGAAGTATGTGGATGAGGGATCCAAGAAGAATGGCGACCCAATGTGGACCGCCGTGGATTCTACTGGGAGAAAGTTCAGGGTCTGGACAAAGGAAATCTCTGATGTGATCGAAGCCAATGTGGGTGCTGAGATCACCGTTTCCCTTGGCCGAAAGGAAGGAAATTTCCCGCAACCAATCACGGGCGTGATCAACGCCACCAACGCTGCTGATCCAGAGCCCGTCCCACTTCCTGCTGGACCAACGGCTTCTGACATCCCGTTCTGAATCCACTCCGCCCCTGCTCAGACCCCGCCCTCGGTGGCGGGGGGCTGGGTGGGGGAAACGAAAGAAGCAACATGATTCAAACAACCGCTACCACACCACGGGTCTTCCCTCCAGACACCACGACCCGCACCGTCGCTCTCGGATTCTACAACAGCACCAGCGTACTGCCCGGCACAACCGATCTCCGACTTTGTGGCGATGTTGTGGTCCGCGCCAACGTGGTTGCGACAGGGCTAAGGTGGATCGGGTCGTACATCCACAGCGTGGAAATCTCACGGATCGACGCGACGGTGATCGATGAGCATGGCAACGAACTGCGTGCCGCCGACGAATCGGATATCAAGCAACTCGATCTGCTGAAACTCACGGGAGAGGCATTGTGGCGGTGAGCATGGACCCAGCAATCATCGATTTCGCACTCTGGAATGCCACCGTCCACAGCCCGCAGGACCGCCTCATCCTGCTTGCTGTTGGGCGGTGGCGCAGGGTCTGGAAGGAGGTCACCCCCTCTGTCCAGTACATCGCGGACTCTGTGGGCATCTCAAGGCGGCTCGCCGCGGATGTTCTCAAGCGACTCGCTGACGATGGCATGATCGAGATCACCAAGAGGAAAGGCGCAGACGGGGGGCGCCAGACCAATCGGTACGACATCATCCCGAAGGGTTGCATCGACAGGATACCGGAGGAAAAAAGGGCCGTCCTGAGCAAACTCACAGGGTCCACCCCCCCTGCACAGAATGTACCCCCCCCCCATGCAGATCCTGCACCCAAAACTAGAACAAGAGAAAACAAGAAGCAAGAACAGTTGCTCAACGAGATTTACAGGGCGTATCCGAGGCAAATCGCACGGGGACGGGCAGTCGAGAAGATCGGGGTAGCGTTGGGGAAGATCACAGAATCGGGGAAGACTCCAGACGAGGCAGCCGCGTGGCTGCTTGCCAAGACCAAGGAGTTCGCAGCATCACCGATGGGAAAGTGTGGGATCTACACCCCATACCCCAGCACATGGTTCCACCAGCAGAGGTACAACGATGACACATCCGAATGGCAGCATGGCGATGCCGATAGCAAACCTGATCGACCAGACGAGACGGCGTGGGGAGAAGCCGATGAGCAGTTCAGTGGCATCAAGATCGACTGAGCCCCCAGACAACGACATCGTCTTCTTCGCGAGGTTGCGACGCGCTGGAGTTGGTCTTCGTCACGCCGAGTTTGTGATGGATCAGTTCACCAAAGAAGAGCAACGAGACACCAAGACCAACTGGTGGAGCGTGTTTCAATCAGAAAAGAACCGGCTCGGCACGGGCATGCTCGACACATTCCTTGGCCCACGCGGTCGCGGCAAGACCGCGATGGCTTCGATGCTCGTCGGGTGCGAGTGCTGGCGGAACACGGAGCCACTGTACGCCACGGCTATGGAACTCGCCGCCGACATACGCAAGTCGTTTGAGGATCACTCCGATCGTCGCCGCAGGTTTGAGCGGTGCAGCCTGCTCGTCATCGATGAGTTCCACAGAGCCGATAAAACCGACTGGGCAGAGCGGCTGATGGAGTCCCTGCTGGATCACCGATATCGGTACAAGCGAGATACAATCATCATCGGAAACGACTCGCCAGAGGATTTCGTCAAGCACTGCGGATCATCTGTCGCGTCCAGAATCAAAGAGTGTGGGAAGATCGTGATACTAGACGGCGAAGACTTCAGGCTCATTGGAGACAAGCATGAATGAATGCGAGAAACAATTGACGATCTGCATCGACAAGCACATTGCATCGCTCGACCGGGAGTCCCGTCACGCGGCTGCTGCTGCCGCTCTCGATGAGGGTGTGGTGTTCTGCACTGAGAAGATCGAGAGGACACTGCACCGCCACAAGCCCCACAGCACCGGCAGCCTACTCAACGCGATCCGAAGGATCTACACGATCCTGAGCCGGGCGCACGATGAGGCTGCGGATATCAAATCAGAACCATCGGTCGATGAGATCCCCTTGGTCCGGCTCGGACCCGGTGGAGACTTCATCTTTGACATCATGGAGGATGACGTATGACACTCGCTGAGAGGCTCCGCAAGGAAGCGGAATCCGAGAGGTGTGTTCCCCTCACTCCGCTTCTCAACGCTGCTGCCGACCACATCGAAAGACTGGAGAAGCAGATCGACAGTCTCAGGGAAATGGTGGGACGTGTAAAATGATGCAAGCACCAGTCCGCGACCCCGATGCGGAGTGCAAACTCAGGCTGCCAACCGGGGCCGCGCTCAACTCGCGGATCCACTGGGGCAAACGCGCCGCACAAACCAAGATCGATCGTGAGTACGCCGCAATGGCCGGTCGCCTGATCGAGGCCAAGACACTGTCCAAGGCAGTCGTTCAGATCACATGGCACGGGCGTGGCCGACTGCCCGACCTCGACAACATCGCGGGCAGGTGCAAGGCGTTCATCGATGGGTTGTCCGATGCGCCCGGCTGGTGGAAAGATGACGCCGACATCGTATGGCTCGCGACCGATCGGCAGCGGATTTCCAAGGGCGAGGATCCCCACGTCTACATCCGCGCATGGGAGTCAGACCCATGATCGCCAGACTGCTGATCGACATCCGGTTCCGCATCATCGTCGGGTATAGCCCCATACTGCTTGCGGTGATCTCGTGAGGACGCAATACGAGACGAAGGCGGACCTCTCGCATGAGCAGGTGTTCGTGGAGTCGCTGCAACGGGTCGGCGTGGTCGCTTGGAAGTTGCCAGTCGCGTACGCCGTGGACTTCTTCGCGATCACAGAGAAGCGTCCGATCTGGATCGAGTTCAAGCGGAGGTCGCACACGTATGGCACGTACCCAGACGTTGTGCTATCGGCTCTCAAGTGGTGGCACGCCACCTCTCTGGCCGCTCGCACTGGAGGCACGTTCGCGTTCGCGGTCGCGTTCGATGACCAGACCCGTGTCGCGCACTGGGATCCACACACCCCGTGGTTCCCGACGTTCAGTCACGGCGGGCGCACGCTGAACACGCGAGACTCTGCCGACATCGAGCCGGTGGCTCACATTGAAATCGATCGATTCAGGAGAATGAGATGACCGACATAACCGACGAACTGCTCCGTGTCCACGACACGCTGGCCCGGCGGGAGAACATGAGCAGCGTGTACATCGCGCAGAACGCCATGGCCGAGAAGCCCCTGCTGGACGCGATCGCCGCCGCGATTCTGACGCTCGGCGGCAGGCACGGCCCGATCGTGATGACGCAGGAGTTGTTGGAGGAGCCCGACATCCGGTCCGTGGTCCAAGACCGCCTCGATCAGGGGTTGCTGGTGCCCGGCTGGGGATCTGGATTCGTCAAGGGTGGACCCGACCGGGTGTTCGATGACCTTGATGAAATGCTGCACACCGACCACCAGTCCATGTGGAAGAAGATGGCAGAAGCGACCCGTCTCATGCACGACAAGGACAAGTGGGTCTGGCCCAACGCAGCCTGCTACACCGCAGCAGTCGCAGTTGTCACAAGCGTGCCCTCAGACATCAGCCCGTCACTGTTCCTTCGAGGAAGGCTCGACGCATGGGTTGAGATTTACGCGAACAACTACAACCCAAGGCTGTGATCTGTTCCGATGATGTGTATATCGGTGACTGGTGGCAAGCAACACCAGCGGTCGAGCGTTGCGATCGCAGCCGACTGGTTCGCGGGAATTGCGATGCCGGATTCCGACCGGGTTGTTGTCGAGGTGCGAATCCAGAACTTGACTGACTCATGGGGGTGGGTCAGCGAGGGCGATGGATCGGTGTACCTAGTTTCTCTGGAGAGGAATCAGGGGCTTCGGTCGATGCTCCGCACCTTGATGCACGAACTGCTGCACGTTCGCCAGTACGAGCGAGGAACGTGGGGCGGTGACGGTGAGCGTGAAGCGGAAGCATCCGAAGTCCTCGCGGACGCGGTTTGGATTTCAGGTTTGATCTGAAAACGCAAACAGCCCCCCGCCGTGAAGCGAGGGGCTGCGGGCTAGTACCGGCTGACGTTCAGGCCAAGGATGCGGAACACGATCGCAAGATACTTTGATCCGATGTCTTGGTCGCCGCGAAGCCAGTGGTATATGTTCGCCACCGAGCAGCCGCCCGGCTGGGCAGATACCCGGCTGGCAAGCCACCCCCGCGAGAGGTCGCGGCTGGCTAGTTCAGCAAGGACGATGTGGCGGAATTCATGCCCCGGTGCGGTTGGGTCTGGAAGGACAGGCATTGTGCCTCCGATCTCCCCGGATTGTGGTAGAATGACAGTGCCGCTGTGGTAGTGGCTGGTGGCCCCGAGGGAGACATCCTCCGGGGCCACCGCACCACTACTAGCGGTCATCGGTACGGACACAAGCACAGTCCTCGCACGGCCCACTGGGGTCGCCGCAGCCGGGGCAAGGATCCGGGTCGGCCAGCCGTGGATCACGCTGCTCAAGTCCCCGCTCGTACGCATCATCCTCATCCTCATTTTCTAGGGGTTCGGGTTCGTGCCGTCCATCAGGATCTCGGCGTGAGTGGAATTTCATGCTGCACCTCCCGTCGCCTTGTCAACAGCATGGTGAATCTGTCGCCAAAGGTTCGAGGGCAGTTTCGTAGTGCTGCGATCGATGATCGCCTGAAGCGCGGACAGAAGTTCGGGTGCCGCTGCGATCAGCCGTTTGTCTGCATCACAGTACGGGACACGGCTACCATTGGCAGAGACAACCTCACTATCGGGCGTGCCGTAGACTTTGAAGTGCCGAACCGACCAAGGTCCGGGTGTGTACGGTCTTCGATCAACAAGGCGGGGTGGTGTGGTAGTCACGAGTCACCTCCCTTCAGCCACTCAATCAGTGGCCGCAACTTGCCGAACCAGATAACACCGCATGTATGGTTCGGCATGGTCAACTCCTGCAAGGTGATGTTCAGGCGGACGGGTACGGAATACTGGTCAGCCTTCTTCTGCGGGTACATCACGGTGACACCGCGAAACCCTTTGCGAGGCCCGTTGTCTACGGACACAACCTCGCCGGTGCGGAAGCCGCCGTAGGCTCCCTTCCGCCCCTTGGTCGCGAGTACGTAGAAGCACACTCGCTTACCAATCAAATCTTCAGGCGTGCGCATTGCAAACCTCCTTCTGTGGTAGAAAGCCACACCGCCCAGCGTTGGCCGGGCGGGTGGTGGTGGTCAGAGAACTGTCTTGAGTACGGCCTCCACGCACTGCTGGTCGGTCAGGGCGAGGTTGTAGTCCAGCCCCTTCGATACCTCTGCACGGCACTTCCGTACGAGGTCTGTCTTCACACGGATCGGGGTCCGCTTGGCGGGACGCTGCCGCTTCGGAGTTGTCTTGGCAGTCCGCTTCCGCTCCGCTTGTCGCCGCGCGGTTCGCCGCTTGCCGTACTCCCTGAAGCAGGTCTTGCACTGCCACTGCAATCCATCACCTGCCGTCGAGTTCTTGTTGTACTCGCTGACCGGCTTCGTGACGCGGCACTTGCCGCACTTTTTGTTGTTGGCAGTCATGCTGCTCTCCTGTGATGCGCGGCTGAAGCCGCTGTGGTAAAGCCACTCGCAAGCGTTTCCGCTGGCGGGTGGGGGGGGGTCAGGCATCAGAAGCGATCTCGGCACCTAATTGGATTTTCCACTTGCCATTTTCCATGGTGACATTCTCGTTGGCCGTAAAGAGCCAATCATCACGCTGGGAATTCATGCCAACGGCGGAGTTAGGCTGTCGAACATAGAGATCTAGAACGATTCCTTCGTAGCAGTTAGGCCAGAATATTTGGTTCTTTCTGGTCAGTTCGTTAGAATCGACTGGAAAGTTGCAGTCTTCGCAGCCGTCGTGCTTCCACAGTTTGGAGTCCGCTGTGTATTCTTCGCCATGCTTCTCGATGTCTCCGGCGGGTGAGGTACGAATCTCAAACATGCCCCGCCCGTGCTTGCCAAACAGAAGTAGCCGGATGTCCTTGATGTCTTGAACAGTAAACTTCCTTGGTCCGGGTGGGGGTGGTGTGGTCATGTCAATTCTCCTTGCCGCTGTGCGGCTGCTGTGGTGAAACCACTCGCGAGCCTTTCGGCTGGCGGGTGGGGGTGGTCATCTCTTCGCCTTCATCGCCTTCATATGTTCAGCGTGCGAGTCCCATTCGACTTTCGACAACTGCTCCTGTGTGCAGCCTCCACATTCAAGGGCTTCCTGAATCAGGCGCGGAAGGCACTCTTCCAGCCACATTGCGTGCAAACGCTTGTTGCCTTCGTCGTTCCAGTGCTTCTCGTCTGGATCATCGCTGCGAAGTGACTTGATGTTGTCGATTAGGCCATCGATTTCTCCGACCGCCCTGTCTCGTATCGACTCCAGTTCATGGATGATCTTCGCACTGTTCTCCGTTTCGCAACTGATGGCGACATCGAGCGCTTGCTCCATCATGTAGTCAACATCGTGACTACACCCGTTGATGAAATCGTCATCGAGATACTCGCCGTCACCATAGTCGAAGTCCACATGCTCTCGGAGCCAGTCCATGTCGATTCCATGGCCCTCCAGCGTTTCGACGTAGTCGCCGTAGTTGCAGTTGAGGTTGCATCCACCATTGTTGAAGATGTCGTAGAGGATCTTGGAGGCGCACACTAGGACTTTGCAGGGGATGTCCTCAGTGAACCCCATGCTTGGGACGTACTTGTTCCAGAGCCGGTCGTACTCCGGCTTGCGATCGGCGGTGTTGTTCCACCATTGTGAATCGGTCATCGCTAGAACTCCTTCTGCCCTACTGGGCTGCTGTGGTAAAGCCACCCACGAGCCTTCCGGCTGGCGGGTGGGGGTGGGGTCAGTGGATGATGACGTAGTGCAGTTCGCCCCTACCGGGAGAACCTTCGCGTCCACCGCGATGAAGGAATGTGCATTCGTGGATCTGACCGTGTGGGAAGTTGCCTTCAGGGCCCACAGGGTGTTCGGCGTGACCTTGCGTCTTGAGGTAGTTCGGTGAATCTAGAAGCCGCTGGGCCTTCGACTGGTCTTCGTGGATTTCCAGCGAGTAGTCGTTGCAAGAGTGGTAGAGAATCATGGTCCGCTCCTCCTGCCCCTGTGGGGCTGCTGTGGTTGAAAGCCCGTGGTTGGGTTTCCCCAGCCACAGGTGATTGTGTTCGGTCAGGTGGGCGAGTAGATCGGGTCAGTCCCGTCAGGCTCGCGTCTCTTTGGTTTCCAAGGATCAGTGGTTTCTCATCAGCCCATTCATCACAGGGCAACCTTCATCAATGTGTAGCACTCTACAGCATCACCTATCGGGCTACAACACCCCACCCCCTACAAAATATAGAATATTTTCGCCACTTGGTTCTGGAATCCTCCTGAAACCCTGCTACAGACACGCCTATGAGTAGCGCGGACTCGTCATCAAAGAAAAAAACCCGTTCAAAGGGCGATGGTGAAGCGAAGACCTCCGCGGCACAGCGGAAAGCGATGAAAGAGAAACTAAAGCAGGACTGGCTAACTGCTTACGTCGATGTGGGTTGGCGGAAAGCGTGTACGCAGGTCGGTGTTTCGATGGCTCTTCCGACGTACTGGCGGCTTCACGATGAGCAGTTCGCTGATGATTTCGCAGTGTGCAAGGCTTATCAGGCAGACAAGTTGGAGGCGGTATTGGATGCAACTGCTAGCGGTGAGAACGATCTGACTTCTCCGCAGGCACAATTGCTCAAGTTCAGGCTGCAAGCACTGCGGCCAGACGAGTACCGCGACCGCGTGAGTGTTGAACAATCAGGTCCGGGTGGTGGGCCGATCAAAGTCGAAACAGGAGACGCCGGGCGGGGACTCACTCTGCTCGACCGATGGATTGCAACTGACTGACAACGACAAGCGGCTCGCTTCGGCGCGTCGGAACGTGATGCTCGCGAGCGGCAGTGAACAGGCCGACCTGCTCGCTGCGTTCCGCGCGGACCCGGTGCTGTGGCTCCGCTACTGCGCGTGGACGTTCCATGTCCGCGACGTGGACGAGTACGGAGTCGAGCGACCGAGCGTCCTCCCAGACGTACCGTTCAACCCATGGCCCATACAGGCCGCAGCAGCCCGCACGATCGCTGCTGCCGCTGAGGGCGGTCACGATGTCATCCTCCGCAAGAGCCGCGACATGGGAGCCTCGTGGCTCCTGTGCGGTCTGGCCGTATGGGGCTGGCTGCTCAGGGACTGGCAGGTCATGCTGGTCAGTCGTGTGGAGGACTTGGTCGACCGAACCGGCGACCCCGACTGCCTCTTCTGGAAGATCGACTACCTGATCGAGACGCTGCCGTCGTGGATGCTCCCGGCCCCGGCCAGCGAGTTCATCAAGGGCAGCGGGAAGTACCGCCGACACCTCATGCTCACGCACCCGGCCAGCAGCGCGACGATCTCCGGGCAGGCAGCGACTGCGCACATCGGACGTGGTGGGCGCCGGAACCTCGTCGTGTTCGATGAGTTTGCGGCACTGGACAACGCGGAGGCCGCGTGGCGATCGGCAGCGGATTGCACTTCCTGCCGCGTGGCCGTGAGTACGCCGGTCGGGCCGGGCACCCACTACGCCACGCTTGTGGCGCAGGGACGCGCCACGGGATCGCCGACCTTGATCGAGATGCTGTACACGGACCACCCGGAGAAGTCACGCGGCGGAGAGATCCGACAGGACACTGACGGCGCGATCACTGGAGTGGCTGGCACCGAGTACACATGGACGCCGTGGTTGTCCGAGCAGGTCAAACGCCGTGACCGCATCGACCTTGCGATCAACGTCTTCGCCGAAGAGGCCGCAGGCGGTGACCGATTCTTCGGTGCCCGAGACATCGAGCGTCAACGCGGAAACGTCCGGCAGCCCCGGCGGTGCATCTACGACGGCGGCGAACTGGTGGACAGCCCCAGCGGATCGTGGCGAGTGTGGGAAGAGCCGGACGCGGCAGCCGAGTACGTGTGCGGCGTGGACCCGGCGTACGGCACCGGCTCAGCCAACTCGGCAGCGTGCATCATCAACGTCAGGGACATGAGCGTGGCGGCAGAGTTCGCGGACCCGTTCATCGGAGGCCACGACCTCGCAGCCGAACTGGTGCGGATGATCAAGCACGTCTACAAGGGACGGCGGCAGACGCTGCTGGGATGGGAGCGGAACGGCCCCGGTGCATCCCTGCAACACGACGTGGACCGCACCGGATGGACGCATGTGTTCAAGGAGCGGACGGTCGGCACCATCGACTCCAAGCGGACCAAGCGGGTCGGCTGGACATCGACCCGTCAGTCCAAGCGTGCCCTGCTCGGCAGGCTCGCCACCGTGCTGAGTCGCGGAGAGATCCTGCTGTACAGCGAGGACGTCCTGACCGAACTGGGCGACTACATCGTCTACGACACGGGCGGCGTCGGACCCGGTCGATTGCGAAGCGAAACAAGCGGGGCACGAGAAGCGCACGGTGACCGTGTCATCGCGCTTGCCCTCGCACTACTGCTCGCCGAGGACGGCGGGCTTGGACCTGAACCAACGGAGCGGCTGCCGGACTTCAGTATCGGCGCGGTTCTCAAGCACGAGGAGGTGCTAAGTGGCTGAAAGCGGATACGACAAGTTCCTGCGTGACACGAGCGGCATGGGTCCAGTACCCAATGCGCAAGGTGGTGGCCGCGGCAAGCGGAAGCGGGCCAACGCTCGTCAGAAGGACACAGCCCGCGAATTCAAACCGGGCAAGGTACTCGCCCGAAACAAGCCGAACAAGGCCCCTACTCCGGGTATGAGCAAGGGGGGCTGATCATGGCAAAGAAGAAAAAGAAGCGTGATCTGAACCTCGCCTACCGCAAGGGCAACATACGGCGGACACCAGAGAACCCAACGACTGGACCCAAGCCCAAGGTTGCCAAACCCAAGCAGACCACGGACCTCGGTGGTCCCGGTGATACGACTGGTGGTCCCGATCCAACGCTCGGTAGGCCCGGAAAAATAACCACCGACACGAACGGAACCAGCAAGAAGTCCAGCCGCAAACGCAAGGGCAGCGGTTACACGACGTTCCTTGGGGAGACTCCCGGCATGGGCCCACTGAGTCCCGCTGGAACACCACCTCGTGATCGTCGTGGTCGTGGTCGGCGTGATATCGGTCTGGGATTCGGACCCGGTCAAGGCGGTGGCGGAACACCCGGCGCAGGAGGACAGGGCAAGTGACCACCAAGTCACCCAGATCACGCGGCGTGGGCGACACGCTGGCAAAGGCGATCAAGGCTGTGGCCCGCGTCGAGCCGTGCAAGAAGTGCAAGGAGCGTCAGATCCTCCTCAACGCAGCACTTCCGTACCGAAGAAGGAAACGCGATGCTTGACTGGATGTTGACACGATGGGTCGAGGAGATCGACGTTGCGGAGAGATTCCGCAACAAGCACCTATCTCACTGGGACTCGATCATCGAGCGGATGACTGGGCCGGACTACCGTGGTGAGGGGAACAGCGAGGGAGACCCGGAGAACTTCGTCCACCAGTACATCGCTCTGGTGCTGCCCCGTCTGATCTACGACAACCCGAAGATCCGCATATCCAGCCGAACACCGAGCGATCACATGATCTTCGGTCGGCAGTTGCAGGGTGCCGTGAACACATGGTGCAAGTCCACACGTCTGCGTGACACACTGGCTCGAATCGCGACCGACATGCTTGTGGCGTTCGGCGTCGGGATGGTGGTCAACGAGCCACGCCCAAGCATGCGGTCCATTGACGGCAACCAGCCATGGCTACCCCGCATGTACCGGATCGACCCGCACGACTTCTTCGTGGACCCGCAGGCGGCTCACATTGAGGAGGCGAGGTACATCGGTCACCAGTACAGGATCGACCGCGACGATCTGCTCGCCCGCGCTGAGGACGAAGACGGCTGGGACGAGACGGTGATTGAGCGGATCGGCGGCGATGACAGCGACTACCGCAATCGGATGGGCGACCGAGAAGGTGCTGACCGCGACCAGATCACCGTGTACGAAATCTGGGTGCCTGAGTTGATCACCGAGAACGAGATCGCAGATGAGATGCTCGACACCGATCTGCACAACGGAAGCATCCTGACGGTGATACGCGGTCAGTCCCAAGGCGACGAGCCGGGTGCTGTCGGGTTTGCGAGAGCCGCACGTCCGTACTACGGGCCACGGAACGGCCCCTACCAGTTGTACGGGTGCTACAGCGTTCCGGGTGATCCGTACCCACTGTCCCCGATGGTTCCGCTGATGCCTCAGATCGAGGACATCAACGACCACCTTCGGAGCATGACGCATTCGGCTAGCACGTACAAGCGGATGATCGCAACAGACAGCCGCAACCAGAAACTCGCCAACGACATTCGTGACCGAGAAGACCTGACTGTCTTGTTGGTGGACGGCCTCGACCCGTCGCAGATTGTCCCGATTGAGGTCGGCGGCATCACCGCACAGCAGGTGACGTACGCATCGCTCACTCAGGACCGCCTCGACCGTGTCTCTGGCATCCACGACGCCATGCGTGGCAACATCTCCGGCAAAGCCACTGCGACCGAAATCAACGTGGCCGAGTCGGCGGCTGGTCTGAGGCTTGCCCACATGAAGCGGGAGTTTCAGGAGAATGTTAGCCGTGCGATCACTGCTGTAGCGTGGTACATGTTCCACGACTCACGAGTGGTGTTCGCGGCAGGCGACAGCGAAGACGGCGCGATGCTCGGCATGAGCGGCATTTTCGTGGGCGGCAGCGGCATCGGGTACTTCGAGGACATGATCGTGTCGGTTGACTCAATGAGCATGAGCCGTGTCAGCGAGAGCCAGCAGCAGCAGCGTGGGGTCGAACTGATGCAGGTCATCGGCGGACTCGCCCAGCAGATGCCGCTTGCCCCGTGGATCGACTGGCAGCAAGTCCTGAGCAACGTCGGTGACGCGCTGAACATGCCGGAACTCGGCAGCATGATGGATCCGAGCCGCATGCAGGCTGCGATGGAGCAGCAGCAGCAGGCCATGGCACAGCAGCAGCAGGCCCAGAACAACGGGAGGACGAGCAATGCCTCTGTACCTGTTTGAGGACGTTACAACCGAGGAGCGTGTACGGCTCGCGTACACCATGGCAGACGTTCCCTCGTGCGGCGACACCATCGCGATGGGAGACACCGAGTACAGGCGTCTGCCTGAGACCGACTTCCAAGTGGACGTTGGTGCAATTCGGTGGAAGTACCCGTATGTGTCGCAGTCACTGCCCCGCAACCTCGACGGATGCAAGACCAACCGTCAGGGGAAGCCGATCATTGAATCCCGCAGGCACGAGGCGAACGTCGCCGCGAAGCACGGATACGAAAGGGACTACTGATGCCACAGTACGGATCGAAGAAATTCGCATACACGCCGAAGGGGAAGGCCGCAGCCAAGAAGTACGCCGCAGCCAAAAAGAAGAAGAAGAAGAAGCCGGGTCGTAAGAAGTGACCACTGAACCCACAACCACCAAGTCAGGAGTATGGACATGTCCGACGATGTGAACCCAGCAGAAGAAACCGAACAGGTCGAAACGAACGAACCAACCGCTACGGACGAGCATGTTTCTCACATAGATGAGAAGCCCGTCCAGAGCGATGACACGGTACTCGCCGCCCTCATGGCGGACGATTCCGATGCGCAAGATGCGCAGAAAGAACAGGACAGTGACACGCCTGAGGACAACACTCCTCAGGAGGAGCAGGATGTGGACGATGGGGATCGGGACGATCTCATCAAAGCCCTGCGTCGGGATAACGTCCCGATGAGTGTGATTGAGGCCACGGACGATGACACGCTGCGTGAATGGGCGAACAAAGCCCAGAAGCGTCAGACCGATGTCGATTCGTACGGCGGTCGCCTGAAGGAACTGGAAGCGAAACTGGAGACGGGCGACGAGTCCGCCGAAGATGACGCTGGTGATGACGGATCCGAAGCCGGTGACGGGAACAACAATCCCCTCGCTGGCGTGGACATCCCTGAGGCACTTGCTGACATCGTCGGTGACGAGGCTGCACAAGCCATCGTCGGCATGATCCAGAACCACAACCAGCAGCAGACGCAGTCAACACAGGCTGCGATCGAAGAGTCCCGAATGATGACCCAACTGATGATGTTGGACCAGTCGATCCGGCCCCGCTACGGCGATGCCGCACCTGACCCCGACACATTGGTCGCCGAGATGGCTCGGCTGGGCGAAACTAAACCCAACTCGTATGAGTCCACGCAAGACATGCTTGAGGAGGCGTACCGCAATCTGGCGGGTGATCCACCCGCGAAGAAGAAGCGGAAGACACGCCAGCCGACCCCGACACGATCGCAACCAGCACGACCAAAAAGTTCACCCGCGAACGAAGAGGACGTTGCACTGGAGGTGCTGATGTCAGGCGGCAGCCGAGAGGATGTGGAGCGGGCCATGCGAACATGACTAGGAGGAAAGCCCAATGAGTGGCTCCCCAATCAGTGTGTTCAATGACTTTATGAACACGACAGGCCCGACATACTTGTCGAGTGCCGACGCCGTGATCAACGAAGCCGTCAAGAACACCTACGCATTCAGCAGACTGCTGAAAGAGAAAGGCACGGAGCGAACCGTGCAAGGCGGCACAGAGATCCGTGATGTCATCATGTTCGATGACGGCAACACGTATGACCACTATCTCCCCAATGAAGCGTTCACATGGCAGAACGTGTCGGTCACCGACACGATCGCGGCCCCGTGGCGTTTCACGATCGACCACATGGCGTGGACCGATCAGGAAGTGGAACTCAACGTGTCGGAAGGTTCTTCCAAGGAAGCGGCTGCCGTTCAGTACAAGCGACTGAAGCGGATCAAAGAGCAGCGTCTGTGGACTTCGATCACGAACGGGTTCGAGGCCGATCTGTGGAAGACCACGTTCGGCAACTCTGGACAGATGGAAGACGATGGCGGCAAGTTGCCGTTCAGTGTTCCCTCTTTCATTACAGAGAACCTTCTCGGTGACACGACGGGTGATGCGGTCACTGGCGAATTCGCCCAGCGTGGCACAGAGCCACTGGGGTGGACAACCACCATGGGCATCAACCCGGCCACCGAGAATCGGTGGAGCAATCAGGTCGAGTTCTACGATCCCGCTCTGACGGACCCCAACTCGGCTCAGGTCGCACGGGCGTACAACCGGCCAAACGCTGGCACATGGAAGAGCGGCGGGATCTTCCCGGCGTTTGACAGCATGTTCCTCAAGTGCCAGTTCGTGCCACCAAGCACAAAGCAGGAGTACTTTGAGAACCCATCGCTCAACCGACAGATGATTCTCTGCTCCCGCCTTGGAACGACGCAGTACAAGCGTTCGCTCCGCGAGAGCAATGACCTTCTGGTCGCTCCTTCGGACCCGGCGTACAACAACCCGACGTTCAGTGGCATCGAACTGATGTACTGCGCTCACCTTGATGACGCGGCCCTGTTCCCATCGCACGCCAGTTCTACCCGAACCGGCTACGATGACTCGGCGATCACCCAGTCAACCACTGCCGGAGCCACAGAGGCCGGTGCTATTGACGCTGGCGCTCGCTACTACTGGGTCAACGGTGCGTATCTCACGCCCGTGATTCACTCTCGCCGCTACTTTGCGAAGCATGACGTCATGCGTTCGCCCGCACAGCCATTCACGCATATCCAACCCGTGGACTGCTGGTGGAACCTCTTCTGCAACTCGCGTCAGCGTCACGGAATCGTGGCCCCGCTGGTCAGCACTACCTGATACGAAGGAGACATGAACATGTCACTCGCACTTACTCAGCCCCCCGGCGGGCTGACATTCAACCCAACAACCGTAGCGGCTACGGCGGCGGCAACCATGGCTCTCGGAGAGGTGGTTCACATCACCGACTCCGGCCTGATCGCGGAAGCACCAACCGATCCCACGGTCGTTGTCACCAAGTATGCCTCAACCGCAGGCAGATGTGGTTTCTACGGGGTCGTGGTCGAGGAGATCACGGCAACCAGCCCCGGCAGGATCGCCTTCAGCGGCATCCACGAATGCGCCCATCTGGGATCCGGCTCCAATGACTGGGCTATTGGCACACCTTTGACGGTGAACGCTGCTGGTCAACTTATCCCAGCCGTGAACCTTCTGATCGTCGTGGCTTACGCCATGGAGGTTGTTGATGTCGATGCCGAAACAACCGGCACAGGCAAAGCCTTCATGGTTGGCGGACCTGCAACCACGCAGGCGAGCATCTGATTCTCGATTCTCTTCTCCCCTCTCGTAGAGGGGGGGCCTAACAGCCCCTCCTCTACTTCCCCTTGGAGTTCTCATGCTCATATCAGTAGCCACATCACATGTTCGTCACAGCATTGGGGCGTACCCATCGGTCGCTCCCGGCCAGACGGCGGATGAGCGTGTAGCCGAAATCATCAACCACGCGGGTCGGCAACTCTACTCCCGTCCATGGAGATTCCGCGAGCAGTCAACAACACTGGACACGACGGCAGACTCTCGCGTGGTCGCGCTGCCAACATCGGCGGCTTTGGCGTTTGAAGAACTCGTTTCTCTGACAAGGACTGTGGACGGAAGGCCGTTGGAGATGTCCACCGTCGAAGACATGGACCACCTGTCCGACGCCCTCGGCGGAACCAACATCAGCGGGTATGTGTCCCGTGCATCGATTGCGTGGACCAGCGGCGACCCACAGTTGCTCATCTGGCCGACCCCGTCATCGGCGGACACCGATGTACTTCGCATACGCTACCGCAAGGCGTGGGAAACCATCACCGGCACTGATGTGGACACCAACACGAAAACGATCGGCATGCCGGGATACGCCGAGCAAGTGTTCATTGCGTACCTGAGAGCGTTTGCTCAGGGTTACGAGGACGAGTCCATGACCGCCCGGCTCGCCGAGGTGGAGGCTGGACCGATCTTGCAGACAGCAATGATGAAGGACGGCATTCAGAACAGAGACGTTGGGAGGCTGAAGTCGCAACGCGGCAGTACCTTTCGGCGTGGAAGAGTACGAGCCTGACATCATGGATCCCCCCGCAACAACCTCCGACATCCGTCAAGAGGGCCGCTACCAGAACGAGCGGCGGTATCTTGTGAACGCGGTCGTGTGGATCAACGGAACAGACTACATCGCTGGCAGTGAGGTGCAGCCCCATGTGGCTCCTCCCACATCACCATGGTCGGTGTACACGCCATGAGCCACGAAGGACGGGAGAAGGTGGCAATTACGACCAACGTGTTACAGACCGTGGTACTCCTGATCGCCATCGGCGCGGTGATGCTCCAGATGGGCCGCAAGGACCAGCAACTGGAACTGACCGCCAAGGCCGTGGAGACTCTCCGTGATATCACGACCGACCTCGCAAAGACACAGATCAACCTGACAGTAAACACCGACCACCTCAGTGCAAGGGTGGCGGAGTTACACACCAGATTGCACGAATTGGAAACCAGACAATGAAGTCATGGAAAACAACAGCGGCTGGTATTGCCGCACTCGTCGCGGTGGTTGCCACCGCAATTGCGTCACAGTTTGACGGCGATGCTGCCACCACTGCTGAGTGGGGAGCGGTTGTCACTGCCGTGTTCGTAGCCCTCGGCTTCGTTGCAAGCCGGGACAACAATAGGTCCAGCGAAGACGTTGGCGCCGGGTCCGATGGATCCTGATGTGGTCTTGGCTTCGGGAGGTGATCCGTGCGATCACTGATTCGCTACTGTCACACGCACGTGCAGGCAATCGAGCAGTGGACGGCGACCGCCGTACTCGCATGCTCCGTCGCGCTGGTAATCGTGTTGCTGATTGGGTGCGGTCCAAGGGTGGTCCTCGTGAGTGAAGACAGCCCAGTCCGAACTGGTGACGATGTGAAGGGCCATGTGTACGCGCTGGTTGGTGGGCAGTGGCTTCCAAGCAGCAACAAGGTGCTTGTACCGGAAGGCTGGTACTTAGTGCCACCCTCGTTTGTGGAGAGTGATCAATGACTGCAAGAATCAGAATACGGCGTGCGACACAGGCCAACTGGAAATCCGACAACCCGACGTTGGATCATGGCGAGATCGGAATGTCGTTCGTCGGATCGCTGTGCGTTGGCTTCAAGGTGGGCGACGGATCCACTGTGTGGAACTCGCTGGTGCTGTTCAAGCCGCCGACCATTGTCGAGGATGGAACGGATCAGACTGTCAACATTCTCTGGTCTGATGTCGCACGTCTGGCCGGAGACAACACCTTCACAGACGGGGTACACATCTTCGGACCCGCCGGGACGCCGGGCAGTGAGACCCCGCTCACTGTCAAGGGCAAGTTTACTGTCACAGAGTCCTCATCGTCGGCGGCTGACGGCGACCTCACTGTGTCGGCTGGCGATGTGGGCGTGACTGCTGGCGATGTGACTGTGACTGCTGGCGACATCTCGATCCCCGAGTATGACGGGACCGAGGACGAAAATGTACTGAAGGGTGGTTCCGGCACCAAGGGCTGCTTGTTCATGTCAGCAAATGGACCGTGCTTGGCGAACGGCAATCTTCTCGGCAAAGCAAAGGATGTTAGCGACACCAACTTCGGCCCGTTCGTCATAGTCAACGAAGACAAGGTTGTGGTAGGAGGATATGACTCTGCAACTGCTTCTACTGGCAATCAAACCACACTTGAGTATGGATTACAGCCAGAGAACTCCAGCGATCTCGCCACACTTGGCGGAGGCGCGTTGCCAACAGGCGCACTTATAATTCCAACCAAGAAACTGGTCGTGGATCACGTTGCGGCAACCATCCCGACGTTCGGCAACATCTTCTTCACGGCAGAAGAACTTGCATCCGCTGATGGGGTGACAGACTTTGCAGGAGCCACGGGTTCTGGAACAACAAAATTTCTTCAGAAGGCAGCCGCGTGGGGGTCCAAGTACCTGATGCTGATGTTCCACTTCAGAACCGAAATGGGCAGCAACGGAGAGGATCTCAAATACGAACTTCTTCTCAAGGACGGCGGTGGCGACATTATCTCACCAGCCGACTTGACCGACGAGGACAACGGAAACTGGTACGGCGACCACGGAACTGGTGGCGGCACAGAATTTTACTCAACAACCGGCGTCATCACAACAACCGCAGCGTTGGATGCTGATGGGAAACTACAGATCACACTGACAGAGACGGGCAATGCCGCCTCCCACATCTGGATCGACAAAATCAACTGGTGGGCGTCCTCGTCCGCAATCGCATCCGACGATTGGCATGACATCGAATACACTCCCTGATGAGACTCCCCATTGACATCCCGCTTCTGGGCTGGACCACGGACTCGCCGTACACGGCGGTTCCGCAGGGGATGTCACTGGACCTGCTCAACGTCATCCCGAACGACCAACATCAGGGTCGCATGCGTCTTGGTCTTCGTCCGGCACTCACGCTGCTTGATGTCATTGGAGACGTAGAAATCCAGTGCCTGATTCCATGTAGCAACTACGCACAGACAACATCTTCGTCGGGAGTCTACGAACGCACGGATCGCACCCTGATCGTAGCGGGCGGGAAGGTGTACCAGATGTTCCCCGGCAGCCAACCAGAACTCGTTGGTGGTGGATCTGTGTATCTGAACACGACGGGCCGCGTGAGTGGTGTTCAGTTCAAAGAGTTTGCGTACCTGTGTGACGGAACCAACTACGAAAAGGTCAGCCTGAACGTGAAGGCTGCGGCGAATGTGACCGTGGCGAATTGGACCAACCCGGACAATGACGATGGCCCCGACGAGAAGGTGAAGTCATCCGCCGGAAGCCACTTCGCTAGAATCATCACCCGGTTCGGGGCAAGGCTCGCGTTGACGGGCGTGGAGACAGCCAGAGAGAGTTGGTTCCTCTCGGCGATCGATGACGCGGACGATTGGAACCCTGATAGTTCTCCCGACTCCGGTGCCGACGCGGTCGCTGGCGGATCTGGCGTCGAGTACGGTTCGATCGGAGAGCCGATCACCGCGCTCATTCCGTTCGGAAACTCCGGGCTGCTGATCGCAGGCAAGCGGTCATTGACATACCTGACCGGCGACCCCGTGTTCACCGGAACGGCGATGCACTCCATGAGCCGATCTCTTGGACTGGTCGGCCCCAACGCATGGTGCGGAGGACCGTCTCAGTCGGTGTTCGTTCTCAGCGAAGAGGGACTGCTGTTCCTGACCCCGAACATGTTCGACGTTGACAAGTCTGCTGCGGTGAGTGGCGGCAAGTTGGACTCGTTCTTCCAGAATCGCCGATGGTACGACCTCGACCCTGTTCTGGTACATGATGTATCTCGCGGAGGCGTGTGGATCTGGCTCAACGACACGAGCCAGCCGACCCGTTCGGATCACCTGTTCTACTCGTACAAGACCAACGGGTTCTTCCCGATAGAAACCTATCACCCAGACTTCACCGGCGCGGTGGAGGCAGTGCATGGTGCGGTAACCGTGGGCGGAGCGGACACCGTGATCATGGGAAGCAGTGATGGCGTGATCGCCACGTTTGATCCGAATGTGATCTGTGGATCCGATGGTCAACTTGCTAGTGCTGTAACGTGGTCCTCGTGGACAGACGGGAACACTGCGTCTCTGCTTCCCGCAGCAGCCGGACCCCAGCGGATTGAGTCTCATGTGACCATGGGTCCGATCGCCGGACCCACCCCAAACGAGGTACTCATCCGAGAAGTGACTCTGGAGTCGGGACTCGATGAGTACTTGCCAGACACTGCGAGCAAGGGAACAACGAACAAGCCGAGAGTGGACCTGATCTACGGAGAGAGTCCCCAGCGTGCGGTCGGTTCAGACGTATCATCGGTTTCCGTTATCAACAACGAGCAGATCATCCTGACGTGCGGATTCTCTGGTGGTCTGTCGCCGCCACCCCCAGACGTCACCCTCGACGGCGGAACGCAAGACGGGCTTGGTGTAGCCGCAACCGCTACCTTTACATTTGCAGATGATCAAAACACCCCCAGTGGACAACAAACTATTACCCTTATCGATACAGCGGGTACTAGTAGAGCCTATGTAATTGATAACGATTATGGTGCTTCTGGTCCGTTGGAATTCAATTCAGGTGCTACTGGCGCTTCTGCTGCGGATAACTTCAAGGCACTTGTAGAGAGTTCAGTCGGACACAACGGCACTATTTTAGTGAGCGTAGTCGCGGATGCAGTGACTATGACGCAGTTGGTTGGTGGAACTGACGGAAACAGAACCATTGCTCATAGCAGTGGTTGGGATGCACTTTGTGATGTCAATCCTCCAGCCGCTTTCGCTGGTGGTGCCGCTGGTCCCTTGGACTATTGTGAGAGCAACGCCGCTGGGGCCATACTTGGTGCGGCTTCCGATGACACCGCCATTGACGGAGGTGGGGCGAGCCGGGCTTGGGACCAGATCCGGTGGACCGCGAATGACCTGTTCGTCGGTGAAGAGGACCGCAGGTATGAGCCTGTGACGGACTCCGGCTTCTTTCTGATCCGTGAGACGTGCCCGGGCGATGTCGCTGGTACAGAGCGGTGGGTCATCAAGTACGACTCAAGCGGGACGTATTACAACAACATCTCTGGTGGAACCGACTCGAACCCAATCCACTACGTTCAGCAGCCGGATGACACCGGCGCATACCCACTGAGCCTGACCAACCAGACGTTCCACGGACAGAACTCGACCGGCGCAACCGCAACCTTCACGTTTGGCGACACAGAGTTCGACGATCACGATGAAGCATCTATAACCTTGATAGATGCAGGGGGTATCAGTAAAACCTATGTCATATCCAACGATTATGGGGCCTCTGGGGATAATCCGCTAGAGTTCAATGCAGGTGGTTCTGCCACCGCTGCTGCTGCTAACTTCAAAATAGCAGTAGAACACCCGGACACCCACAACGGCACTATTTTAGTTCGCGTTGTTGGTGGGGCAGTCACTCTAATACAGGCAACTGCTGGCGTACAAGGCGAGACTGCTATTGTCCATTCGACTAGCCCTAATTGGGATAGCATTTGTGATGTCAATCCTCCGGACAATTTCGCTAGATCCCACCCAACCGGGAGCGAGTTTGGCACGTTCGATGATTCGTCCGTTGGTGGGCAGTGGAACGATGTGACAGATGATTCCACTGAATACGTCGATTTCGTACAGGACATCCTTCGCACGGAGGCCGGGGTGTTCGATGAGGTTGGACTTCTTGACATGGGGTGCCTCGTCGCTGGCCGTGGAAACCGCCGCCGATGCCGGATCCGATGCCTGACTGCGTTCATACGTGTTGAGGGTGTCACTGAGGACAACACGAGCGGGTATCCGTACACACTGGAACGTGTCAGCGTGGAGGCTGACGTTGTGTCTCCCAGAAACGACGTTGAAGTACTTGTCTGCACTGGATCAGGGGTGTCCGCAGAACCAGATGAACCCGATGACTCAGAGCCGGTGTATGGCGCTTGCTGCGACGGTAGTGATGTGTGTACCGAGACAACCGAGGAAGCGTGTGTGGCTGCCGAAAGTGAGTGGCACGGCGACGGGACAACGTGTTCTGGTGGCTTCTGCGCTGCCAACGAAGGACTCGGATCGTGCTGCTACACCAACGACGCTGGGACCGTTGTGTGCGCCTACGTCACAGAGGGCCACTGCGATCAACTGGAAGGGACGTGGACAGAAGACGTGACGTGTGCCAACAACCAGACCTGCATTCTTGGTTCGTGCTGCTTCGTGTCTGTGCCACATCCGGAATACGGCTGGTGCTTCCAAGCGACAGAAACAGTGTGTACCGCCAATGGGATTCCACAGGGTCGAATAACAAGTTGGACCGAGGGCGCAGAATGTCCAGACGGGGGGCCGTGTGCCTGATTCATTGGTTGACAAGATGATGTCGTGGTTCCGCGGAAACGAGGACGCCGTTCGGTTTGCCTTGGATCTGTGGGTGGTTGCCAAGGTCTGGGATGACGTTGTGGACCCGTCCGCTGATTCGAGCGTTGAAGACGTGAACGACATGTTGCGGCGATTGATCTACACAATCCCAACGAACCCGTTCTATGCAGCGAACGCGCACGAACTCGCACCGATCATGCACGACATGATGCTTCGCTGGCAGATTGCGATCAAGATGGAGGGTGACCAGAAGGACGGAGACCTCCACAAGGCGTTCATTCTCCGCGCTGGCATCTATCAGGTACTCGTGTACATCGCGAGCCTGTCGGTTGACGCAACGTGGGCAGTTGTTGTCGGTCCTGAAATCTGGCGGACGTATGGCGTGACTCTGGACGAATATGTGAAGGCGATGGACTAATGAGTGTTTCGATTGTCACTGGAGTTGGTCCCCGAACCGGCACATCGTTCGTGATGTGCAGGGCAAGGGACGCTGGCATGCCTGTGAGCGGTGATCGGTTCCCGGCGAGTACGGTTCCGAAACACAACCCTGACGGGTACTGGGAGACAGACCCACGCGACATTCACGCACTGGACAACACGGTCGCGAAACTGTGGGGACAAAGCATTGCGTCAGTCGGAAACGCGCGGATCAGCAGGTTGCTGGTTCTTGAGCGTGAGAACAAGGACGAACAAATAGAGAGCATGCGTCGGGTGTTGAAGGACGAGTTGATGCTCGCCGAAAACGCCGAATACGCCGGAATCGCTGTGGATTCGTCAGACATCCTGTCAGAGTTCGTCCGCAACATGGACAAGTGGTTGTCAGGGATAGAACATCAAAAGATCCTGCGGGTACAAACACGCGATCTGAGTAGTCGAATCGGAGAGGTTCTTCGATTCCTCAAGGGAGGTTTGTGATGGGACTTATAGCGGGTATCGTTGGTGCTGGTCTGATCGTGGGCGGCGGAGTCATGGCCCACCAAGCGAATATGTCTCAGAAGGGAAATCTTGGACGCGCTGCTGGCCGTGTGCAGTCGGAGTACAACCGACTCACTCTTGAGCAGGAGGAGCGGTTCGCGGACATGTTCAGGCGGTTTGGTTCATCGTACGACTCCAGCGTGAGCGGGTTCGAGACTGCTGGGGACGAGATGATCGCCGACCTCACGTCGATGTACGACGAGATCGCGATGGGGTTGTCTGGCACACAGGCGGAGGCTTTGTCAGCGTACGACGTTGGACGAGTCAACACACTCGAAGCCACACGACGAGCAACGGAAGCATCTGCTGGCCGTCAGATTGCGTCGAACGTATTCGGTGGACTTGGCAACACGACGTTCGGCAACGCAGCGGTCGCTGGCATACGGGGTCAGGGGGCTTTGCAGGAGGGCGTGATCGAAGAACAGTACGCGACTGGCAAGGCCGCGATGATGAACCAGCAAGCGATGTCGTACGCGGGACTGAGAAGTCAGCAGGCCGGTGCGATCGGAAGCATGACGCAGTCGTACAACACAACGCTTGCAGGCATGCAGCAGAGGGGAGCCGGAATGAAGGTTGACCTCGAAAACAACGCGCTGAGCCAGTGGCTGGCACTACAGTCACGGCCTATTGACCTGAGATACAACACAGACATGCAGATCGCGCAAGTCCCATCTGGTATGGCCACAGGCGGCGGCGTCATGGGGTCAATCGGCGGGGGTCTTATGGCTGCCGCAGGCGGAATGGGATAGCAAGGAGCGAACACAATGGTGTACGAAGGCAACTGGACTCAAACCCAGCAAGGCACATACATGCAAGACGGCGTGGCTGCAACTCCCCCGTCGTTTTTTGGTGCCGGTTCCGGCGGCGGCGGCGGTAGCAGCAGCGGCGGTGGAGGATTCAACTGGGGAATGTTCGCAGCGAGCGCAGCGCAGGGCATTGGCGCAAGCATGCAGAATCAGGATCCCATGAACGCATACGCCGGTTTGGGTGCTGGCATTTCCGCGGCAACCGGCAACGCACAGAGTGTCGTAGACGATGAACGCAAACTCAAGTACATGGAGGCTGCGTCGAAGATCGCTGGGTCTGCGTACGAGGACAAACTTGAAGCACAACTCAGTGCAGAGCGTGAGGCGTACAGGGATCAACTGAAGAGGATCATGGATGCCAACGAAAGATACATACCCGGCGGCGGTCTGCTCGGTCCAACGAAGGGTGGCGCTGTGAGTCAAGGGGAAGGGGGCGCGGCCGCAGCGACCCAGAAGATCATGGAAGGCTTACAAGGTTTTCGCGCTGGGGATCGAACGGAGATGAACCGACGAAATCCCAACGTGCCTGAATCACAACCGCAAGCCGACTTCCGAAGGGCAGAGAACGCAATGGGACGCCAAGCATGAAAGACATCAATATGACGCCACCTCCAGAGACCAAATCTACCAAGAGCGGGAAGATCCCCCTGTCTGACTTGGCGATCGGACCTGCTCGCGGTGGGCCAATGGACTCACTGATTCTCAGGACGAAGGGCATGACACTGAAGCAGTGGGTCGGATCACTTCATGGGTGGGTAAAAGAATGACGATTCGCACAGCAGCCGATGTGTCAGTGAATGTTCCGAGCAGCGGTGTCACCAACGTGATCCCAGAGGAGGGCGAGTCCGAGGTTGTGGTGACACAGTCAGCCGACCAGCCCGCCCAGACTGACCTGCGACGGGATACCGCCGACATGCCCGGATTCCCCATGGAGTGGGACGAGAACTCGGAGTCACTGTTTGGTCAGACTTCCGGTAGCCCAACTGACCGCGCCGGGGCGGCGATGGCGATCAAGACCGGGAACCTGTCCGCACTTGAGAACCTCAGTTTCGGTGTCACCGGAGACGGCGCGCCTGCTGTCGGGTTCATGGATGAGAATGGAATGCAGCAGGTCATACGAGTCACCCCCGGAGAGTGGTTGACCCGCCTGTCGAATCGCGACCTCGCACGCCGTGAGATGCAGTTTCAGGTCGATGCTGACAAGAAACGCAAAGAGAATGGCGTGGTGTTCAACTCTGTTCTGAACCAAGGCAACTTCTCCGAGGGGGATCGGAGGATGTTGCAACTTGCGTGGAGGATGGACCCAGACAACGCTATGAAGGTGGCGGAAGCAACGCGACAAGCCAACGCCGAGGATGACTACAACCGAAGACTGGTCGGCGGGGAAGCGGTGTTCGGAGAGGACTACTCGACGGTTCTCGAACAAGAATTCGGTGTTTCTGACCTTGCCATGTTGACCCCGGCACAATGGAGAGAACTCAACCAAGATATTTCCAACGACGAACGACTTATGAATAGGAGGGTTATGGTTCATGGTGAGGGCCGACCGTTTTCCGCCGCCCAAACTGTGGCTGAACACCTCGGCAAGAACACGCAACGCGCGAACATTGTCGCGGCTCAACTTGCTGAGAACTATGGGGCGGGGCGGTCATCGTTGAAGGGTAATGAAGCATCATACGCACAAATACGAACATCCCCTCTGGCGACTTATGCGTATGGCGCGGGTCTAATGGCACTGCCTGAAGACGCAACGATTCTTCAATCGCCCAGTTGGATGACGGATTCAAAACCCGTTCTTGCGACTCTGGTGGCCTCTGCCATAATGAGTCAAACCTTCACGGGGTCAGTCGCTGCTGCTGCTGGTGTGGGTGATGATCCGGCGGAGATCGAACTGGAGCGGTTGCGTTTGGCGGAAGCCGTGAACACTATGTCTTCCTCGATTGGCTGGGCGGCAATGAGTCCAGAACAACTTTCTGAGTTGCTCATTGACATCGGCAAAGAAGCAAAGGGTTGGTTGGACAATGTCGGTGGTGTGACTCTCTACTCCGCGCAGCAGGCGGCAAGCAACGCAGCAGCGAAGGTGGCGGAGGAGAAGCGCATAGAGGGCCAACGGCGCATCACAGAGCGGGAGAACGCGGCGGACGCAGCCCACCGCAGGCGGTTGGAGCAGGATGTATTGCGGCATCGCCGGTCGGTGAACGAGGCGAAGCGGGGGGAGCGGGCGGCGTACAACGCTTCTTTGGGCTTAGGCCCGGACGCTGCACAGCCCTCTGCACAGTCCGCTGCACAGACCGGAGGAACCGACGAACTCATTCCAGAGGGCGCGCAGGTGCTACGGGATCTTGGCATTTCTCCCATGGTTGGATACACCAATAAAGATCTCTCCACCCAATTGCAGGAAATTCTCAACGATCCAGACGAGCCTATGGAACGGAAGGAACTTATACGAGTATGGGTCAAGGGACTCACTGAGGAACAGAGAAACAAACTCAAATAATGCCACCACTCAAAGAAGCAAAGTTGGTTGAACTCTCTGAGGATTCTAGGATGAAACTCCTCCGGGGCATGAGGTACGACACCCTTGTTGGGTTGTTTCCAGAACACTTCTTTGAGCGGAGATTGGTAACGCAACAAAAGCCAAGCGGACTAGAACGCGCGTTGTCTCTCAACTTTGATGATCCAGACGAGGAGGCGATGAAGGGCCGTGGTTTCATGCGAATGGAAGGAAGGCTTGATGAACTTCCACCAACACACCGCGATGTAAATAGTTGGAAACAGTTCCAGCGTGGGTTTTACGATGAACGAGATGTGTGGAGTGGACCCTTGGTTGCGCCCGACCCAGAAACAGGGGAGGCCAGCGGGTGGCTTACTGGTGGTGCTGCGGCTGGTCTGGGAATCGAACGCACTGTTGCGGCTCACGGACCGGAGATAACCGCCGCAGCAGTGAGCGGCATTCCCGGTGTCGGTCCCGCAATCAAAATGGGCATGGGGATGCTCGGCTTCTTTGATGAAGAGCCGTCGCAGCGTCCGTATGACTTGTTCGGTGATGCGAACTACGTTGCTGGCAAGCAAGCGGCTCTCGATTCCATGACGGACCATGAATCATGGGGACACATGCTGTCGGGGTCGGCTGCGGGCATTGGTGTTGCCATCGCCACTGGAGGCACTGGTGGCGCGGTGTTCATGGGAACGAACGTCTTCGGACAATCTGTGAACGACTATGAGTCCATGGCACTTTCTGGTCACATAGACTACGACGAAACCGACTCATTGGTTTACGCTGGCCTCAACGCACTCTTTGAAACCGCAAGCGAGAAACTTGGACTCGACGCACTTGGTCGCATTGGCAAAGCGTGGGCGATCGCGGACAACCCCTTCAAGAAAATAGGACACCTCGTCGTTTCTGGTGCTGGTATCGAGGGGCTAGAGGAGGGGGCAAACCAAGTATTCGGTGAACTCATAACACCGGGTGTCACGAACATCGAGTACAACACCGCTGGCGACATTGTGTGGAACATCGCCAGTGCGACTGGAAGCGGCGCGGCTATGGGCAGCGTGTATGCACCAGCGTTTGGTGTGGCAGGTGCTGCACATCGACAGAGGACAGAGAGAAGAAAAACCGCCGCGCTGGATCGACTTGGCATGTCCGCCGATGCGGTGAGTCAGCGTATACACGCCGCTACGTTGTCAGCAATTGAGTCGATGCAGACTGTGCCTGAGAGTAGCCGTGCTTCGCGGGTTTCTGCGATGGGCCGCCGGGCCGGAGAGGCGGCTTCTGAGGCAGCGGTGACCTCACAGTCTTTGGATCACGCAAGAACAACCCACGCCGAACACGGAAATGATCAGGGAGATGCGTATGTGGACGCGGTTGCTGAACTAGCGGCTGCGCAAGAGGATGTTGTCTCCGCTACCCGGAACGACAATGTCGGACTTCAGGAGGCCGTTGACCGTGCTGCTGCTGCTGCTGTCAAACTATCCAAACTCAGTGAGGTTGGGAACGATGTCAACTTCATTCGCGCCGCCAAGTCCCTTGAGAACGCAGGGGCCAACGCCAAGGCGGCGGTTTCCGCAGTGTCTGGTGTGCAAAGATCAGTGAAATCATATGAGCAGAATCGTGATTCTGATATGGATGTGAAGTCACTGGAGGCCAGCGAACGAATCGTTCATGCCGAAAGGTCCGCTGCGGATCTTCGGACAACAGAGAACAAGGCGTTGATGGCAACACAGATTGCGATCGAAGCGAGGGCCGCACACAGAGCCGGGCAGAGAGTCTATGAGGATGGTGCGGACTGGATTGTTCTAACGCCAGAGGAGGTTCTGGAGCGGACCAAGGCTCGCAGGTCTTCTCCCGATGGAAGTGTTGATTCTCAAATAGAGAACTGGGCCAACGATCAACTTGGGATGCAGGTGGTGTTCTATGAGGAGGGCGTGGCTTCGGAAGAAGACGCGGAAGGACACGCGGAAGAATTAGATCGACCACAGGGCAGGATGGCAATGTGGAGTCCAAGCACGCCCGACACGTTGTACATACCGTCAGGCAGCACTGACTTTGCGAAGACTGCATCCCTCGCGATTCACGAAGCAGACCATTACCTAAAGATCACAGACCCGATTGCACACGCAGCGGCGAGGTCTGTTATGGAAACGGGCGACATCATGCGTGGTGTTGAGCAGTATGTGGGGAAGGCTCCCGCCGGACAAGAGACACAAGAAGACATCGCAGCCATCAACATGTTGCGAGAATTACAAGCGGAGGAGTCTGGGCAAGCCGGAACGGTGACTGGGCGAACCGCTGCGGGTATGACCTACGCTGAAATTGAGGGGGAAGCGACGTTCGTTCAGCGTGGTGGAAGGGTTGCGGCGACACAGGGTGGTATCGGAAGGTTTATGACCAGACTTGGTATGCGGGGCCGGAGTGTGAGGGCTGCTGCCAAGATCATGGAGTTGACAAAGCGTTCAATGGAGGAGCGTAACGCCTCCGGCAGAATGTATGTTCCCTCAACAATACTCAACCCGTCAACGGGCTTGCCACTTGACATCACAGACGAAGCCTCCGCTGATGTTGCTGGACTGAGTACATACCACCTACTCAAGCAGATGCACGCGACCAGCGAAGCCATTGGTGAATCAGCGCGGCGAGATGTCGAGGCCGAAGCCGAGGCCGAAGCCGAGGCCGCTCCTGCCGAGGCCGCTCCTGAAGTTGTAGCCGCTCCTGACGAAGAGGCGGTCCCAGAAGAAGAAGTCGCACCCGTCGAAGAAGCCGCCCCTGTCGAAGAAGCCGCTCCAGAAGTCGTAGACACCGCCGAGGCAGTGGAGCAGAAGCCCGGCGAAGAGGAGGGTGAGCAGGGGACGCTGTTCGCCCGCGATGATGTGCCTCCACACCTTCTTTCAAAGGACATATTGAAGGGTGTTGGGAGATCCGAACGCCGCCGCTTGAAAGCGGCTGCGAGGATGGCTTCTCGATTGGAGTTGGAAGAGTGGACAGCGTCTGAGTGGATTCTCGCGATGCAGAGAAACAAGCACGCGAAGACCCTGACGATCCCGCCACTTGAGGATGCTACCGCTGTAGATGAAAATGGCGATCCCATATACCACATCTATCGGTTCCCCGGCATGGACGCAGGGTACGCCCTCAAGCGTGTACGTGAAGATGACTTCGACGGATATGAGGCGACTGGTCTTGTTTCAAACGAGGAGAATGTGGGGGGGTTCATCGACATTGTGATCGCCCACGCGATCTCCAGATTCCCCGATATGCCCATACGTCTGGATGCGTTCGATGTTCGCAGGCCGGGGGCGAAGCCGGGTCGCGGGAAGTTGCCATACAACTACCGCAAGAATGGCTTCGTGAGATACAAGACAGACCCGTATAGTTTGGAGTATAATGACGGAGTAAAACTTGCCGCGCAGATCGTTGCATGGCAGGATGATGGTTGGATACCGGAGTACGACTACGATGGCAAAACCCCAGAACACGACGGAGTCCCCGTCCCCAGCAACCTCCCAGACATCTGGTACGGGAAGCCCCACGAGGATCTCACCGAAGATGTCCGACGAGATGTTGCTGAAGGCGGCCTTAGCCGATGGTTTGACAACCGAGAGTCACTGGGCATCCATAACCCAAGACCCAGATCGGGAGTGGGCGGCGAGGTGGCTGTTTCGGACAGCACACGGGAACGAGGACTGGGAACAACTGAAGGAACCGGGCGACCTCGACAGCGGGATCAACAGCGTGATCGAGAACGAGCGTCTGGACGAGCAAGAGAAGTCGAACAGTCCGTTCTATCAGATACTGATGGACGAACTGCAAAACCCGCAAGAGTAAACCTCGCCAAACTCGCGGTCGCCCTGAAGGAGGAAGCCGCGAAGTCCACACTCAAACAGAAAGTCAAGATGCTTGTCGGCAAGGAACTGATGCCGAGCAAGAAGTGGTACGCCGCGCGAGACAAGTGGATCGCCAACGGCCCGCGTGTCGAGAGGACTCGCAAGGACGGCACGACCTACATGGTGTTGGACCGCAGCGGGCCGGAGTACGAGGCGTTTGAGAAGATCGCAACTAAACACATTCGCGAGTTTGGTTTTTCTGGTGAGTTTGGTGACATTACTAGAAAGCAGTTCCAGAGATTCCTTGAGATGCGAACCCGTGCGGCCATGCGGGAGATCACATCTACGGAGCAGGTGAGCGAAGAGGAGGTCCGTGAACTGATCGCAACGGCATTGGCCGAAGAGATCATCTACGCATTCGACAGCGGAGAGATGGACGCGACCGATTGGTACGCTGAAAACATCCGCGAGATGTTTGAGATCCTCGGCAACAAGCGGGCAGAACTGCACCCAAGCCACCTAGACGCAGAGGAAAACAGAATTGCCTTCTCGATCTTGCTTGCTGTAATGAGCAACGGTCAAGATGTTGTTGCAAACATGAAGATCGCGGACAAGGCGTTTGACCACTACCTCCGTACCGGAGAACTCCCGAGGGGGAGCGAGGGGTATCGGGATGCCGAGACGGTCTTGAGGCGAATGAGGGCGTTGATTGCACACTTCCAGACTACAAACCCTGAAGCACCGTGGGCTGCGTTCGATGCGTGGCTCCAGCAGGATGGTACTACCTCAGAGATCAATGACAGACTAAGTGAGATGAGCGAGTCCACAGGCGTAAGCATGGGCAAGTTGAGTGGCGAACTTGCGACGAGCCGGGGCTGGAACTCATTCGTCCTTGGGAGCAAACTTGGCTCGTTCTACCTGAACCTTCGCGGGAACTTTGATCCACTGACGATGGATGTTTGGTGGATGCGTTCCATTGGCAGGCTCGTCGGCACGCTGATGGAATCCTCTGCTGGCACCGAGCGAGGCTTTGTTTCCAAGACGGTCGAGATGACCTCCATCCTAAAGAAGAACGGGGAGGCACTGGTCAATTGGATGGTTGGTGAGTTGGAGACTGGCAAATCGACAACAACCGGCCCGTCAACGATCCGCGAATCAGAGGAGGCTATCGCAAGGATTGAAGAAAGGCTTGAGTTGCTTCGACTCGCTGGGCGCGCGAGACTAGACAAACAGATCGCAGAGGCGAACAGGCGTGTGGAGGAACTCCAGAGTGAGTTGGAAGAGAAGCAGGCCAAGGGTGAGAAGACTGGTCACATTGAGAATTGGATCAAGTCTGCAAAGAACAAAGCCGCGTCGGCTCGCAAGGGCGGCAAGGATTTCAAGGCCGAGGCTGACAAGCATGCCGAGAGGGTGAAGAAAGAAGAGTCGGGTCGGATTGCCAAGCACCGGAAGGCAATCAGGGAAGTGAAGAAGGTTCAGGCAAAGATCCGCAAGATGGCAGATCGCTTGGAAACGGCAACACTCGCAGAGTTGAAATCTCTTGATGAGATCACCAAGCCATGGAGATCCGATCGCGATCTTCGGTGGAATGTTGCGTTGTACAAATACCACCCCGAGTACAGGGGCAACTCTGAACAGACGAGGATGTATGAGTACGATCCATCATTGCTTGATGACCCCGCGAAACTTGCTGAGTGGGCAGCGACTCAGGTGGGCATTTACGCAAGCGACAAGGTTGGTTTCAAAGAACCAGATCCTGTTCGCAAAGCATTCATCACCCCGGCGAAGGGATGGCACTACGCAAAATCACAGAGCAAGGACGCACCCGCCAGCGGTAGCGACCGTGCGGCCATGCGGTCGGTCATGGAGGACGCGGTGGCGATTGCCAACCGTGAACTCAAGAAGCGTGGTCTTCCCACTCTCAACAACGCGAGTGGTCAGGCACTGGAGTGGTACTTTGAGAAGGGTATCTACCACGCATTCCTTGTTGGTCAGCACTACGGCCCACCGGGCGAGCAGGACTTTGCGAGGGCTGCCGACACCCTCGACGCCCGAGAAGGCGACGTAGCCGGAGACACCCTCGCCGCCCGCGATGACGCGCCCCTCCCGATCGGATCACACCGGGAGGTTGCCCACCACCTACGAACCTCACAGGCGGCCAGCCGGGCTATGAGAGGTCGAGCAGAGCGTGAAGAGCAGCGTGGTGACAAGATCGCCGCCATGTCCCTACGGGCTGCTGCTCGCGACTTGACCAAGGAGCAGGAGGAACAAAGGAAGGAAAAGATAGCACTTCGGAGCCAGATGATAGCCCAGAGAAGGGCCGCGAAGGCTGGTTTCAGGGAGGGTCTGGAAGTTAGTCGGCGGAAACTCAGCGAGGCCGTCGCGAAGATCGACGAGCGATCTGAGAAGGAGAAGGTACGGAACCTGAAGATCAAACTGAAGGCCGAGGCCAAGGCCGCGAAGGTTGGTTACAAGGAGGGTCTGGAAGTTGGTCGCCGGAAACTCCGTGAGAAACTCGCGAAGATCGACGAGCGATCCGAGAAGGACAAGGCGAAGAACCTGAAGATCAAACTGAAGGCCGAGGAACGCGCCGCGAGTGGTGCAGTCAAAGAACTTCGCAAGGAACGCCGAGAGGTAGCGGCAGCGGTCACGGCGGCCCTTCAGGTGTTGCCGAAGGAGTTGAGTAAAGGGTTCGCGAACCGCGCAATCAAAGCGAAAACACTCGCTGATGTCAGCAAGATTGCCCACGCGGTCGTGAAGGCATCAGCACAGTTTGAGGCTGCCGCCACCAAAAAGGATATCGATAAGATCCGCAAGCGATTCAACAAGCGGGGAATGAGAAACACAGCAAGAGCCGAGGTAAAGAGAAACCTTGATCTTGCGAAGGGGCTGCTCACCGGGAGCAACAACCGGGTCATCAATCTCGACTCGGTGATCGAGACACTTGAGCGTGTCCGCCGCGCCCGTGATCTTCTGGAGATCGCGATCGATGTGTACCAGAATGATCGGATGTCTTGGAAGGAGGCTGTTGCCCAGAGACGCGAGCGACTACAGGCGGACAAGGAAGAGGCAGCCGCGAACATCCGTGCCACGAAAGCGAACTGGGCTACACGTACCTCACAGCGAGCGCGGCGTAGTCGCCTTGGTTCTCGCGTATGGAAGCCAATTGGACCCGAGAGGTACTCGCAGGAATCACAAGACGCGGATGGGATCTTTGAAACAATCGAGGGTAATGATTCTGTACTCAGGCGACTGTGGAATTCGATCCGCGCGGCAAAGGGTCGATTGTGGGTGGATCAACGATCCGTAGATGAGAAGGTTGAGAAGGCTCTGAAGCGAGCGGGGTACGCCTCCAAGGAAGACTTCCTCTCAAAGACCACGAACATGTTCGGTGAGATGGCGATGGGGACACTCACGGTGACTCTCGGTGGTGAACAGATGACGATCACCATGTCCGAGGCTCTGTCTATTGCCGCGATGGATGATGAAACCGTGGCCGCATTTCCCCGTGATCAAGACGCGATTCTTGAGGAGGGTGGTGGGCCGGGGATTGTGTTCCGATCCTCGGTTGATGATCTACGCACACAAGTCACGCGGGATGAGGTAGGGGCCGTCAGGGAGATGGTCGGGCCAGAGAATATGCAACTCATTCAAGACCTCAAGGACATCTTGGAAGAGGATATTCGCGATCGTGCGTTCGATGTTCACTTCGATCAGCACGGCAAGATGCCGCCTGTGGTAGAGAACTATTGGCCCCGCGCTCGTCGCCGCGCTCGGATTGACGAAACCGATAAGGGCAACACAACCGCAGACCCGTTCTCGCAACCCGCTCTTTCTGTCAATGGAAAAGTCACCCTTGACGATGCTGGATTCCTCCAGAAGCGTACAGGGGGTGGTACTGCGATTGTGATCGGAGACTTGTTCAGTGTGTTTGATTATCACGTTTCGGAATCACTCGCCGTCATTCACCTGAGCAGGCCGCTCCGTGTCTTTGATGCGTTGATTAGTGACGAGCATGTTTCATCAGCCGTGAACGAGAAGATGGGGTCGGACGGCAAGCAAAGAATACAAGAGATGCTTGCCTATGGGGTCGGGTTGACCGGAACCAACACCGACCTGTCAGTTCTGAACTGGGTTCAGAACAACGTCGTTGGAGCCTATATCATGTGGGGGGTGGAGACATGGGTCCGCATGTATGGTGGTGCTTTCCGGCTCATGTCGGAGATACCAATCCTCTCGTGGGCTAAGGGATTCGCGGACATCCGAAACCTCACTCCAGAGGTGAGGGGCGCCATGATTCGCCGCATTGAGGAGGAAAGTCCATACTTCGATGAGCGTCATGTGCGATCGCAGATCGGTAGGTACTCAAACCTTCTTAGGGGCGCGAAAAGCAAGAGACAACTTCTCACAACACTCCATGCGTTTGCTCGGTCAATGAAGAACATCGGGCAGGATGATGCCTCATCTGCTGTGATGAAGGTGGTCAATTCGATCAAGGCGAGTGGTCAACTTGGAAAAGGATTGCTCGCGGTGGTTCGTGGTCTTGACCATGCTCTCCGGGGGATCGATAGACAGATCATGTTGGTCGCGGTTCGCAGCCACATGGCGGAGGGGTTGACGTTTGAGCAGGCCGTTGACCGTGCAGAGACGACGTTCCGCCGAACCCAGAACACATCTGATGCGATGGATGACACGATGTTCGCGGCGAGGATCAAGGGACAAAGTAGCACGTTCCGCTCGCTGTTGATGTTCTCCAGTGATCCACTGAAGGCGTTCAACCAACTGAGACACGCCGTCAGGGACATCTGGGTTGACCCCGCACGCGCGGGCAGGACGGCCTTGGCCCTCACCTTGAACTCTGGTCTGTCTGCTGGAATTCCAACGGCCATCTTCTCTGGATTGTTCTCACTCTTTGATGATGATGATGAGTGGAACGATGTTGATCGAGAGATTCAGCGGCAGATGTCGATGGAACGCAGCCTTCACCACGCGATGCGGCGGCTTGGGGAGGATGCGGTATCACACAGTACTGGCGTGATGGGATTCTTTGTTGCTTCCACGTTCTACGCAATCGATGCCGCTTGGAACGGTGGATATTCCACCAGTGACGCGGTTGAAATTGCCTCGCTGTCCGAGGTGTCGGACTTGATTGAGGATACTTCAAAGGTTGTCGGTGAAGTCACCAGCGATGACACCAGTGCAGAGAAGGCGCTCGATATTTCTATCAGGGCTCTTGAGGGTGTTGCAACAATTGGTGGAGTACCCATTGAATCAGTACTTCGGACATTTAGAAGGTACGAGCCAGTCATCTCAGGACCGGACACCAAGAAGATCCTCAAGGAACTTCGTCGCCGCAAGAAGGCGGGCGAGGCAACCAAGGATGAGTTGACCAGACTTATTGAACTTGAGGCAGAGAATAAACACAAGAACACAAGGAAGAAGATAAACAAGAACCGCGAGATGGCAGGTTTGCCACCGCTGCCACCAAGTTCACGCTGAGTAATGCAAGGACGCATAACCGTGACACACAAGCACAAGCCCGTGATGGTTGAGTGGCTCGACTCGTGTGAGCCAGCGAATAACTCTGATCTTGAAGTCGCGGACTTCCCCGCGCCGCAGGTCATCACGTCTCTCGGATGGCTCGCCAAAGAGGAGCCTGATTACATTGTCGTGGTTTCCGCGATCAAGGTGGATGACCATGTTGGCATCTCGTACGACTACGCGATCAGCATCCCGCGAGTGTCGATCATGCGGGTGTTCGATGTCGAGATCGCTGGGGACCACTGATGGCAGTGCCGTTCAAGATCGAGGAGGTTTCCCGAAACGTCCATGTCGTTCGGTTCAACTTGAAGAAGTCCACAAACAGTCAGTGGTTCCTGTTGTCTTCGGATCGTCACCACGACAACGCGCACACAGATCAATCGTTGGAGCGGAAGCACCTAGTGCAAGCGAAGGAACGTGGTGCTGGCATCATCGATGTCGGTGATCAACATTGTGCAATGCAAGGGAAATGGGATCGGCGGGCGGATCGTTCTGCGCTCAGGCCCGAGTACCAGCAGGGCGAGTACCTCGACTACCTCGTCAAGTACGCCGCTGAGTTCTACGCGCCGTACTCCGAGAACTTCGTGGTGATCGGCAAGGGGAACCATGAGACTTCGATCATCAAGAGGCACGAGACGGATCTGACTGGACGCACATGCGAGTTGATGTCTCACATCAGCGGCACCAAGGTTCACTCAGGTGGGTACGGCGGCTGGGTCCGCCTCATCGCCAAGTGCGGCAACAATTCAAGGCGTACGCTCGACATGAAATACTTTCATGGAAGCGGCGGCGGTGGACCAGTCACTCGCGGCGTAATCCAGACCAACA
>Ga0315338_1001112_pt1 | contig 38857 bp, 32 predicted proteins | sample ASW8metaG_FD_204518 | JGI IMG/M metagenome (GOLD analysis project Ga0315338, IMG submission 204518) | Ammonia-oxidizing marine archaeal communities from Monterey Bay, California, United States - ASW #8 | ecosystem: Environmental > Aquatic > Marine > Coastal | place: USA: California | collected... | reverse complement strand
GACGGCCAGCCCCAATCTTGATCGGTCTTGGGGGGCCGCATGCACATGGACACGGAGTGGTCCGGAAGAACTGACTCGCCCGTGTTCGAAAACGGTTCGAAACCCGCTGCTGCCGCGGATGCGGTCGCGTGGACCCAGTCGCTGGCTAGTCATCGTCGTGATCCAAGGCCGCTTGGTATCGCTTCATGAGGCGGCTGCGGGTGACAAGACCCGCGACCCGCCGCTCGTCTCCGTCGATCAGAACTGGCAATGCGTCGACGTCGGAGCGAGAGAATTTCTCCAACACAACATCGAGCGTCTCATCTTCACCAACGATCGGCAGGTCACTTCGAAGCAGTTCGCTGACCTGCAGCAGTGGGATCGATTCGCGGAAGACAAGGGCCGCCTTGAGGTCCTGACTGGTCACCATGCCGCAGTACTCACCCTCGTCTCCGAGCACGATGAAGTCACCAGCACCGCGCTGCTCCGCCTGCTCGACGAGTTTGGCGGCATTGTCGTGGCATGACACCGACCGCGGCGTTTCCAGGATGAGATCTCGAATGGTCAGGCGGGCAAGAATCGTCAGATCGCCCGATGTCCCGAGTCGAATACCCGCCTCGCGAAGCCGCGCCGAGTAGATCGAGTCGCGGCAGAGCCAGCGGGCAACAACGGTTGCGACGACGGCTGCAAGCATGAGCGGCAGGATGATCTGGTAGTGCCGGGTCAACTCATACACAATGAGAATTCCGGTGAGCGGCGCGTGCGTGACCGACGCCACCATGGCCGCCATGCCAACAAGCGCAAAGCGTGCGGGGGTTCCGTGCTCCAGCAGGCCCACCCACTCCAGCGAAAGCCCCAGCAGGCCGCCGAGCATGGCCCCCATCATCAGTGAGGGCGCGAACATGCCGCCAGCGCCACCAGACCCCAGCGTGATGCAGGTGCCGACCAACTTCAGGATGAGCAGGGCCAACAATCCAAGCATGAGCAGCCCGATGCCTGCAGCGTCGGCACTTTGCGAATACGTGCTCGGGCTCAGTAGGTTGGTGATTTCCGAATACCCGTTGCCGTAGAAGACCGGCAGTTTCGGCCCCATGACAAGCATGAATGCAAGCCCGAGCAAGGCCAGAAGGAGGCCTCCAATGGCTGGGCGGACCCATATCGGTACAGGCAGTTTGCCCAAGGAGTTGCTTGCGATGTCCAGCCCGCGAATGAAGGCAGCGCCAACCACGCCGCAGGCCAGCCCAAGCACAATGTAGCTCGGCATGTAGGCCATGCGGAAGGCGCCTTCTTGTGTCACGAAGTCGGGGCCGAGTTGAAAGATGGCGGCATCATGCAGAATGCCTTGGATGGAGGCGGACGCGACCACCGCAGCGATGACGATCGGTGTAAAGGTTCGCAGGGAGAAATCCCGCAACAGGATTTCCATGACAAACAACACGCCGGCGATCGGGGCGTTGAAGACGGCCGAGATGCCGGCTGCTGCCCCGCAGCCAAGCAGCGTGGTCATTTGTTGTGTGTTGACGCCCAGCATGCGGCCGATCGTCGAGCCCAGCACGCTGCCGATGGTGACGATTGGGCCCTCGGCCCCGGCCGAGCCGCCCGAACCGATGGTGAGCGTGCTGCAAATCCACTTCTGCACGCCGACCCGCAGCCGAAGCTTGCCGCGTTGCCGCAGGACGCCGTAGATCACCGTCGTGACACCGGGCCCGATGTAGGGGGCATCGATCCACCGCCTGGCCAATCCGACAAGCAGCCCGCCGATGGCCGGGCCGAGCAGTACCAGCATCCAGATGACGGTTCCGCTCGTGGCGTCTTCGATGTTTTCCAGCGATCGAAGGGGTGCGAGAAAGAGGGTGGCCACCACGCCCATCAACAGCCCGATGCCTGCGGCCAGGATGTAGAGGTACCAATCGCCCTGGAGCCCGACCCGCAGTCCAGCCCGTCTGATTCTTCGAATGGCGGTTGGCATGGAGAGGGAACTCCGACGGGGGCCCAAGACTACACAGCGGGAGAGCCCCCGCTACAGAGCCCTCCCGAAGGCGGGGAGTCTACCGCAGGCCTTCCGTGGGGGTCTCGATGCTCGACAGCGGCGACCTGGGACGATACAATCGCGCGATTCAGGGCCCCTGCATGATGCCGGAGCCGTCAGGGAGTACCAGCAGAATGATCGAAGCCCTTCGGAACGATGAAATCGTCAATAAGATCGGCGGCCGCTTCAAGTTGTGCGCGCTCATTCAACGGCGACTCAAGCAACTGGCCATCGACAGCGCCCGGCCTCTGGTGGAGCGCGAGGGCCGCACCGACCTCGAGATCGTGATCGAAGAGATCATGCAGGACAAGATCACCCCCCGATGGGTGGATGCCACCGACGAAACTGCGAAGGTTGGCCCCGGCTGGCCGCTCAAGTCCACGTGAGCCGCTTGCTCGTTGGTGTGACGGGGGGAATTGCCGCGTACAAGACCGCCGCCTTGGTCAGCCTGCTCGTCCAGCGGGGCGATGAGGTGACGGTTGCCATGACTGAGGCCGCCGCCCGGTTCGTCGGCCCTGTCACCTTTGAGGCCCTCTCGGGCAGGTCGGTGTACCAAGACCAATGGACGACGGTGGATGACCCCGCCAGTCAGCACATCTCTCTTGCCGCTCGCGTGGACGCCATGTTGGTCGCGCCGTGCAGCATGCACTCGCTTGCCAAGTTCGCCACCGGATACGCTGGGGACGCCGTGTCACTGCTCGTCGCGTCGATCGATCGCCGGCAGGTGCCCGTTCTTCTCGCCCCGGCCATGAACGCCACCATGCTCGCGCAGCCAGCGACGCAGCGGCACCTCGCTACCCTCCGAGAAGATGGATTCGCCATCCTTGAACCAGCCACCGGTTGGCAGGCATGCCGAACCGAAGGGTGCGGACGGATGCCGGAGCCCGAGGCACTGGCGGAGGCGATCGCCGCCGCGATCGCGGCGAGTCCCTGAGGACCCCCTCGGCAGCGGGGGTGGCTTTTCACCTGATCGCCTCATCTCGCGCTGCAGCCCCGCCTACTCAACCGCGTTCGCGTCTTCCATGAAGCTGGCCAGCCGACGACGCCGTACGGGGTGCTGCAATTTGCGGACTGCCTTGGACTCTACCTGCCGGACACGCTCACGCGTGACCTTGAAGATTCGGCCGACTTCCTCGAGCGTGTAGGTGTACCCGTCGCCGATGCCATAGCGGAGTTTGAGAATCTCCCGCTCGCGGTAGGTCAGGGTCTTGAGGACGTCGTTGATGCGGCTGCGAATCATTTCGCTGGTCGCGGTCTCAGACGGCGCTTCTTGTCGCTCGTCCTCAATGAAGTCGCCGAACTGTGAATCCTCAGACTCACCGACCGGTCGATCCAGACTGATTGGGTGCCGCGAGATGTTCATCACGCGGCGGGTTTCATCCACGCTCATGTCGGCTTCTTCGGCAAGTTCTTCGATCGTGGGCTCGCGACCCATGATCTGAAGCAGTCGCTTCTGAATGGTGCGGAGTTTGGACATCGTCTCGATCATGTGCACAGGCACGCGAATCGTGCGGGCATGGTCGGCGATGGCTCGTGTGATCGCCTGGCGAATCCACCACGTGGCATAGGTCGAGAATTTGTACCCACGCATGTACTCATACTTGTCGACCGCTCGCATCAGGCCAGTGTTGCCTTCCTGAATGATGTCGAGGAAGGGAAGGCCGCGATTGCGATACTTCTTCGCGATCGAGACGACCAGTCGAAGGTTGCCGCCACTCAAGTCGCGCTTGGCCTGCTCGTATTCCTCGAAGACGGCTTCGATCGCTGCGACCCGAGTTTGCAACTCGTCCGGCGACTCCATGACCAGTCCGCCGAGGCCGCGAATCTCCTCCCGCATCACCATTACGTCGTCTGGGTCGTGCCGCGAGGGGTGTGCTTCGGCACGGGCAAGATCGTCGAGCACCTCTTGGAATTTCCGATTGATCGATTGAAGTTTCCGAAGCAGTGGCTGGATTCTCGCCGTTCGCAGGCAGCATTCCTCCAGAAGCGTTGCCATGCGGCGTCGGCGGCGATTCGACCCAAGCATGAGTTTGGTTCGTGTTCGATCGGCGACGCCGCCTTCGATCTTCTCCCAGTCGGTCTCGTTGGCCGCCAGCATCCGGCGGACCGAACCCATGTTGATCGGAATTCGGCTTGCGATCTTCTCCTTGGCGTTCTCTTCGGCTGTTGAGATACGCATGGTGCGATCGAAGGGGAGTTCGCCGTCATTCACCTGCTGCAGGACGTCGCACGCCTGCTTGGCGGCGAAGTCCGACTCGAGCACGAGGCGGCGGAAGATCATCCGGGTGGTTTCGATCTTTTTGGCCAGGCGAATTTCCTCCTCACGCGTCAGCAGCGGGATGGTGCCCATTTGAGTGAGGTACATTCGAATTGGATCATCGATCTTCTTGGATCCAGGTTCGCCAATGGCGGCCTGCACCGCGGCGGCTTCCGCCTCATCCAGAATGGGGTCGGGCGGTTCGATGTGGCCTTCGACCGCGGCGGCTTCGGCCGCTTCGGCCGCTTCAGCGAGTTCCTGCGCTCGGATTTCCTCCTCGGTGGCAAGGTTGTAGGTCCGGCGTGGGTTGTCCCGCTTGAATCGGAGGTTGGTCTGCAGCGGCGCGTAGAAGTGCGGCCCCTTTGAAAGTTTCCGATTGAGATGATTGATGAACTCGATGCGGAGATGCCCGGTTGCGATCAGCAACTCGTCCATCTTGTCCGGCCTGATGTATTCATCGGGCAGCGCGGTGTTCAATTCTTCGAATGACATCCACCCGCGCTCACTGCTGAATTGAAGCAGATCATTGAGTGTGGGGTGCATGGTCGGGATCATTCTGATGCTCACTGGTGCAGTCCTCCTGCGAAATATGTCCTACGCGGCACGACGCCGCTATCGCCCCGCCGGTCGCGGCATGGCCGCGGCACGCGGGCCCATCCCTCTGAGATGTTCAATCACGGCTGCGGCGGCCTTTGGATCACGGTCCGCCGAAGTTTTCCATTCATTCATGCGCTGACGCGAGTCGACTTCTTGCCGGCATCGTGCCATCGCCTCTTCACACGTGGTCAATGCGGCGAGTACGTCGCCACCCATTGCGTCGATCAATCGCCGGCCATCAAAGTACAACTCGGAGGCGAGGGCACGGTCGTCCTCGCCTTGAAGCTCATCGAGCAGCCGCTGCATGGTCAGACTGTCGCTGCCATCGGTGGCTGCCACGATGCCCTCAGCGATGCGGCGTGCTGATGGATCGGTAAGCGAAGTGGATGTGGCTGCCGAGTCGTGGCGGGGCAGATGCAGCAGCACCCCCAGCACATCGTGTTCAGCGCGCCGCAGGGCAGGCGCGACTTCGAGATCGTTGTCCGGAAGTTCCAACAGGTCCACCTGTGGCGCGGGCTCGCCCTTCTGATGACGGGCATCGGCGCGGCGAAGCAGATCGTCCACGACGGCCGTCGCAATGCCGGCCAGTTCGGCCAGGCGGGTGGTCAGCATGGCCCGACGCAGCGGGGCGGCGCGGTTCATGCCGTTCCGGGCAACGGTGTCGATGAAGGCTTCAATGCAGCGTTGCCGCCCGGAGACGCCTTGAGCACGCTCCAACTGATGCTCGAGTCTGTCGAGCAGGAAAGCGAAGGCGTCGTCTGCATGGTCGATGGCTGCCTTGAACGCCGCCGCGCCGCCCTCTTGGCGGAGGCAGAGATCAGGGTCGAGCCCATCGGGCAGCACGCAGATGCGGACATCGACATTGTGGGCCACCATGAGCGGAATCGCTCGCTCGGCCGCCCGCTGTCCAGCCTCGTCGCCATCGAAGAGCAGGACCGTGACATCGCACAGGCGGGCCAGAATGCGAGCGTGGTCTGCCGTCATGGCCGTGCCAAGCGTTGCCACGACATTGCAGATCCCGGCCTGGTGGCACGCAATCACATCCGTGTAGCCCTCGGCCACGATGGCCTGGCCGGTTGACATGATCGTGCGGCGGGCCTGATGGAGTCCGTACAACGTGCGGCTCTTGTGGAACAGATCGTGCTCACACGAGTTGAGATACTTGGGCTCTTCGTCGTCGGACAACACGCGGCCACCAAAGGCAATGGGCTGCCCGCTCTCGTCGTAGATGGGAAAAATCAGTCGATGCCGGAAGACATCCCAAGTGTGCCCGTCGTCACGCTGCTTGATGAGTCCGGCGGCAACCAAGACCCGGTCCGGCATGTCCTCGCTACACAGCGCGTCCCGCAACGTACTCCAGCCGTCGCCCCCGCACCCGATGCCGAATTGCTCGACCATCTCCGGCGAGATGCCTCGCGCAGCAATGGCTGCTGCGGCGTCCGCGCCAGCCGTTTTGTCGGTGAGCAGGGTTCGAAAGTGTTGGTCTGCGGCGTTGAGGGCTTTGCGAAGCCAGCCGCGCCGTGATCGTCGGCGGTCATGGTCTTCGTCGTGATGCTCGCTCAATTCGACGCCGGCTCGCTCAGCGAGGAAATGCAGGGCCTCGCCGAATTCCTTTCCAAGATGCTCCTGCACGAAGCGGAAGCAGTCGCCCGCGGCACCGCATGCGTGACACTTGTAGAAGGCGGCTTGTTTGTGCGTTACCACGGCGAACGAAGGGCGACGGTCATCGTGGAATGGACACAGGCCAACGTGCTCGCGTCCCTTCGGCTGAAGGGCCACGTGCTCGCCGATGAGATCGACCAGATTGGTGGCCTCTCTGACTCGCTCTATGTCATCACGCGTCGCCACGCATCACACCTCATGCAAGCCACATAGTGGCAAACCATGCCATCGGAGCGCCAATCGCTTCAATGAGCACGTACACCGAGCCGGCAACTCGTCAGTGGGCGAGTTGAGGCCCGTAACTGTTCTCAAATATGGATCGGAGGGCGTTGTGCGTGAAGATGTGGGGAGTCAGGCCTGAAAGGCGAGGATGCACCCTGAAAAGTGATGACGCTCCGAACCGTCTGAATAAATACCCCTGAGTGGGGCAATGTCTACGAAAAATCCTCAGAATGAGATCAAATGGACCTCTTTTTCCGTGGTCCTCCAGGCTCGGGCTCAGCCCTCGCCTTGTTGCTGCTTCAACTTGCGAGTCCAACCGTACTTGCGGCGTAAAGGCTTGACGACCAAGCCATTGCGAATCGATTTGGCGGTTGCCTTGATGCGGCGTGGCTTGCCATTGATGACCGCTCGAACGGTCTGAATATTGGGCTTGAAGGTCCTGCGGGCGATTCCACTGGGCTTCAGGCCAATGCCGCCTTGATACTTCGGACGGCCGCGGTAGTGAATCGTTCGCCCCGTCGTGGTCCGGGCACCGGTGAAATGGCAGACACGTGGCATGAGATTCAGGGCCTCCGAGCCTTGAAAGGGGACAATTCGGGCGGAATCGCGGATGGTAGCCCGGACTTGGGTACGGGTCAAGGGGTCATATTTCGCCGCCAACCCGACCTCCGCTAGGCCGACTCGCGGGCCTCTTGCTGGATCTCAAGGTCGTCAAGCGTACATTCGCCGTCGACTGCTTCCTCGCTGATGAGGTAGGCGTGGCCGGACCGCTCGCCCTCGGGCAGGTCGTACATGAGGTTGAGCATGAAGGCATCGATGACCGCGCGAAGGGCTCGGGCACCGGTGCCGCGGTCCAGGGCGATCTGGGCGACTTTTGACAAGGCCGCGTCACTGAACTTCAGTATCGCCCCCTCCAGCGAGAAGAGGTGCTCATATTGCCGAACGATGGCATTGCGAGGCTCCGTCAGAACTCGGATCATTTCCGTTTCGTTCAACGGGAGCAGGGGGGCCAATACCGGCAGCCTCCCAATCAGTTCGGGGATCAATCCGAACTGCAAGACGTCATGAGGCGTGACTTTGGCCACCAACTCGCGGTCTTCAATCTGAGCCTCGGTGGACTCGCTGCTGAATCCGATTTGACTCTGTCCAATCCGCCGCTGGATCAGCGTATCGATGCCCTCGAACGAGCCGCCACAGATGAACAGGATGTGACTGGTGTCCATCTGGATGTACTGCTGCTCCGGGTGCTTTCGCCCGCCTTGAGGCGGCACGTTGGCAACCACGCCCTCGAGCATCTTGAGCAGGGACTGCTGCACACCCTCGCCGCTCACGTCGCGCGTGATCGAGACGTTGTTGGACGTCTTGCCAATTTTGTCGATCTCATCGATGTAGATGATGCCCCGTTGCGCCGCTTCCAGATCGTAGTCGGCGGCTTGTAGCAATTTGAGCAGCAGATTTTCGACATCCTCACCCACATACCCCGCCTCCGTCAGCGTGGTGGCGTCGCCAATCGCAAACGGCACGTTGAGTACCCGCGAAAGCGTGCGCGCCAAAAGCGTCTTGCCCGTTCCAGTCGAGCCAATCAACAGCACATTGGACTTGTCCAACTCAATGTCGGCGTCGCCGTTCTCAAGATGGAGCAGCCGCTTGTAGTGATTGTGGACCGCGACCGACAGGGTTCGCTTGGACAGGTCCTGCCCGATCACGTACTGATCCAGGAATTCATTGATCTGCCGCGGCGGCGGAATCGTCGTAAAGAGTGGTTGGGTCGTACTGAGTCGACGCTTCTCTTGCCGGAAGATATTCTGGCACAGATCGGTACAGTTTGAGCAGATGTAGATATCACTCGGCCCCTCGACCATCGGCCCGACCTCCCGGGACGTCTTGCCGCAGAAGGAGCAGGTCGTCACCCGCCGGCCTCGGAAACCGCCGTCATCGCCCCCGGATCCTCCTCCAGCACCTCCCCCGGACCCGCCGCCCGTGGGCAATTCGGCCTCCTGGGTGGCCTCATCGTCGCCGCCGGTCGAGAAAGGATTCTCGCCGCAGAGGAACTCCGCCATGGCGAGTTCTTCAAGTTGCTGGCGATCCAGGTGGTCGTCTTTCTGTTTCTTCGAACGAGGCATGAACGCGTTTCCCTCACTTGCTCCGTGTGTCGTGCCGGGCTGGGAGTGTACCTCCCAGACGCGGGGAACCGACACTCTACCCTGCCATCATTTTGCGGCGATGGCGCGTGTTATTGCTCAGGAATGTCGTCATTGGGCATGGACAGTGGGCTTTTTTGCCGAGAACCACCTGTCAGCATGTCCCGGGCACGCAGGTACTCCGCTTCGCTGAGCAGTCCGTCGGAACGCATCGTTCGAAGTTCCTCCAGCGTGAAACTCGCCGAGTGATGCTCAGCCGGACTCCGCAGTCGTTTGCGAATCGCAGCGATCAGCACCCACGCGACGACGACAAAGACCGCAAGCCCGAGCAGCGGCATGAGGATTCGCGCAAAGTCCTGTGTTCCTGATCCCGGACCCGTGGCGGCAGCGAGCGATACGATCACGACTTCCGGGAAGCTTCTTCGGCCTTCAACTGCGCGTTCCACTTGTCCATCGAGATGTCCTTCACGGTGGCTTGCTCGACCATGTGGTCCGCCGCTTTTCGCTCTCGAATCGAGCCGGCAAGTTGCATGATGCGATCGTGTTTGACCATGTCCGCTCGCAACGCGTCCGGTCGGATGTCCTGACGCATTGCGATGGTGGCGATGCGAGCGTTGATCTCCTGTTCCGAGACGCTGATCTCTTCGTCATTGGCGATCCGCTGCAGGATGAACCAAGTTTTGAGACGGTCGACCGTCTGGGATGCTGAGCGATCTCGCACCTCGGCGAGCTTCTCCTCCACCTGCTCCGCCGGCATGCCCTTGGACATGAGTTCCATTTGAATTCGTTCAAGGTCCGAGGCGATTTGTCGTCCGGACGCCTTCTCTGGCAGTTCCATGGTGACTTGGGCGGTCACGGCCTTGAGCATCTGCTCTCGCATCGCTGTGCCTTGATCCTCATCGCGTTGCTGCTCCAGCGCTAGGCGTACCTGCTCGCGGAGTACGTCGGCGGATGCCAGTGAGAATCGTTCCATCAATTCGTCCACGGTGCAGGGCGTGATACGCTCGGCAATGTGAATGGTGAAGGCAATGCGCAGGGCTTTGCCTTGCACATCTTCCCGCTCGTGAGTTTCGGGGCCGGTCGTCGTGATTTCAATCGTGTCGCCCACCGCGGCCTTCTTGAAGCAGTCGCCAAGCTTCTCGACCATCAGACCGAGGATCTGCCCGGGCGCGCCCTTCTCCGGCATGACAACCAGCACCTGCCCGTGGGTGAAGGCCGGTTCTTCGGCGTCTTCGATGAAGAGTTCGGCGCTGCCGAGCAGGCGATCCGCCGGGGCAAAGGAGTCGCTCAACTCTTTGGCGGTGCCCATTCGCAGGCACTGTCGCTCCAATTCGTCATCGATGTGCTCGTCGGTCACATCGAGTTTGGGTCGAGAGATCTTGATCGTGCTGAAGTCGGGCAACTCGAAGTCGGGAATGACCTCGAACTCGACGCCAAACTCCAACGGCTTCCCCGATTCGATTTCAACGGCGGCATCGGGGTCTGCAGGCTCAAGTTCGCCGAGCGGCCGAATGCCGAGTTCCTCGAAGGCGTTCTGGCAGCCTTCCTGCATGAGCTCATTGCGGGCCTCTTCTCGGAGAGCCTCGCCGAATCTCCGCTCGAGCAACTGCATCGGCGCTCGCCCCTTGCGAAAGCCCGGCAGCGCAGACTGTGTCTGAAGCGTCCCGATGGATGCGTCGATCTTGGCCTTGACCGCCTCGGCTGAGACGGTGATGTGTAAGCGCTTTCTGGCCGGGCCAGCGTCTTCGATGGTGAACTCGAAGCCCTCTTTGGTAGCGGTCTCGTCGGACATGGCGATTCAATTCCCTTGCGTTGGTTGGGCCCGCTTCGGGCGCGACCCACCAGTTTAGCAAACGGAGCGTACTCAGCCGTCCGGCAGGCCGTTGGAGAGCATGTTGATGAATTCGATCGCTGCTGCCGTGGCATCGGTTTCGGGGGCCATTCGATCGACGAGGGCCGAGCCGACAATGGCAGCGTCGCAGGTGGCTGTGGCCGAGGCGACCTGATCCGGCGTGGAGATGCCAAACCCGGCCGCAATGGGCAGGTCGGTCAGCGTGCGGATGGCTGCGACGCGATCGGAGAGGTCCGGCAGATCGGACCTCGCGCCAGTGAGTCCTGTCTGGGCCAACAGATAGACGAATCCGCGACATCGATCGATCAACTCGGGAAGCCGCTGGGGCGTCGTGGTTGGCGCCACGAGCATGGCGAATGCGAGATCGCATCGGTCAATGGTGGGAAGCAATTCATCGGCGGCCGCATGATCGATATCCGGGATGATCACGCCGTCAAAGCCTGCCTGTGCCAGTTCCTCGATGAATGGGCTGCCGCCGCGGCGATGCACGATGGACTCACTGACCATGGCGATGAGTCCCGCTTCTGTCTGCGGGCGCACACGCTCGATGGTTGCCAGCAGCGTGTCGATGGTGGTCCCATTCTTGAGCGTCTCGTACATGGCCGCTGCAATCACTGGACCGTCTGCGATGGGATCGGAGAATGGGAAGCCGATTTCGGCAATGCAGGCGCCGGCGTCGGTCAACCCGGAGATGACCATTTCAGTCGTGTCGAGGCCGGGGTAGCCCCCGACCACAAATGGCATGAGCGCCCGCTTGTTGCCCGCGCGAAGGGTCGCAAAGATGTCGTCGATCCGGGACATGGTTCGCAGTGTAGGGGGCGGGTCGGGTGACGCGTTACTTCGTGCCGTCTGGGCCGCCGTCAACGACGTACTTTTCATGCACCGCCTCAGCCAGACTTACTCCCGTGATGTTGGCCAGGGTGGTGAGCCAGGCCAGTACGTCGGCGAATTCTTCCCGAAGGTTGGCCTCATCGCCATCGCCGCGTTCCCGCCGGGCCAAAGCCTCGGCCAGTTCGCCGATCTCCTCCGAGAACCACAGGAAAGTCCGGGCCGGCCCGCGAGCTTCGTCGGTCTCCTGATAGCGGCTGCGGATGAACTGCTGGAATTCACTCAGGGTGGGGTCGTGCATGGCAGGAAGCCTACTGTGGCGACCGGGGTCAGGCACCGCCTCGGCACCTGACTCCCTTGCAATCTCGTCAAAGTCAGGTCGTCAGCGTACTGTCGAGGTCTGGTACTCCCGCGGCACCTGACCCAGCGCCCCGCAACCGTGTTATCCTGTCTCGCTACGGGCCATTGGCGCAGTTGGCTAGCGCGCTTGTATGACACACAAGAGGTCACTGGTTCAAATCCAGTATGGCCCACTTCAAGAGCCCCGCTGAAAAGCGGGGTTCTTTCGTTACTGGTCTTGATCGCTCCGTTCGGCCCTCCGGGCCGACACTCGCTTTCCTGCGCCACCGCCGGAGTGAATCCGACGGGGCTGAGCGGGCGTCGTTCAGTGTGGCAGATGGAGGACCAGGCTCAGGGGCAGGAGGCCCAGCCGCCGATTGCATCTGACTTGCCACCCCATCGGGTACCGTTAGGTAGGTCGCGATCCAGATGAAATGGCTCGCTTGGGACTTGAAACATCAACGGAGGCCGCCCCATGTGCTCCCCATACATCATTGCCGAGGTTGATCGGATTGTCGCCGATCGTCGCAGTTTTCTGAAGACAGCCGCCGGAAGTTGCGCTGCTTTGGCCGGCTTGGGGGCTGTTTCATCAGTCTCGGTTGCGAAGACCACGCCAACTCCAAATCCGTACCCACCTGTGGCCTTCAGTCGTACCGTCGATCTCACGCACACGCTTACGCCTGACTTTCCAGCCTGGTTCACGGAGGGGCAGGACATCATGGGGCGTACCGCTCCCGCGAGCCTGACCGAGGTCGATGAGTTCGTGATTGATGAGAACACGCCCTTTGCGCTCAAGAAAGTCAGTTACTGGGAGCATGTCGGGACCCATGTCGACGCGGCCAGTCATTGCAGCAACAAGAAATCGGTCGACGAGATTCCCGCCGAGCAACTGGTTTTGCCGCTTGTGGTCATCGACATTCGGGCCGAAGCCGCCGGGGATCCGTTGGCGCAGGTCACGCCGGAACACGTTCGAAAGTGGGAAGCCATCCATGGGCCACTGCCGCCGCGATGCTTCGTCGCGATGAATAGCGGTTGGGCGGAGAAGATCCACGACCGCAAGGCATTTCTCTGTCCGCTCGAGGAGGGCGAGAAGATCACCGCCTTGCGTCAGCCTGCATTTCATCCAGACACGGCAAGGATGCTCCTGGAGGATCGCGATGTGGTCGGCATCGGCGTCGATACGCTGAGTTTTGACAACACCCGCTCGAACGGGTTGGATGTTCACTTGATTTGGTTGCCGGAGGATCGGTGGGGCGTTGAGAACCTCAAGGATCTGGCGAAGGTTCCGGAAGCCGGGGCGACCATCGTCGTGGGAGCGCCCAAGTTCAAGGGTGGTACCGGCGGGCCAGCCCGTGTGCTCGCGCTGGTCTGATTGCGCGGCATCTCAGAAATGGCGTTACCAGTCGATTCGAATCGCATGGCGAAGGAGTTCCGGGGCCTGCGTGCCTCAGGGCCATTGTCGCAGTTGGTGAGCGCGCTTGTATGACACACAAGAGGTCACTGGTTCAAGTCCAGTATGGCCCATTGACAAGGCCGCCGAAGGCGGCCTTGTCAATGGAGCAGTCGGCCGCGGCTGCGGTCTCCCGCTCCTTGGCGGTGCGATCTTCCAGCCCACACCACCAATCCTCACCGCACCCGTTCCAGCCCTTCCCTCGCCGCCTGGAAGTCTGGTCGAATGTCCAGCGCCCGGGTGAAACAAGCCCGGGCGGCGTCTCGATCCCCGAGGCTTGCCTTCACATTGCCCAAATGAAACCATGCCAGGGCATACCGCGGCGCTCCGGCGACTGCGGCCGAGAGTTTTCCGTCAGCCTCCTCCAGCCGACCAAGTTGGGAGAGCGCATAGCCCAGCGCCGCCAAGTGCGATGGCTTTGAGGGCAGCAAGGCGTCGGCGGCTTCCAATTGCGCGGCGGCCTTTCCGAATTGTTTCATCCCGAGCAAGGTGTTGCCGAGTTGAAAGCGGGCCGCGGGATCGTCGGGTGTCAGGGCGACCGCGCCGGACAACGCTTCGATCGCTTCACGGTGCTGGCCCATCGCCTTGGCCGATGCGGCGTGCTTGAGGAGCCACGCCGCCCGGTAGGGACCCTCGAACGAGCCGCTGAAGGCGGAGTCCCGTGGGACGGCCATGCCCGCCCGAAAGTAATCCAGCGCCGCGCCGTGCCGTCCGGCCTTGGCATGAAGCTGACCAAGGTTCAGCATGCTCGGCGCATACTCGGGCTCCTCGGCCAGAATGGCCTCCCACTCGGATGCCGCCTCGGCCTCACGATTCAGCAGGAACAGGGCCCAGGCCCGCTGCGAGCGCAGCGCGACATCTGCGGGCGCCTGTCGCATGCCGCGATCCAGATGTAGCAACGCTTCATCAATACTTGCCGGCGTCGCCTGCGAGGGATCCAGCAGCACATTGGCCAAGGCCAATCTGGCATCTGCATCATTGGGCTCCACCACAACGGCTCGGCGGAGCAGTCGCTCCGTTCGAAGCAGGTCACCCTCGATGAATGCGATCTGGGCCTGCACGACGATGGCGGACGCGAGCAGGGCGTGGTCACGCATGTCATCGAGCCACGGATCTCTGTACTGCAGTCCCATGTCAACCGCGGCGGCGTCCTCCGGCGAGTCGCCCCGAAGATGCGCCTGCGCCGCCGCTCGCATCGCGTCACCAGCTGGGATTCGCCGCGCACCAAGTATCTCGAGCACCTGCGACCAGTCTTCGTCGGCGAAGGCAATGCGGGCCCGACCCAGGTGGGCCAGTGGAAGGTCGCCGGCCGCCAGGAATGCTTGTTCGGCCGCAGCAATATTGCCTTGTCCTGCATACAACTCACCAAGTCGTGACTGCAGCGGTGGGTAGTCGGGCTCGAGGCTGGCCGCTCGCTCCAGATGCGAGGCCGCCGCGGCGCTGTCGCCGACTTCCAGATCGAGCAAGCCCCGGAAGTACGGCCAGTGGGCGTTGTCCTGGTCTCGTTGGGCTGCCTCTGCATAGTGGCGATCGGCCTGGCGCACCATCCCGTTGGCATGGAAGATCATGGCCCGCTCGCCCGGGCTGGAGGCGCCGGCCGCTGCGTCGGCGACGCGGGTGTCGGGGGTGGCCCCAGCGGCGGCGGCGACCCGCTGGCCAAGACCTTGGTTCGACCAACGGACGACTCTCGCGACGCGATCAAACGGTTGGTACAGAGCCATGCCGCCCGCAACGATGTCGGGCGTTCCGTCGCCGTCGAGATCACCCACATCGCAGCTCACCAAGTGGGTTGGCGACTGGGCGAGATCCTGCGGTGTGAAGTGACCGTTCTCGTCCTGCGCCCACCACCGGAGCGACGGTGTACCCGGCGTCTGCCAGTAGGCGAACTCACTGACGGCGACAATGTCCTGATCGCCGTCTCCATCCAAATCCACAATGTTCGGCGCATAGGCACCATGGAAGTCACCAATGCGGTGAAAGGCGAAGTCGAGGTTTCCGCGGTTCTCCAGCCACTGCAGGCCGTGGCTCGGCAGGGGGCGATAGCCGACCGAGACGAAGGCGTCGCCATTGGTCCAGGCAATGTCGGGATCCCCGTCGCTGTCGATGTCGCCCACCGAGATCCCGCTGCTGGAATAGTCGGCATCGGCCACATCGTGCAGCACGATGGGCGTGAAGTGTCCGCGGCCATCGTTGATGAAGGCCTGCACAGTCTCCCACTCCTGCGAAAACAACACGACGATGTCGAGGTCGCCGTCGCCATCGAGGTCGGTGACGGGGCCGTGGATGGCGCCGGATTGATCCATGAGATGGTGGCCTCGAAAGTTCCAGTCGCCGAGGTTCTCCAGCCACTGGATTTCGCCTTGCACATAGCCGAACTGCGAAACGGCCAGATCGATGTCTCCGTCCCCGTCAAAGTCGCCGGGTCGGACGTCGGTGACGCGGCGGGCACTGTCGAGCAGTACGCGGTTGGTGAACTGCTCATGTCCGTCGTTCTCCAGCACGATGACGGCGCCGATGTCCTCATTGGAGGGGAGCATGATGCCCATCGACGCGACAAGAACGTCAAGGTCTCCATCGCCATCGATATCAGTGGTCTCGGCGTGCACCGGGGCGGGAATCGGATCGCCGATCGCCCGCTCGACAAAGGTGCCGTCGGCGTTCTGGTGCGACCAGACGACCCGCCCGAGATTGATGTCGCAGGCCAGTACATCGGCGATTCCGTTCTGGTCCAGATCTGCGATGCGGACGTGCGCGATGATGGGATGCGATCCCGAAGGCTCGAGGTTGCCCAGCGGCGCCGCAGGTGAGAGTTCAAGCAGTCGTGACGGGGCGGATGCTGGTGGCGTGGATGCAGGCACCACGGTGTACCGACTCGCCAGGTTGTGTGCTGCCGTGTGGGGTAATTCGGCCTGCGCGTAGGCGCCGATGTCGGCGGCCTGCTGCAGCGTGCCACCATGCTGAATCCAACTGGGCATGACGGAACCTGGCTGCCCAAATCTGATCTTGTGCAGCAGTTCCCAAGGATTTTCATCGGCAATGGTGCCGATGAACTCGGGCGACTCCACTGTCCCGAAGTTTCGCCAGGTCCCATCTGGGCCGTGGCAGACGATGCACTGCATGGCTGGTCCGGCGCCGCTGGTGAATATGCGTTTGCCGCGCGCGATCTCGCCGGAGAACGCGCCGGACGAGCCGATCCATGTGTCGACATCGATCAACTCGGTCTGCAGGAATGCCACGAGATCGCGGATGTCGCGGTCGGACATGCCATATCCGCCGTACCCGTGTCCGCTGGGCACGTCATCACGCTTGAGCAGGTCGAAAAGTTGTTCGGCCGACTTCGCGCCCCCGAGTACGCCGGGGATTCCAGTGAAGTGGTTGCCGTGGCGATACGCGCCGGCCGACCCTTTGTAGTCCCAGCCGTGGCACTCCTGGCATCGAAACGTGTCGGGGCCGGTGCGTGTTCCGGCGGCGGGGTACAGGGGGTGCGCGCCGATCGGTGGGGGGTCACCTGTCACCGCCCACCAGCTGTCCCACATCCGGCCGCCACGGATGGCGTCACCGTCGCTGCGCTGCGTGGCTGCCATACAAGTGGCAACGAGTCCGATCAGCAAGGCGATGAGATGAATGCGGCGTGGGAGCATTGGGGGGCTCACAGTACCGGTCCGGCGGCGGGGCGATTGAAAATTCGACGGAAAGGTGCTCAGGTCCGCTGGGGCGTCAAAAGGCGGCGGCCAATCTCCAGCCCGAGCAGAATGCCCAGGACGCCGAGCCCAAGCGACAATACGATGTCCAGAATGGCCTGTCCGAACTGGCCGGTTTTGACGAGCATGACGATATCAAGCCCCAATGAACTGAAGGTCGTCAGTCCACCGAGCAGGCCGGTGAGGAGGAAGCCGCTGCCGATGGCCAGCCGGTGTTGGGATCTGGCGAGTTCCGGGGCGGGAACGGTCGGATCGGCGTGCAGGACGCCTTGAACATCGGCGAGGTGCCGCCCAACATGCAGGTGCGCCAGCCGGCTGCCGCCGTCACGGCGAAGGCGCGACTCCAGCCAGAAGAAGAGAAATCCCATCGCGATGCACCCCAGCACGTTGACGATCAGGATCACAATCCAGCCAGCCAATGCGGACGCCTCGCCGAAACTTTCGGCTACATGTCGGGCCAGCGCGCCGATCCCGCCACCTGCTGCGATCGCAAGCAATGTCAACAGAGGGGCTCTCATGCCGGGACTCCAAACCAGAGGTGTCCCAGTGACTGCCCAAGAACGACCAGCGGGATGCCGCCCAGAAGCGACAGTCCGAGGCACCAAGACAACGCTCGCCACGCGCCGATCCGGATCAGAACGGTGATGTCCAGCGCCAACGCGCTGAACGTCGTCAGTGCGCCGCAGAGGCCCGTGATTACGAAGGCCTGCGTCCAGGCACCACCGCCCGCGGACCCCGCCGCCAGTCCCACGATGAGACACCCGAGCAGGTTGGCCACGAGCACACCGGTCCACCCTGACCAGTTGGTCACCGACAACTGTGCCATACAAATGACATAGCGCAGGGCCGCGCCAAGGGCGCCGCCAAATGTGACCAAGCCGAGGTCCAGCACGCTCATGAGGGAATCCGGCCTACTGCAGCTCAGAGGCTACGCAGTCGTTGCGCCGCAGCAGCCCGCCTTGGTGAACCGCTCGGCCACTGCGTCCCAGTTCACCACGTTCCACCATGCATTGATGTAGTCGGGCCTGCGGTTCTGGTAATTCAAGTAGTACGCGTGCTCCCAGACATCGAGCCCCATGATGGGGGTGCCGCCGCAGCAGCCATCCAGTTTCATCAGCGGGTTGTCCTGGTTGGCGGTGGAGCACACCTTGAGGGTGCCGTCACAGATCTTCAGCCATGCCCAGCCTGATCCGAAGCGGGTGGCCGCGGCGGCGGCAAACTGCTCTTTGAAGGCGTCGAGGTTGCCGAAGGACTCGTCAATGGCAGCGGACAACTCGCCAGTCGGGCCCTGCCCAGAGGCTGGCCCCATGATCGACCAGAACAAGGAGTGGTTGTAGTGTCCGCCGCCGTTGTTGCGAACGGCACCGCGGATGCTCTCGGGGACTTCGTTCAAGTTGCTGCAGATCGATCCAATACACATGCCCTCGAACTCGGGGCGACCGTCAATGGCGGCATTGAGTTTGGCGACGTAGCCGGCATGATGCTTGTCGTGATGGATCTCCATGGTTCGGGCATCGACATGGGGTTCGATCGCGTCGAATGCGTATGGCAGATCGGGCAAGGTGAATGTCATGGGTGGCTTCCTCCTATAGTGGTCGTGGGTCTGCGGCCAATGATATCCATTCGGTATCGTGGGGGTAGAGTTGACGGACCAACTGCAGGACACCATCATCCGGTCTCATAGGCACCCAACAGGACGAGGGCCATCTCTCATGACCGACAGCGAATTGACACGGGACGACGCAGGCGGCGGAATCGGCTGCTGGGGGATGGTGGTGGTCGGCGTATTGATACTCGCGGTGTTGGTGGTGGGGTACCTGATGCTGGTGTAGCGGTCTGTCAGGCTACTGTTGCGAACCACGCCCGCAACGCCTCGGCCATCTGCGGGCCGATGCCGTGCCCGATCGGCTCTTCGCACCAGGTCACGGCGGCGGGGGTCTGTGACGTGTAGAAGTCCCGCAATTCATGCCCGGAGTGGACCGGAATGAGTCCGTCATGGGTGCCGTGCGAGAGGAAAACCGGCAGGCCATCGCGAACGCCGCCGCCTTGGCCCATGATTTCTGGAATCATGCGAGCGCTGCACGCGGCAAGACCGCGCATCGGAAGGTGTTCTCGCAGCAGCAGGGCGTGCCCGAGCATGGCGCCTTGGCTGAATCCCATGATGACCGTGTCGTCCATGCTGAACCCTGCTGCCGCCACAGCCTGCGGCAGTTCGCTGACCAGTTGCCCGACTGCTTGCGTGGCCCCGGCCATGTCGACACTGATCGATCCATCCGGGCTCGGTGCCAGATGAAACCACGCCCGCCCACCGGGCAGGCCCATCGGTCCGAGGTCGACCGGGGCTTCTATGGCCACGGCCGTCCAGTCGGGGGCCAATTCATCCTGAAGCAGCAGGAGGTCGCTGGCGTTGGCCCCGTAGCCGTGCAGCAGCACCAGGCACCGCTGAAGCGGCATCGTTCTGCCGTCCAGCCCAGGCGGCATGACGATCGTCCGGAGGGGGGCCAATTCAGTCATGTCGGCACTGTACTGGGAGCGGGTTCAACTGGCCTGAGGGCCTCATGGGGCCTTTCCGGGGAACCGGGGTTGGAATCAAGCCGAAAGCGAGTACAGTGAGTCCGTGGTAGGGAGTGTCCGGGTGAGAACAAGAGGAGCGTTCCAAGATGCAGGTTCGAACTGGGTGTTTCGTTGTGACGATGTTGGCCGCTTCAGCCTCGATGGCCGGAGAATTGGATGCCAATCTCAAGAACCTGATGGTGCAGTCCGGTCCCCAAGCGCGGATCGGGGCGTTGGTCTACCTGAACCTTCAGGCGGACGTTGGCGCACTTGAAGCGCAGTTGCTCGCAGACCGCACGCAGCGTCGCGATCGGCACTCGGTCATCATGACGGCCCTGCTGGAAGCGAGCGAATTTGGACAACAGCCCGTGCTCAATTGGCTGGATCAGCTGCCGATTGGCGCCGTCGACAACATCCAGCCCTTCTGGATTACGAGCGTCATCGCCCTTGATGCGACGCCGGCGACCCTTCGCGCCTTGGCGGCGAGGGAGGATGTTGCCTTGGTCGCCCCCGACTACCCGATTGAACTCATTGGACCGACCGCGATTGATGATGACACAGACAGCGCAACGCGCGGAGGCCCCGAGCAGGGCCTGATCGCCATCAACGCTCCGGACGTCTGGGCCATGGGCTACGACGGTGCCGGCACGATTGTTTCCAACATCGATACGGGCGTGGATGGTTCGCATCCGGCGCTGGCCAGCCGCTGGCGGGGTCTGAACCCCTTGTATTCGGGCCATCCGGAGTGGGCGTTCTACGATCCGTACCTGGGCAATCACGACTTCCCGTACGACGGTGGTTCGCACGGCACCCACACGATGGGCACCATCACGGGGGGAAGTCCTGGCGACCAGATCGGCGTGGCCCCCGGTGCCGAGTGGATCGCGGCGGCACCGATCGATCGCTCCAGCATTCCACAGACCGTGTCGGATGCGATTCTGTCATTCCAGTGGATCACCGATCCCGACGGCGATCCGTTGACATCCTTTGATGTGCCCCACACGAACTCCAACTCGTGGGGACTGGTGACCGCCCACGGATATCCCGAGTGTGATCAGACCTTCTGGTCTTTCATCGACAATGCCGAAGCGGCCGGTGTGATCGTGCTCTTCTCGGCGGGCAATGAAGGCTCTTCCGGCCATCGCCGCCCCGCTGATCGGGCGTACGACGACTATCGCAGCATGGCGGTGGGGGCCGTCGACCCGTACAACGGCAACTCGATTGCGAGTTTCTCGTCCCGAGGACCAACCAATTGCACGATAAACGGTGCCTCGGCCATCAAGCCCGAGATTGCAGCCCCGGGCGTTTCGACTCGATCGAGCGTTCCAGGCGGTGGCTACTCCAGTTACGACGGTACTTCGATGGCCTCCCCGCATGTCAATGGCGTGCTGGCGCTCATGATGCAGGCCAACCCAGACCTCACCGGGCAGCAAGCCAAGCAGATCGTCTATGACACGGCGGTCGAGGCTGGCAGCCCGGGCAACGACAATGACTACGGTTACGGCGTCATCGACGCCCTGGCGGCTGTCGAGTCGGCCTTGGAAACGGTGAGTTTGACCGTGTCCTACCCCGACGGTCGTCCGGAACTGGTCGATCCAAACGGCGGCACGGAGTTGGTCGTTCGGTTTGGCGGCAATGTCGCGCCGGAGCCGGGTACCGCCTTGTTGAATTGGTGGGTTGGGTCGATCAGCGGCGATGAACCCATGCTCCCCGTCGGCGAGAACTACGTCGGTGCCTTTCCGGCATTTGCATGCGGTGACGAGGTTTTGTACTGGGTCTCGGTCGAGAGTGTCGAGGGCGATTACATCACCAGCCCCTACAACGCGCCGATTGATTCGTGGGCGGCCGAGGCGTGGAGCGGCGTAGAAGTGGCCTTTGATGATGACTTCAATTCCAATCAGGGATGGACGGTCTATGCAGGTGCCGGTACCGGCAACTGGGTTCGCGCGACGCCTGCTGGAAGTGGTGGCGCCCGCTGCGACAACCCGACCGATCAGGATGGGTCCGGCATGTGCTTCGTGTCCGGAAATGGCACGGATGAGGACATTGATGACGGTACGACGATCATGACGAGCCCCGTGATGGATGCCTCCGGTGGCGGCATGCTCAGTTACGCCCGCTGGTACAGCAACGGCGCATCCTGCGGCGGTAGTGCTCCGAACGCCGACATCTTCGTCGTTGAAGTGAGTGGTGACGATGGCGGCTCGTGGGTCGAGCTTGAAGTCGTTGGTCCGGGTGGAAGCGAGGCCGATGGTGGCTGGTTCGTCAAGGAGTGGGACGTCGAGAGCCTGCCCGTTTCACAGAACGACATGTTCCGTATTCGATTCACAGCCTCCGACCTGAGCGATGGATCTGTGGTGGAGGCTGCGGTGGACGCGGTGAGCATCACACGTATGTATTGTGATGACACGACCATGCCAGGCGACGCCGATGGTGATGGAGACGTGGATACAGATGATCTCCTGATGTTGATCAACCAGTGGGGCCCGTGCTCGGCCCCCTGCAGCGCCGACTTCGATGGTGACGGCGATGTGGATGCTGATGACATCTTGACCTTGATCGGAAACTTTGGAGGCTGAGTACGCTGCACGGATGCCAACTCCACTGGGCATCCTGACCGTCTCCGACCGCGCCAGTCGCGGTGAGTATGAGGATCGTGGCGGCCCCGCGATCCAGGCGTGGCTCGCCCGTGTGCTCAGTTGCGAATGGGAGGCCTGCGCCGAGGTGGTGCCGGATGAGCCGGATCGCATTGAGGCAGCCTTGGTCCGCATGTGCGACGAGCATCGCTGCGGGCTTGTGCTGACGACTGGCGGAACCGGCCCGGCAAGCCGGGACGTCACGCCCGAGGCAACCGCGGCAGTCTGCGAGCGGCTTCTGCCCGGATTCGGTGAGTCCATGCGAGCCGCCTCGCTGTTGGTGGTGCCAACCGCCATTCTCTCGCGGCAGATCGCCGGAACACGCGGCCAATCGCTCATCATCAATCTCCCTGGGAAGCCGTCTGCCGTGGGCGACTGTCTCGACGCTGTGTTCCCCGCGGTGCCGTACTGCATCGACTTACTCGGTGGTCCGCGGTTGGAGGCCCACGCGGATCAATGCGTCGTCTTTCGGCCGGGGGCCTGAAGTGCCCATTGAGGCGGTGCGGGGGGCGGGCACCTACCATCCCCCCCATGCCGCCAACCCTGCCAACCCTCGACGAGATCAAGGAGGCGTTTGCCTTTCTTGACGACTGGGAAGATCGGTACCGCTACATCATGGACCTTGGCGAGAAACTCCCGCCGTTACCCGCCGTGGATCGCGTGGATGCCAATCTGGTACATGGATGCCAGAGCACCGTCTGGGTGGCAATGCACCACACCGACGGGCAGGTCGCGCTGACCGCCGACAGTGACTCGAGTTTGGTCAAGGGGCTCGCGGCCTTGGTCGTGATTGCCTTGCAGGGGCTGAGCCCAGCCGGTGTAGTCGGACTCGATCTGAACGAGTTCTTCTCCAGTCTGCATCTGCATGAGCACCTCAGTCCGACGCGCAGCAATGGGCTGCACGGGATGGTGCGGCAGGTGCGAACTCGCGCCGTTGAATTGGCCGCCTGCTGAGCAAGTCGAGTAGGGTGGGTTCAATGCACGGAGGTTCCAAGAAACCAACTCGCCCGCTCTCGCTGTTTGTACTGGCGATGATGAGCACGGCGGTCGTGGTGGGCCTCGAAGGCCTGCCAGAGGTGGGTTCCTTTGGCCTTCCGCTGATTCTGTACTACGCATTCTTTACGCTGATTTTCTTCCTGCCGGTAGGGCTGGTGGCCGCAGAACTTGGCGTGGGCTGGCCGCATGACGGCGGCATCTACCGCTGGATTCGCGAAGCGCTGGGCGAGCGGTGGGCCTTTGTGGGAATCTGGTGCCAATGGCTTCAGATCATCGTGTGGTACCCGACGGTACTGGCGGTGTGCGCCGTGTCGGTCGCGTACATGATTGATCCAGCCCTGCGAGAGAATGTCTGGTTCGTCATGTTGCTGAGCTTGGGCACGTTCTGGTTTGCGACGGTATTCAACTTCAAGGGGCTGCACTTCAGTGGTTGGTTGACGACCACATTCTTGTACGCGGGCACCTTGTTCCCAGTGCTTCTTGCGATTGGCCTTGCCATCTGGTGGATCGGTAGCGGGCATGAGTCAGCCATTCCGTTGTCGCTCGACGCGGTCGTCCCGAAGATCGACTCGATCGGCGAGATTGTGGGCATTCTCGCCATCTTCTCCTTCCTCTCAGGACTGGAAGTCAATGCCGTGCACTTTCGGCATGTCGACAACCCGCAGCGGTCCATTCCCCGATCGCTGCTGATTGCGGGTCTCCTGGTGCTTGGGATGTCTGTCCTGGGCGCGCTCAGCGTGGCGGTGCTGGTGCCCGTTGACGAAATCGATCTGGCCGCCGGGGCACTGCAGGTCTTCGATCATGTACTCAACCCACTCGGGGTAGGCTGGCTGGTGCCAGTGCTGGCGTTACTGGCATTTGCCGGGATGGTGGGACACATCATGGTGTGGGTCATCGGTCCAACCGAATCAATTCGAGTCGCTGCGGACGATGGATTGGTGCCACCCTTCTTTCAGCGGACCACCGTGAGCGGCGCGCCGCTGAACGTAATGCTCGTGCAGGCAGTTGTGGTATCGCTGATGTGCGTCACCATGTTGTTTGTGGATCTCAATCAAGTGTTCTATACCTTGACGATTGCATCGGCCCAGATCTATCTGGTGATGTACGTGTTGATGTTCATCTCCGTGATTGTGCTTCGGTACACCAAGCCCGATGTCGTCCGCAGCTTTGTCATTCCCGGCGGTCGGCCCGGACTGTGGCTGGTTGCAGGTGGCGGGGGTCTCGCTGCGCTCGCTGGAATCGTGCTGATGTTCTGGCCGCCATCGACCAAGAGCATGGCGATGGCAGGCGACACGTTCACCATTGTTCTGCTGGCGGCCTTCATTGTGCTCGTTGGCTTGCCACTGGTACTCTTTCAGTTTCGAAACCCAAAGTGGGGCGCCGATGCGCGGATGCCTGGCACCGAAGAGACGAAGTCCGTATGGAAGCGGGCTGACTGAGCTATGTCGCGCATCCGTATTGCCATGTGGTCGGGGCCTCGCACAATTTCAACAGCCATGCTGCGGGCGTGGGGAAACCGCTCAGACACCATGGTCTGGGACGAGCCGCTGTACCCGCGGTGGTTGGAGGCGACCGGTGCGGCGCATCCGGGACGTGAACAGATTCTGAAAGCCAGCGCCCATGATCTGGATGGGGAGGATCTGAATCGGCGGTTGGCATCGGCTCCGCCGGGTGTGTCCATCTTCTATCAGAAGCACATGGCGCATCATGCGCTGCCTGAATTTTCACGCGCCTGGATGGAGGGCGCGCGGCATGCGTTTCTGATCCGAGACCCTGAGCGATTGCTGGCCTCGCTCGCCGCCAAACTCCCGGACGCCGGGCTCGACGAAACGGGGCTGCCTCAGCAGGTCGAACTGCTTCGATATCTTGACGAGCAGGGGCATCCGCCACCGCCGGTGATCGACTCGGACGATGTGCTCAACGATCCTCGCGGCATGTTGCAGGCCCTGTGCGCAGCGCTCCAGGTGCCCTTTGAGGAACGGATGCTGGCATGGCCGGCCGGCCCCCGCGACACCGATGGTGTCTGGGCGGACTGGTGGTACGACTCGGTGCGGGCATCAACCTGCTTTGTCCGGCCCGATCGCGCCCCGCAGCCCGTGCCGCCCCTGCAGGCTGCCGTGCTGCCGAGATGCCGCGAATTGTATGACGAATTGGCGGCCATGCGACTTCGGCCGCTGGAAGGAGACTGCCGTGCAACAGGGACATGATCCTCGCAATGACAATCTGCTCATCAACATCAATGGCGTGTTGATGCAGCGCGACGTCGCTCGCATTTCACCCTTCGACTCGCTGGTGCAAGGCGGCGATGGCGTGTGGGAGGGACTGCGTGTGTATCCGGGCGGCATCTTTCGATTGCAGGCGCATCTGGCGCGACTTCGCCGATCGGCCCAGGCGCTGTCATTCACTGAGATCCCGTCGATCCAGTCGCTCCAGCAGGAGATCGCCCGCACCCTTGAAGCCAATGACATGCACGACGGCGTCCACATCCGATTGACGCTCTCTCGCGGCGAGAAGATCACCAGCGGCATGGATCCTCGTCTCAATCAATCGGGACCAACCCTGATCGTGCTGGCCGAGCACAAGCCGCCGGTCTATGACAGAAGCGGCCTCTCGCTCATGACCAGCAGCGTACGCCGATTCCGACCAGACATGCTCGATCCGAAGATCCATCACAACAACCTCATCCAGTCGATCATGGCGAAGATCGAGGCCAATGCGGCCGGATGTGACGATGCCATGATGTTGGACGACCGCGGGTTCGTCGCGGAGACCAACGCGACCCACCTCTTTCTCGTGTCGGGCGGCGTGGTGCGGACCAGCCGACTCGTCGCCTGCCCGGAGGGCATCACCAGAAGCGTGATCCTGGAGATCTGCGCCGCCGAGGAGATTCCACTGGCCCAGCGCGATCTGGCCCAAGCGGAGTTCTATGCGGCCGACGAGTGCTTCTGCACCGGCACCATGGGGGAACTCGCTGCCGTCACGACGATCGATGGGCGGTCCATCGGCCGCGGCGAGGTTGGGCCGATGACCACCCGCCTCAGCGCATGCCTCTCGCAGGTGATCGCCTCCGAATGCGAACCAATCGGTCTACCATGCGGGAGCCAGCCCAGCCACGGAGAGACACCTTCATGAGTCGTCCAGTCACACTGTTCACCGGTCAATGGGCCGATCTGCCAATTGACGAGATGGCTGCCAAGGCCTCGGCCTTCGGATATGACGGTGTGGAACTGGCCTGCTGGGGCGACCACTTTGATGTGTCGGCGGCGCTCGTGGACGAGGGGTACTGCCAGCGACACCGAGCGATGCTGGCTCGCCACGATCTTCAGTGCTGGGCGGTCTCGAACCATCTTGTCGGCCAAGCCGTGTGCGACCGCATTGATCAGCGGCACCACCACATTCTGCCGGATCACATCTGGGGGCACGGAGAACCGGAAGGCGTGCGTGAGCGGGCGAGCGAGGAGATGAAGAACACGGCGCGGGCGGCTGCCGCCCTGGGCGTACCGGTTGTCAATGGGTTCACGGGCTCATCGATCTGGCCGGATCTGTACTTCTTCCCACCGGTGACCGCCGAACAAGTGAAGCAGGGCTATGACGACTTCGCGAACCGGTGGGGTCCTATTCTCGATGTGTTCAAGGAAGTCGGCATCAAGTTTGCGCTGGAAGTGCATCCTTCCGAAATTGCTTACGACACCGTGACCGCCCGCACGGCCTTGGAGGCGGTGGGCCACCACGACGCATTCGGATTCAATTTCGACCCGAGCCACCTAGTCTGGCAGGGTGTTGACCCCGCACGATTCATCGATCATTTTCCGGATCGGATCTTTCACTGCCACATGAAGGATGTGAAGACCATGCTCGATGGCGACTCGGGCATTCTTGGCTCGCATCTGCCATTTGGCGATCCGCGCCGGGGCTGGGACTTTGTCAGTGTTGGGCGGGGCGATGTCGACTTTGACGGCATCATGCGGGCATTGAACCGCGGCGGGTACGACGGTCCGCTCTCGGTCGAGTGGGAGGACAGCGGCATGCACCGTGATCAGGGCGCCATCGAGAGTTGCCAGTACATTCGAGCCATCGAGGTGCGACCACCTGATCGCGGCTTCGAGGATGCCTACAGTGAGGAGTGAGTGCTTATGTGGGGCTGTCTGCTTGCAGTCTGTGTCCTTGAGTCGGGGCCACCCGTGGATCTTTCGGGGGGAGTTCCGGTGGGTCTTGCGGGGGATCGTCCGGGTGTTCTGGTGTTCAGTCGTACCAACGGGTTCCGTCATGGCTCGATCGAAGCGGGGCACCGGCTGATCCAATCGCTCGGGGAAGGTCGGTGGCGGGTCGAAGGCGCCGAAGGCCCCGATGTCTTTACGCCCGAGCGTCTAGCTGGTATTGACGTCGTTGTCTTGCTGCACACAACCGGCGACGTCATCACCGATGCTGGCGAGGCTGCCATGGAGCAGTTTCTACTCAGTGGCGGTGGTCTTGTCGCTGTGCATGGCGCCGCTGATGGGGAACGAGACTGGCCATTCTTCGGGAGCAGGGCACTCGGCGGCGCGTGGTTCGAGTCTCACCCGCAGATTCAACAGGCCAGTGTCATCGTCGAGGATCGGCACCATCCGGCGACGGCAGCTGTCGGCGAGCGGTGGGTGTGCACCGACGAGTGGTACAACTTTGTCAAGTCACCCCGCGGCAGCGTGCATGTGCTGGCATCGCTGGACGAGCAGAGTTATGAAGGCGGATCGATGGGTGTGGACCATCCGATCGTGTGGAGCACGCCGGTTGGGGATGGGGCTGCCTTCTACACCGGGCTGGGACACACGGTTGAGCGGTACTCGGAACCGGCATTTCAGGCGCATCTACAGGGCGCGATCGAGTGGGCGCTTGCAGACGGCTGGATTGAGCTTGACAAGGGCTGGCAGGCTCGAGCCGGATGGCAGGACGTGGCGGCGGTCACGGCGGATGGACCGGCGCTGCAACTGGCAGCGGGGTCGGGCGTGCTCGTGAACGGGGCCGATGGGCACGCCGGTGATCTGGTGACTGGTGGCGTCTTTGGCGACTGCGAACTGCATGTCGAGTTTCTGATCCCGGAAGGGAGCAACTCCGGCGTGTACTTGCAAGGGCGATACGAAGTGCAGATTCTCGACAGCCACGGGAAGAGCTCGCCAGGCCCAGGTGATTGCGGGGGCATCTACGAGCGATGGGACGAGTCACGCAGCCCGAAGGGATTCGAGGGCGTGCCACCGCGGACGAACGCTGCTGCGGCGCCGGGCGTGTGGCAGTCCTTCGATATTGTGTTTCGGGCGCCCGCGTTCGATGCGGCCGGTGAGAAGATCCACAATGCCAGGTTTGAGTCCGTGCGGCACAACGGCGTGCTCATTCATGAAGATGTCGAGCTTGGCGGGCCGACCCGCGGTGGGCGGGGGCCTGAGGCCGCTGAGGGTCCGGTGCGATTCCAAGGCGATCATGGGCCGGTGGCGTACCGGAATGTGCGAATCAAGCGGGGCGCGGGTTCGGCTCGAGACGACCAATCCAATTGAGCCCCGGGGGGAGCGGTCCGTGCCATGCCCCCTCCGCTCCCCCGAAGGGGAGAGGGGGTCCCCTCATCGATTCCAGGCCCGACCAGTTTGGGTCTTCAGGGACATCCGCCCCAGGCACCAACCACGATCAGGACGTCGTTGGTGTCAACGGTTCCATCGCCATTGACGTCCGCGGAGCATCCGCTGCTGCAACCGAAGTCACCGATGACGGCGAGCAGGTCGTCGGTGTCGACGTTGCCTGATCCATCGATGTCGCCATCGCAGGGTTCGGTCTCGTTGCCGTCAATGGCGCTGATGACGATGTCGTCGATATTCCAACCCGAGTACGCATAGGCGTAGTCGGACACCGCATGGGTCCATCGCAGGTACACCGTTGACTCGCCATCGGCGTCGCTGGAGATGTCATACTCCTGCGTACTCCATGAAGTCTCGGCAATCTCAGAACTGCTGCCATTTTCCCACAGGGTGGTCCACGAGGACCCGGTATTGGAGACCTCAAACTTCTCAATCACGTAGGACTGGTAGTCGCAGTTCAGCCATCGCTGGAAGGAGACACTGGTGTCGGAGTAGTTTGAGCAGTCGATGGCCGAGGTCGTAAGGGACCACGGTCCGCCGACGTCGAGGCTGTAGTCGCCGTACAGATTGACACCGAGGACGTTGCTGCCGGTCGCGCCTGAGGAGGGATCGGCATTTCCATGCTGTGTTCCGCCTTGCCCAGTCGGCTGACCAAAGTTCCATTCGCCTTCCATGCTCCAGCCTGGATCAGAATCTAGGTTCCAATCGAGCACCGGTACAGGAGTTCCAACGTTGACGGAAATGCCCTTGGTGGCGTCGCCGTCGTGGCTGTCGAGGTTGGTGAAGTCAAGGGTGATTTCATGCAACCCGTTCGGCAGCGAGCTGGCGCCGCTGTTGAGGTTGGCCGTGACGATGACCTCGCCGCCAACAGGAATGCTGCCCGCCATCGGCCCGCAGTCGAGCCAAGCAGCGCCTCCTGAGACCGAGAAACTGATCGGCGTGTCCTCGTGATTGCTCAACACGAACTCACATGAATCAGGTGAGAATGGTCCTCCTGTGGGCCCTTCGGCGGCGAATCCGCTGCCAGTGACCCGCATCCCGGTTGGAGGGGTCGCCATTCCGACGATGACCAGCGAAGGATCTGCAAAGACGGTCCACGTGTCAAACATGTCAACGCCGCCGTCGCCGTATTCGTCCATCATCTGACAGGATCCGGCGTAGCAGAGCACGCCGAAGGTCGTATACGTCTCGTCGGTGTATCGATCGTAGGTCTCATCCTGCGAGCACATTGGGGGCGCCCACGATTGATTGATGGTCGACGCATAGATTCCAATCGCCCCAGACGGTGCGCCGCCGTGGGTCGCTCGCATCCACGCCTCGGCAAAGCACGTCCCGGCGTTGTATTCGCCGTTGAGACAGGCTACCGAGATGATCCACGGAAGCATCTCGACATTGGTCAGGCCATCGACGTCGCTGTTGCACAGCATGGCGCCGCTGCCGAAGCAGGTGGTGTTTCCGTGGCCGCAGTGAGCCACGGTGCCGACGCCTGAGTTGACCAGCGCTACGCCTTGGCCCACGGTTCCGCCGGAGTCGGTGATGAGTTCGGTGTAGGTATACCCGGAGTCGGTGAGTTGGCTGAGGATGTTGCCGACATGGACATCATCGTACTCATTATCATCGCCGGGCCCCTGCGTGGAACTGTTGCCCCAAGCTCTCAGATACTCGGGCCGCTGGGTCCATCCATCCTGCTCATACGCGATGGTGCGTTCGACCTGCGTGTCCACATCGGCCGCCGTCTGGGCGCTGAAGCGTCCAATGAAGAGGTCTGGATAGTGGTCCGCCGTCATCTTGGAGTACTTCGCGTCGGACAGCCCGTTCTCCACGTTCGAAGTCTCGGCAGAGATGTGCTCAGCATCGCCGATCAGCAGCACATAGCACAGGTCTGAGCTGCCATACATGGCGTCGATGTAGCCGCCGATCTGGGCGGGCGAATTTCCGATGTCAGAGACCGCCACGACGGTGGTGTTGATGCCAGTGCTGTTCTTGTGATCTGCCAGAGGCTGGACATTGGCAAGCCATGGATCGTGGCAGATGATCAGCATGTCACCTTCGTTGTCCAACTCGTTGTATCGGCGAGCCGGATAGTTCACGAAGTGCGAGTCGTACAAGGCTTCCCATGCAGCGTTATCGCTGTGGATGCCCTGGGCCGCGATGCTCAAGACATTCTCCTTGCTCGTTCCGACGCGATCGACCGAGACCGTGACACCGGTCCAGACACGAAGCGTCTCCGTGGCGGGGTTCCACTGGGTCGAATTGACCGTCAGCACCACGCCGCGAGTATTTCGCATGATGTGCGGCTCGGCCACTTCGACGACCGAGGACGGCCAGAAGCCCGCTGAGTCGTAGACCTTGCCGAACGTGTAGGGCACGGTCGCCGGATCGATGGCGCGGCTGATGCGACCTTTGTCCGGCGCGATCTTGATGTTGTGAATGTCGTAGTAGGAGCCGCGGATGAAGTGAGCTTCGACGGCATCGGAGCCGCCGATCATGACGCTGCGGCGGACGTCTGGCAGGGCTGGCTGCCCGGCTTCGACGGCAATACTCTCTCCGCCCAGACTCAGCGAGACCCAGTCCGCTCCATCGATGCGAATGCCGGCCCGCACTGGCTCAGCGATGTGATACTCGAGCACCGTGGTGTCGGGCGTGTCTTCGACCACCGAAACCTGTACGAAGTCGTCATCTCGGGCGAGGGCTGGTGAGGACACCAAGCCGATCAGTCCGATGCACGACAATCCAAGTACCAACTCGGCATTCATTCGATTTCTCACGATTCCGCTCCTCGACCGCTATGGGCCACACATCGGCTGCAAATTGCCCCCACAAGCGGGCAACTAGTCAGACACGTGCCCCTCAGCCTACAACGATTCGGTCCGCCAGCAAAGGCGGTTCCGGGCAATACAATGGGATCTGAGCAGGATATTTGCCTGTTTGGCCATGGCAACTGGACTCTGGATCGCGCATACTGGCAGAGGTGTGGATTGGGCGGACCTGCACGGAGTGATCGATGAACCCCACAGTCACCATTGTGAGTGTCCTAGCGGCCTCCTCGGCGATCACAGCAGCCACGATTCGGGTGCCCGAGGATCAGCCATCGATTCAGGCCGGCATCAACGTGGCCGTCCCCGGAGATGTCGTTCTGGTGGGGCCTGGCCTCTGGACGGGCTGGTTGAACTTCCGCGGGAAGGACATCACGCTTCAGAGCGTCGATGGTCCTGAATTCACCACAATTGATGGCGACGGGAGCCCCTCCGCGGTGGCGATCTACAGCGGAGAAACCTCCGCCGCCGTGCTGCGTGGATTCACGATCACAGGAAGCGGCACTGGCACGCTCTACGAGGGTGTCACCCTCGGGGCCGGCCTCTACATTCTGAACAGTTCCCCGACCATCGAGGATTGCATCATTCGTGACTGCGCGGCCATGATGGGTGGCGGCGTGAGCATCTGGAATGGCAATCCGACGCTGCGAAACGTCGTGATTCGGGACAACTGGGCCACGATCGATGGCGGCGGCATGCGGATCCACCACCTGAGCAATCCAGTTCTTGAAGGGTGCCAACTGCTCGACAACGGTGCGGACGTCTATGGCGGGGCACTCGCCTACGGGAACGACAGCGACGGTATCCATTCCGAGTGCATCTTTGACGGCAACACGGCGGGAATCCGCGGCGGCGGCATCTCGAAGACCTGCGACTGCTCGGACGCCCGTATCTCGGGCTCGACGCTCTGCAACAACTTCCCCGACCACGTCCTTGGCACGTGGCATGATCTCGGCGGCAACACGGTCTGCGACGTCTGCAGCAACGACGTCACCGCCGACGGTGTCATTGATGTCAATGACATCCTTGCCATCATTGGCGCCTGGGGCGGCTGCGTGTGTGTAGAGGACATCAATGGCGACTCTATCGTGGCCGTCGATGACCTCCTCGCCGTCCTCGGTTCCTACGGCCCGTGCCCCTGAGCGGGCAACGCCGCTCAGAGCGCGTCGCCGCGGGAGGCCTGTTGGCCATGAGGTTCGGAGTGAGAGACTCCAACGAAAAACCCCCGCAGCATGCTGCGAGGGTTTCGCGAAAGATCAGGGAATGAAGCTGCTCAGCAGCTGCTGCCGAAGTTGGCCACGACCGCAAGGATGTCATTGACATCGCAGACACCGTCGCCATTGGCGTCGCCGGATCCATCGGTGTCACCGAAGGAACCAATCACGGCGAGAATGTCGTTGACGCCGACCATTCCGTCGCCATCCGCATCGCCCGAGCAGGGCTCGTTTTCGCAGTTGTCGTCGAACTGGTTGCCGCCGCCGTCGGTCCACGTGACGGCGATGTTGTTGGGTGAATTGCTGCAGAACAGTGTGTTGGAAATCACCGGGTTGCCCGATGACAGCACGCAGTAGTTCGAGGTTGCGACGTTGTCTCGCACGATGCAGTTGGTGATTGTCGGATCGCCGTTGATCTTGAAGGCCGAGCCGATGTTGTTGAGGCCGCCGGTGACGGTGAAGCCGTCGAACAGAGAATGCTCGTTGCCGAGCATAGTGACGGCCGAGCCGAGTTCGTCGGCGTCGATGATGGTCACCTCGGCGCCGCCGGATGAAACCAAGTCGGCCGAGCGGCCGCTGAAATCAATTGGCCCGGCATAGGTGCCGGGGAACACGGTAATCGTGCTGCCGCTGCCGACGGAATCGATCGCCTCCTGAATGGAGGCATAGTCGCCACCATTGCCGACGGTCACATCGGCTGGGGGAAGTTCTCCATGATCATGCAGGGCTGAATTGTAGACTTGAGCCGGGCTGGATGAGCTCGCGGTCTGCGCGATGCAGATGTAGCTCACCTCGCCCGGGTTGGCGAGGCTCTCGCCAGAGAGGGTGAAAGTGTGTGTCCACGCATGGCTCTCGCCAGCGGCAAGCGTGACGTCAAAAGTGCTCGCAGCCTGCCGCACTGTATGAAACTGAAGTTCGTTGGATTCAGGCCAGTTGGTTTGGTTGTAACACTGGATCAAGTGGACTCGAATCGTCTTGCCCGTGCCGCCTGCATCGACAGCGGCCTCAATGGAGAGTTGGTATTGCGAGCCGGTAAGTTCTTCGCCCTGCATATCCAACGATACGTCGGTTGACCGTGCCAAGCAGGAGTTGACTCTACTGTTGAGTTGCGAATAATTCGCGCTGACCGAACCATAGGAGCCCGCCATCTCGTTCCAGCCATCAGAGAGCACCGTGGGATAGCCTCCGATGCCGTAGAACGACATCCGTGAGTCGCCCCAAGAGGTCGTGTACGAGTCGCCGCCGTGGATCATGAGTCCAACGAGATCGTCAGGGCGATCCTGTTGTAGGTTGTACAGAGCTTCAGCGACCGAGGGGCAGTATGTGCACCACGTGGCAGTGAACTCTTCGCAGACCACGAAGCGTTGCGCAGCCAAAGCCGTAGTGCTGGCCGCCAGCAGACCGGTGAGTACGATTCCTGTGTGTTGTGCTCTCATTAAACTCTCTCAATATCCCCCCCCGGAGCAATTTTTACATGGTGATGGGGTGTTCCCCTCGCTCGAAACAGGCACGTCTTCTACCGTGGAGATTCCTCGGCGGGACACATGCCGGACGGCGAGGCGCCCATGCTAGAACCACGGATCCCACGTGGTCTTGTCATCCCACTCTTGATTGGTCGGGCCTCCGCCACCTTCGCCGAGGGCCTGTCGTGGATTGAAGTTCATGAGGTCGAGGCCGCCCATACCGTCGCTCTCGGTGCTGTTGTACAACTGAGCGCAGAGGAAGGCGTCCTTGGAGGTTGAAACCTTGCAGATTCCACCGGTGGGGCTGGGGGCACACTCGTAGCCAAAGAGCCCGTCTCGGACAAACTCCTGGCTGTCGATGGCATCGCGGTCTGCCCGCTTGGAAATCAGTCGTGGAATCGTCTCGGGGAACATGTCGTGCTCGTCGCGGACTGCCCCGCCGTTGTAGCAGATCAATCCAACCCACTCATTGGGCTCGCCGTAGAAGGCATAGGCGTCGTTGGTTTCTTGGGTGAGATCATGCTCGCCATCAAGATTTCCTCGGAGCACGCCGCGGGTGCCGAGCACCGGGAAGTCGTCGGTGCGATTGGCTCGGGAGGTCCATTGCTCGTCGAACCGACTGCCGATGAGGGGCATTGCCTGGTATGAGGTATGGCTCTGGCCATTGCCCGAGAAGTCAGTGTCGAAGTTCCAGTCCCAGTGTTGATCGACTTCCTCGCCGCCGGGGTTGGGCAGGTAGTCCTCGTAGTTGTAACTGGTGTACGCATACACGCTGGGGGAAGGGTCAGAGCTTGCCACCATGTCCTTGGGGCCGACGAGCTTGTTCATCACTGTGGCGGACATGACTGCCGCTTGATGATTCATTCGCCAATTCGGCTTTCCAGAACCAGAGACCTGCATCATTTGTCCGCCGCCCATGGGGACCGGCTCGCGGTCGATGAAGGCCGGCGTCGGGAAGTTGCCTTTGTTGCTGGCTGAGTAACCATCCCAGCCCATCCAGACCTGACGGAGCTGACTCTTGTCGGTTTGCATTCGTGCGTTCCGCTGGGCACTGGAGAGTGCTGGCAGGAGGATGCCCATGAGGATGGCGATGATGGTGATGACCACCAACAGTTCAACCAAGGTGAATCCACGTTGCTTTGTCATGTGTATTGTGTCCTGCCAGACGGCCTGCAGAGGCCGGTTCCGTGCATTGTGCCAACAGGCGGGTTGGCTGAGTCCAGACGGTCTTCGTCGCGTCAAAAGCCACATTGGCCATTGTCCGCCCTCGACCTCGTCGATTATCCCCTCCACACCTGTGAACTATACGGCATTGCGTGTGGGGTGCAAGCATTGGTCCGCAGATCGGCGTAGGTGGTTCCCGTCGAGGAGGGGATTCTAGGCATGTTTCCGCCGGTTTTTGTCAAAAAAGGCGCGTCCCCAGTGCCCGGGGGGCATCGGGGACGATCGCCGCATATCCGCCGTACTGGCTCGCTGCTCAGCAGGTGCTGCCGAAGGACGCAATCAGTATCAGGATGTCATTGACATCGCCGTCGCCATCGCCATCGACGTCGCCCGCCGGGGTGCCGAACCCGCCGACGCACATCAGGAGGTCATCGACGTTGATCACGCCGTCGCCGTTGAGATCCTCTGGGCACCCCTCATCACAATCGGGCACTTTGACGTCCACGTCATAGGAAGCTGCCCCGGGGCCAGATCGCCAGAGGCCGAGGGTCAGGCCACCATCGGTTGGGGCCGCATCGGCATCGAATCGGAAGTTGGCCATGGTGCCCCATCGGATGGCTGCGCCACTCATGTTGTTGGCGGATGTGTGGGCATCAGTCCAGAACGTCAGGGTGCCACCGGCGTGCTCCCAGTTCCACGGGGCATTGTCAATGGTCTCGCCGGAATGGTAGATCGGCAACCGAGCTTCGACATTGGTGAGGGTGACGCAATCGGGCACGGGGACGCTGAACGAACCGACCGAGCGATGTGAAACCTGGTTGTGCACCAAGAACTCGTAGTGATGGGTGCCATTGCCATTGTCGGTGGCGGCATGGCCAACGTGCAGGAGGCCGCTCACAACACCCTCGCCACCTTCGCCGTACTCGTCGGTGAGAACTTCTACCACCGTTGCGTTGGAGTCCACATTGTCCCACCGCATGGCTGCTGGCAGCATGTGGTCGGTGGCTGAGAGCCCAATGCAGTTACTGGTGGAGGTGAATCGCACGTTCCGCGACGAAACGTTGTTGAGGTGCGTGCCCCAGGTGCTTTCGCCCGGATCGTCATCGCCGCAACCGGAGACGTATTGGCCTTCAATCCAGTATTGCGCGCCGGCATTCATTGAAGGGTCGATATCAGACGGGGTTAATTGGATTCTGGCTCGGATGGTCGACGGCCCACTTGGCGAATTTGTGAACGGGTAACTGTACTCGCCGGTGGTTGCGTTGATTTCGCTCCGAGGAGCGTCGATGTTTGCGTTCAGATCGGCCCAGTATGTGTCGGCGCATCCGATGCCAAGCGTATTGCAACCAGTGCTTTGGCAACTGCCGCAGCCTGGCTCGCTCACGGCACAGAAGCTGTGTTTCAGCCAACTCAGGCCGATTTGCTCGAATCGGCCATCCTTGTATCGGTAGACGTTCTGCCCAATAACCGGCACATGGTTGGTGCCGCCATACCAAGGAGCCACGATATTGCCCAAGTTGCAGGCTGTGGTTGCTACGGCCCAGCCTGAGAGCCCGCTGTTGGTGCCGTAGTACTCGATGTCAGTGCCGCCGCCACCATAGCCGTCTTCCCCGACGAACACTGTGGTGACGTCATAATAGTCACCACCGCCGAAGGCGATTGCAGTGACAGCCAAGCCCAGCGTGGTGGCCGCCATGGCCATGTTGCTCCGTACCTTCATGGTTTCAAACCTCTCTCTTCTTCTTACGGGGGTTAAGGACTACTGGCGCAGCCCGGACACCACTAGCCTAATACATACTTGGGTCGGTGACAGACACTTTCCGGCGGATATGTGCAAGAGGTTCCATCCAGCGGGCCTCGGAGGGGCACTTTTTGCCACAATTCCTACATGGGCTCCGGCGCCCCGATGCCCGATTCAGGCTGTTCAGGCCGCCGCGGCCCTTCTCGCCGCCACTTCCAGCGAAGCCACAGCGTCTGGCTTGTATTCCCCGCCACAAACGCGACCAAGGTCACCATGAGTCCATTCCAGTGGCCAACGAGGACGCCCGCCACCATGACGATCACCGCGGCCACGAGGAAGGCCAGCACCGAACCGGTCACCGCCCGCGTCCGGTGGCGGGATACCAGCATGCCTTGCCAGTACGACTCCAAGAAGGTCAGCAGTGGCAGCGGAGCGGCCAGCCACAGCGTCTGGCTGCCCAATCGGGCAAGTTCAGGTTCGAGGCCCATGACCACTCCGAACCACCACTCCGACAGCGGCGTGAAGGCCAGAAGACTTAGTACTCCCGAGAAGCCCAGCCCCCATCCCCAAGCGAACCGCCGCAGTCGCCGCTGGCCGCCGTCCTCCTCGCAGCGGGCAATCACCACCTCGTTGAAGGCAATGCCGGCCGAGCGGAGCAGGAAGATCAGGCCACCGAGCGGCCCCCACACGGCCAGACACTCCAGCGGCAGCGGCATGCGGGTGATCCCGGCGGTCGCCACCGGTTGAAACGCCAGAATGAGCATGGGCGTCAACGCAAGCGGCAGATAGAAAGCCGCGAGCGAACTGGTCGCCGGGCGGAGTCCCTCGGCGTCGGCCCGCCGCAGATGTGGACCGAGCAGCGTGGCCGCGCGCCAACGCACAAAGAAGGCCTCCACCAGCACGCCGATGGTCAAACTGGCCGTCGCCGTGACAATGCCCGAATAGCCCCACGCAGAGAAGCCCCACAGCGCCAGGAAAGTCGCGGCAAGTCGGATCACCGTGCCGCGGGCGATGGTCTCGCGGTGGCCGAATCGAATCAACGCGCCCTGCCTGAACCGTCGATCAGCAATGGCCCACGTCCAGGGCAGCATGAGGCGAAGCCCCAGCAGGGCTGGCGCTTGCACTTCCTGCGGCACATCGAGCAGCGGCACCACCACCCACCAGTACAGGGGCGTCAGCGCGATGAGGGCATGCGCCACGGTCAGCAGGATCGCCGCCTTGGCGGCAAACCGCTCCAGTGCCCGAAACGAGGCGGTGTCTTGGCTCCATGCGGTCGAGGCGGCGAGCATCATGATGATGGGCGACTCGACCAGCAGGGCGATCGGGAAGACCACGCCGCCAAAGGCGGCCAGCATGATCTCGGGTTCGCTCAGTCTGCTCACCACTGCGGCAATGGCGGGCAATTCCACGCCCATAAGCAGCCAACTGGCCGCGAGGGGCCACCACGTTCGCAGGATGGATCCATGCGATGCGGCGGCCAGCGGTGGCGACGGGGCAAACTCTCTTGTCGTGTTGCTCACGATGCGGCCGCGACGTCCAGATCGCTGGCGAGTACCGCGGCGGATGTCATGGTTCCGGTGCCGTCATCGGCCCAGGAAATCAGAAGTTCAGAGTGCA
>Ga0315338_1001111_pt1 | contig 38917 bp, 30 predicted proteins | sample ASW8metaG_FD_204518 | JGI IMG/M metagenome (GOLD analysis project Ga0315338, IMG submission 204518) | Ammonia-oxidizing marine archaeal communities from Monterey Bay, California, United States - ASW #8 | ecosystem: Environmental > Aquatic > Marine > Coastal | place: USA: California | collected... | reverse complement strand
GCCACACCGCCAGCCAACAGGATGACAGGCTGGCCGAAGGCTTCAAGGCTGCGAAGCGCCGCCCCGACATTTGTGGCCTTGGAATCGTTCCAGAATTGGATGCCTCGATGGGTTGCGACCAGGGCAAGTCGGTGCGGCAGCGGCTCAAATGCCTCTACACCCTCGCGGATGGCGGCTGCAGAGACACCGAACCGACGCGCCATCTCGGCGGCGGCCGAAACATTGTCCCAATCGAAGGAGTTCGCCGGCCAGGCCGACGGGAGTTCCACCTGCCAGCCGTCCTCTGCACGCAGGCAGCGGTGGCTCGGAAGCGCACTCAATCCGCGAAACGACGAATCGGCTTCGCCCACCCCGAAGGTCGTAATGCGTACGCGGTGGTCAGGATCGAGCTGATCCTGCCACCAGCTTTCGCTACGCGGTAACACAAGCCAGTCCTCGGAGGTCATGTAGTCAACGAGCGCCAATTTGGTTCGGCCGTAGTTTTCCATGTCACCGTGGCGATCGAGATGGTCGGGTGAAAGATTGAGCAGCGCGGTGATATTCGGGTGAAGTTCCCCGGGCCACTCCAGCTGAAAACTGGAGATCTCTACGACGACCGCATCCCAGCTGCGCCCGGCGGCTTCACAAAGGGGACGGCCGAGATTGCCCCCGACGAAACAGTGCAGACCCGCCGCCTTGAGTATGGCGCCGAGAACCGAAACGGTCGTACTCTTGCCGTTGGTCCCGGTAACGGCGAGTAGCGGAGCCGTAATGTACTGGGCGGCGAATGCCGGCTCACCAAGAACCGGCAGCCCGGCGGCCACTGCGCCCACAAGCACGGGATGATCGATGGCGATACCGGGACTCGTAACGACGCCGGTCACATCTCCGAACGCTCGAAGCGCATCTTCTATCGATACGACCGTACAGGATTCGGGAAGGTTGTCGCTCGCCGCACCGGAACGATCATCGGTGGCGCGGCAACGTCCACCGAACCGGTCAATGAGTTCGATGGCAGCACGCCCGCTGCCGCCCAGTCCCACGACGAGGACGTTACCGATCGCGTCGATTCGCGGCCCCACCGTCACCGCAACCTGAGTGTCGCCAATGTGGCCAGCGCGCAGAGCACCGATATGATCCAGAACCGCACGATGATCAACGGCTCAGGCCAACCGAGTAGTTCAAAGTGGTGATGGATCGGGGCCATCCGAAATACTCGTTTACCGCGCAGTTTCATCGAACCAATTTGAATGATGACCGATAGCGTCTCGACGACGAAGATACCGCCCGCAATGAACAGCAGTAGCTCGTTTTTCGAAATCACGGCGATCATTCCTAGTCCACCGCCAAGAGCCAGAGACCCGACGTCGCCCATGAACATCTGCGCCGGATAGGTGTTGAACCAAAGAAAGCCCAGCGAGGCTGTGGCCATGGCCGCGCACACGATAGCCAGTTCGCTCGCGCCGGGAACCGGCGTGATCAAGAGGTATGATGCGAGTTTAGCGTGGCCGGCGATGTAGGACAGGATGCCAAACGTTGCCGCCGTAGTAATGATCGGTCCGATGGCGAGGCCGTCGAGTCCGTCCGTCAGGTTCACCGCGTTCGAGGTTCCTACGATCACCAGAACGGCAAACGGGATATAAAACAAACCAAGATCCGGATGGAAGTTCTTGAAAAATGGAACTGCCAGCGTGGACTCGAAGCCCGGCGAAACATATAGCAATGTGACGGCGACCGTCGCGATCAGCACCTGCCAGAAGAGCTTCGCGCGTGTACTCACGCCGGCGTTTTTGCCCTCGGTAACCTTGCGATAGTCGTCAATCGCGCCGAGCGCACCGTAGCTCATCACAACAGATATCGTGAGAAGCACGTACGTATTCGTCAGATCGCTCAAAAGAAGGATAGCAAGCAAAGATGACGCAAGAATCAGGACGCCGCCCATGGTTGGCGTGCCTTCCTTGACGAGGTGTCCATTCGGTACGTACTCGCTAACCGGTTGGCCCACCTGGCCCGCGCGCAAGACTCTGAGAAGCCGCGGTCCGAATACGAAAGCGACCAGTAGCGCGAGGATCGCGGCGAGTACGCCGCGAAACGTGGTGTAACGGACCACATTAAAGATCGCGTACTCTTCGGCCAGCGGAAGAAGGAAATAATAGATCACTTTGTAGCCAGCCCTTTCAACGCATCCACAACTTTCTCCATCGCGGCACCACGCGATCCCTTCACGAGAACGCCGTCGCCCGCTCGCCAAACCCGAGCAACGGCAGCTGCCGCCTCGTCGTGCGACGATGCTATGACGATCCCTTCTTCCATGCCGCCTTCGCGCGCACCGTCCGCCAACTCTCCTGAGAACTCGCCGAGTACACAGAGCAGAATCGGGCCAAGCAACGCTGCGGCGTGACCGGCCCGCACGTGAAGCATAGCCGCATCCGCACCGAGTTCGAGCATATCTCCCAAGACGACGATGCGCCGCTCACCCGCCGTTTCGGCCATGGTCTGAAAGGCGGCCGCCACCGACGACGGATTAGCATTGTAGCAGTCGTCGACCAATTCGACGCCGTTGGCGAGTTTTTCGTAGGCCAGCCGCATCGGCGGCGGCACCATTTGGGCCAAACCGTCGACGATTTTCTCGGGCGACACGCCGATCGCGCGGGTCGCAGCGGCGGCGGCCAACGCATTCGATACGTTGTGCCGACCGCCAAGCGGCATCTCGACCGTGTGGTCGAGTCCATCGCCGCTCAGCCGAAAGCGCGTCACCCCCATAGAAACCATCACAACGTCTGTGGCCTTGAGATCGCCGGCGTCACCGAACCATCGTGTGTGGCCCGCGAACCTCGGTGCCTGGCGCACAACCCACGGGTCGTCGGCGTTTATGACCGCAACAGCGTTATCTGCGAGTGCCTCGTATAACTCGCCCTTCGCGCGCGCGACACCTTCGAGCGAGCCCAAGCCTTCGAGATGTGCCGCGCCGACGCAGGTAATGACGCCTACGTCGGGCACCGCAATCTCGGCCAAGCGTGCGATCTCACCCGGCGCGTTCATACCCATCTCGACAACCCCCACTTCGTGAGCGGCGGTTAGTTTGAGAAGGGTAAGCGGCAGACCCACGAGATTGTTGAAATTGCCTTCAGTGGCGAGCACTGCATCGCCCCCATAGGCGGCGCCGAGAATAGAACGGATCATCTCTTTCGTCGTCGTCTTTCCGTTGGAGCCGGTGACAGCAATGAACGGGATGTCGAACGTCTCACGATGTCGGTGAGCAATATCTCCAAGTGCGCGTTCGGTATCATCAACCTCGACGCAAGCAACGCCGTCTCTCTCGATCGCGCGCCCACGCTGACAGACGATCGCAACAGCACCGGCTCCGACCGCTTCGGCCAGAAAATCGTTGGCGTCGTAGCTCTCACCGGAAAGCGCGACAAACACGCTGCCGCGTTCGAGGTTGCGGGTATCGGTACCTACCTCTCCAACGATCGTGTCACGATCGCCCGAACACAACGTACCGCCTGTTGCGGCTACAAGATCTTCAACCTTCACGACGTGCCTGCAGGGTGCGTACGACCTCGCGGTCATCGAAATGACGGCGGACCCCACCCGTCTCTTGGTAATCCTCGTGTCCTTTGCCCGCAATGAGAACGACGTCGTTCGGACTGGCGATCTCCAACGCCAGCGCGATCGCTCGCTCACGATCGATTTCGACCGCATACGCACCGGTCGCCGAGCCAAGGTCGACCACCGACGTCTCGGTCGCGTGCTCGGCGGTCCCCACCGCAATCTCGGAAACGATCGTTTTCGGCGGCTCGCTGCGCGGGTTGTCAGAGGTCAGGATGCTCACGTCTGCGATTCTACCCGAGGCCCGCCCCATCATGGGACGCTTGCCGCGGTCGCGATCGCCACCGCAACCGAAAACCGAAATGAGCCGTCCACCCACGACCATCTCACGGACGGTCTCTAGAGTGCGTTCGAGCGCGTCGGGCGTATGTGCGTAGTCGACAAGCACGGCCGGGCTACTCTCACCCACGCGTTCGAGACGACCCGGCACCGGCCGGGCGGCGGTCAAGCCGGCAATGATCGCGTCGCGATCAACGCCCAGTGCGATTGCAGTAGCGACAACGGCGGCAATATTTGAAACATTCGGTGCGCCGAGCAAGCGGGTCCGCAGCTCGAACGACTTGCCGTCGACCGTTATACGCAGGTTCATACCGTCGAGCGCTGCGTTCTTGACGACTACGACAACGTCGGCGTTCGCTGCGGCAGCCGTACTGAAGGTCAGCGTGCGCCGTTCGCCCGCTGCCGCCTTCATCGCCGAGGCGCTCGCATCGTCGGCGTTGACGATGCACACACCCTCAGCGTCAACATAGCGCTCGAACAGGAGCGCCTTCGCGGCGAGATAACTGCGTTCGTCGCCGTGATAATCCAGATGATCGCGTGTCAGATTTGTAAAGACACCGACAGCAAACCGACAGCCGGCGATGCGGTGCTGGGCGAGCGCGTGCGACGAGACTTCCAGCGCCGCAACCGCGCAACCGGCTTCGACCATCTCAGCAAGCGTACTGTGCAGGTCCACGAGTGCCGGCGTCGTCATCGCAGCCGTACGCTCGGTACCGGGCCACCGAGCCGCCACCGTTCCGATCACGCCGGCGGCCGTGCCGGCCGCGCTCCACACGCTCTCGAGAAGATATGTACAGCTGGTCTTGCCGTTGGTACCGGTGATGCCGACCAAGGTCAGTTCGTCGACTGCACCGCCGAACGACAGCGCCGCAACGTGGCCTGCAGCACGAGTTACATCATCGACCACGATCAAACAGGCGCCATCATGTTTCGCCGCGGCACTCTCCGAGCACAGTGCTGCGGGAGAACCCGCTGCGAGTGCCGCGCCAATGAAATCCGAACCGTCGACGGTTTCACCCGGTAGAGCGAGAAACAATATGCCTGAACCACAAGTGCGTGAATCCTCGGCCACCGAACCAAAGACGGTATTGGAATCGCCCACTATGCGCACCGAGATCCCTTGCGTCTGCAATGAGTCGGCAACTTCGGCGAGACTATGCTGGGCGCGACGCGACAGTTTGCCGGCTTCGCTCGTCACCTGCGATGCACCGGACCCGCGAGCAACGCTACTGCACCCCGCCTGCAGCGAGCTGCAAGGTAACCGACGCTGCGCGCGCCAGCTGAACACCGGCCTCCGGTTTCTGCCCAACCACGTAGCCATTGCCTTCGATCTGAACGTCGCACTCGCAGCCGTCCATCGCGCGCATGGCGGTGCGCAAGCTCAGACCTTGCAGCTTCGGCATCGTGCCGTCGAAATCCTCGACCACCGGGGGACGGTAGGCCTCGACGATCGGCTCTACGTGCATGACGGGATCCGGCATCACCGGCATCCGTGGAATATACAGATAGTCGAGACTCGCCTCGGCCACGCGCCGGAACACAGGAGCCGCGACGACACCGCCAAAATGGCTGGTTTTCGGTTCGTCAACCGTTACCGCAATCACGAGGCGGGGATCATCGGCGGGTAGGAATCCGACAAAAGACGCGAGCCATCGGTCTTTGCTGTATCCACCGGCTTCGGCCTTTTGCGCGGTGCCGGTCTTTCCGGCCACTCGAATGCCTTCAACCGCCGCACGCGGCGCGGTTCCACCCACCTTGGTCACCTCTTCGAGCATCGCGGTGACCGTACGAGCAACCTGCGTACTCACCACACGCGCTTCGCGTCGTGGTTCATTGCGCATGATTATCGTGCCGTCTGTAGCAGCGACTTGCCGCACCACATACGGATGCATTCGTACACCGTCGTTTGCGAGTGTCGCAAACGACGACGTCAGCTGCATTGCCGTAATACTGAGCCCCTGCCCGAACGAAATATTGGCTACGTGAATCGGTCGCCATTTTTCTGACGGTTTCAGCAGGCCGCCACTCTCTGAATTCAGGCCAGCGCTTACGCCCGTGTTCCGGCCGAAGCCGAACGCGGTCAGATACTTATGGAAGGATTCCGCCCCGAGTGCCGCGCCGATCTTGGCTGCGCAAATATTGCTCGAAACACGCAGGATCTCGGCAACCGTCAGCTCACCGTGCGGATGATGATCGCGCAAAGGCCATCCGCCGATGTAGGTCAGTCCGTTCTCGCAGAAGAATTCGTCGTCAGGTTTCACGACGCCCGCATCGAGCGCGGAGGCAATGAGCAATGGCTTCGTGGTCGAACCGGGTTCAAACACGTCAGTCACAATACGGTTGCGGCGATGAGAGACCGGGAACGCGTTGTAGGCATTCGGGTCGAACTGAGGGACAACGGCCATCGCCAGCACCTCACCGGTGCGGGGATCCATGATCACAACCGACCCGCCAAGCGCTTCGGTCGCCCGGATCTGTGCTTTGAGTTCTGACTCGGCAATACTCTGCAGCGTGGCATCGAGCGTCAGCTCGACAGTCGCACCTTGGTTGATACCGGTCAGATCGCTTTCGTTGAAGAACACCCGGCCGCGAACATCTTTGCAGACACGAACGCTTTCGGCTTCGCCGCGCAGTTGCTCTTCCCAAACCTTCTCGATGCCTTCGAGTCCCTGAGAGTCGATGCCGGTAAAGCCTACGATATGAGCAGCCAGAGGTCCCTGCGGGTAGTATCGGTACTGGTTTTTGTGAACGTCTATGCCGACAATACGCAGACGGCCAAGCGCGCTGGCGGCATCGACTGGAATGCTGCGACTGACCCAGAACCAACGGCGCTCGTCATCACGAAGCTTACGGTCGAGCTCATCGACCTCGAGTCCTAGAAACGGCGCGAGAACGTCGGCGTGCGCTTCATCGTATACGTACTCCTGTCGGCGAACGGCGACGCGCGACGATGCCATGCTCGTGGCTAAAGACGCACCGTTTCGATCCTGGATGATGCCCCGGTACGACATCTTCACAGAATCTCTGCAGATAATTTTCTTCGCTTGCCTCTCGAGTTCGGGCCCCTGCACGATACTCAAGTGCGACATGCGACCGACCAGGGCCAGCGCGCTCACGAGATAGACGCCCGCAACCAAGAACAGACGAAGGCTGAATCGACTACGGCTCGGCATGGAATGTAATCACCTGGCCAGGACTGGCATTGCTCAGCCCAAGTCGATCTTGCGCGGCCCGCCGCAATCGATCGGGAGTCGTCTCGCGCGTCACGGCCGAAACGAGTTCCGCGTGTTCGAGATCGAGCTTCTCTATGATCCGCGCTGCGTTCTCCGTGCGGTAGCCCGCCGACTGAACCATCAAGTTGAGCCAGACGAGCGCCAATCCGAGCAGCACATCGACGGCGAACACCATGTGCAATCTACGATCGAGTTCGGCCTCGTTGGGATCGCTGACGCTGCTGCGCAGCCAGTCCGTGACGAACCTCACGCCACTCCCCCCCCATCGCCGCTGTCCAGGCGCTCGACAACACGAAGACCGGCGCTACGCGCACGAGGGTTGGCTGCCACTTCGTCGTCGGTGGGCTTTAACTTTTTGCGTGCGATGAGCTTCACCTTCGCGCTCCACCCGCAGTTGCAGATCGGCTGCCGCGGCGGACACAAACAATCGGCCGCCCAGCGTCGGAAATTCGATTTGACGACGCGATCTTCGAGCGAATGATAACTCAGGATGACCATACGGCCGCCCGGTCTCAAGGCGCGCCACCCTTCATTCATCACCTTTGTCACTTGCCCCAGCTCATCATTCACAGCAATACGCAGAGCCTGAAACGTCCGTGTGGCCGGGTCACGCCCGGGCCTGCCGCGCACGCCCGACCTAATCACAGCCTCACGAAGCTCTGAGGTCGTCGCGAACGGTCGTTTGGACCGCGTCTGTACGATCTCGCGCGCGATACGCCTCGAAGCGCGCTCTTCACCGAACTGAAAAATCACGTTCGCCAACTCGGTTTCTTCGAGTTCGTTGACAAGATCGGCTGCGTTGCGGTCGAGCCCGGCGTCCATGCGCATGTCGAGCGGACCGTCGGCCGCAAAACTGAAACCGCGGCCGGCGCGGCGAAGCTGGAGCGACGACAGGCCGAGGTCAATGAGCATGCCGTCGACGCCGTCGGTCCAGCCGCGGTCGGCAATCAGCTCGAAAAAGTCGCCGAACGGCGCATGCACCGTATGCAGTCGCGCACCCACCCCTGCCAGATGTTTCTTGGCGGAACGAAGGGCTTCTTGGTCACGATCGATTCCCAGCACCTCACCATCGGGAGCACAGGCCGCGAGAATGTGTTCGGCGTGGCCCCCTTCACCTAACGTAGCATCAACGTAACGACCGCCTGGTTTGATCGCGAGGTGTTCGAGAACCTCTGCGAGCATGACGGGCTCGTGTCGAGCCGCCGGGCCTGCTCCTGGATCTTCCTGCGACCGATCGTCGCTCACCGCCCCGATTCCTCAGCTCACAACCATTTGTTGGCGCGAGCGCGAATCATCGCCTTGTCGCCACACGCTTTGGTGTCGGCCTTCTCCCATTCGTCAACCGCCCATAGGCGAAATTTTTTCACATCGCCCGTAAAAATGACATTTTTGCTCAAATTTGCAGCGTCGCGGTGCTCGGCAGGAATGAGGATTCGACCCTGTCCATCCAACTGCTGTTGCTGGGCCGAGTGGACGTAGTGATGCAGGAAGGCCTCACGAGCGTCGGAGGCATCCAGAGGCCCAAAATCGTTGAACCCGTTTTCGAGAGCATCGGTAATAATGCCCTCCCACTTGTCGGCGGGGTAGATGTCGAGGTATGACTTATCTTCGTCGAGTGAGATTGTGACGATCACCCGACCCTGATTCGTGCCGCCTAAGGAGTCGCGAAAACCGCGAGGGACTGCGACGCGGCCCTTCGCGTCAAGTGTATGGGGGTATCTGCCGCTGAACATCGCAATGGATCAAAGAAATGAGGGGTGGGTGGTGGCCCGCCCAACCAACAAGGGCGACATGCCTGTAGACGTACAAAGCCAGAAAACTGCCAGGTGCCCGACTTTCGTCTAAACTCACTACCCAACGCTGCCACCACCACCCACTTCCCCACACTACGCCACACAGTCTTTCTGTGTCAAACGGTTATTGTCCACCCCAGACGATAGCCGCGTAAGCTCTTGAAACCTTTGACAGATATTCGCGTGCATGTATGTACACCTATGCTCCGACCAGATGTGCGAAGCCCAGTGCCCCCCTGTAACCGTATGATATTGTGGGTGTTTTTCGCGCTCGCGCCTCCGGTCCAAGCTCGCGCGCTGATTTGTCTAGGGAATCAGTCACTTAGCGTCGAGAGTTCCGATACGACCAACGGTCTACCGGAAGGGGGCAACGTGGTGCCCTTCCCCACTCCACACCCAGAAAATATAAATACCTAGCAAAATAGGCTACTTATGGCGGCAAGCTGCGGTGGGGCGAAATGGAGCCGTGGAAACGCTCAGTCGCCGACCCAGGCGCGGCGCGGCTTTGCCAGGGAAATCAGCAGTACCATCAGCGAACGAGCGCGGGGATAGACATAGCTGATCTCATCGAACTCGTGCGCGAGAGCCGGATGATCGCTCGAACCAAGGCCGACGTCGTCGGCGATCCGCTTCTTCCCGGGCCGGCATCATCTCCAATGCGCCGGGGACGTTTGGGTTAGTCACGCACCTTCGCCTGTCGGTCCTTGCAGCCAAACGCTCGTACTCTCGACGATTTGACTCAAGAGTTCTTCGGCAAGACCGGGAGCCGTCGTGCTGAGATGCCCGGCAACAGACATCGCGGTAAGCCCGTGCACCGATAGCCAGACGTAGTTGGCGACCCTAACTGCATCTAGATCGGTGCGGATGGTCTTTTCGCTGATGCAGCGTTCCGCTTCGTCCACAACGAGCAAAAGACTTTGCAACTCTTCCTTGCTGAACTGAAGGTCTAACTCTTCAGAGAGACGCGCCGGGAACATGAGGCCGAAATAGCGAGGATGTTGGTTGCCGAACGTAAAGTAGGCGCGCTGCATCAGACTCAGACGCCGCGGACCCAGCGACGAATGCGCCTGCGCCGCCAACGTCAGTCCCAATAGATGATGCCCCTCCATGCGCAGCGCGTGCAGCACGTGGTCAATGCCTTTGAAGTGTCGATAGATCGCGGGCGCGGTACAGCCGACGATAGAAGCGATCTTGCGCGCGCTGACGCCCTCAGCTCCAGCTTCGAAACAGATCTCACGAGCAGCGTCGAGAATGCGGTCAGCGAGCGTCAGCATCGCGGGGTCGGCTGAAGCCGCCCCACCCGAACGCAGGCGCATGATGCGTTGGGATGTCGTTAACACTGTTAACGAAATACGCCCTCAAGCGCCTCCAGTCAACGCTTGCGACGCACAGCGCCGACCCCGGTCCCGAGCCGATCATAAGCGGGATCCTGTAGACCGCTCGCCCGAAGGCGCGCGGCCGACCGCCATTCCTCTGGGCCGCCGGTTGCCCGACGGCTCTAGCGACCTATACCCGGGGGCATGGGACGGGCAATCCGCCCCCCTATTCGGTCTTGCTGCGGTTGGGGTTTACCTAGCACCGGCCGTTACCGGCCGACCTGGTGAGCTCTTACCTCACCGTTTCACCCTTACCCTGGCCGCGAACGACCAGGGCGGTCTATTCTCTGTGGCACTTTCCCCGCCTCACGACGGGCCGCCGTTAACGGCCAACCTGCCCTACGCAGTCCCGACTTTCCTCGACCGCAACGATCCGAAGACCGCAACGACCGCGACAGTCCGATCGACTCGGGATTCGAGCCTGCGGAACCTAGATTAGCTGGGAAAACGGGCGAAGAAAGTCGTGCACCGACAATTTCTACTATTCAGTAGGGATGAAGATTATGCGTTGGCACTGCGGGCAGACGCGGACGGCACGGGTTTTTCTGATCTCGATGAGCGTCTGTGGGGGAATCTGCAGGTGGCAGCCCATACAGTTGCCACTCTCGACAGTCACTACGGCGCGCCCGCCGCGCCGTGATAAAATCATGTCGTAGCGCTTGCGGACCGTACCATCGAGGACTGTGGCGACTTGGTCGCGAGCGGTGCGCTGCTCGTCCACCTCTGCTTTGAGGCCCTCGATTCGCGCGGCTTCTTCCTCAACCTGACGGTCGCCAGCGTCTCGGTGGTCGCGCTGCTCCTTACGGATCGTTTCGATCGAGGCTTCGAGTTCCTCGACCTGCGCGTCCAGCTGGAGGTAGATGTCTTCTTGATCGCTGATTTCGCGTTCCATGCTCACGATCTCGCGCTCACTGGCGCGCATCTCGCTTTCGTTGCGAACACGACCGGCACGCTGGCGCCGTTCTTTGAGCTGGAGTTGGCTGTCGCTGACCCGCCGTTCGGCCAGTGCGCGCTGACCCACGAGTTCTTTGCGCGTGATACCAAGTTTGTCGGCGCGAGCCTCACAATCGGCAATGGCCTCTTTCCGTTCGGTCAAAGCCTTGCCGTATTTGTCGACCTCTCGCTGTTTCTCAAGGAGACGCAGGTCCAGTTCCTGCAGTTCGAATAACGTCTCCAACTCTTGGCTCAAGCGATTCTGATCTCCTTCTTTTGGTGGGCCCACCAGGACTCGAACCTGGGACCAAGGGATTATGAGTCCCCTGCTCTAACCAACTGAGCTATGGGCCCGCGGGCCGGACTCAGCTCAAGAACCCGCGCAGCTTCTTACTCCGGCTGGGAAGCCGCAGCTTACGCAGTGCCTTGGCTTCGATCTGGCGGATACGCTCGCGGGTAACCGCGAACCGATTCCCGACCTCCTCTAAGGTATGGTCGGTTTTCTCCCCAATGCCAAACCTCATCCGGAGGACCTGCTCCTCACGCGGAGTAAGCGACGCCAGAACCTTCTGCGTCTGCTCACGCAGATTCATGTTCACGACCGCCTCGGCCGGGGCTACGGCACGACGATCTTCAATGAAGTCGGCCAAATGGCTGTCTTCTTCGTCTCCGATAGGCGTCTCTAAAGAGATGGGCTCGCGCGCGATCTTCAGTACCTTGCGGACACGCTCGACCGGCATCTCGGTAACCTTCGCAAGATCTTCCGCGCTCGGTTCTTTGCCGTGGTCTTGGATGTGCTGGCGCGTAGCGCGAATCAACTTGTTGATCGACTCGATCATATGCACGGGAATTCGAATCGTGCGTGCCTGATCGGCGATTGCGCGGGTGATCGACTGTCGTATCCACCACGTCGCATAGGTCGAGAACTTGTAACCGCGTTGGTATTCAAACTTGTCGACGGCCTTCATCAGGCCGATGTTGCCTTCCTGGATGAGATCCAAGAACTGTAGTCCGCGGTTGTTGTAGCGTTTCGCGATCGAGACGACCAAACGTAGGTTCGCTTCGATGAGTTCCCGTTTGGCTTCGTCGGCCGAGGCCTGCGATCGCTGTATCGCAATCGCGAGCGTGTTGAGATCTTGAAGCTCCATGCCGCACTGACCGAGGATCTCTTCGATGCTTCCCGAAGCCTCGACCAAGCGCACGGCCATACGTTTGATGCCGTCGGCATTAAGCCGAAGCGTTCCACAAATGCGCTGGTCACTTGTACGGTCGACACCGAGCTGGCCGGTAAGCTCGAGTATCTGATCCATCGAGCGCCCCGTACGGTTCTCGGCTTTGGCGACGATTGTCCTCTGCTTGCGGATCTTTTCATGAACGCGCCGGATTTCCTCGACCACCAACCGGATCTGCGTCGGATGGAGCGGGATGTCGCGCAGTCCTTTGAGCAACCGTGCATCGAGCTTGATCACCGCTTCTCGCACCTCAGCAGCCTTCGCGCCGTCGGGCTTCAGACCGGCGATCGAACCGCGCAGCTCCTCGACCTTGTCACAGCTCTTCGTCATGCGGTTGAGTTGGCGGATCGTGCGCTTGAGGATCTCAGTTTCGTCTTCGGCAGTGGTCGGGCGTGCTTCGGGATAGTGACCGTTGCCGTTGCTGTTAGACCCCGCGTCGGGCTCTACCGCCGGCTCTACCGCCGGCTCTACCGCCGGCGCTACCGCCGGCTCTGCCTCGGCCGTCTGTAGCCCCGCGCTCTGGGTCCCGGCCATCTGGGCCGCTTCAACCGGCGTATCGCCGCCACCTGCTGCGGCTTCGCTGTTACCTTCACCTTCGCCGCCCTCATCGGATATCGGATCCGGCTCGGCGATCTTCACGACGGAGCGGACTCGAATATCGCCTTCGCGCAGTAGATTCGACACCGCTCGAATGTGGCGTCGACCGAACGGCGACGTGAATGCCAGGTCGAAGACCTCGTCCTCGCCGGCTTCGATGCGTTTGGCGATCTCCACCTCACCTTCGCGAGTGAGCAGCGCAACCGCACCCATGTCACGCATGTACATGCGGACGTAGTCGGTCCCGCCTTCATCAGCGGCGCCGCCGGATTCCTTCTTTGCTTTGGCTTTGGACTTCGCCTTGGTGGGCACTTGCGGCGGGCTGTCTTCTTCTTCGCGAATCTCGACTTTGCTGTCTCGCAATAGCGAGAGCACCGCTTCTATATCACCTTCGTCGGTTACGTTTTCATCGAGCGCATCGTTGACATCATCGTAGGTGACAAAACCTTTCGACTTGCCAAGCTGTACGAGAGTCTCAATCCCTGTGGGATCTTCGCTCGGTTCGACGGCTTCTTTTGTCTTGACGGCGTCAGCCTTCTTAGCTGCCGTCTTCTTGGTCGCTTTGATCTTCTTGTCAGTCTTGGACGGCGTCGAAGTCTTGGCGGCGCGAGCAGATTTCGCCACAGTCGGCTTCGCAGACTTGGCGGACTTGGCCGCCTTCTTAGGCGCAGCTTTCGCAGCCTTAGCAGACTTGGCGGAGGTGGACTTCTTCGCCGTAGTCTTTGATCGAGAGGTGGTCTTCTTAAGCATCAGGTCGTTTACGCGGTATCAAATCAGCCAAGCCATCTTGGGCATCGTCATCGACTCCCAATTCCTCACGACGCCGTAGCTCCGTGAGGAGTGATCGATTGTGCGCTCTTCGAGCGCGTTCCTCGATCTTCGAAACACAGTCCGCGATTACACGCGACCGGACTTCCGCTCGGGAAAAGGTCTCATCGAGCAATCGCTCCAATACGCGACTACGGTAGTCCTCCGGCAGCTTTTCGGCCAACTCGGTAGGATCGATGTACCGTCCCTCGCGGGCGCGCTCAACAATATCACTAACGACTGTCTTCCAAACACCGTTTTCCAAGGAATTTAGAATGAGTTCTGAGTCGATCTGTTCGATCGCGTCCGAACCGGCCAACAACGCGCAGACCAGCAATTCTTCGGGACCGGCAGCCCCGGCCGGCCTTGCAGGAGTGGCCTGCTCCTGCGCAGGTGGTGTAGTCGGTGCCGAGGATTGTGACCGCTTATTCGCTGCAGCACGACGGCGCCGACTCTGACGACGCAATTCATCTTCGGAGATCTCGGTCCACAACGCCGCTTTCGAGACCAACAGGTCAAATTCGAACGGGTCTTGGACTTTAGCCAGTAGCTCGGCAACCTCCGACGCTGCATGCGCAAGTCCCGACGTGCCGGCCGGTGCGTTGGCAACGCGATGCTTGGCATAGGCTTCCGCCAGCGGCGCGGCGCGGCGCACTCTATCGTGCAGCGCGTCGCGGCCTTGAGCGCGCACGAAACTGTCCGGATCTTCCCCCTCGGGAAGCGACGCCCCGCGCGACCAAATGCCGGCCTCGATAAAGATGGGGAAACTTCTCGCCGCCGCGGCAAACCCGGCCGAATCCGAATCGAACATCGTCACCACTTCCGATGCATGGCGCCGCATCGTGCGCGCTTGCTCAGAGGTCAGTGCGGTGCCACAGGTCGCCACTACGTTGCACACGCCGGCTTGATTGAGCGCGATCACATCGAGATAGCCTTCGACCAACAACAACTCATCGACATCGCGTAGCGCTTTGCGCGCTTCGTAGAGCCCATAGAGCGCGCGGCTCTTGTGGTAAACATCGGATTCGGGCGAGTTCAGATACTTGGGGCCATCGGCTTCACCGATCACTCGCCCGCCAAAACCCAAAACGCGCCCCTGCCCGTCTCGAATAGGAAACATGAGGCGACCACGAAATCGATCGTAGAGTCGCGAACCACTTCGGCCGAGCAAACCGACCGTAACCGCAAGGTCGGCGTCCACGTTCTCACGCTTGAACCACTTGACCAGCCCTTCGCCGGAAGTCGAAGCCGCACCGACTACAAACTCTTCGGCGACTTCGCTGCCGATGCCGCGTCTGGCGAGGTACTCCAGGACCGGCTTGCCGGCAGGCGTCTCGAGCAGGCAGCGCCGAAAATAACGTGCAGCACTCGCGTTGACGTCGTAGAGACCGGCGCGCTGCTTTGTACGAGGATCGTTGCCCTCCGGCACCGTGATCCCGTAGCGATCAGCCACCTTGCGCACTGCTTCAGGGAACGAAAGGTTCTCTACCTGCATCAGAAACTTGAAGACGTTGCCCGACTCGTTGCAGCCGAAGCAGTGGTAGAACCCGTTGTCGTCATTCACCGAGAACGATGGGGTTTTTTCGTTGTGGAAGGGGCAAAGCCCCATGAGCGAGCGCCCGCGGCGCTTCAGAGAGATGTGGGGCGAGATGAACTCCGAAATTCGTGACGCGGAGCGTATCTCAGCAATTTTTTCCTCTGGAATCACACCGCGAGGGCGGTGGACTCAATAGCCGCCCGTTTCATCGGTGATGTTTTCCACCTGCTTCTCAGCCGTGTCAATCAACCGAGTAAAGATGCCGTTGGTGAGTTCCGCCAAACGGGGCGCCAGATATGACTCACCGACCTGCAAGTTGATCTGGACGACCCGCCCGTGAATGCCCGTGGGCATCTCCTGACTCGCGTTCGCCTCAGGCGTGAAGCTGCGCAGCAGCAATATGCAGCAACCCGCCACCACGGCCCCCTTGAAAATGCCGAAAGAAAGGCCGGCGAGTCGATTTCCCGGTGATTTCCTGGCCTGCAGCCACACCCGGCGCACTATGGTGTTCAAGGTACGTCCGCTAGCGAAGGTCAAACCGAACAAGATGAGAAACGCGACGCCGGTATCGATGAAAGCCGGCCCGGGTACGGAATCTGCGATATGTGGCGCAAGGGTGACCGTGTAACGGAACGCCACGAAGCTGGCGAGAAACAGCACGAAGACCGAGATGACCTCGTGCGCAAGTCCATGCATGTACCCTTTGTAAGCAAAGAACGTCAATCCAACGACAACGGCCAAATCCACAGGAGTCAACACATCCACACCTCCGGCCCTGGAGCGGCGCAATCGAAAACGCATGCTCCAGCGTTTCACGCTATGCTTGGGCCGGGCGGTTTGCGCCCGGCTTGGGCAAACGCCATGCAGGTATACAAATCTTACCACGCATCGGGACCCGGTTCTGTAAATGAGTTTCGGGCCCGTTTTTCGAAGGATCCCCATGGACCGCATCACTCGGACAAAATCGCCAACCTTTTATATAGCTCTCAGCTCGCTCGTAGCGGCTGTGGTGCTCACGACTCTCACCGGATGTAGCTTGATGAAGACAGATAGTTCTGACTTTCAGACCTCAGACCCCTCGATGACCGTCTACGAACTCGACAACGGTATGCGCGTGGTCATCAAAGAAGACCACTTCGCACCGGTCGCGGCGTTGCAGGTTTGGGTCAAAGCCGGCGGCGCCGACGAGATGGAAACCGAGCTCGGAGTCGCGCACGTGCACGAGCACATGCTGTTTAAGGGCACCGAGAAACGCGGGCTCGGTGAAATCGCCCAAGCCGTGGAAGGCGCCGGTGGCAGAATCAACGCGTGGACGTCGTGGAACGAAACCGTCTACCACATCGTCATCGCGTCGCGTTTCGCCGACACCGCGCTCGACGTGCTCTCTGACGCCGTTAGATATTCATCGTTTGATCCGGAGGAACTCGACAAGGAACTCGAAGTCGTACTCGAAGAATGGAAGCGCGGTGAAGACTCTCCGTCGCGCCGAATCTTTCAGGGCCTGTTCGGGACCGCGTTCACCGAACATCCGTATCGTCGGCCGGTAATAGGAACCAAGGATTCGATCGAAGGGCTGACGCGAGAAAAGATTCTCAGTTTCTTCGGCCGCTACTACGCACCGAACAACATGACGTTGCTGATCATCGGCGACGTCGACACCAAGAAGATGAAGAAGGCAGTGAAGAACGCCTTCGGTACCTTCAAGCAACGCGACCTCGATCGGCCGATCCGTCCCGTCGAACCCACTCAGAACGAAACGCGCTTCACTGTCGACCGAATGGAGATCAAAGAGGCGCATCTTGCCGTGGGCTTCCACGTGCCTTCTGCACTGCACGAAGACGCACCGGTGCTCGACCTACTCTCGTTCATCGTAGGCGGTGGCGAGAGCTCTCGCATCTACAAGCGCCTGGTCGCGGATTTGCAGCTCGCGACCGGTGCTGGGACGTTTGCGTACACGCCTCCCGATCCCGGCCTGCTGGTCACCACCGCATCGCTCGAGTCAAACGACATGAAGAAGGCGTTCGAAGTGATCATTGAAGAACTCGCTGAGATACGCGCGATGCCGGTCAGTCGTGAAGAACTGGAGCGCGCGCGCATCAATCTTGAGAGTGACTTCGTGTTCCGAAACGAAACCGTACAAGGGCAGGCACGAGAACTCGGTTATTCGATTACCGTGCACGACGATCCAGACTACGACGACGTGTACTTGCGCGCACTGCGATCGGCGACGGTGGCTGACCTTCAAGACGTCGCGATCAAGTACCTGACCCCGGAGAACATGACGGTGATCTCGGTTCTTCCGACCGATGCCGAGGAGACGCTCAGCGCAGGCGATACAGTTACACTTTCCGCAGCGCTCGCCCGCGACATCACCGCGCGCGCAACCGACATAAAGGCGATCCAAGAAGTAGGATCAGCGGTAGATGCCGATGCCGGACCTGTCGGCGACAACAACGGCAAGCACGAAACAGCAACCGAGCCGAAGATCGTCACGCTCAACAACGGTGTTCGCATTATTGTTGCGGAACACCACGACGTGCCGGTTTTCTCGGTACGCGCTGCGGTTCTCGGCGGCGTGCTCACTGAAACGCCGGAGAACAACGGCATTTCAAACTTCGTGGCAGAGATGCTCACGCGCGGTACAACCGAACGTTCTCGTGACCAGCTCACCCTCGACATCGAATCGATCGCCGGCAGCCTCGGTGGATTCGCCGGCAACAACTCGATGGGCGTTTCAGGTTCGTTCCTGTCGAGCAGCTTCGAATCGGCAATGGATTTGTTTCTCGAAGTTCTACGTAAACCGTCTTTCGAGGCCGAAGAAGTCGAGAAGACAAGGCACGAGTTCCTACTCGCTATCAAGAACCGAGAAGACCAAACCTCGCACGTGGCTTTCGACCTGACGTACAAGACCGTCTACCCCGATCACCCGTACGGAATGACGGGGCTCGGCGAGATAGAGAGTATCGAGAGTCTTACGGTCGATGGACTGCGCGCATTCTACGAACGCGCGCTCGACCCATCGAGTTTGGTCATCACGTTCGTAGGCGACGTCGATACAGATGCAGTAGTTGACAGACTCCGCGGCGGCCTTGACGACCTGAGTTCGGTAGGTTCCGGCTTCGAGTTGCCTCGGAACGCGCCGCCACCAACCGAAGTGCGCGAAGCGTTCAAGAGCACGAATAAACATCAGAGCCACATCGTGATTGCGTACCCGAGCGTCGACCTCAAGGACCCGGACCGCCACGCGCTGGCGGTGCTCGACAACATTCTCTCGGGGCAAAGCGGTCGCTTATTCTACGAGCTACGAGATCAACAGAGCCTTGCCTACAGCGTAAGTGCCTTCTTCACGAAGGGCCTGGCGCCCGGCCTATTCGGCGGGTACATCGCAACCGATCCCGACAACGCGGGTCGCGCGATTGAAGGAATGATGAAAGAGTTCGAGAAGATTCGCTCCGCGAATGTCGATGACGAGGAACTCGAGCGTGCGCAACGCTACCTCGTTGGTTCGCGTGCGATCTCGCTTCAGACCAATGGATCGACCGCCGAGGACATGACGTTCAACGAGCTCTACGGCATGGGCTATCTGGCAGGCCGCGAGTACGCAGAAAAGATTCTTGCCGTCACGGCCGCCGACGTGCGGCGGGTAGCCGAGAAATATTTGGATCCGAGTATTCGAGCGGTGATTACCGTCGGCCCCGACGACGACGACTAGGCAGGCCTCTGCTTCAGCTTCGCCTTTTACGCGGGTTTACCACTCGGTCGGGGTAGTCGGAGAAGATTCCGTCTACCCCGAATGCTTTGAGCAATTCTATCTCTCCCGGCTCGTTGGCCGTCCAGGCCCAAACCTGCCAACCGCGCCGGTGGGCATCGGCCACCAGTTCATGGTCGACCATGGCGACGTGTGGGTGAATCGTTTCAGCACCGATTTCGGTCGCGACCGCGATGGCTTCCGCCATCCGGTGCCGCAAACACAGCACACCGATGCGCGCTCTGGGGACGAGGCGGCGTAACAACTCGATCGACTGCATGTCGAACGACGAAAACAGTACCGAGTCCCACAGATCCAGTCGCGCCACGGTCGTCATGACGTGGCGAACCAGGCGTTCTTCCCGACCTTTGTCGGGTTTGAACTCGATATTGAGCGTGGTGCGCCCGCCCAGCGTCTTGAGCGTCTCCTCTAGAGTGGGAATCTCGAGGCCCTTGAAGGACTCGGCGAACCAGCTGCCTGCGTCGAGCTGCGATATGACCTCCCAGCTCGTGTCGGCTACGAATCCCTCACCGTTCGTGGTGCGGTCGAGCGACTCATCGTGAAAGACGATGCAGACATCGTCCTTCGTCAGCTGTACATCGAACTCGATGGCGTCGGCACCGAGGTCCAATGCCTTCAGGAAGGCGAGCTTGGTATTCTCCGGCGTGATCCCGGCCGCGCCACGATGTCCGATCGACAAAACGGAGTCGCTCATAGGCGGCAAATTAGCAGGCGCGACAAGTCCTGCGAAGCGAGAACGGCACGCGAATGGCACCCTGGTATGAAATTTCGATCCGGCTCGACCCAACCAAAGTCGATATAGCGACATCGTCGCTCGCCGACATCGGTCACCCGGGCAGCGAAGTTCGCGACGCGGGAGCCGCCGGTGACGACGCCACGTTGGTCGTTCACGTCAAGGTCGAAGACCCGGCAGCGGCGGCAGATGCCGCCCGGCGAATCGAAGCGGGAGTCGATGCCCGCTGCGTCAGCGTCAGCGGCGAAGTAGACGAAGCGGTCTGGACGACGAACTGGCGCAACTTCTTTCCGCGCATGGCGATCGGGAGCCGCCTCGAGGTGATCCCTCCCTGGGAGTCGCCCGACGAAACCCCCCACGGCCGTATTGCCGTCATCATCAACCCCGGCAACGCGTTCGGTACCGGCCAGCACGAAACGACCTCGTCGTGTTTGGAGTTGATCGATGAACTGCTCGAGCCCGGCGACACCCTCGCCGACATCGGCTGCGGAACAGGTGTATTGGCAATCGCCGCAGTGATACTCGGCGCCGCCCACGCCGTCGGCATCGACAACGACCCCGACGCCGTGAATGCAGCGCACGAGAACGCCGTCACAAACAACGTGGCCGAAAAACTATCTTTCCACGTCGGCATCGGACCCGCCGCCGCGCTGGAATCCGCCCAATGCCCCTATACCCTTGTCGTCGCAAACATTTTCGCTGAGAACCTGATAAACATGAGCGAGGCATTGACGTCCTGCGTTAAACCCGGAGGGCATTTAGTGCTATCTGGAATTGAGTCCGTACGTGCGCGTCTGGTAGAAGATGCGTTCTTACGGCTTGGTTGGCAGCCGGGCCGGTGTTTAGTCCGCGGTGAGTGGACCACCTTGGCACTCGTGAGCGTTGACTGACGGCCGGCCAGGCGCACCCCGAGAGAACTACGAGTATGGAGCGAAGCAAAGGCACAGCGCGTATGCTGAGCACAGCCGAAACGGCCTCACTACCGAAGGTCCGCTTCTATGTTGAACCCGACAAGCTCGGTGATGATCGCGCGATCATCACCGGCTCGGCCTTCCACCATCTCAAGAACGTCCGGCGTATAGAGCCTGGCGACGAACTGATCGTGTTCGACGGTGCCGGCCGTGAATGTGTCGGCGTCCTCGAAACGTTCCAAGGCGACACAGCCGTCGTGCGCGTCCTGTCGGATACTGACAGGAGCACCGAATCGGCACTCGAACTCACACTCGCGCCTTGCTTGGCCAAGGGCAAGAAGATCGACCTCGTCGTCGAGAAGGCCATCGAAATCGGTGTCGATCGCATCTGCGTTATCACCTCGAAACGCAGCGTCGGTCGGCTCAGCGCCGAGAGCGCGCTCGGACGCGTCGAGCGCTGGCGTCGCATCGCTGTCTCGGCCAGCGAACAATCGGGCCGCACAGCAATGCCGGTGGTAGAGCGCATTCGCTCGCTGGAAGAATTCGTCGCAACCAAACGCGAAGATACACTCGGTATCGTCTTCACCTCCGGCGCAGATCCAGATCCACCGGCCACGCTCAGACAGCGCTACCCGCACACCAACAAAGTGATCTGTATGATTGGTCCCGAGGGTGGGCTGACGCCTGAAGAGATCGCGCTGTGCCGGGAACACGGATTTCACGACGTAGGTCTCGGGCCACGCACGCTGCGTACCGAAACCGCCGCGATCGTTGCCGCTGCGATTTGCCAGCACCTGTGGGGAGATCTGGGACGCCAGCCACCCGAACCTCCGTACATTCCGTGAAGTTTCTCTTCGTCATGGATCCCGTTGAAGGGATCGACATCACTAAAGACTCCACATTCGTGTTTCTGGCCGAAGCCCAGTCGCGAGGCCATGAGAACTTCTACTGCGGCATCGAAGACCTCATTGCCGGCAGCAACGGACTGGCCGCCAACACCTGTACGATCGAAGTGAACCACACCCAGGACAGTCATTGGGCGTTCGGTGAGCGCGCGATGCGTGACTGTAACGACTTCGACTGCATCTTCATGCGCAAGGATCCGCCGTTCGACTCGGACTTCTTCTTCGCCACGCATCTTCTGAGCCTGGTAGACGACCGCAAGGTCTTCATGTTCAACCGACCGGCCGCGCTGCGCGAAGCCAGCGAGAAGATGTTCATCATGCGCTACCCCGACCTGATCGCACCGACGATCGTGAGTTCGGACTCCGCGCAGATACTGTCGTTCTGCGACGAAGTCGGTGGCGACATCGTGGTAAAGCCGCTCGACGGTTGCGCCGGCGCGGGCATCTTTCGCGTACGCCACGGCGACCTCAACAACCGATCGATCCTTGAAACGATTACCGAGAACGGACTCCATCAGGTCATGGCGCAGAAGTTCCTCGCGGCGTCTCGCCAAGGCGATATGCGGCTAATTGTGATCGACGGCGAGCCTATGGGAGCCATGGCACGCGTACCGCGCGACGACGATCTGCGCGGGAACATCCATGTCGGCGGCAGCTGCATCGCCGCTCAGATCGGTAAGCGCGAGCGCGAGATCGTAGCGGCCGTCGCGCCGGCACTCGACGAGTTGGGCATCTACTTCTCCGGCTTCGATATCATCGGCGACTGCCTCACCGAGGTGAATGTCACCAGCCCCACCGGCGTCCAAGAGATCAACACGCTCTCAAACGTAAAGCTCGAGGCCGACGTAATCGACATGGTGGAACGCAAGGTTGCGGCTCTTCCGGGAACTTGACCGTCCGAGAGGCGGACGCTACACCAATCAGACCGGCCGGAACGAACTCCGTTCCTACCAACGACCGGTCGCGTCTTTCCCAGAGTGCCCAGGTAGCTCAGTCGGTAGAGCAGCGGACTGAAAATCCGCGTGTCGGTGGTTCGATTCCGCCCCTGGGCACCAGGTAAGCAACCTCGATACTTAAGACCACGTGCCTCTCGCGCTCGCCGGCTCGCGCTCAGATTCCGCCCCTGGGCACCAGGTTAGTTTTGTTAGCTGCGGCGGCGTCTGGCCCGCCAACCGAATCGCTGACTAAGTAGCATGGTTGCTACGAGCGACCAGGACTCTCGTGCTCACTGGTTCGCACTCACGTGCCTCTCGCCGCTCACCCGTTCGCAGCTCGGACTGCGCCCCGGGTGACGACCGACGCACATTCCTCTCCATGCGGCACCGTCACAAAACTTCCGTTTAGCTACCACCCAACTGAGGCTGACTAGCGCAAACCCTTATATGTCCCGTTGCAATGTTCCAGACTATGAGACTACCTTAGTTAGGTTGACTCCCGGTGGCGACTCATTTCATACGAGTCGGAGGAGCTGACAGCGTAACCCGTTTTCGATCCAACGCTTGACCGAAGGGAGCCGAAACCATGATTCATTTCCGTAGTATTTTTGCTTGCGCGCTCGTAGCAGTGCTCGCATGTCCTGTTGCTTCTTTTGCGCAATACGTCGCCGAGCAGGTGACCGTAGGAAACGCGGCGACTCACCTCTTTCAAGGAAGCGATGCCGACGGCGGTATCGGCGACTGGTATCTCAGCAACGGTGTGGTCGAATTCATCATCGATGAGATCGGCGTTCAAGACGTGCCGATGGGCGTAACTGCGCCCCAGAAACAAAGTGAGATCGGCGTAACGGGCGGTACGGTTATCGACGCAGCTCTCGTCGGCAGCGACAACGATCAGTTGAGCCAGCTATTCCTCGTAGGAGGACTCAGCACCAGCAACTTCGTGACCTACGATACGATCATGGGCGCAACAACCGCCTCCTCCGCGACGATCACCGTCACCGGCAACTTGCTCGGCTTCGACCCAGTAACCTCATCAGATCTTCTTGTGACAACGACTTATGAGGTTGCAGATTCTAACGATTTCATGACGATCGCGACGACCGTCGAAAACACGCACGGCAGTCTCGCTGCGGCGGGCCTCGGCGGCTTGCTCGATGTGTTCGCATGGGTCACACGCGCCGTCATCCCGTTCTCGCCGGTCGAGGACCGCGGCTTCACGCACGTTGCACTCGATCTTAGTAACCCGCTGCCGGCGCTGGAAGAACCAGCGTTCATCGCTGGCCTCGGCAACTTAGGGCCGGATGACGGCGTAATGGATCCACCCAGCGGCAAGGTTGCCGGCGAAGTAGCCTATGGCCTGCTCGGTGTATCGTTCGCGGCTGACCCCGACGCCGGTGGTGCCACGCCGCCCGTCGTAACGCCCGTCGATACCTTGTTCGGCATCAGCAACAATTTGATCAGCGCAATGGGCAACCCTCTGGCATCCGCACTGGAGGCCGGCGCTTCGTTTACGTACACCCGGCGAATCTACATCGGTGCCGCGAACGATGTCGCAGCCGTGTCCAACGCAATGATTACCGAACTCGCGACACGCAACGCGACCGACACCGGCACCATCTCGGGTGACCTCGACGCGGTCGATACCACCGATGTCAAGGCCAGCGCCGTCGTGGCGATGACAATCGATAGCGCGGGTATCCCGGGAATCACCGCCCCCTCCCCTATCACCCACTTCCGCACCGATTCGACCGGTGCATTCTCGGGCGTCGTCCTACCGGTGGGCACCTACGACATCACCTTCAAAGCGCCGGAGCGTGACGATGTTCTTGTCGAGGACGTCGTCGTCACCGCCTCTACGAATACGCCGGTTGCAACGGATTTTATGACCGAGCAGGGATTCGCTGAGATCACCTTCTTCGAGTCCATCAAAGGCGTCGGCAAGGTTAACATTCCGGGGCGCGTAACCTTCGTCGGCATCAAGGGGGCGACAGACCCTCGCTTCAACGACGACATCGACGCGTTCCTGATCGACGGTTTCGATTTAGACGATCTCAGCGAAGAGTCGTTCGCGGGTGGTCTCGCGCAGCAAAACTTCGCGTACGTCAGTGACGTAACAGGCACGGTGGCGCTGCGACCAGGGAAATACATGGCCTATGGTTCGCACGGCCCTGAGTACACGCTCAAGCGCAAGGGCGCTACGATCAAGGCGGGCAAAACCAAGAAGCTCAAGTTCAAGCTCAAACGCACCGTCGCGACGCCCGATGCAATTTCAGCGGACTTCCACGTACATTCCGGCCGCAGCTTCGATACGTCGCCGCCGCTCGAAGCCCGCGTCATCACCTACGCCGCCGAGCAGGTCGAGGTCATCGTGTCTACCGATCACGACTACCACACCGACTATAGCTCCGTGATCACAGGCCTCGGACTCGACAGCAACATCACATCGATCGTCGGCAACGAGGTAACCGGGTCGGTACCGAATGCACCCGCGTTCCCCGACTCGATCGGCCACATGAACGCCTGGCCGCTCGTCGTCGACCCCGACGCCAGAAGAGACGGCTCGATCGAAGATGAGTACGTCGCACCGAATCTCGTGATTAGCCGGCTACGCGCACAAGGTGCTGAGGTCATTCAGTACAACCATCCACGCGCAGGAGTTGCAGGCATCACATCGATCGGGTGGTTTAATAACTTCGGGTACGACCCCGATGTCGATATCTCGACCGCACCGAACAATCTGTTGCTCGACGACGACGTCTTGGGCCCGGGAATTTCGGGTGTGGCTAACCCCGACGGCAATAGCAACATCGACTTCGACTGCATAGAAATCATGAACGAGGTCGATCTGGACTCCTACCTCGAGGTGCGACGCGACTGGTTCTCGTTGCTCAACCAATATGACGAAGGCGTAACAGTACCCTTCATCAGTGGCACGAGTGTTTCCGACTCGCACCGACTTACTACAGAGACGGCAGGTTACGGTCGCACGTACGTGCTGGGCGTAGGCGATGACCCGAGCACGCTAGACCCGTCCGCCTTGAACACAAACATCAAGGCCGGAAAGATGATCGGAACGACCGGTCCGTTCATCGAACTGACAGTTGAGGACGACGCGGCCACCGTCGCCGAGATCGGCGATACATTGGTGCCCATCACCAATGACGTGAAACTGAACATCAAGGTAATTGCGACCCACTGGATTCCGGTGGAACAGGTTCGCATCTACGTAAACGGGTTCCTCGACAGCACGTACAACATTGTGACGACACCCGCGGTCGCCAAGCCGAAGAAGGAGTGGTCGGGAAGCAAGAAGACGACACGCTTTGAGACGGTTCCGGGAGAAGAGATCACGCTAACACTCGCCGCCGACAGCTGGATCATCGTCGAGGCCGGCCAAGCGTTCTTGCCGGGAGTGCCAATCGGTCTGACCGGCGTCATCGTACCGGGGCTGGAATCGATCGCATTCACGAACCCGATCTGGGTCGACCTGCTCGGCGACGGCTTCGATCCGCCGGGACTGCCCGTCGGACCGCTTCCCCGACAGGCAGCATCGAATCAGCGCCAATCGATCGAGACACTGGATCTGAGCACGTTGTCGGAGAACAAGCGCCATCAGGTGCTGGGTCACCTCCCGATTCACAAGATCACGATTCCGGCCGCTGCCGCCGACTTGAACGAGAGTTCGAAGAAGCAGCCGACCGATTCGCAGGAGCCCGAGGCGACTGCGCCCGAAGCCGCTCCCGACGTAGCGGGCGAGCCGCAGGCTGAGGGTCTATCGAACGCGAGTCACGACACACCTCGTGACGCGAGCTAGCCAAGCGAGGGCGCGGCGCCTTATCGGCGCCGCGCTTTCACTCTTGCTCGTTGTCTCAGGGTTCCTAGCGCCGGGTTTCACGCGCGCACACACCACCAGCACCGCATCGGTCATTTCGAAGATCGCCGCCGACGACATGAAACAAGCCGTAGGCGTCGTCTCTGTTGCTACCAATCCAAACCTAGAACGACTTCTCGTCGTGCGCGTCAGCGCGCGCTGGCACGAGGCGGACGAAGGACTGCGCCGTCATCTTGCGCAAGAGTGGCGACACTTGTGGCGAGACGCGATTTCGGACGGAATCGTCGCGGTGGTTGACGATGACGGTGGCAACTCACTCGTTGGTTACGATCTAGACGGCAGGGCTACCTTGCGTGCCCAGCCCAAAGAATCCGAGACGGCCGCCGACTAGCCCGCAATGAACGCGCCGGTAGGTACGAGCGGAAAAAGGAGCAGCCCTCAACGGGTCACTTCGTCGAGCAAGAACGGCTTCTTGGTCGCCGTCGAGTTGCTGTAGGGTGTGCAAGGCTCGATCAGGCCGACGTACTTTTCATCGTCCCGATCGGCGACCGAATCTTGCCGTCGCGTATATATCACCCTTTGTCGTTCGCCCGAGCTCCGACCCATACGGCGCTCCCGAGTGTGCAAATCACAGAGGTTTTTCGTAACGTTCACGCTGACTTAAAACATCGGTTCCAATCTTGCAGGTATCCTTTGGTTTGCCTGACACTCGCAACGCAGTTACCGCTGCAGCGACGTCCAGGGGAAATGAATTGATGAAAGTTCTTGCTGCGCGAAAGCACGCGCCAAAAGGCGCGGTGCTCGCGCTGTTCGCGCTCTGCCTGCCCGTTCTCTTCGCGTCCCTCGGTCTGGGGGTCGACATGGGCCATATGTTCTCGCAGAAACGACGCCTGCAGATCGGCGTCGACTCGGCTGCTCTCGCGGCCGCTCACGCCTTGAGGCGCGGAAACGACGGCCAGATCGTTGCCGCCGCCGGTGCCGCATGCGAAGCCAACGGCTTCGATCTGAGCTCGGGCGATCTCACCGTCAATCGGCCTCCGCTGGCCGGCCCGAAAGCGGGCGATTCCAATTTCATAGAAGTCATCCTGACCGAGGAATCAGACACGTTCTTTCTGCGCGCCGTCGGAATCGACGAGCAGGTCGTTACCGCCCGCGCCACGGCCGGCCTGCTATTCAGCGGTGGTGCCTGCATGCTCGTTCTCGAAACCGATGATGAAAAGTCGCTTCACATCAACGGTAAGGCGAAGGTCGACCTCAAGAACTGCTCCGTCTACATAAACAGTGACGACAGCAATGCCCTCATGGGCGAAGGCGATGCGGAGTTCACTGCTTCCGACATCAGTGTCGTAGGCGACTACTACGGGGATATCTTCGACCCCGAGCCAAATAGCGACGTCGATCCGGTAGACGACCCTCTCGCAGACCTCGCCGAGCCTCCGTACGGCAGCTGCGATCATGATGGTGAGTACCAGATCGACAATAACCGTACGCTCAGCCCCGGCGTGTTTTGCGGCGGTCTCAAACTGACCAGCAGCGCGAACGTAACGTTTCTACCGGGCATCTACATCATCGCCGGCGGCGGCATGCAGATCGTCGACGACGCCTCCATAAGCGGCGAGAACGTGATGTTCTATCTCACCGAAAGCAAAGACTACGACTACAAGAAGCTCGAATTCAGCACGAATGGCGATATCGATCTGAGCGGGCGGACCTCGGGGGACCACAAGGGCATCTTGTTCTTCCAGGACCGCGACATCGATGACGGCGAGATGAGCGAGTTCAAGAACGACACCACCGGCGACTTTTCCGGCACCTTCTATTTCCCGACGACCACTTTGCTGTTCACCGACAAATTCAAGGTCGTGGACGCGGACATGCTTATCGTCACCAGTAAGATCGAAATCAACGACGATGTCATCTTCGAACTGAATTCGAGCGACCCATTGGCAATTGTTCCGACCAGCCTCGGACAAGCCCGCCTGGTCGAATAGCGAGACTCGGATTTGTAAAGCGTACGAACGATGAAACATCTGAAACCCACGAAACAAGTCGGACAGTGGCAAGAACACGGTTCACAAATCGCAGAGCTCGCTGTGTTGCTACCGATCGTCATCATGCTGGCAGTGGGTGCGATCGACTTCGCGCGCGTATACCACACGTCGCTCAGCATGAACTCGGCCGCCTATGCGGGTGCCAAATATGCAACACACGTGACCGAGAACGCCAACAACACGAGCGTAATCGAGTTGAAAGTGATTGAGAACTTGGAAAATTCACACATTACGTCGCCCGTAACGATCGAGGTCACCAACCGCTGTTTCTGCGACGAGGCCCTGACGAACGAGGTCGACTGCGACGACGATTGCCCGGCCTCCGCGCCGCCGCCGGCCATCTATGTCGACGTTCGGGTGTCTACACAGTTCACGCCCATCATCGATTGGCCGGGACTGCCTGACGAGGTGTTGGTTAGAGGAGCAGCAGAACTGCGTGCCAACTAGACGAGAAGCATTACCCATTCGACGGCGTGGTCAGGATGGAGCGACGACTGTAGAGATGGGGGTTGCCCTCGTACTGTTCATGCTGCTCGTGGCAGGCCTCGTGGATGCCGGCCGAGCGGTCTGGGCCCGAACCACCGTTCAGTACGCAAGCACACAGGCCGTTCGCTGGGCTTCGGTTCGGAGTGAAGACAGCGGCAATCCGGCGACCGCCGAGACCATCGAAACCTGGGTAGAGAACCAAGCCCGAATACTCGACCCCGACAGGCTCACGGTAACTACAACTTGGACACCGTCGAACGTGCCTGGCGCTACCGTCAGCGTAACGGTCTCATACGACTATCAACCGGTGTTGGACTTTCTGCCGATCGACGCCGTCACCTTCACGTTCACCAGCAGCCAGATCATCTCCTACTGACGCTCAGCAGCCCTCAACGGGTCACTTCGTCGAGCAAAAACGGCTTCTTCGTCACCGTCGAGTAGCTGTGGTGCTCGAGTGCGTCCGTAGTCTCGACACCGAGCGACGGTAGCACTGCCCGCCACGTGTTCACCAGGCTCATGCCATCGACGATGCGATCGCGATCGCCCATGGGCAGGAAGTACGCGTTCAAGACGTTGAACTGGAATTGATAGCGATTGAAGCCTTCGCGTTCGATCAGTGAAACCAGGATTTCGTTCGGACCATGGTCGCCTTGTATGACCATGATCGGCAGATCGCCGCGCGCATTGATCAGAGCATCCAGAAACGCTTCGACCTTCTGATTGAGGCAGCGCAGGTTCGATCGATAGGCATCGCGGTAGCGCGCAAAGTCACCGTCGAAATCATCCCACTCGTGTTTGCGCTGGTCCTCGGCGACGGTGCAGTCTTCGTTGAAATAGAACGGCTTGTGAGGGCTCAACACGTGCAGAAACACGAAGTCTCTGCGTCCGTTGGTGGCAGCTTCTATGCCTTCGCCGAACACCCAATCGATCGACCCGGGCACCCAGGGCTTGCGATCGGCGTCAATGGCGATGAAGAGCTTGTCCGCTTTGAACAGCGCGTGAAGCGGCGTATTTGCCAGCACGGCCAATGAATACTGACCCGTGTTCATGTAGCTGTCAACGACATCTATCGCCCCGGCATCTCCCGGGGGCATCAGGTGCGAGCTCGCGGAATACATGGCCACAGTGCGGCCCTGACGACGCATCTCCGAGAAGAGCTTCGAGTTGTAGATCGCGTCGCGTAGCGGCAGATTGTTCGGGTAGTCGCGCGGATAGTCGGCCCAGGACTCCACGTAGTCCATGTTCAGACTGGAACTGAGCGAATGTAAGGTTCGGTCGTAATTAGAGTAACTCTTGCGCGAGACGCGGAGGCCGCGCGCTTCGAGCATCGCAAGAAACCGCTCGTTGTCGTGGTCGAAGTATTGGACGAGCGTCTGCTCGCCGGCGTAGGCATCGAGCAAGACCCAGAAAACGTCGCCGGCGTCACCATCCTCGCCCTCGTGATCGTCTTCGGCTAACCCAACCTCACCAGGGGTCGCAGGGGCGGATTGGTTCGGCGCGTCCTTGCCCTCACGGGCGGTCGGCGAGAGACTCGCCGAAAGGGCCGAGGGCAGAATCAGCAGCGGCCCGGCGCAGAAGGCAATGCCGGCGAGCAGAAGCGCGGTGGCCACAGCGTCGAGCGCGGCTTCAGAGAGGCGCCTCACCGCCATCACGATCAAGACCACAACGGCCACCAGCGCCCAAAGCGCCACACGTTCGGAGAACATCGCGAATGGGAACAAGCCACGCAGGTTCGCAAACTGAAAAAAGAACACCCAGAACAGCGACAGGCTGATGGCGCTCAGACGCAGCCGGCGACCGCGATAGTGAGAAATACCCAAAACGGCCAGCGATACACCCACTACAGCCAACATCGGGACCACGATTTCGCCCGCAGCGATCTCCGCACTGTTGAACACGAAGATGCTCAGGGGAACGTAGAGACCGAAGAAAAATGGATGTGCCCAGTCCTTCCACATACGCGCCGGATGCTATCCGCCGCCAGACGGATCCGCCAGTGAGGCCCGCATCCTCGGCGAATAGTGCACCTGCGGCGCCCGGTGCTTGTGCCCGACCGCGATTTCCCTTTCTATAGATGGGTCCCAGGGTGATCTCGCCGCCACTGCGGTCGCGACGCCACCAGCAGGGGTTCCATCGAATGAAGTACATGGCAGTAGTACTCGGTCTCGTCGTCGCGATCCTCCTCGCTCCCCTGCCCGCCCACGCCTACATCGACCCCAACTCGGGCAGCCTGATGCTTCAGGCCATACTCGGCGGCGCCGCCGGCCTCGCCGTGTTCGTCCGTCTGTACTGGCACAAGCTCGTCAGGATGATCCGTCTTCGAAAGAGCAACCGTGTCGAACCTTCAGATTGAGCCCGGATCTTTTCGGGATCGCGAAAGTCGAGTCTTTTACCGAAGCGGCCGCGTTCATCGTGCCCTGAGCACCCGCGCGTTGGCCGACTGGGAAACGCTGGCCGAAACGCAGCTCTTCAAACAGGGTTCGGCATCCGGCGCCATCGTTGATACCAAGCGCGCGGAGATCGGTGCCGAAGAGCTATCGTCGCTGTCGCCGCACTGGGTCGGCGCGCTGGTCCACGAGACGATTCCGTTCATCTCGTACCCTTACGAATGGTCGTTCTCCATGTTGAAGGACGCTGCGCTGCTGCAGTTGGACCTGGTCGCGCAAGCGCTCGACGAAGATATGATCTTGAAGGACTCCTCGGCCTTCAACTTCCAATGGCAGGGCGCGCACCCCGTTCTCATCGACGTGGGGTCGTTCAAACGTTTGGAGACCGGCGAGCCTTGGGTCGGATACCTGCAGTTCTGTCAGAATTTTCTCTACCCGCTGATGCTCACTGCTTACAAGGATCTGGCATTTCACGCTTGGATGCGCGGTGCCATCGACGGCATTACGCCCGAAAATTTCGCCAACATCGTGTCGCTACGCGACACGATGCGCGCCGGCGTACTCGTCCATGGGATATTGCAGGCGAAGCTCCAAAAGAGCACGGCCAACGCGACGCAAAGCGTGCGTGGAGAACTGGAAAACGCGGGCTTCAAGAAGGAGCTCATCGTTGCCAACGTCAAGCGCATGCGACGCCTGGTAGAGAAGCTCGTTTGGACGAAAGATGAATCCGTCTGGGCCGCTTACGCCACCGACAATAGCTACGACGAAAGTGACTACGAGGCCAAGAAAGCGTTTGTCGGCCGGGCGGCCGCCGAGCGACGCCGCCACGTCGTTTGGGATCTCGGCTGCAACACGGGCGATTTTTCTAAAATCGCTGCCGAGCACAACGACTACGTCGTATCGTTAGACGCCGATCACCTGGCAATCGAGCGGCTCTATCTCGAACTGAAAGAGACGGGGCCCGACAACATCCTTCCGCTGGTCAACAATCTGGCCGACAGTTCCCCCAACCTCGGCTGGCGCGGCCGCGAGCGCCGTTCACTGACGGCACGTGCGAAGCCCGAACTCACGCTTTGCCTGGCCTTGATCCATCATATTGTGATCACCGCCAACATTCCCGTAGACGACTTCGTCGAATGGTTGGCGGGACTGGGCGGAGATCTCGTCATCGAGTTCGTCACCAAAGACGATCCGATGGTCAAGCGACTTCTTCTCAACAAGGAAGACATCTACCACGACTACGAGCAGCCAATCTTCGAGAAAGTCCTCGGCGAGTACTTCGAAGTTCTCGAGCGAAAGACCCTCGAGATGGGAACTCGTACGCTTTACTACGCTCGTACCCGCTAGCTCGCGGAGGCCTCGGTGCTTTTCACTTCACCGATTTTCCTGCTTCTCTTCGTCCCCATCGTTCTCGCGGGGTACGAGTTCGCCCAGCGAAGTTTCGGTCGGAATGCAGCAATAGCCTGGCTATTCGCGTCCTCTCTGTTTTTCTACGCGTGGTGGAAACCGGTCTTCGTCCTTCTGCTGCTCGCCTCTTTATTCGCGAACTACGTGGCGCTGCGACTGATCACAGCAGCACCGTCGGTGCTCGCAACGCGAGCGGTCGTTGCAGCGGGCGTCGTGTTCAATCTGGGACTGCTCGGGTACTTCAAGTACGCCAACTTCTTCCTCGATAACGTCGGCGCTTTGGTCGGCCAAAGCTGGCATATCGAGGGGCTCGTACTCCCAATCGGAATATCGTTCTTCACCTTCCAGCAGGTGGCCATGCTCGTCGATGTGGGTGCCGGGCGGGCGCGCATGCCGAAAGCGCTCGACTACGTCTTCTTCGTGAGCTTCTTCCCGCAGTTGATCGCCGGCCCGATCGTTAGACACGACGAGCTGATTCCCCAGGTCGGGAGCGGCACGCGCGGCCTCACACAGGAAAATCTCGGGGTAGGAATCACCGTCTTCGCGGTAGGACTGGCCAAGAAGATGGTCGTTGCCGATTCGATGGCCGTGCATGCCTCGCCCATCTTCAACGCGGCCGCCCACGGGATTCCTCTAGATTTCGTGCTGTCGTGGTACGCGGCGCTGGCGTACACACTGCAGATCTACTTCGACTTCTCTGGCTACTCCGACATGGCGGTCGGGCTCGGGCGCATGTTCGGCTTCAATCTGCCGATCAACTTCGCCTCTCCTTACAAGGCCCGCTCGATCGCGGACTTTTGGCGTCGCTGGCACATCACCCTGTCTCGTTTCTTGCGCGACTATCTCTACATTCCTCTTGGCGGAAACCGATACGGCGAGAACCGGCGCCTCGTGAATCTAATGATCACGATGGGACTCGGCGGCATCTGGCACGGCGCAGGCTGGAACTTCGCAATCTGGGGGCTCCTACACGGCCTCTATCTGGTCGTGGAACGATGGTGGACCGGCGTCTCGCAGACGCGCAACGGCGGCAGGGGTCTTCCTCGCGGCATGGCCCGCCTGCTGACCTTGCTTTGCGTCGTGTTCGCTTGGGTACCCTTTCGAGCGGCCGATCTCGACGCGACACTCAGCGTCTGGTCGGCCATGGTCGGACTCGGCGGACTCGCCGACAGTCCTTTGGACTACAAGCTCAAGGCCGTCCCCATCATCATGTTGGTCGTGTTCTGGGGCGTGTCGCTGGCCGCGCCCAATACCTACCAATGGATGCGTCGTGGGCGCGCCGGAACGGGCTCCCACGGCTATCCAGCCACGTTTATCGACGCGCCTGACACCCACGATGACGTGCGCTCCGGTTGGAGCACCTGGCGCCCCGCACCAGGTTTCGCCGTCGTAGCCGGCTGCCTGCTCGCCCTGTCCGCTCTACGTTTCTTCAGCCTGTCCGAATTCATCTATTTTCAATTCTGAATGCGCGTTTATCTAAGAACTCTACTTCTCTCAGCAGTGCTGGCCTGGCTCGCGGCAGGCACCGTTGTGTTCTTCGCATTCCAGAACGGAATCGCAGGTCTCAAGACGGTTCGCATGCTCAATCATCAGATCCAAAAGATCGCGGCCAGCGAAATCGACGGCTCGATCCTACTGCTGGGCGACAGCACGCTGCGGGCAAGCATTGTCACCGAGACCTATTCGGATCTCGTGGGACGGCCGGTACTCAACCTCGGCCTCAACGGCGGCTATGGCTACGCGGGAGATTTGAATCTCCTGCGTCGTGCGCTCGATCGCGGGACGCCTGACACGGTCGTGCTGTTTCACTCCACCGACATGATCACCCGGCGTGTGGCCTACCAGGGATTTGCCCAGAGCGTGCCAAGCGTCGAGGAATTGGCCGAGTTGCCGGTGGTCGAGGTACTGCGTCTCTACTTCAGCTTTGACGGCTTGTTCGCTGCCGTCACCGGGCTCACCCGTTGGATCTTCAGCGAATCCGAGCCCTTCGCCGACGGACTCGAGCAGGGCCAGGCGATGACGGCCATGGATGTGGGCGTGCGCATTCGGCGCAGTCGCTATCTTCCCAACGAGATCAACGCCGAGAAGGTCGCGTTCCTAGCACGCGTGACGGCGCTTTGCCGCGAGCACGATCTTCGCTGCGTATACGCGCACGGACCGCTCTATGACGAGGTCTGTCGTGTGTCCGAAGAGTACTTCACCGAGGCCAACCGTGTGATCGAAGCGACCGGAGTTCCGGTCGTCGTCGGCACTCCCTATTGCATGCCGCTTTCAGAAGTTGGCGACTCGGAGGACCACCCCGCCACACCCTTGGCCGCCCGGTACACGCGCCGCTATCACCGGCTTTTGGAGCCGTATTTGGGCCGCTAGTCCAGCCCGCGCTCAACTCTAACCGGTGATCTCGGAGAGGGCGGGCCCGATCCGGTCGCCGATCGGTACCAGCAGTTCGGGATCGAAGCCCAGAACTTCCATCAACGTGCCGCCGAGCATCGTTCGGATTTCGCTCTCGGGGTAGTTCCCGAAGGTCGCGCGCAACGAATCCATGGTGTTGGGCCAGGAGCCCTCTAGGTGTGGGTAGTCCGAGCCCCACATGAGTTTGTCGAGACCGATACGATGACGATCCTCACCTTCGTGCGGGTACAAAAATGATGCCCCGAGATAGCATTGGCGCTGGAAGTACTCGCTCGGTCGTAGCGTTAGGTGTGTCGTGAAGTGACCGAAGATGGGCAGGTCGGCCTTGAACTCGAGCACTCGCAGCGTCTCCAAAATCCACGAGCAACCCGTCTCGGTCAGGATGAACTTGAGGTTCGGATGGCGTTCGAAGGCACCGGACCACACCAATGCCGCGAACGGCCGGTGGGCCCACATGTCCACTTCGCTGATATACATCGCCGTAGCAGCCGGACCGTCACCGTAGTCGGGCGACCATCCTGAGTGGGCGTGAATGGGCATACCTATATCTTCACAGACCGCCCACAAAGGCTCGTATCGCTTGTGGTGGTAGAACGGGTGCTCGCCGGTGTGCGTCGGCAGCAGAACGCCGCCGAAGAGCCCCATCTTTTGCGCGTCGCGCACTTCGCTCACCGTGACTTCGATATCGTCTACGTTAATAAGCGCCACACCCGCACGCCTACCGGGGCTCGCCTTACATAAGTCAGCAAGCCAACGATTGTACGATCGTATCCCCGCGAGGTTGTGCTCGGGATCGACCGGCGTGCGGTACTGGAGTAGACCCGCACCGAAGGTGGCCATTTGGGGGAAGATCACTTCAGCTGCAATACCGTCCGCTTCCAGGTCTTTGAGCCGCACCGACTCGTCCCACTCGCCTTTTCGCGGTGCGAAGACGCTGTTCTCATCGCTGAGCATGAGACGAAGCGCGTCGTCGTCGATCGCCGCCGGTGCCTCCATCATGGACTGCATTCGGCCTGCGTCGCCGGTCTTTTCTTTGTAGTCCTCGATCGCCTCCTGATCGAAGAAGGTGCCGGTTCTCAGCACCATCTCGCGCGCATACCGAAGCCACCAGCCGTCAGCGGCTTCGTGGTACTTCGAAGGCATGTACTCTTTGTAGGTCGCGGGGAGCGCCCCCGCATGGCAGTCAGAGCTGATGATCAGTACGTTCGACACAATGCGCAGTTTGTACCGAATTCGAAACTCAGGCGAGCGGCGGGCTATTGAGCTTTCCGACCGACTCGTCTGGTACGGTCAGTCCGGGCGAGTACCAATTGGCTTCGTATCTTCGCCGTTCTCGGCCAGGCAGCCGAAACACCTGAAAGGATCGCCTAGCACACCTTGTACGGATTTAATCGCCATCCCTGCCGTTAGACCGTCTTCCACCCGCTCATCGTAGCTGTATCGCATGTGCAGCCGACGTTTGGGTACGAAGCGGCCGTCCTCGAAAACAGGGTGCTCTTCTATCTTGCCTGCCATCATGAACGATGCGCAGTTACCCCATTCGTAGAGATGATGGTAGCCGGCTTCCATTCCCAGACTTCCCAGGTTGGCTACGAACATGCTTGTGTACAGCGGATCGTTTTCAATGAAGCTCGCCGGCAACAGGTTGTAGTAATCGAGCAGGCGGAGCCCCTTGATGCCGGCTTTGAGAATGGGACGCGGCAGGCTTGTCAGAAGATTGAACTCTTTGTCCTGGTAGGTTTTCCTACCGCTGCGCTCGACGTTGATGGTTTGGTCGATCCGCTCGCAGAGCATACGGAACGTATCGCTCGGCTCAATCCTCATCTTAACGGTTGCCAGCTTCGCCTTCGCGTCTAGCCGGGCGCGTTTCATGCTAAAACTCACGTAGATGCCGTCGCGCTCGTACAAGCGATGCCCCGATACGAAGCGGTTCACCGTCGGGTTTTGATACATCACGCTGTACGCGGCAGCGATACAAGCGTGGGTTATGTCACAGGGAAAGAGCTTTCGAGCTTCCTCGACGTATCGTTCCAAGGGCTCGGCGTCGACGTAGACGTCGAAGTAGACCACCGACTCGTTACGGGTCGGCATGATGTAACCCATGATGACTCGATACTGGTGAAGGTTGCCTACAAGCCGCCCGTCGGGTCGGCTCGTCTTCATGTTCAGTAAGACCCAGACGATGAAAGCTATCAGTGCGAGCGCAGTAAGTGGGGCCATTTTTTGTCGGCCTCCTTAGGCGCCGGCGATGGATCGACAAAAACGAATCAGCATTCCCGGGAGCAGGCACGCGGCCCGGCCCAGGCTGAAGGTCGAACCGTACGACTAGAGCTCGCAACGATCAAGGTGAGCACGCCCAACCCCTAAGGCGACCGCACGGCTGCGATCTGCTCTTCGACCTCGCCGAGTGTGTTCTTTCCGAAGTACAGCTCACCACCGACGAAGAAACTCGGCGATCCAAAGACACCGCGCGCCACGGCACTCTCTGTATTTTCGATCAGCTCGGTCTTCACCGCGGGATCTTGAATCGCCGCCATGAGGTCTTGCGCCGGAAGGTCGGCGGCCGCCAACGTCTGGGCGATCACCTCGGGGTCGTCCATTTTCACCGGCGTCGACCACATCGCCGCGTAAACCACCTGCACGTAACGGCCAAAGGTATCTTCAGACAAGCGCTTCGCCGCAACCGCGCCACGCATGACCTGTAGCGTATTGATCGGGAAGTGCGGGTTGAATTGAAACCGTTCTTCCAAGCTGTGCCGCTTGATAAACCGCTTCACCTCGAGCGCTTCGTATTCCGGTTTGTTCTTGATGCCGGCAAGCGTGACGGCCGGCGACGCATTGCCCGTCGCCTTGAAAACACCGCCGAGCAATACGGGTACGTACTCGAACTTCGCTCCGGTTCGCTGCTCTATGTCGGGAATGACGAGGTGCGCGAGATAGGCATTCGGACTACCGAAATCGAAAAGAAACTCAACGTCCGCACTCATCAGTCGCTCTCCATATCGCTCACCAGATCGACGATCTCTTCGAGCAGTTTGATGCGCGCGCTCTGTCCGCGCACCGTGTCCAGGCGCAGGTTCAACGTGCTGATACCCACCTCTCGATATTTCTGCAGACGGTCTCGAACCATATCACGCGTACCGAGTGCCTGGAATTCCGTAACCATCGCGTCGGGAACACGCGCGACCGCCTCGTCATGCTTGCCCTGGATCCAGAGATCTTGAATCGCTTTCGCGTCGTCGGCGTATCCGGCACGCGCAAAGGCGGCATTGTAGAAATTCGTTTGCGCAGAACCCATCGCGCCCATGGCGAAAGCAACGCCCGGTTTGCGGCCGTCGACAAGGGCCTGCACGTCATCATCGATGCCGACAGTGACGGCGGCGTGCAGCTCTATGTCGGCAAGAGTCCGTCCGGCTTTGGCCGCTCCACGGGCGACGTGCGCCAGATGCGCACCCGAGTGTTCGGGCGAGAACGAGGTGCCCAACCAACCGTCGGCCGCCTCGCCGGTGTACTCCAGCGCTTTGGGGCTCAATGTCGCGAGAAAGATCGGGATGTCGGCGGGTCGGTGGTCGAGTCTGATCGCCTTCCCCTCGCCTCCCGGTCGCGGCAAAACCTGCGTTTTGCCGTCGTAGCGAAGCTTCTCGCCGGCGAAAGCCATGCGACAAATATCAACGTGTTCCTTCAGACGCGTGAGCGGCTTGTCGTAGG